>Ga0209396_1000493_pt1 | contig 46413 bp, 44 predicted proteins | sample GOMGulsemesocosm_6_FD_184638 | JGI IMG/M metagenome (GOLD analysis project Ga0209396, IMG submission 184638) | Methane-oxidizing microbial communities from mesocosms in the Gulf of Mexico - GOM8C Gulf of Mexico (SPAdes) (version 2) | ecosystem: Environmental > Aquatic > Marine > Cold seeps...
TACCCGTTTTAGTTCGGATTCAAGTTTAGCGATCCTAAGTTGTTCATCTGATGATTTAACCGATTTAGGTTTATCTGATAACTGACTGCGCCAGTGATATAACGTTTTGGTACAAATGCCTAGTCGTTCTGATACTTCAGCAACTGAATAACCACGCTCAGTGATTTGTTTAACTCCTTCAATTTTAAATTCTTGGGTATACCGTTTGCCTTTGCTCATAAACACCTCTAGTTGAAGTTACAATGTAACTCATTTGGTGTCTAGCAAACTATGGGAAGTCCATATCAACCTTTACTTAGATGTGTATGCTGAACAAGCATACGACGTTATTGGTGAGTTCCAAGATATTCAATCTGGTAAAGATGATAATCGTCCCGAGTTGACTAAGGCAATAGTACTTGCCAAAAAGACTGGCGCAACATTGTTAGTTAGCAAGTTAGATCGTCTTTCTCGTAAAGTATCATTCATTGCTACAATCATGGATGATAAAAAACTGAGCCTAGTAGTTGCTTCAATGCCAAACGCAGATAAGTTCCAATTGCATATATATGCAGCATTAGCAGAGCAAGAGCGTGACTTCATATCATTGCGTACTAAAGCTGGTTTAAAGTCTGTTAAGGAACGTAATAAGAAACTTGTCGCAGAAGGTGTATCACTAGATGCCGTCGGAGAAGATGGGAAAACATTGATCCGAAAGATTGGTGGTAACAATACGCAAGCACTAGCAAAGGCAACTCAAATTCGTATTAATGATGCAGATGCATTTGCCAAGAAGTTAGAGTCGGTTATAAAACCACATGTAGGTAAGCCACTACGTAAAATAGCAGACATCTTAAATGATGCTGGCGTTACTACCATCCGTGGCAGTCAATTTGATGCTAAAGCGGTGAGTCGTATCCTAAAACGCATAGGGGTATAAATATCATGATTATAGTATTAGTTTTGCTAATTATTATAATGCTAGCATTAAGTAGCTCAAATTCATTAGTAGATAAACCGCCTAAGACAGCCGAGGAGTTTATTAATGATGCTACTAATTTAGAGATCTTTCCTGTAGAAAAGGAATAAGCCCCCCCAATAATTGTAAGCCCCCCCATGTCTTGAAATGTGGTAATCAACAGGGAGGGTACATTCAAATATTGGAAAATTCTTGAGGTCATTTTTAAACCGACTGGACTTCCTAGACTTCACAATACCTCATATCGTAATTCTATTAATCATTTAGTCTATTTAAATTGCTTATAAAGCGAAATAGAACAAACTTTATTTATAAATCATATTGATTTAGTTGAATTTTTTATATTAATAGTGCAAGTTATAGCTTTACGTTTTTATAATGTATTTAAGTTGATATAAACATAAGTGCTATTAATGTGGCTCTGTAGTAAAGATGGATACTGGTAAGGTTAACGGAACTAATGATTGATTATGATAGACAAGTTTTAGCTTTAGATGATGTTCAGCTAGAGAAGCTAGTCCGAGAATGGGTAGCTCAGCAAAAAAATAAGTATGATTTAGTAAAGCGTTTTGCTGGGGCTGGGGATATGGGAAGGGATGTTGTTGGTTTTTATTCTAAATCTAAGCATGATGGAGAATGGGATAATTACCAGTGTAAACAATATAATAAAGCCTTACCAACAGATCAAGGTATGTTAGAAGTTGGCAAGATACTTTATTTTTCCTTTATAAAAGAGTTTACAACACCTAAAAGCTATTATTTTGTGGCTCCTAAAGGGGTAAATCGTAATTTAGAGAAGTTTATTTATAATCCTGAGTGTTTTAAATCAGAGTTGATTAACAACTGGGATAAGTACTGTAAAGACAAGATAATTAAAAATAAAGAAATACCTTTAGACCAAGAATTTAAAGCGTTTCTTCAAAAATATGATTTTAATTCAATCAATATTATTGATATTGATAGTATCACTTCAGATCAAAACTTTAAAAATATACTTGTAGATTGGTTTGGTGGTGAAATGCTTCCCGCTCCAGAAGGTGTTGTACCTGACGAAATTCAAAGTGAAGAGTCTACTTATATCCAGAAACTATTATTAGCGTATAGTGATTATGACCACATAGAATATGATCATGTTGATGATTTGAAAGGCCATAATGAATTTGAATTTGACCTAGAAATTCAGCGAGAAAGATACTTCAGTACGGATGCATTTAAAAGTTTTTATAGAGATAACACTGTTGGTGATATTTTAAGTACTCTTGAGAAACAAGTATTCAAGGGAGTATATGATACTTCTAAAAAGCCTTACCCCAACGGCTATAACTGTATGTGTTCTGTAATGGAGCAAGCGGCTATTGTCACTCCCTCAGGAAAACTAGCTATCCATGCCAATATTGATGTGAAACAGGGGTATTGTCATCACTTCGTTAACAGAGGCAAATTGAAATGGAACAAGTAGTTAGTACAAGTGTATTCAACACCTCTTTAGAAGCTGGTTTACGGAGCGTCATTTTATTGAATGAATATTATCCTGAATCTGTAGACTTTGAAGAGATTGTAAAGTTGGATTATGTCCTTGTTTACTCTGAAGATTTTGGTGGTCCTGAGAGTCTACACCCTGCTGTTCCAAATAGAAAAGGTGAGCTAATAGTAAGGCGTGAATTAGTTAGGGACGGGTTAGGTTTAATGAAGAGATTTGGGTTGATAAGTACTACGTGTGAGAACGATGGTATTTATTATTCTGTTACAGGTGATGCGGAACCGTTTATTAAGCTAATGAGGAGCGAATATAGCGTGACACTTAAGAAAAATGCTAAGTGGTGCGTAAGCCAATTAAGCAAAAATGGTCTTCAATTTTTCAACAACGTATTTATGGATGTAGCGTTTTGATTTTAAATAACGATAGTAAAATAGAAATGGAAGTTCACTCAATTCAGTTCACAGGTGAATCTGTGAAAACAGTTAAAGTAGACTTCAAAACACGTGTAAAAGTTATTAACGGTGCATCAAATACAGGTAAATCATTTTTAGTTGACTCTATTGATTATATGTTAGGGAAAGAGTCAATAGATAAAATAGATCAAAGTAAACCATATTCAGAAATATCTCTCCAGTTATCACTACAATCTAAACCATATACTTTATTTAGAGGTTTTCCCTCTAAAGAAATGAAGTTATATGATGGTCACATTAGAAGTAAAGTGTCTAACTTGCATATTACTGATTATAAAGTTGGCTCGTTAAAAAAAGGCGAAGTGAATCTAAATGAGTTTTTTATGTCTCGTTGGCTTCAAAGCAATATTAAACTAGCAAAAAATCTATCAGCTGAAAAAGTAAACTTAACAATAAGATTGCTCTCAGTAATTATATGTTCGTATGAAGAAAGAATAATAAATAAAAAGTCTCCTATAGAAAGTGGTGAAAGAGATGATAAAACTATTAACCGTAATTTATTTAATTATTTACTGACAGGGTCTGATTACAGTTCATTTGAAGAGTTGATTAAAAAAGATAGGTTTGACGGTGAAAAATCAGGAAGGAGTAGTCTACTCATTGAGTTAATTGATAACCTCAAAAGTGATGTAGAGTTTGAAAATGAATCTATTATGGAGTTAAAAGGTCATCAAGCAAAACTAGAAAACACTATCTCAAAAAATAAAACATTGTTAGATGAAGCTCAGCTTAATATTTCAGAATTATTAAATCTAAAAAAGCAGGTTTCAAAAGAGCTGACGTATAAAAATGAAAGGCTCAATAGTCTTAATGCAAATTTAATAAATTTTAAGCATCTTATTGGAGTATATAATTCAGATATTAAAAGACTTGAGTCCCAAGAGGAGGCAGCCTTTTTACTTTCGATAAACCATAATGGTCATTGTGGATTATGTGGTAATAAATCTCAAAATATATGCTCTGATCTAACAGGATTAAAGGAATTAAATAGTGCTTCACTTGCTGAAATTAAAAAGATAAAGCTCAAAAAGGTTGAACTTGAACTGACGATTGAATCTGTAAGAAAGCAAAATAAGCAGCTTGTTCTAACTGTAGGGGAGTTAAGTGACACCCTGAAGGATTTAGAAAATAAAATATTAATTAGAACTCCTTTGATGCAGCAAAATGATCTTCAAACTTCTTTATTGATCGAACAACATTCAAATTATCAGGCAAATATTAAACAATTGGAAATGATTGAAGACTTGCAACGAAGGCTTCAAAAAAGCAATTCCGAAAAAGCTCCTAAAAAATACAAGTCACCAGACTTTTACCCTGTAGAAGACGTAATAAATGAGTTTTGTGATATTTATTCCGAAGTCTTAACCGAAATTAACTATTTAGGAAATAAAATAGTAACTTTTGATTTTAAAAGTTATGACGTTCTGATTGATGGGAATCCGAGACACCTTAATGGGAAAGGGGTGAGGGCTATTTTGCATTCGGTATTTAAGATTACAACATTATTGTACTGCTCCAGAAAAGGTTTATTTCACCCCAAGTTATTGGTTTTAGATTCCCCTCTAGTTACATATAGAGATCCTACTGAGAGTAAGCATGGTGAACTATTAGACGATGAAAAAGAGTTGGCTGGTACTAAATTAAGTTTCCATTTCTTAACGTACTTAGCAAAGATTAGTGATATTGCTCAATTTATTATTATTGAGAATATTGATGTCCCAGAAATAAAAAGTGACAAGGTAAGTGTTGAAACTTTTCATGGTAATCAGTCATCAAGCAGAAAAGGTCTTTTCTAAGGTTCTTATTAGCAAAGTAATCGTATAAATTATTAAGGAAGAAGGGTTGAGTTTTGATGTTTAAAGTTAAAAGTTACGGAACAGCTATTAAAAGTGATGTTTTCCCTATTTTTGGTTTGACTACAGATAGTTGGAATGATTATGGAACATATTGTTTATTCAATTTAAGATACTATAAATCTAGAACAGACGTTAAAGAAATAGGGACAGTAAAAATCCTTCAGAAGGGGTCTACAAAGACCAAACTTTCACCAGAGTTTAACGATTTAGATGATAATTTTATAAGCTTAGGTCAAGATACTAAGTATTATACTAATTTGTTAAAAGCAGTTGGTGAATCAGAAGCTATTCAGGTTCTTATAGCATTAAATGATATTTCATGGGAGTCTAATAAATCGGATGACTTTGAGCATAAACCAGATTACAGAAATGCATTGTTAAGAAATAATTCAGCTTATAATGCATTAAGGTTTGGCCGAGCTATTATTCTAGATGAGGAGTACGATGAAGATTTTTCATTTGATTACTCTGTAGATATTCCTGATGCGGATAGCCCATTTGAAATAAACGTCGACTTCGATGAAGAAGATGATGTCCCTGGACGTATCGTCGGTGTGATTGGTCGTAATGCTGTTGGTAAGACACAGTTACTTGGAAACTTAGCAAAAGACTTAGTTCAAGTGGGAAAAAAATCTAAAAAAAGTATAACAGAACGTGAGAAAAGGTTTGTTGGTAAAAGACCTATATTTAATAAGGTCATAACAGTTTCTTACAGTGCTTTTGACAAGTTTATTAGACCTCAAAAACCTCAGGCGAGTTATGTATACTGCGGGATTCGAAATGAAAAAGGAAACTTATCAAAAAAATCATTGATTGAAAATTATAAATCAAACTTGATTAGAATAAATGAAGGTAACCGTATAACTGAATGGATTTCTTTTATGGTTGAAATTTTAGGAGAAGATTCTGATTCATTCCAAAATAAACTTAGAGAAGAAGCTGAAGGTGACTTAGGGGCTGATGATACTTTATCCTTTTTAAGTTCAGGACAATCAATATTAGCTCATTTTGTTACAGCATTAGTAGCTAGAATTCAAATTAACACTTTAGTCTTGTTTGACGAGCCTGAGACACATTTACACCCGAATGCCGTTGCAAACTTATTTAATGTATTTAATAGGTTACTACGCCGTTATGAGTCTTTTGCTATTATTGCAACACACTCACCAATTGTCATTCAAGAAATCCCAAGTAAGAGAGTTATTCTATTATCTAGAGAAGGTAATAGTACAATTGCCTCAAAAATGCAGCTTGAAACATTTGGAGAAAATATATCTGAACTTACTCGCCATGTTTTTGATACCGTTTCTATATCTAACCACTATAAAAAAATATTAAAGAAACTTTCAAAACATCATAGTTTTGAAGAAGTGAGTGAGCTATTCGATGACAACTTAGGCTTCAATGCTAAATCTTATCTTTTAGCTCAGTACGGTGATAAGTGATGAAGCAGTTAAATACACCCCCATCTATTATTTCTTATATTACTAGGCATAGGAGTGTTGTTAACTCTAAAAATAACACAATAAATAGAGAACCAAATAGAACTAAAGAAAATCTATTATCCTTAGATGCAGATGTATCTGCACGATATACTTCTTTTGAAAGTGCACTTCAAAATAATACATTATTTAGATTTCCTGAAAATAGAGCCTTAAAAAGGCATAAAGAGGATTTACTTAGCTGTTACGTAGGTAGAACAGCAAAAGTTAAAGAAATATTTCAACTTATAGAATCATCTCAAATAAGAAGGGTTCTGAAAAAGTGTCCATATTGTGGGATAACCTTACCAAAAACTTATGATCATTATTTACCTGAGGCAAAATTCCCTGAGCTATCTGTTCACGCTTTAAATCTAATACCTTGCTGTGGCACTTGCAATCAAACAAAGAGTGATAACTGGAAGAACGCGCAACATAGAACATTTTTACATTATTATGTTGATGTAATTCCAAATGCAGAATATTTGAAGGTGGAGCTTCATACTTTAAATCAAGTTAATTCAGTTGGTGCAACATTTTCAATACAAAGGCCTCGTAATATTGCCGATTCAATTTGGAATGTTATAAATTCTCACTATGAAAAGCTCGGTTTAATAGGACTTTATAATGATTATGTTAATGATGAAATAGCTGAAATATTTGATATTTGTGTTTGCCATCTTGAGGAAGGAGGGAGCAATATTCGTAATTTTATAGTTAGATTATCAGCTACAGAGGAGAGGCTTTATGGAGTTAATCATTGGCGAGTTGTACTGATGAAAAGTTTGTCTAATAACCAAGATTTTATCGATATCGTCGAATCTGAGATTTAAAGCATATATTCTTCAATAGAACCTTAAGTATTATATGTGCATTTTCATTGTGATTAGGTGTGTCTATCAAAGTTAAATAACAATTCAAATTGATGCTTAATAAGCATCAATTTATTTTTCTTGTTTAATATTGCTTAAGTCAAATCTTTCATCTTTCCTATTTTTCTTTTAGCTTCACTCGATGTGAGAGAATTTAATTGCTGATATAACAATTCAGGCTCAGCCAATGAGGCGTCTTTAGGCTTCTTGTAGTAAGTTTCTTCACCTTCTTCGATAACCTTGTAGCCGTTGGTATTACTATAACTAATATACTCAATGCTGTTGTTACCAACAGTTAATATGCGATTGTTACCATTTATCTTATAACCCACTTTGGCGAGCATAGAGCTCATAACTAATGGATCTTCTGTTAGGGATAGCCCTTCATGAAATAAAGAGCCAAATGCAAGTTCATTTGTAGTTGAGTTGGTAATGCCAATACGCTCTAAATTCAAGGCATCTTCTTTCGTTTCTAACTCAGTAATTTTACTTAAAGCTGTTCTACTTCCCGTTCCTACCAAGTCGCTCCACATTTCAAGCTCTGACTTGATGCTACCTAACTCCCCATCTATAACCACTAAACGATTACTAGAGTCTGATTGCATTTCAGAATTTAATATCTCTTGGATAAACGGTTGTTGAGTTCTAAGCCTGAACTCATTAATAACAGCGACGGGAATAGCCGTTGTATTACTACATTTAGTATTGTCTTTGTTGGCTGTAGAGCAATACATCACAGTACTTGAGTGTTTGTGGTTTCGAATAGAATAATTTGAATTACAATTACTACAAACGACTAAGCCTGCCATTATGTGGTTAGACTTTTTCCCTTGCTTACGACCTGAGGCGCGACGCTTTATTTCTTTTTGTACTTCATAAAAGAGGGTATCAGTGATTGCGGCAGGGTAGATATTCTTAATCTCTCCATGCTTAGAGTTCCAGTGACTAATTGCCGTTCTATTTTGTAGCATTTTCTTCAATGCTGTCGGTGTCGTTTTGATAAATTTATTTAACTCAAAGCCTTTATCAGTCTCACTTTTTCCTATATTGAGTTTATCTACTCGCTTTTGGTCATACTCACGCATTCGCTGAATTATTTGTTCTTGAGATAAGCCATTAAGATACCATGTGAACATTGATGTCATTAGTGATTTATCTGTATCAGTCAATACGTTATAGACTTCGGTGATAGAGTCCTTAGTGAGCCACCACACGGTCTTACGTTTGATAACGTTACCTTTTTGAGCCTCAAGCACTTTAAGGTTCCATGCTGCTTCTAGCCGCTCAGACAGCCTCTTAGAATACTGGTGAGCCATATCTATTTTACCAATCAAGAAGTAAATAATCCCTGCATTTGCAGATATAGATTCTTCACTATATTCTTGATTATCTTCAAGGGTAATTATCTTCACGCCAGCCAAACAAATTGACGTAATGATATTGATCATTTCTACTGTGGGTAATCGTCCTATACGGTCAATTGCTTCTGCTAGAATATAATCACCTGAACGAATCTTACCTTTTTCAATTGCATCTAACATATCACCAAATGCATTTTTAAGATGGTCGCCTTTATATCCAGACTTACCAAGATCTTGATAGTTAAGGTAGGATATTTTGACAGCAGGGTTATCAAGCAACCACTTGTTAACCATATCTTGCTGGCGCTGAAGAGAAGAGCCTTGCTCTTGTTTTATTGAAGAAAATCGAATGTAGGATATTGCTTGTGCCATTGTAACCCCTTTAGATTAAGGAGTTACTTTATACTCATGACAAAGTAATGCTGTTACAGCTTGTTACCCTCTAACAGAACCACGCAGTTATATTATTTGCTGCTAGCATAATTAATTCCGTCGAATGTTAAGTTTATTCAAGTTAAATTCAGCTTGAAAACTAATGGGGAAATACACTTTGTCATTCAATTAAAACTTAATGTATTAACCAATAAAATATGCGCGCGATTATACACTAGTGTTGAAAAGTCGCATACGATAATTTAGCTATTAGCTTGTTCTATAGATATGTGGGCTATAGGTTTTAGTTAGTCAGTGTAAGCAAATATAACATAATCACATATACTAAAGAGGTGGATAAAGCCTTTCACGGAGGATGTATTCGATTCGAGATTGAATGAGAGGTAGTTTTATGAAAGCACTAACAAAGTTATTTTATTTAAGTGTATTTATATTCTTTGCGATTACATCAAAGCCATTAAGGTTAACCGGATTCTATAGCCAAGAACGTTTTTTAACTGTAGCAAAAGAGGTGGGTGTAAAGTTATCGTCAGATAAAGCTGTATCCATTATGGGGAAAATTAACAGAAAAGTTGTAGAATTGAAGAGATTCGGTAAAAACCAAGAAACATTTGATGCTAATCGGGCTGTGGCAGCCTCGTTAACAGATGAAGTTAATGAGCTTGTTGGGGCGCTGGTTATTGAAAATAAAAATAGTTTTATGTACCGCTGTTTTGCGAGGTTTACCTAGGCCACTCTTCATGATGAACATCATGTAGATAGAATTATTGCGGAATTACTCGCTATTTTTTTGAGTAACTTGATAAAAACAAAGTCCCTGCATAAGCTTTCATGCAACGTCATAATTATCATGTGTTAGCTTTAGGGGATAGGATGAGTAAAACAATTTTAGTCGTTGATGACAGTTTAGTTTCACGAATGATGATAAAAACAATCATACAAACCCATTTAAAAGAGGTGGATATTGTTGAAGCCGGCAGTGGCACACAAGCACTTGATAAAATTGGGCAAGATACGGCTATTGATATTGCCTTTGTTGATTTTAATATGCCAGGAATGACAGGGCTTGAATTAATCAGTGCTTTGGCCGAAAAACTAACTATTCCTAAAGTAGCGTTATTAACCGCAAATATTCAAGACGAAATCAAAGCACAAGCCTTAGCTGCTGGCGTAACATTTTTGAATAAGCCTATTAATGAAGAAGTTATTGCCACTTTCTTACACAACTCGTAACACCTGCGACGAATGAGTAATATTTATTATGCCGAATAATTTAACTCCCCTTGAAATAGACGCTTTAACGGAAATTTTTAATATAGGCATTGGCCGTGCTGCCAACTCCCTTAATCAAATGGTTTCTCAAGCAGTTGATTTAACGGTTCCTGAAGTAGAAATATTGCCAAATAAAGAGGCCAAACAAAAGCTTGATTTAGATACCGCTGTTGAAATTAGCGCAGTAACTCAAAGGTTTTCTGGTGACTTTGAAGGTCAAGCTATCCTAATGTTCAGTAAAGAAAATGGTTTGCAATTAGTGAGTTTATTACTTGGTAATAAAATACCCATTGAAGATTTGTCAGAATTAGAGCAGGACTCGCTTGTAGAAATAGCTAACGTTATTTTAAATGCATGTTTTGGTACGGTTATAAACTTCTTACAGTCAAATATCTCTATTGAGATGCCTGAGTTTCTCCAGGGTAATATTAATACGATTTTTACTTATAGTAGTGAAAATGATTGGTCACTTTATATCAAGGTGAAGTTTACTCTGCCGAGTGAAAATATTGCCGGACATATTTCCTTTATTATGGATATTACTTCACTTGAGGTTTTTCAAAAGTCTGTACGTCAATTTGTTTTTGGAATAACCAGTAAAGTACAAAACTAGGCTGTTTGTATGGAAAATTTATCAAATAATATTCTTTATGCCACTTTAAATCAGCTTTCTGTTGGTATTATCATTATTGATGAGCAGCAAAGGTTGGTTTTTTTCAACCAATGGCTAAGCGAACATTCCGGTATGTGCTTAGCTGAGTATGAAGGGCAACTTGTTGGCGAAATATTTCCTCACTACAATAACTCTCGATTGAGTGATGCATGTGAGTCGGCGCTGACCTTAGGTTTGCCAGCTAGACTTTCACATACCTTTAATCCTACCCCTTTACCGCTCTATCAAAGAAATTTTTTTGGTGATGAAAAATATTTAATTCAACAACAAATAAGTGTAAAAAAAATATCTACCAACTCTGCTAAACCACTTTGTCAGATAGTTATTGATAATGTGACTCATATGGTTAAAAAGGAAAAAACCTTACAAAAATTAGCAGGTGAAAATAAAATTCAACAACAAAAAGCTGAAGTTGCTAATCGCTCGAAGTCTCAATTTCTTGCTAACATGAGTCATGAAATACGAACACCAATTAATGGTGTATTGGGCATGTTAGCACTATTGTCAGATACAGAGCTAAATCAAAATCAACGTCATTTCTCTAATCTTGCTAAGGTTAGCGCAGAAACATTATTACATTTAATCAACGATATATTAGACTTCTCAAAAATTGAGGCAGGTAAACTAGATATTGAAAAAATAGAATTTAACCTCTCAGACTGTATTGTTGAAACAATACAAATGATGGCGATTAAAGCCCAGCAAAAGGGGATTGAAGTTATCATTGATACCACAGACTTGATACAAAGCTTTGTGATTGGTGATCCTAGCCGTTTAAAACAAATAATCACGAACTTACTAAGTAATGCTATTAAGTTCACTGAGTGTGGGGAAATATGTATTACGGTTACAACAAAAGAAGAAAATTCGAAGCTAGTGAAGCTAACGGTTGTTGTTGCTGATTCTGGTACCGGTATTCCCGCAGATAAATGTGCTGATCTTTTTAATGCATTTACTCAAGCAGATACTTCAACTACGAGAGAGTATGGTGGAACAGGGTTAGGACTAACTATTGTTAAGCAACTATGTCAACTGATGGGCGGAGACATTAAGGTGGATAGTCAGCTAGGTTTGGGTAGTGATTTTACATTTCATCTAAATCTAGGGGTAAGTAAAAAATCAATAATGCCATGCAAAGACTTTACCCAAAAGCCCGTTTTGCTGATTGACTGTAATGATGTAAGTAGTAAAAATATTAGCAAGCAATTACAGTTATGGGGGCTTAATGTTGTTATAAAAACAGTCGCAGATAAAGTGATAACTCTATGTGAAAAAATCAAGGGTAATGACTATTCTGTCATTATCCTTGATAGTAATTTAGATAAACTTATTCTCGAAAGGCTTGCCAACTTACTGTTGTTTAATAAAGGAGTAAAATCGAAACTTGTGCCTATTATTTTACTCACCCCAATGGAAAACCTCAGCACAACGGAAATTGGCATGTTTAATCGATTTATTGATGAGGAAGACACTTATCAAATAACCAAGCCTATCAGCGCAACAATGCTATACCAATCTTTAACTAGCGCATTTTCAATCGCTAGTAACGAATTAGAACAACTTGATTTACTGCCATTGCCTTTAGAGTGTCAAGGTGTCGATAATAAAGGCAAAATCTACCAACAAGCAAGAATATTATTAGTTGAAGATAATCGTATTAACCAAGAAGTCGCTTTAGGGTTATTACGTAAAATCGGATATAGTGCCGATGTCGCTATCAATGGGGCGAGAGCATTAGAACTCATTTTACAGAGACAATTTTCTGAGCCGTACCAATTGATTTTAATGGATTGCCAAATGCCAGAAATGGATGGTTATCAAGCAACGGTTGCAATTCGCTCTCACGATATATATCAAGGAGTTAATAAGGTAAATATAATTGCCATGACTGCTAATACGATGAGTGGCGACCAAAAAAAATGTTTAGACTCAGGAATGAATGACTATTTAGCCAAGCCGATTAATCCGCAATTATTAGCTGAAAAAGTCGAATTTTGGTTGGCTAAGGCAATAGATAACCAATGATTATGATTACCTACTACCCAATACTCACTACGGTTTATTTGCGTTTCTTTCTATCACTAAATTGATTGTCTGAAAAACGTGTTAACCCTTTTTTGTGTGTAGGTGTTTTTTTACCTTTGCCACTTCCTTGTCCAGGTTTAGTTCTATTTTGACCTGGGCTACTTTTAAAGCCTTGCGAGTTATTCTTACCTTGCCTATTCTTATTGCCTAACTGTTGTTCATTGCGTGTTTCTCGCGGGACTAAACAGTTTGGTGCAGAGCCAATAAGCTTGGTTAAACCCATCTTAGTTAATGCTTGACGAATTTGAGGCCAGTTTAGAGGGTCATGATAACGTAATATCGCTTTGTGCAAACGTCGTTGAATCGTACCCTTAGGGACTGTTATTTTGCCAGTTTCCTTTGCTAAGTTCTTGCTGGTGACGTTACGCAACGAGTTAAGTTCGGTATGGTATAAGGTGGTCGCATTTGCCAATGGTGATGGGTAAAAATTCTGTACTTGATCTAACTTAAAATCATTGCCTTTTAACCAAAGTGCGAGGTTAACCATGTCTCTGTCTGTTGTACCTGGGTGAGCAGAAATAAAGTAAGGAATTAAGTATTGCTTTTTACCGGCAAGTTTTGAGTAATGATCAAACATTTCTTTGAATTTGTCATAACTGCCCATGCCTGGCTTCATCATGTTATCAAGCGGGCCTTGTTCAGTATGCTCAGGGGCTATTTTTAAATAACCGCCAACATGATGAGTTGCCAACTCTTGCACATATTCAGGATGTTCAATGGCTAAATCATAACGTACACCAGAAGCAATTAATATTTTCTTAATGCCTTTAACTTTACGGGCCTTGCGATATAACTCAATGGTTGGTGTATGATCAGTATCTAAATGACCACAAATAGTTGGCCAAACACATGACGGTTTTCGGCAAGTTGCTTCAGCTTTTTCACTTTTACAGTTTAGCTGATACATATTGGCGGTGGGGCCACCCAGATCTGATATAACACCGGTAAATCCAGGTACTTTTTCTTTTATATCTTCAATTTCATTAATAATTGATTCATGAGATCGACTTTGAATAATACGCCCTTCGTGCTCGGTAATTGAACAAAAAGTGCAACCACCAAAGCAGCCACGCATGATATTAATTGAGGTTTTGATCATATCGTAGGCAGGAATTTTTGCCTTACCATAGCTAGGGTGTGGTACTCGTTTATATTCAAGACCAAACACTCCATCCATTTCTTCTGTTGAAAGTGGCTTAGCGGGAGGATTAAGCCAGATGAGGCGCGTCCCGTGGCTCTGCACTAACGGCTTTGCCGATGTAGGGTTAACTTCTTGATGGAAAATACGTGATGCATGAGCATAGAGCACTTTATTTTCTTTTACTTGTTCAAAAGTTGGTAAGTTAATATAAGTTGTTTGCCAAGGCTTGGCTTTTTTATCCCAGGTTTTATTACGGTAATCTGCTATCTGTATAGGTTGTGCCGTTTTAGTTATGTCACTTTCGGCAATTGATGCCTCTGTTTTCGCTTCGTTATCACTACAAGACTCTGGCGTAATTTCTTCGTAAGGGCTATGAATAGGATCTATTTTCCCCGGCCTGTCTATATCACGTGAATCAATACCTTGCCAGCCTGGCAGCGCTTGATTGGTTAAGAAAGCACTACCGCGCACATCAGTAATATTTTTGACATCTTCACCACGGGCAATACGATGCGCAATTTCGACTAATGGGCGTTCGGCATTGCCAAAAATTAATAGGTCTGCCTTTGAATCAAACAATACTGAACGACGAACTTTATCTGACCAATAGTCATAATGCGCAATTCTTCGTAGGCTTGCCTCTATGCCGCCAATAATTACAGGAACACCTTTAAAGGCTTCTTTACAACGTTGAGTATATGCGGTTACTGCACGATCTGGTCGTTTACCACCTTCATCGTTAGGTGTATAAGCATCATCATGGCGCATTCTGCGCTCGGCGGTATACCTATTGATCATTGAGTCCATATTGCCGGCGGTTACACCAAAAAATAAATTAGGCTTGCCTAATTCCATAAATGCATCTTTTGAATGCCATGCAGGTTGAGCGATTATGCCCACTCTAAAACCCTGTGCTTCGAGCATACGACCAATAATTGCCATACCAAAACTTGGATGATCAACATAAGCATCACCTGTGACAATGATAATGTCACAGCTGTCCCAGCCTAATATGTCCATTTCTTTTCGTGACATTGGTAAGAATGGCGCTGTACCGTAGCACTCAGCCCAGTATTTTGGATAATCAAATAATCCTTGCTGTGGTTGTGAAATTATTTGTTTTTTTACTGAAGTCATATCACCATTCCCATTGGGGTTAACCGATTCTAAATTATATGTCACCCGCTTCACTGCAAAGCATTGAGAAATAGCGGGCGCGCGATTGTAGCAGATATATAGAGAAATTCCTAAATTGTTTTGTTTGTTTTTTGAACAGTGACGGCGGTACCGCATAATAAGAATTGTATAATGTTTACAGTGTCGAATGAATTTGCTCTAATCGTTAACCATTATCAAGTAATATCCCATAGTCACCATAGCAAATACACTGAGATCACGATGTAATGTGGGTACAGTTTTGAGGAAAATATGAATAATAAGATAAAAAATAGTTTATTAGCGAGTGCAATTATTACCGCATTAAGCTTGAGTGCTTGTAGTGATAAAGTTACCGAAAACACATCTGTAGCATCTTCTTCGGTTGCTACGCAGAAGCAATCACTCAGTGCAGAGCAACAACTTACCACTTTATATAAAAAAGCTAAACAAAGCCTTTTTAAACAACGTGCTTTATCTGCCACTATGTATGGTTTATCTGAACAAGATGTCGGACAGGCAGTGAGTAGTAAGATGGAGGTTTTCTCTGCTGAGGATGAAGCTATACTGCGCGCCGAGTTATTATCCATATCAAATCAAATTGCTGATATAACACTTGATGGTGCTGATATTACTGCAAAGAATAACCAACAAGTAATGGCAGGCTTAACGAGATATTTTGCTGGAGAACCGAGTTTTACCATTGGTTTTATAGATACTTGGATGGGGCTTTCTCCCTTTATTGTGAATCAAATCAATGGGCCGTTAATTGATATTCCCCGTATAATGCAAAACGACCAGCCAATTACTACAGAGCAAGAAGCATTAGCTTACATTAAACGATTAGGACAATTTGATAAACTAGCGGCAAGCATTATTGAAAAACAAGCTTTTGATGCCCAGCAAAACTGGTTACCGCCAAAAGTAACTTTACGAGGGGCAATTAAATACCTCCATGGCTTTACGAGCGAAGCACCGGAACAGCACGCTTTTGTCAGTGTGTTTATGGACAAAGTTGATAAGATTGATTCACTTAATATCGATACAAAACAAGCGTTAATCAAGCAAGTTATTACCCAAGTGAAAGATGTTGTTTACCCCGCTTTTCAATCGGTGGCTAAAGCAAGTGAGCAGTTGCTCAATAAATCTCGTGATGAGTCAGGTATTTGGGCACAACCAAAGGGGACTGCTTATTATCAAGACGCCATACAACAACTAGGTGATAGCAAGCTGACACCTAGCCAAATCCATCAAATAGGCTTAGATGAAGTTGCCCGTATTGGCGGAGAAATGGATAAAATATTGCAAAGCCAAGGTTACACACAAGGCTCTGTTGGTGAGCGTATGGTCGCCTTAAATAATGAACCACGTTTTTTATACGAAGACTCGAAAGCTGGTCGTGAAGAGCTATTAAATGATATTAATGGTTATATCACTGAAATGACCACAACAATGGCGCCGGTATTTAAGACTACGCCAAGTTATCAAGTGGAAGTTAAAGCATTTCCTGTTGAAGTCCAAGACGGTGCACCTGGCGGTCAATATACTTCTCCTGCTGTTGATGGTAGTAAACCAGGTGTCTACTGGATTAACTTGAGGGATATGAAAGCTAATCCTAAATTTGGTTTAAAAACCTTAACCTATCATGAAGCCAATCCAGGGCATCATTGGCAGATAGCCTTAAACTTAGATCAAGCTGAATTACCCTTTCTACGTAGAATCGCACCGTACAATGCCTATACGGAAGGGTGGGCGTTATATAGTGAACAAGTCGCTTATGAATTAGGCATGTATGAAAATGATCCCTTTGGTGATTTAGGGCGTTTACAAGCTGAAATGTTTAGAGCGGTACGTTTAGTCGTTGATACCGGTTTACATGATAAACGTTGGACCCGTGAACAAGCTATTACTTATATGTCGGCGCAAACAGGTACTGCTGAATCTGATGTTATCGCCGAAATTGAGCGTTATATGGCGTGGCCTGGCCAAGCATTAGGTTACAAGCTAGGCATGTTGAAAATATTAAATTTAAGAGAGCAAGCTAAAAAACGTTTAGGTGATAAATTTGATCTAGCAGAGTTTCATGATGTTGTGCTGTTAAATGGCGCAGTCCCAATGGAAGTATTATCTCGTAATGTAAATCATTGGTTAGAGAGAAAATGATAATGACTACGCAAGGTATTTAATAATTAACGCTGCATGGATGCAGCTTAATAATTCTCTAAACAACTAGCCAGTTAAATAAACCTCTTGTGCTTATTAAACCTCTTAACCTAAAGAAGGTTATTTACATAATGTAACCTTCAGCACTTATATGTCTAGCTCTCTTAGCTAGGCATTTGGTATTTCATCGACTAACCCTGACGATAATTAACTTTTAGTCACTTCTCAATTCGTTGTTTTTTTGTAAGTAAATTGTATTTTTTAGGTGTTTATTGTTAAATATTTGTATTTATTCCATGAATTGTCTATTCCATTCTGTTTGTAGTTGATTTAGAATCAGCTCATATAACAAGCAATTATAAGATGTCGGCAAAAGCTATTTCTTCTATTTATTGTTGTATATATTCGTTGCTAAATGTCGAGGTTTATATTGAGTTTCATTATTTAGCTAGGATAAAGGGATTTTTTTAATTATAAATGTAAGCGCTTTCATCTTGTTAGGATGACATACAAAGCAAATGCTTATATTCGATATATCATATAGGGGAAAAATAATGATTAAATCAAAAATAATAAAAGGAATATTACTGTTAGTGATATTGAGTGCTAGTTTAACTACAGCTGCCGCTGATTGTACTTACACACTAAATAATGAATGGGGGACCGGCTTTGTTGCTTCAATTACTATTACTAATGAGCAAAGCAGCATCATTGATAATTGGCAAGTTGGTTGGCGCTATAGTGATGGTTCCTCTGTTGTGTCGTCTTGGAACGCCAAGCTATCTGGTAGCAACCCTTATCAAGCAAAAGGAGTAAATTGGAATCGTAAAATACAACCAGGAAATAGCGTTTCTTTTGGTTTACAAGGGGTCAAAGGTATTACAGGTGGCGCAGCTGAAATCCCAGAAATTAGCGGTAATGTTTGTAGTAGTACTAATACCGCGCCAAATGCGAAGTTTAGTGTAACTGACCATGCCGGTTTAGCTCAATCTTTTGATGCATCTAATTCAAGCGATGCACAAAATGACCAACTCACTTACCGCTGGTCTATTGAGGGCTCAAACTATACAACAGTTAACCCACAGCATACCTTTTCAAAAGAGGGTATTTATCTAATAACATTAACGGTGTCAGATGGTAAAGCAGCAGACACAGTAACACAGTCAATTGAAGTGACTGATATTCCCGATGATACTGACATGCCAACTGATGATTTTATCGGGCACAATGTGGCCGTTTTGTATTTTAAAGATAAAGATGTTTCGGCCAGTATAGATAAGAGCGATGTTCAGTATCGTATCGAAAACTCTGTAGATGAAATGATTCGTTATAATAGCTATGGCCATGAAGGTTTTGCTCAAGTTGATGATTTAGGTTGGTTTGAATTCGACAGTAGTGATTTTGCAGGTATTTTAGGGCGATCAAAATGGTATGAGCAAGATATTATTGTTGATTCTGTCAACAGTGGGATGTTGGACTTTACTGGTTATGATTATATTGTTTTAGTGTTTGATGACACTCGTAATACATCAGGACCAAATGGCAGTACCTTCGCTACACCTAGAGAACTGGTGATTGGTGATAACTCTTTTGGTGTCAAACCTTATATAAATATGTATATGAAGTCCTATACTATGCAGGATCATTGTTTTTATAAAAGCCAAATATATAAAGATTATGAACTGTGTTATCCGAACCTTGATGGTGAACCGCTTAAACGATTTGATAGTACATTAGTTCATGAGTTTATACACAGTAAACAATTTGGTAGCCACAGTATCACTAAATATTGTGATGAACAGCTAATTTTAGGTAAATGTATTACCAATAACTACAATATGTTTGATTTGTTATCTTCTTCACGTTTTTTTGGTACCTCGATGCTTGCATATAATCGACACAAAGCAGGTTGGTTACGTAAAGAGCATATCAAATCGTTGTCTGGTACGGGAAGCTTTGAAGTCACTTTGGATCATTTAAACTCATTAACAGGCTTTAATGCAGCAAAAATTGAAGTCGATGGCTGGGATAAAGAACTATGGCTAGAGTTTAGACTGCCAGGAGAATTTGATTACGGCTTATACCAACCTGAGTTTGATAAAATTACTTCTGGGTTGTTGTTATATGAAAACAATACTTTATTAAATGGCGGAAGCGGTGAATTTGATGAACTGAATGTAGCAGTAACAGATGCTATTGATATTAACGTTTTAGGTATAAATATTGAAATCTTACAAGTGGACAAAGCTAATGGTCAGATTACTTTTTCGGTTGATTTATCAGGATTAGTACCAACAAAAACTGTTCCACTAGAAGAAAGCGTAAGATGTAAAAGCCAAGGTAATCGCTGCAAAGTGAAGCAAGGTGAAGAATTACAGTTATATTATCAGTTTGAGATTAATGATATAGGCTTTGGTCAAAATTCAGAGAAACTTTGGGAGTTTGAATTTATTGGTTTACCAGAGGGGTTAACTTATACAAACACACCTATAAATCGTCAAGTAGCTTCATACCCAGGGGCCTATTCAAGGACACCAAATACAGAGGTCACTTTTAGAGCTAATAGTATGGAAGAAAAAGTCTATCAATTTACTATGCGAGTTTATAATCCAGCTGATCGTAATCTGTATTTAGATATTCCACAATATATAAAAGTGGAGTGATTGTAGCATTAGCGCTTTAATTTAGAGTGCATTCAGAAACTTTAATACCAGTTTCATTAAGTTTGTGATCTTGTTGTGAGAAAAACATATCAGGGTAGGGTGCCCGATTTCGTAATAGCGGGCATATGTTAACTAACCTGAAACCTGGATAATGAGTACTTAATAATTAATTAAATACAATTGCTTACAATCATTCAGAACAAAAATCACAAGATTAAGTAGATAGATGCGCTATCAATACTTCAATTTATGCAATTATCAAGGCAAAACGTTTATGAATAATGGGGTATTTATCGACGTTTTAACGGTGATAATTGCATAAAGAGGAATATTGAGCAAGTGCTGCTTATCCAGCGATCAGGTTAGCCATCATAATTTAGCAATAACTTAATGAAATTGGCTTTTAAGTACCACACAATATGTTTCACCAAGACGGGCACAACTATCAAGTGCAGCTATTTCTTTTGTACCAAAATAAGCGTTCGAAAGGATAACAGCAGAGCAATTACCTCGACATAAAACACTTTTTATTTGTTCAATATCTAAGTTAGCAGACTTTTCATCAAGCGACATATTCACTTTATTTTTACCTTTGAAACTTACACAAAGCACTTTTGAAATATCCACGCCATGTGTTTGTGCTAGCTGCTCTAGTGATGACTCTTCAGGATTAATAAACAATACCCACTTTTTCTCTTGATTGTGTTGCTGGCAAATGGTTGCGTAATGTGTCGACAGTTCTTGCTGGTTTTCAACATCGGCTAGCTGTAACCATGCTTGCGTAGCAAGGGGGCGGGTGACGCTCCCATCAATAATATTGTTTATAACATTGTTGTTAACTGTATTGCTGGTAAACATAGTCTTACCTCATGTTGAATAGTGTAATGTAACTATACTGTATGTATGTACAGTATATGGTTTTTGTTGGCTATTCAAGCATTATTTGTCATTTTTTACGAATGTAATGTTCGGTCGATTACTTAGCTGAGGGATAAAAATAGTCAGCTAATGCAGAAAAATGTGCTTTAATTTATATCAATTTAACAATATTAGTGGCATTGAGTGGGGAAAAGCTTAATCAACTTGGTATTAGCTAAGTTCGAGGGAGTATTTAACCAATACGTTTATTGGAAAGAATAGGCTTAATTGCTAATAGTTAATCGCTAAATATATTTCTAGAAATAGATGTGATTATTGAGTACGAAATCTGGATAACTGAAGATTAATGTAGTCAATATTGTAGATAACCTGAACTCTGGATAAGCAGCACTTACTCAATATTCCTCTTTATTCCATTCTCAGCGTTAAAACATCGATAGAGTATATCGCTATTTCAACGTATAAATTTCATTCTTAACAACCGTAAGATTTTGTTTTTACTTAAACATTAATATCAATTCCATTAAGTTTGTGATCTTGTTGTGTGAAGGAAAAATAAATCAAGGTAAGGCGATCGATTGAGCAATAGCTGGCTATTGGAATTGAGAGCAACGAATTCTTGGGGGTATTTTAACCAGCACAAGTGGGCAATAATTTAATGGAATTGGTATAAGTACTCATTATTCAGAGTTCAGGTTAGATAATAATTTGTAGAGATCTCGTCTCGTTAATGCGTAAAATTGGCTCGACGCAATAAGAAATTAATAAGTGAAGTGTTTTTTTGTTTTTGTTCGAAGGGAATAAGGGAGAGGACTACAGGAAAACTTCATTGCCTGTAATCATTTTGGACTGAATTATTCAACCTACACTCGTTTTCATAAATATTAAACAAATAAAAATACTAACAAAATTATTTTATTGAATCTCTAGTTTATTAGTTTAATGTAATTCAATGACAAATTTCGTGCAATAGCTGAGCTATTGCACGTACATTAAACGCAGAAGTAATGAAAAGTAGCGGGTAGAGAAATATTTGTTAAGCTGCTCTCTGATTACTTAGACTCTAGTGTTGATAATTGTGCTTCAAATTGCTCTGCACCAGCTTTAACTTGATAAAGCTTTACTAATAAATAGTTTAATTCTGGTGCAAACCAAGCATAGGTTACCCGCTTCTTTTCAACGATTTCACGCTTTAAACGTATGGTTTTAACTAATCCATAAGGTAGGATTAATTCTTCTTTACCATCATATTTATATTCATAGTTTTTTATTGAGCCTTTAGTGCTAATCACCGGATATATAAAACGCTTTTGTTCAGGCTTATGGATTAAATCTATGCGATTTTGCAAGTGGTAACTAAGCTTATCAAGTAAACCATCAGTAAACTCTAGTGAGATGTTTTTATTATTTTTTAAATCCATAGCTGTTTTATCAGCTAGATTATACTGCCATTGATAATATTTATCACGACCCGTTCCTTCGCGTTGGTAGTCATAACTATAGGGTTTTACTTGGTTGTTTTCAATTTCAATGATGGCAGTTTCGCTACGTTCATCAGAAAAAATTAACCAACTAATCTCGGTTTCATAATGATATTTAATTTTGCCATCTTCGAGGTAGCTCAGCTCTCTAATTGCTGTGCCAACAGGATCTGATTTATGTAATAAGGTGTATGTTGCTCGATAAGCTGGAATGACCGTTGAAAAGTGATTGTTTGTCTGTTCAGTTTCTGTGGTGTTAGATTGTTCTGAAGTATTAGCATTAACCAATAACGGTAAACATACACACAGTAGGGGGAAAAAATTTCGCATAGTAAATACAGACTCAAGAAACTATTATTATGTAATGATACTAACAGTTTCTTAATGACTTTCAGCAAAAATATAGTAATTATTTGTCGCTATAGAAAAGTCAGCTATGGCTTGATTAAGCCATAGCTCGGTATTGAGCGGAATCTTGAACTAGGTTTATAACTAGGGTTTAGCTAAACCTATTCTTCATTGGCGTAACCAGATTCGGGCAGAATATTGTCATCTAATATAGCATTATCACCTTGCATGCTAAGTCTTTTCTCTGCAAACCATTTAATGACTAATGGGTAGATTCGATGTTCTTGTTCATGTACGCGAGCAGCTAAGTCATCACTGTTATCACCGTCAAAAACAGGAACCTTGGCTTGAAGGATTACCGGACCACCGTCTAACTCTTCAGTAACAAAGTGCACGCTAACACCATGTACATCATCACCAGCATCAATAGCACGTTGATGAGTATTTAACCCTTGATATTTTGGCAAAAGGGAAGGGTGTATATTAAGCAGCTTACCTTGAAAGTGTTGTACAAAAAGTGGTGTAAGAATACGCATAAAACCAGCGAGTACAATTATATCAGCATCAAAAGCATCTATTTTTTTGATTAGTGCTTTATCGTAGTCTTCACGGCTAGCAAAGTCTTTATGGGAAAGTGCTACAGTTGTAATGTCAGAATTTTCTGCGCGAGTTAATCCATAAGCATCGGCTTTATTTGAAACTACCCCAACGACGTCTGCTGGATAACTGTCATCAGCACAAGCATCAATAATGGCTTGTAAATTAGTGCCACCGCCAGAGATCAATACGACTATTTTGCTCGACATATTTTTTCCTAATTTCTTAATAAAGGGTAATAAAAGATTAATAAAGCACAGATAAATAAAAGGGGCTAGTAAATAGCCCCTTTAGCAGGTATATGTGCATGTTTAGAAAACTTGTAACTTAGGCAAAAACAACTTGTTCTTCACCGTCAGCCATATCGGCTATTTCGCCAATATGCCAAGCATTTTCACCATGAGCAGTTAACACTTCAATGCTTTGTGCTACTTTGTCAGCTGGCACAACGATAACCATACCAACACCACAGTTAAAAGTTCGGTACATTTCATGTTCAGTAATGTTACCTTTTTCTTGTAACCAGTTGAAGATGCTCGGCCATTGCCAGCTATCACCTTTAATCACAGCTTGTGCTGTCTCAGGTAATACACGTGGAATGTTTTCCCAGAAACCACCACCAGTGATGTGAGAAAGCGCGTGAACATCAACATTTTTTAGTAATTCAAGTACTGATTTTACATAAATTTTTGTAGGTTCAAGTAAATGATCAGCAATTTTTTTGCCTTCAAGTAACTCATTAGTATCAGTATTATTTACTTCTAATACTTTACGAATTAATGAAAAACCATTTGAGTGCGGACCTGATGCACCAAGAGCAATCAATTGATCACCAGCAGCAACATTGGTACCATCAATTAAGCGAGACTTTTCAGCTACACCGACACAAAAACCAGCGATATCGTAATCACCTTTATGATACATACCTGGCATTTCAGCAGTTTCACCACCAACAAGGGCACAGCCTGATTGAATACAACCTTCAGCAATACCTTCAACAACAGATGAAGCTACAGCAACATCAAGTTTGGCAGTTGCGTAATAATCAAGGAAGAATAATGGTTCAGCACCTTGCACGATAAGATCGTTAACACACATAGCAACTAAATCGATACCAACCGTATCGTGTTTGGCTAAATCGATAGCTAAGCGTAATTTAGTGCCTACACCGTCGGTACCTGCAACTAAAACAGGTTCTTTATAACCTGTTGGTAATTGACATACCGAACCAAAACCACCTAAACCACCCATCACTTCAGGACGTGTTGTGCGTTTTACCGCACCTTTAATGTTTTCTACTAGGGCATTACCAGCATCAATATCAACACCAGCATCTTTATAGCTTAACGACTGTTTTTGTTCGCTCACGGGAGACCTCAGAAATTACCGACAGTATTTAAAGGGGCACATTCTACCAGTGCTAAGGCTCATACTCAAGGTGATAAACAGTATCTTCACTTTGTTTTATTTTATCTGTGACTTTAGAAAGAATTTATTAATATTTGCAGGTATTAATTGCTGTCAATGTGATAAGATCATAATTATGAATATCATGGAGTTTTGAAAATTTTAGTCGATATGTTTAGATTTCCTTTTGTTATAATTATGCTGTTATTTTCGCTGTTTAGCGTTGATTTGCCAGCCCTTGAAGTTAGTGATTTATACCAAGCGAATGTTGTTGTCGATTCGCAAACACGCGAACAACGTGAGCAAGCAATAAAGCAGGGCCTTCAAAGTGTGTTTTTGAAGGTTGGCGGGAAAAAAAGTGTTTTAGCACATAAAGTGTTAAAAAAAGCACAACGAAGGGCGAGCAGCTATGTTAGTCAATACCGCTACCAACGTAAAAATGAGCAGCTAAGCTTAGTTGTAATTTTTAACGAAGATAAAGTAAATCAATTGTTTAAAGAAGCTAAATTAGCACTGTGGGGCAGTTTACGACCACAGGTATTGTTATGGCTAATTGATGAGCAAGGGGCAAGCCGTACTATAATAGCCTCTGATGCTGACTCCACTATTCCTGAAAGTGTCCATGACTTCTCTGTTAAGCGAGGTTTACCTATTATTATGCCGTTAATGGACCTCACGGATAATGAACAGGTAGTATTAAGTGACTTTTGGGGATATTTCCCTGAACAAATTCAACAAGCGTCATCACGCTATTTTGCCGACACGACCGTGGTGATGCGAGTATCTGATTCAAGTTTAGTTAGTCAGAGTGAATTGAAGGAACCCCTCATTCCTTTAGAAGATGTTGATTGTGGTTTATTATGTCAAGATCAAGAAGTAGAGACGCCTAAAGTACTAGAGTGGCGTATTTATAGCCAAGGTACGCTTTATATACAAAGATACCAAGGTGTAGATAAAGATAATTTAATTGAACAAGCATTATCTGACATTACTGAATTAATTTACCAATCTTATGCTTTACTCGCTTCAGCAGAGAATGACGTTGTTATTGAAGTAGAAAATATTACTTCACTAACAAGTGATACTCATGTTTTCCAATTTCTAACGGATTTATCTGCTGTTAAAGCGGTAACCTTAATAAGTGCCCAGGGGAGTGTACGTCGATTTAAATTAGAATTAGTTGGCTCACAAACCTCATTTTTAGCTTCTTTAAAACTCAATCGAAAATTGACACGAAAAATAGCCACTCAGCTAGACGATATATCTGTTACAGAAGAGGTTAATGAGTTGTATGATGCGAATGCTGATTATCAAACAGATACCGCTATCTCATTAAGGACTCAAATGAGGATTGTAGTTCTAGGTGAGAATAAAGACGTAGCAGAAAATGCTCAGGGCAAGGCTCAGGGCAAGGCTCAGGGCATTCGCCAAGATAACACTCAAGGTAACATCCAAGACTCTATTGTAGGCGTTATGCCGGTGACTGATTTATCTACAGAGACTCTAAACACCTTAGATACAGAACAGGGAACAGAATTCACTTTGAATGAACAAGGCCAATCAGCCAATAATATGACACCACAGCTGACTATCGTACCTAAAATACCTGTATTTTATTGGGAGCAAGGATGAAGCAAGTCGCTCAATTAACCTTGATGGTGCAATTACCCGATGATGAAACATTTGATAGTTATAAAAGTGATTTGAATCTGGGTATTGTCAGCCAATTAAAAGACTTTATCGAACAAAAGCATAAAACCCCTCATAGTTTGTATTTGTTTGGTTTATCCAATTCTGGTAAGTCTCATTTGTTGCATGCAAGTAGTACTTATGCGGCAAAAAAGGGTAAATCTTCAGTCTGTTTGTCTTGTGCGGAATTAATGAAATTACCTGTTGAAGTGCTCGATGGTTTAGAGCAAATTGATCTTATTTGTCTCGATGATATTCATTTAATAGCGGGTGATAAAGGCTGGCAACAAGCGATATTTGATTTATATAATCGTGTACTGGAGCAAAATAACTATTTGTTAATCTCTGGGGATGAAAGTGCTCAGCAGTTGGGAATAAGTTTGCCAGACTTGGTTTCAAGGCTTACATGGGGATTGACCGAGCAAGTTAAGCCATTAGATGATGAAGAGAAAATCATAGCTCTGCAGCATAGAGCAACACAACGTGGTTTGTTTTTATCTGATGAGGTGGTGAAGTTTCTACTCAACCGTTTAAGTCGAGATATGGGCAGCTTAATCCGCTCGCTTGATGTATTAGATAAGGCATCAATACAAGAACAGCGAAAAATTACTATCCCTTTTATCAAGGAAGTACTTAGCCTTAATAGCTAATAGGATAGAACGACATAAAAAAGCACGATGAACACACCGTGCTTTTTTATTAGTCAGCTATTGCTCAATCAATCGCCTTCTCCTGAAGTGTTTTTCCTACGTACAACAAGATCACAAACTTATTTAAAATGGTATTAAGCCAAGCCGTAAATTAGGTTAGCTTAGTGGTTTGGTAACGCTTTCTGATAATAACGATTAAAGTTTTTTTCCTCTTCTCTATCTGTATGATCAGATGACGTTTTACTAATGCTTCTGAGGTTCTTCGCCATCAAGCTTAACGTTGGCTCACTTGGGCTGATCGTTAAATTATCAATCCAATCATCGCCTTTAACCATTTCAATTGGAGCTGGAACAAGGAGCATGGCCGCTTGGCTATCAAACTCAGGTAATACGCGGCTAGCACTGAAAAGTACTCTGGCCTTTAATTTATCATCACCAATGCGGCCTCGTTGCCCCCAGGTTACAACATAATCACTTGCTGAAATGCTGGTGCCAGTTGGCTGATTAGTAATCGCGACATCACGAATAATGCCAAAGCGACTTTGCATCATCAACTCCTCAAACAGCATCGCGTAATCTTCACGTAAACTAGAGTAAGCATAAAAATCTGTGGCTCTATCAGGACTAAAGAAACCTTCAATATCACTTGGTAGGTAATCTTTTTGTGTTTGGCTAGCCGTTTCACCAGCAAAACTTACCTGACCTAAATCACGCATTTCTTGGCTTGCTAAAGGGAAAGAAATAGACAAAGCATCAGATTCAAAGTTACTACTAACGGCAGCATCAAGTATACGTAGCTCATTATTATGAATATACCACTCGTTACTTGGGAAAAAATCATTGGCATGAGCAAGCTCATGATACATTAATGAGGTTAAGCGATATAAACCATCCGCGGCGGTACGGTTTACCCGAGCAGATTTACTGTAACCTTGGCTGGCATAAGCATTATCTTTTACATAACGCCATGGCATAATAAATTGTAAGTCATTACCAAAGTCGGCTCTAAAATCTGGCGCCTCATTAATTGTGTCTCGCTCTTGTGGTGTTAGCCAAAAATTTTCAGCATCTAAATATATCGCGCCGGTAGCTGCCCAATAAAATGATGGCCGAACATCATAAGCAATAACAATTGCTGTTGTGGCTCTTAGTAAATTCTTAATATCGTTATTGGCATCATTAGCGGTTAAGAAATCCTTAAATCTATCTCCCATCCACTGATGTGAAACCACGACTCTGTCCATTATACTATCAATGGAAGGTGTGGCAGATGAGCCTTTAACCTCCTCGGCAATAAGTGGTAATTGCGCTAAGGTACATGAACTGCTTAAAGCGTTTGAATATACGCAGTTAACTAAGTTTTGAGCGTAAGGGCTATTGCCGTTATAAGCAAAGACGGTAGCTTTTCTATCTGAAAAATAGGCATTGCTGCTTATAGGTGTTGCTGGCTCTACTAATACGGCGACATGGTCGCTATAAATGGTATTACTGCTAGTGTCATTGGCAGATACTTTAAACGTGATAATCGTATCGGAATCCACTTGTGGCGCATCAAAAAAGAGTGTTACTTCATCATTACTCGTATCGGTAGTTAAAGATACTTTTGGCCCTGCTACTTGCTCCCATATCAGTGTATTACTATCAATGGATTCATCAAGCTGACTACGAAATGATACTTTATTATCAGCTAATACAGTATGTGATAAGCGCGCGGTAACTTTGTTGACTTGGTCTTCGACAAAGACAGTTTTTTGCAATGACTGGCTCATATTATTTTTGTCGATAAAACTGGCAGTAAAACTATATTCACCCGCAATTGACGGGGTAAAAGAAATAACTTTAGAATTAGTGGCTAATAAAGCAACGGATTCACCAGAGGTTTGTTGCCATAGTATGTTTGATATAGGCTGCTCTGGTATAAAAAGTAATAAATCAACACCTTGGTTGATATGCTGTGTTTCATCCAGCTGAACAATACCGCTTTGACTTGTATCTGTGGCTGTACCATTACTTGGTTCATTATTGAATGAATTACTATCACATGCTGATAACAGTACACATATCGTTAATGATAACCCCAAATTTAAGTTTTTAAGATGTGAACGCATTTATTTCCCTTTTATTAATTACTTAACCGTATGAGCAACCTTGCTATTATATCTTATTTGTCTTTCTTTTTTCTGATGCTTAACCCAAGTTCTTGACCACGGAATTTAGCATAATAAGTTGCACCAAAAAACATAGCACTAGCAAAGATTAACTCTAATATTGCCCAAATTCTGTCTGCTGGCAATACCCAAAGCGTGGTTAAACTATGTAAAAAGTAAATTAATACAATAAAGTTAGACCATGCATAAGTAAATGGATTACCTTGTAGCATACCTTTTAATGGAAATAGTAACGGTAGCGTAAACATCAGTAAAGACGTGGTCGTACTTAAACTTTCACTTGGGCTGAGTACTATTAACCATAACGGCATAAAGATAAGTAATGAAAAATAACCTAATAAGGCTATTTTTTTGTAGTTACTGGTTGAAAGTCTTTGTTTATTCATTTGATTGCTTATTAATAGAAGTAACGTAATTGATATTTATGGCTTAAAGAAAGTTAAAACATTTTCAGGTGGACGGCCAATTATTGCGGTAGTGCCATTGGTGACAATAGGACGCTCCATTAATTTAGCCGTGTTAGCCATTGCGTTTATCAATGTTTCTTCACTTGCACCTTTTAAATTTTGCTCGCTAAACTCTGCTTCTTTAGGACGCATCATTTCAATAGCAGAGCAATCCAGTTGTGTGAGCAGTTGTTTTAGTTGCTCCACATTAAGTGGTGTTTTTAAGTACTCAACTATGGTGATTTCTTGTTGAGTGTTTTGTGCTTGTTCTTCAAGTAATGCCAGAGTTTGACGGCTTTTAGAGCACCTTGCATTGTGGTAAATGGTAAACATTAGTTTTCCTTTATTGATAATACTAGAGTAAAAAATTAAAGACGTTTTAAACGATTTTCTTGTTCTTGAAATTGTAAAATACGAGCCTTGATCCTTTTTTGCATCAATGGCTGTTTTTCAAGAAATGTATAACTGGTTTGCAATTCATCTACTGCTTTAGGATAAGCACCTAACAAAGCATACACTTCTGCTTTATTCATATGCATTAAGCCTACCTTGCCTTGAGAGCGATATAAAGACGTTAAAATGTCGTAAGCGATGAAATTACCAGGGTTAACTAATAAAAAGTCATGTAATATTTGGGCAGCGTGATCATATTCTTTAATACTCAAAAGAGCATTGGCGTAGTTCAAACTCACTACTTGGTTATTAGGCATAAATAAATTGAGCCGTTCAAGCATTTTAATGGCTGAGGAAGCTTGATCATTTGCTAGATAAACATCGGTTAGCGCATCAATGTAAAACAAGTTGTTTTTATCATTATCTCTTAATGACTCTAAAATAGCTAAAGCTGCCTTCGTTTGTTTATCTTCAAAATAAGATAAAGCTAAACCGTATTGTGCCGCGGGTTTGAGGGTATAGCGCTTTTTGTCCAATTGTTGCTTGAAAAAGGCAATATTTGATTTTGCATTACCTTGATATCTAGATTTTAATCGTGATTTAGTTAATTCAAAACTTAAACTGGGTGGGATAGGGCGAGCAGGGTAATTTAATGCTCGTTGACGAGCATCAGTAATACGAGATTCTGGCATGGGGTGAGTAAGCAGCATTGCAGGTGGTTTACTTGCATAGCGGTATTTTGCCGACATTTTGCTAAAAAAACTTGCCGCACCTTGTGGGTCAAAGTTACTACTGGCTAATAACGCAATGCCCACTCGGTCTGCTTCTTTTTCATTGCCACGAGTATAGTTGATACTTGCTTGTTGTGTGGCGGCCATACTAGCACTGAGCGCTGCCATACCAACAGTAGGGTTGACTAAGGTAATTAATACACTGGAAAGCATTGCTGCCATTGTCAGGCTCTGCGTTTGGCTTTGTGATTCTAAGCGGCGGGCCAAATGACGTTGAGTTACATGAGATATTTCATGAGCAATAACAGAGGCAAGTTCACTCTCGGTATCAGCGGTAGTAATTAACCCACTATGAATCCCCACATGGCCGCCAAAAAATGCAAAAGCGTTTAATTCATTATTATTAATGAGAAAAAACTCAAAAGCATAATTAACCCCTTGGGCATTTTTTACTAGGGTGTTACCTAAATGGTTAATATACTCAATAAGTACCGGATCTTGAATAAGTGGTTGTGAAGCACGTAATTGACGCATCATTGCTTGACCAATCTGCAACTCTTTATCAATTGATAAAACACTAAAACCTGAAATACCAATATCGGGTAATTTATTTTTATTGTTTTGATTTTTAATGGCACTGGCATCGAAACTTGTGGCTAGGGCAATGCCTAATGTTAGCAATAACGCGGTAAACATGGGTTTTAGGTTAAACAACATTACATCCTATATTCATTATCGAAATATATTTACGAGGTTTGAAGGAGATCAAAAACTGACTTAAAAAATTAGCTTTCTTGATTAATTATATTACCATTTCTTTTTGATATTTCTTGATAAAACTCAGCAATACTATAGCCTTTGACCACAACAATATGAAAAGATTCGTTTAAAATTGTTATTAACTCCTCTACTTTGTAATGTGCAAATTTTAACAGTGCTATATCGGCTTCATCGCCACTTTGAAAACAATGCACAGCGAAGGCTACTAAGCTATTAACACGAAAGAGCATTTGCATTTTTTCTGGGTACCAAGCGGTAAACGGGCAGTTGGGTTTGTTAATCATACATTGTGTGACATTCACGCCATCAATAACAGGGTAACAGTGCAACTCGTAACCCATATCGTTAAATTCATGGCGTAAACTTATCTGTGGCTTATTTTTGACCTGAATAGTGCCATCGACAGCTCTAGTCGAACCTAATAGCGATAAGTTCAATATATTTGGGTTTAAGATTTGTTTATAAGCACTATCAAAACCGTGAGTAAGTATCCCATCTATATCACCTAATGAAGAAGATAACATATGATATAATGCGGAAACATCCCCCCAGTTTATTTTTTTTTTGTAAGCGTTAATCTCTTTCAAAGAGGCATTTGAACTTAATGGATCCATTTAGTTAATTTTCCTGATAATAAACTGATTTTCATAAGACTTACCTATATAGGTACGCTATGATAACTTTAGTTAGCCCAATGGGTAATTGTCGCAAATTAGTGAATTAAACTAAAGCGCTGTTTTGAAATATTATTAGGACTGTTGAAATTTCACTTAGTCTTAACTACTTACTGTTACTCATATCAATACTCAAAAGTCGTTATGTATTCGGTCTTTGCTAATGTTATTCAACAAGGTTTGTTGAATATGGGGTTATACTCCTTAGAGTTGTCTTAAAAAGTTGGTAAGATGTGCTATTTTAATAGGGTTTGGATACAGTAAACATTACCATAAATATTAAGTAGTGACTTTTTCAACAACAGCTGTCATTCACACTGAACGAACAATAGCGCTAATGATATATAAATATGATGGCAGAGGAGAAAAGTGTCCTGTGCCTTTGGTGAACTTACGTTTACTGCTAAAAAAAATCAACCCAAACGATGAATGTATTATCATCATTGATGATCTCGGTTCAATTACAGATATTCCTAAGTTACTTGCTAAAAAAGGATATGATTACCGAGAACAAATTAAAGCAAATGGCATGGTCGAAATTAGCGTAAAAGCCTTAGACATGTCGAACAAATAAAATAGGTAGTTATGTTTAAGTTATTTAGTGACTGGTATACCCGAAAATTTTCAGACCCACATGCGGTCACTTTAGTCGTTATGTTAATCTGTATCGCATTATTTATTGCTTTATTTAGCAGTTTATTGATGCCAGTATTTGTCGCCATATCTTTAGCTTTTTTATTAGACCTTCCTGTTAATAAATTAATGAATAGCTCAATGTCTCGTTCAAGTGCAACCGTTGTTGTAGTTGTTACTTTTCTAGGCTTTTCTCTCTTGGCAGTACTTGGCTTAATGCCAATTGTTTGGAAACAAAGCAGCAATTTGTTGCAAGAAGTACCGCATATGATATCTCAAGGTCAGGGTTACTTAATGACTTTGCCGGATAAGTACCCTGATTTAGTGCACGTTTCCCAAATTGAAAGTTTTATTGTGATGGTAAATGACAATTTACTTGAGTGGGGGCAGGTTGCTTTAAAGGCCTCACTAAACTCTATTTCGGATATAGTTGCTTTAATGGTTTATTTGATTCTTGTGCCGTTAATGGTGTTTTTCTTCTTAAAAGATAAAACAGAGCTGCTCAGTAGTATTGCTTATTTCTTACCTAAAGAGCGCCGTATGGCGATTAAAGTAAGTAATGAAATGAACCAACAAATTTTAAATTATATCCGCGGTAAAGTAATTGAAATTTTAATTGTTGGCTCAGCAACTACCATCGCCTTTATGTTTCTCGACTTGCAATATGCTTTATTATTAGGGGTTTTAGTCGGGCTGTCGGTTTTAGTGCCCTACGTTGGAGCTACCGTGGTTACTTTTCCAGTAATGTTGGTAGCACTTTTTCAGTTTGGACTCAGTAGTGAATTTGGCTACGTTATGCTTGCTTATGGCATAATTCAAGCACTTGATGGCAATGTTATTGTGCCTTTACTTTTTTCTGAAGCGGTAAATTTACACCCCGTAGTGATCATCATTGCAGTGATATTTTTTGGTGGTTTATGGGGCTTTTGGGGTATCTTTTTTGCAATACCATTAGCCACGTTAGTTAAGGCGGTTATCAATGCTTGGCCAACAATACCTGAGCCAGAAAGTACTCATGAAGCTTAATAATTCTAATAAGTGATAGTAATACCAATCCCATTAAGTTTGTGATCTTGTTGTGCGAAGGAAAAATAAATCAAGGTAAGGCGCTCGATTGAGCAATAGCTGGCTATTGGAATTGAGAGCAACGAATTCTTGGGGTATTTTAACCAGCACAAGTGGGCAATAATTTAATGGAATTGGTATAAGAGGCTGTTAATCTTTGATGATAGTTTTTGCAGCGAATGGTGGGGTATTCTTACAAGGCAGAGTCTTTGTCTTGAATAGTAGTTAACCCTGAAGGAACATCAGCCCCAAGTCTTAATGATATCTGTAATGGTTTTTTATTGGTTACCTTCAGCATAACCATAAGTAATATAAAGGAAAGTGAATGAAATTATCTTACACCCAAAGAGTGATGCCTGCTCATAAGCGTATGGCACTTGTTGCGCATGATAATAAAAAGGCCGATTTAATAGCCTGGGCTAAAAATCGAAGTGATGATTTGAAATTTCATCACTTATTCGCTACTGGCACTACAGGTAGTCTCTTAAGTTCAGCCATTGCTTTGCCGGTTAAGTGTTTATTTTCAGGACCTATGGGGGGCGATCAACAGCTTGGTGCTTTAATTGCTGAAGGTGAGATTGATGTAATGATATTTTTCTGGGACCCACTGGATGCTGTACCCCATGATCCTGATGTAAAAGCCCTATTAAGACTTGCTGCAGTATGGAATATTCCGGTAGCCACGAATAAATCTACCGCCAACTTTTTAATGGACTCTGACTTAATGACGCAAGAGAGTGTTATTGAAATACCTGATTATGCAGGTTATTTAGCGGATAGAACTAAATAACCTAAACTCTGGATAAGCAGCATTTACTCAACAACCTTAACTGATATATTTTTCAGCTAGCGCTTTTAAAACGGGTAATACTGACGCAATTAACAACAGAGCCATTGATAAATTAAATATTTTTTGGTGTTTTTCTGACTTGAGATACTTTTTAAGGCCAACACCAAAAACTAACCAAATTCCAACACAAGGAAAAGCGACAACAAAGAAAGCCAGCGCAATAAAAATTACTTGAAAAAATATGTCAGATGATAAGGACGTATAAGCGGAAACAGCACTTGTTGCCATAACCCATGCTTTGGGGTTTACCCATTGAAACAATGCCGCTTGAGTAAAGCTAAATGCTTTAGAGTTAGCCCCTTCAAGTGAAGTCGGTGAAGACGATGCAATAAGCCAAGCTAAATACAACAGATACACTACACCTAGCACCTTAATTACTTCATGAAATAAAGGATACATTTCAAAGACAATACTAAAACCTAAACCAACCATGATTACCATTGCAGGAAAACCAAAACAGATCCCTAACAAGTGTGGCATACTCTTTTTAATACCATAATTGAGCCCAGAGCTCATAATCATTATATTATTTGGACCAGGGGTAACGGTTGTTGATGCTGCAAATATGAAAATAGCTAAATAAAGCTCCATAAGCTGTTGAATTCCTCTTGTAGGTTAACGATTAAGCTAGCGAGTGGTTTGAGCCTGTAACATGTTTCTCATTTCTTGCCACAAACTCCGTAACGTTATAAGTACTTTTAAACGTAAATGGTTTTGTTGTGTCACCATTATTCCTAAGGAATATTAATTTTTCAACAGCTTCTTTGAATGTTGAACGCTCTGTTATTTTTCGCTTTTAAGTGAAAAATAACATCAGCGTTGAACTCAGTAAGTTTATTCGTGACTTTTAAATTAATTATTTAATGGTGTTAATTATCATTTCATTCTTTAACCATCTAATTGCGTGCTGATAACCTAAATCTAGGGCTGAAAAAGACTTAATATTTAAATTATCTACCTTTCTTTGCTCCATAATCTCAGTGGTGATCATTTCTCCATCTCGTGAGTAGTTAATGACAGCGATAGCGATAATATTTTCAAGTGACCCAAAAATCATTTTTGCTTCAAAGCTATAACTGTAGGTATTAACTTTGTTAATTAATAACGTAATTTTTTCAGTGAAAGTATTACTTAAAAACTTATCGAGCTCTTCGACCATTTCTAAACTCACAACGACAAAGTTATCGATAACAACCTCTACAATATTTTCTAAAACGATATTAACTCTAGCAAAACTTAAACGATATTGTTCCATAAAGCGTGTCCCTACATCTTGTATTTCTATCAAAAGGATTATGGTTTAACTACGACAGGTTTATTTCTGTTTACTTTTATCCCAAGGTGCTATTAATTTCTCCAAGGTAAATTCTGGATGATAATTACGTGAACTATTCATTTCTGTTAATAGTTGCTCAGTTAATTCAGGGTGCTGTTTCGCTACGTTTACCGATTCTCCTTTATCTTTGCCCAAGTGATATAACTCGATAGGTTTGTTATAACGCTTTATTAGTTTCCAGTCTCCCTTACGCAATGCTTGTAATGGACCCTTAGCTTCATTGAACTCCCAGTAAAGGCTTTGGTGGATTTCCTGTACCCCTGAGCCTGTGAGTTCATTAACAATAGATATACCATCTGTTTCAGGGCAATAGAGGCCTTTTGCTAGTTGACAAAAAGTGGGCATCATATCCCAGAATGCTGAAATATGATCTGAGGTAGAGTTTACCGCAATTTTATCAGGCCATTTTGCGATAAAAGGAATACGAATACCGCCCTCATATAAATCACGTTTTTTCCCTTTAAATTCGCCATTACTGTTAAAAAATTCATGGTCATATTCGTGACCGTTATCACTGGTAAATATTACCAGTGTATTATCGGATAAACCTTGATTTTTTAGTGCTAAAAGTAACGTGCCAATATCTCTATCCATTCTTGATATCATGCCTGCGTAAGTGGTGTTACCTTCTTCATCATTACGATAATGTCCTTTAGTTTTCATCAGTCGTTTAGGCCAGTTTAGATCTAAATATTGCTTTTTTGAGTCTTCAGGAACCGTCAATGCTAAATGAGGAATGGTATAAGCCAAGTATAAGAAAAAAGGAGTGTCTTGCTTTTGTTGCTTTACATAGTCAATTGCTTTCGTAGTGAATAAGTCATGGATATACACGCCTTTATTATTCATATAATCATTTTCTTTTAAGATAAATGGCTCGTTATTTTCAAATAAGCGATGCCAATAATAATGATGTGCTTCTCTATGTGTTTTTAAGCCAAAAAAATAGTCGAAGCCTTGTTGAAGAGGCATCGCTTTTAACTCAGGAACAACACTTTCTGATAGTCCCCACTTACCAATAGCAGCTGTATTATAGCCATTGTGTTTAAGCATTTCGGCGAGGGTAGTATTCTCAGGTTTTAAATCTACAGGTGTACCGCTGTTAGTCCATTTAGGGTTTCCCCTGATTGGGCTATGACCTGAATGTAAACCTGTTAGTAAACTTGCACGGGAAGGTCCACAAACTGTAGAGCCAGCATAATGCTGGGTAAAGCGCATACCGTCATTAGCGAGCTGATCAATATTTGGCGTTTTAATTTTTGTTTGGCCATACACACCAATATCACCATAACCCATATCATCAGCCATGATATAAATAATATTGGGCTGTTTATGTAGAGTGGGGTGTGCATTAATATTGGTATTCATATCGCTATTACATCCCGAGATGAAGAAGCTAATACTTACAATAAAAGAAAGAAATTTAGATAAGTTACAGTGCACTTTATTTACCTTTGTTAGTTGGATGCATTTATTATGAGATGAGTTAAGTTGTAAACTTAGCAACTAACTCCTGTTGGGTCTTCGCGACATTGCCTAACTGCTCACCAATAGCTAATGCCTGCTGAGATTGCGCTTGTACAACATCTGATTGGTTTTGAATTTGTACCATATTTCTATTCATTTCTTCACAAACACTGCTTTGCTCTTCGGTGGCTGTAGCAATTTGAATGTTCATGTCATTAATCAACGTAACTGAGTTTTCAACTTGACTAAGGGCATTAACAGCCTCTTGTGCTTTTTCTAGGCCTTCAGTAGATTTACCCTGCGTATGTGTCATTGCGTTAACAACAGCATTGGTAGAGCTTTGTAACTGATCAAGCATCGTACTTATTTCACTGGTGGAATCTTGGGTACGTTTTGCAAGTGTTCTAACTTCATCGGCTACGACGGCAAAACCACGCCCTTGGTCTCCTGCACGAGCAGCTTCTATAGCTGCGTTTAACGCAAGTAAGTTAGTTTGCTCAGCAATATTTTGAATAGTTGAAAGAATGCCATGAATTTGATTAGTATTCTTTTCTAAATCAGCTACTTGATGTGAAGCATCACTTATCTGTTCGACCATTTCTTCAATCGCTTGGCAGTTTTCAGAGACCTTAATATTACAAATATCAACATAGCTTTGACCTTCATTGGCTGAGTTTGCCGCTGTTGAGGCACTTTCCGCCATTTGCTGTGATGTTACGGCCATTTCATTCATTGCTGTAACAACCACATTAATTTCGCTTAGTTGTAAATTAACCGCATCATTATTGCAGTGAGCAACGTGAATAGATTGCTCGGCAGATATATTCACGTCATTAGCGGTTGATTGAATTTCGTTAATCAATAATCGTAGGCTTTTGATGATGACATTAACCCAGGCACCCACTTCACCCAGCTCATCTCTAGGCAAGTTTTCTAACTGCTTGGTTAAATCAGCTTCACCTTCGGCGATATCTTGCAAACGGCTGGTCATGTTAGCAAGGGGGCTATTGATACCTTTCATTAAATAGGAGCTTGAAATTGTGGTGATAACTACAATGGAAATTACAAGTACAAACCAAAATATCAGGTTGTTTTGTGCTGATTTTTGCTCTGCATTCGCGGTAGTAATAACTCTTTGAGCAGAATCATGCTCAATCACTCTTAAGGTGTTTAATAAGCTTTCCATGTCATTAAGCCAAGTTTCAAGGTTGATACTTAATGGTTGATTAATACCTGTGATAGCTAGTTTTGATAGCCCTCTATAAAATGATTCCGCTTGTTTTCTTCCTTGTAATATCTCGTTGTGTAGCGCAGAAAAATCCTCATTAAGCGTGCCTTTCGATAATTGCATTATATTCGCGCCATGTGAACGCATTTGACTTTCTAATTTTGATACTCTTATGAGGTGATTCATTGATAAAAATTTATCATCAATAATTGATATAGGTAACACGCTGTGTAGCGTGCCCATTGAGTTTTTAAGTTTTAATACATTAGTGTAATTTATGATATCAAGTAATGCTGTTGGGGTTTTTGCTTCGGGTACTAGACTTAAGCCAAGCCATAAGGTGCCAAAAATGTTGCCTGATAGCTTATTATTTATTTGATCGGGAGTAGATTCTAAGTTGTCTATACCTTGTCTATTAGCTTTAAAGGCTTCAACAATTGTGGTCATTTGAGAAGAGATTGCCGTTTGTGTTGCTTCACTAAAGCCTGAGGTATCTGTATGTTGTATTAACTGAAGAAGTTGGCTCTCTTTATTATCAGTAACGGCTCTCTTTTGTGTTAGCTCTTCACGCCACCGTTCACCATTTAACGTGAAAAGTACACTGAAAGTACGTTCTTTTTGCATAGCATCCGAGGCATCATTTAAGGCGATAACTAATTTGACTAACGAACTCACCTGTTTAGCATCATTAGCTACGGTAATATTTTGGGAAATGTTAAGTGTTGCCGTAATTAAAAAGGCAATGAGCGGTGCAATAAATAGTGCGATGAGTTTTAGCTTTATAGACATACCTGACCCGTAAGTAATTAAATATATCAATGTGACGAGATATATTTTTTGTGTACATCATATAGAGACGATTACAATAGGGTTTTCCGCCATAACTTACGTCAGATAGTTTAATTAAATGTGAATATCACTTACTTTTAGGAGATATATTTTCTTTGTAGACACTCAAGTTTTTATAATTTAGAGGGATAACAAAGAGTGGGGGGAGATGCTTGTTGATGAATTTTTTGCATTATAGGTAAGTTATTTAAGTGGCTTAGCACGCCGGCGTAACTATGCCACTACAAATAGAATGGTAGTGCGGCAGGGATAGAAGAGATAAGTTATAAAGAGGTTGATATTCCTATGGATGAAAACTTTCCGTTAAGTGCATACTCTATAAGCTACCTCAGAAACCTTACAGACAATCTAGGTTACAATGGGAACCAACCATTTTGGTTGTTCGAATGATTTTTTGAATAGCTCAATAAGACAAATAACACCTTGTTATATTTCACTTACCACTTTAGTTTGCTTATCAAAATGATCAACTGAAAAACTAAATAACACTTTAATCATAAAGAATATACTAACCATTAAAAACCATACAGGAAGAGACAAATAAATTAGTAACAATATACCGTAACACATTAAGTTTGCTGCAATAAAACCCTGAATGGATTTTCCTTTTAAGGCATTAACTAAAAATGCTGAAGCTATAGTGAACCCCCAAACAATCAAAGCAGTATCCATTGGCTGGGAAAGTAGCCAAGCGATAGCCAAAATATGAATATGAATGGAAATAAATATAAGGCGATTCTTTGATCTTTTTGAGTAAAACTCATTGGTACCAAAACTAAAATTAGCAATGCAACCTGCTAATACATCGGCTATTAATATATAGGCTAAAACTGTTTGCCAACTCCTCAATTCAAAATTTGCGAGGGAATAGATAATCCAACTACCAAATAAAGCAAAAAATATTGTGCAAGAAACTTCTAATATAGATTGTTTCTCCCCAAGTACTTCGTGAAGAAACTCTGGTGTTTTAAAATACTTCATTACTTAAATATGATTTCCAAATTAAACACTAAAACAATTAGCTTTCACAAATGTTCACGTGAAATATAGTACCCTTATTAATAGGCAAAAAACAATTGGTTAAAATTGGCGATGCAGGCGAAAAACCAACAGTTTTTGTCCTTGTTTAATTGCCTTGTTATATTTTTTATACCATAATCCAATATATATTGGTACTTATGAGGTTTTACACTATGGCTAAAAATACAAGCGTAACATTAGGCGAGCATTTTGATCAATTTATAAATCAGCAACTTAACACTGGTCGATATGGCTCAGCAAGTGAAGTTATTAGAGCGGGCTTAAGAGTGTTAGAAGATCAAGAAACAAAAATCCTTAATTTACGCAATATGCTCGTTGAGGGTGAGAATAGTGGTGTTTCAGATTATTCATATGATTCGTTAATTACTGAGTTGGATAAAGACAATCACTAATGACGATATTTAAAGTATCAGGTAAAGCTCAGACAGATTTAATAAAAATAGCCAAATACACCCAGATAACATGGGGTACAGCACAAAGAAATAATTATTTAAAATTAATGGATGCAGCCTTCCATCAATTAGCTAATGAACCATTACTTGGAGTTTGCTGTAATTATATCAGGGAAGGATACCGGAAACGACCTCAAGGCAGTCATGTTATTTATTATAAAGAGCATAAAGCCAATAAAATTCTAATCGTACGTATATTGCATAAAAGTATGGATGTTAACTCTGCACTTTAGAAAAATATAACGCCTAAATAACCGGCTAAAGTGGTGCACTTGCAATGAGAATTCAACAAATAAGCGACGCAGGAGCAAAAGCCAACTATTTTTAGTCCTGATTAATTGGCTTATATTTTTATTTAATCAAGTACTGTACTTTACTTAATTTATCACCACTATGGTTTAAAAAACAACGATATGGTTTTGAACCACCATAAGCACCGTCAGTATTTTTAGCATTTAACTCTAAAATAAGCACTTGCCTACCTCCGCTATTGTCAGTTGTCCAAATTCTTTTTGAGCCTTCAATGCGTACAGATTCAGGATCTTTAAAATTTTCCATATGAAGGTTAAAGCACTCTTGTTTAGCCCCGTTCATTTCTGTTTGGCTTGTCTCCCTACCAGAGTAGTTATCTACCTCTATTTTTTCATATTTGTCATCACAAGGAATTTGGCTAAATGTACTTACTCCATCAACAGTGCATTGATATACAGAATCAGCGAAAGAAAACAGAGGAGTTAATGTTAATAGATAAGTGAATATTTTCAAGATTGATCCAAATAATAAGTTGATGAGTGATAAAATGTAACGCCCCATTAAGAGGCTTTTCCGTTTAAGCGCCTTGTTAGTTTGTTGTTAGACTTCAAGCTATTTAACACAAGTTTGAAATCTTACGACAGCAATTATTTTTACAAATGAAGTTTTTTACAACCCATCCGTTCTCATCGTAAATATATCTAGTGCCTCCAGCAAATAACTCATATGTATACGCTTTCTTATTCATTGTTAATTTACCTGAATATTGACAAGGCATAATTAACGACTCTCCATGAGCTTCTTCATTACTTACTTGCTCTGCAGAGTTAAAAAAAGAAGTTATTTCGGCCTCTGTTAACTGAAAGTTTTCACAGACTTTGAAGTCTGGCTTTGTGCTATCAACAACTTTTATGGCTGTTAATATTTGAATATTGTTTTCATGATTGATAGCACAAGAAGCAATAAAAAAAGTAGCACTTAATACAAGAATATTTTTTATCATGGAGCGACTCCAGTTTTTAAATATTGAAGTAACTGAACTCCTTCGGCTTTTTTCTTTCTAGCAATTACACCATGGGCATAGACATCTTTATTAAACGCTAACTACTAGCGAATGGCAAGGGCTTATCCGTGAGGATTGGTCTGGAGGAATCCGCTAGCCCTATTGCTATAAAATAAGGCGAGCTTATGAACAAGAACATCATATGAGGCGTAGGCTAGAGGTGAGTTTGCACAAGACGACGAAACCACGTGATCTAATGGCCACCGTAAATGATGCAGCAGTGCAAAGAAAGTGTATGTTCTCCTGATTTCGGCAAAGAGTGGGGGGATCTGTTTAACAAGCGATCGGTAATAAACCAGTAGGCTCTGGTATAGAAATGCCTAGGCCTTTTAGCGTCATCGACTAAAAGGAGCGAACCAGATGAAAACCGATAGCGCTCACTCAGGTAACTGAGCAAGTGATTAAGCAAAAGTCAGCAGACGGCACTTCTTTATTAGAAAATAGCGCCTAATGTCCTCTATCTTCCGTAATGGTTGGGACATGGTGAAGGCCTGAACTTGAAGGGCAGTGAGGAGTCTGTGCAACTCAATATTCCATGCTCGACCGGGATTAAGGAATATTGGCGTTGATAATATAGCAACCGGCGCTGGAATAAGTAGGAGCTAATCGGCCAATTTATTCTAAACATCTTTGGGAACCGTTCTGTGCGGAGCCGCATGCAGGGTGGTGTGGGGCTGGAGGCTAGATACCTCCGGCTTCCCGAATAGCCGTATTTAGCTCTGTAGAAGAAATCTACGTAGATCTCGTTCTTGTCGCATGACATGCAAAATATAAACTTTGTCACTATCAGCTTTATAGAAAATACGACAGGGATTAATATTAACTTCTCGATAATTTAAGTTAACTAACTCCAGTGGCTTTTTGCCTGATTCAGGATGGCTTTCTAATCTTGATATTTTGTCGAATACTTTTTGAACCAATTTTTTAGCCGCAGGAATATTACTTAAAGCAATGTATTCAGCTATATCATTTAAATCATCAAGAGCTGGTGATGTCCATATTACTTCAGCCATTTGCTCATTTTCTCTTTTGCATCTTGATTTGAAAATGTATTACCATTTCTAATTGCTTGCTCACCGCGTGCTACGCCTTCAAGAATAGCCATTCGCTGTTGCATGAACTCATAATCATCGACATCAACTAAATAAGCAGATGGTTGCCCATGTTCAGTAATTAACACTGGTTCTTTGGAAATATGGAGATCAGCCAAAATTTTAGTCGCTTGACGTTTAAGTGTTGTAACGAGTTCAACTCTCATGATAAAGCCTATTTAGAATTAAATAATGTGTCACTATAGTATCACATAGGATCGAGGTTACAACTGTCCTTGTTTAACAGTTTGTTAGGGTGAACTAGCTCCTAATATTAAAAGTGATACATCAGAATAGGGATAAGAACAAATGTATCAAAGCATTGAATAACGGTTATTTGGCTAAAGCGGGTTTGTATTCACTAAGAGAAGGATGGATCAAAGTTCACTTCCCTAACCAGAGGGTTCTACCTTCATTGAATGGAAAAATGATTCCATATGGGCATTATCAGTACATTTTCCTGCTTTATTGCCTTGTTATATTTCGTTTTTCACTAAACGGGAATGGTAAGCATCAAGTTCTTTGCACACTTCTCGATGCTTGGTGTCAGCTTTAGCGAATTTATCGCGGCAAGCTTGAGTAAAACCATCATCTTTACCCCAATCTTTAGCAGCTCTCATTTGATTATCCATTTCTGCTAAGTAACCACTTTTTAAATCAAGGAGAGCTTTGAAGCGATTCAGCTCATTTGCCTTTTTAGCTTCATTAACAGCCCAGCGAGCATATAAAGCAGATAAGCCTGCAACTAAAACAGCAATAATTGATATGGTTTCAGCTGACATAGTGCCAAACTCTCCTAGAAATATAACGCCCGCATAAGGGGCTGATAATTGTTTGCTAAAATGTGAAGCAGAGCGGAACCGAGCAAACTGTTAGCAGTCCCATGCTTAATGCGCTTGTTATATGCATATTACCCCTGAACTTGCCAGTTTTCAGGGAAATTAACCCACTGACATTTGTTAGAGTTATTCAATGTATGAGTTGGCTCTAAGATTTCAGATGCGGCAAAACACCCACCAGCGACACCAATTAAATTAGGCATTGTGGATATAGTCCAATACAGTGTAGTGCCACATTGAGTGCAAAAGTGACGATTTTGTTCGTGATTTTGCTCTTTATGCCATAATTTATAAATTTTAGTATCGCCTGATTTCTTTAATACTGCATCAGTTTTAAAATAAGTAGAGATACCAAAAGCACTTCCAGTACGTTGTTTACAGTTTGTGCAATTACAGACGGAGTTCATTTCAGGCTTACCTGAAAGAGTTATTGAAATTTGCTTACAACAGCAAGTAGCTTCGAGTGTCACAAAACCTTCCTTTGCATATAACGCCGTTTTAAAAGGCGAGAAACAGTTTGCTAAAATGTGAAACGAAGTGGAACCGAGCAAACTGTTACGAGTCCGACTTTAAAACACTTGTTATATGGCACTCTGACTAAGTGCCCTAATTCTTTTCATTGTTGATTGAAAGGAACCATATATGTCTTCATCGGCTTCGTATAAACCTTGATTATGAGATATGAATTCAAGGCTAGCTTCTAATTCATAATACACAGGAGCAATAAAATCAGGTTTCTTTTCTAGTATTTCTGCTATTAAAGAAATAAAACACGAAGCACCGTCACTTTTCCAATCATCCAACTTATCAATGTTAATTACAAAGTCTCTAAACGCGAGTATATAATACTGGAATGGTATTTTCGGCATAAACCTGAGTTCATCACTCCTTTCAATAGGATTTCTAGCAAAATCAGGCTGTATTTCAGAAAGAGATTTACCAAAGAATATCTTGTAGGCATATCCTGCATCTAAATCATTCGAGTTTTGTACATCTTCCCAATCAGTATTTGATGGTATCTGCATAAACACCTGCCATATAACGCCTTGCTAAGAGGCGAGTAATTGTTGGCTAAAATGTGAAGCGAAGCGGAACCGAGCCAACTGTTACGAGTCCTGCTTGAGCAACTTGTTATACGATACCTAATTCGTTACGCATTTCTAAAAATATTTTATTTTGTAAATCAATAAGTTTCTTTCCTTCCCCATTTAATTCCGTAGCCATATATTCTTGGGAAATTCTATTTGTCTCTTCGGGATCTGTAATGAATTTAGTTGCATTTGCGTTCATCCATTGGAGGAACTCAACCGTCTTTTCTTGGGTTATCTCTAAAGAAACAACATACTCATCTAGTAGTTTGAGTAGGTTTTCTCCAGCCTCAAGTCTTAATCCATTGATTTCATTTTTAAAAGTGAGAAATACCTCTGATACATCACCTTGCAGTGCAAGCATGTTCCGAATGTAATCGGCGGTGTTATCATCAGATGGATCATTCAGAACATCAATAATTCCTGTTTGGAAACCATCAAAGAGTGCTTTACGAGATTTAGCAGTATAAGAGTCCATCAAAGTATAATATTTCTTATAGATGGATAATTTACCTTCGTACAACTTCTTTTGTTTGTCTAAATCGAATTCGAGTTCACTTTTTAATTTTGCTAAATCTTGGTCGTATTCATGTTTGATTGACTGCTTCAATCGTTCCTTGATCCAGAAAACGCCAATAACATTTATTACAGCAGTAACAAGAGCTGAAGTGCTAATTATTGCGACTAAATCCATTTGGAACACCTATTCGTATAACGCCTCGCTAAGAGGCAAATAACTGTTGGCTAAAATAAGCGACGAAGGAGCAAACAGCCAACTTATGTGGACTCCCCCTTGTCAACAATCAAAATCATAACACAAAGAAATAAATGCGTACTTATGTACGAGCTCTATATTGAGAAGCGATCTCAGGCTCTTTGATATTTACGCGAAC
>Ga0209396_1000497_pt1 | contig 46152 bp, 40 predicted proteins | sample GOMGulsemesocosm_6_FD_184638 | JGI IMG/M metagenome (GOLD analysis project Ga0209396, IMG submission 184638) | Methane-oxidizing microbial communities from mesocosms in the Gulf of Mexico - GOM8C Gulf of Mexico (SPAdes) (version 2) | ecosystem: Environmental > Aquatic > Marine > Cold seeps...
CCACACTATCAAAAATAAATTCACCAAAAACAATACCTATTCCAGCTCCCATAGCTATAGCTAGCCCCATATTGTTAGTTTTAGGTGCTTTATTTTTATCATCTTCGGTCATTTGAAATATCCTTACGACGAGTATCACACAAGTGTATGAAACCAACGCCACATTAATCGGCGCGAAATAGTTGGCTAAAATTGTGAGCGAACCTAGCCAATTATCTGTTTTTAGCCCTTGTTTAACTGCTTATGTTGAACTTAACAACCCAACCTCGATAGCGTATTGTTCATTACTAAAAATAGCCATAGCAGTATTCATTTGTTTGAAACCAAGCTTATTATAAAAGCCTTCCTTGCCAGGATTAGCGTATAAAATAATTTTTTTGTGACCAACAGAAAGCTCAACCAACTTTGAAATGATGTGACGACCTAACCCAATTCCCTGATAGCGAGGATGAATTGCAACATCACATATATATGAGCAATCAATGCCATCAGCTAAAGCTCGACCGACACCTATAAGTTTTGATTGATCAAAAATAAAGCATTTAAATTTACTGTTAGAAAATACAATTTTGAGGTTCTCTGCTGGTTTATCACCTAAAGGCGCAACTCGATACAGTTCTGATAATTGATTCCAGTCAATGCTAGATTGATCATAAATCCATGAGAAATTTTCCATACTTTCCTTGTTCACCAACGCCCTGTTAACAGGCAATAAAATAGTTGGTTAAAATAGGCGACGAAGGAGTAAAAACCAACTGTTTTTTGTCCTTGTTTAACAGCTTATGTATACATTTAACCATGGTGTCGACGAAGGTGAGTTATTAAGCCTTTATCATTAAACTCTACTGAAAGCACATTGGTTTTTGTATATTCAACAACTTTGTTGAGGTGACTAGGCTTGCCCTTAATTGTTTCTGTCATTTTAATAAAAGTAGCGTTACTGCCAATAATCATTTCATCAATCTTAATTTCGCTAAAGATGATTTCACCGCTCATTTTAGCAATCATATCTTCTCTTAATTTAACTTTATCAGTGTATGTAAATTTATATTTGATGTGCTCATCAATGAAATTGTCGGCCAATAATGAAATGTAATAGTCAATGTCTTCTATTTTCGTGTCTGGTTGTTGTCTAGCATCTATTGCTTTTACAAAGTCTTGAGACAACTTTTCTAATTGAGCTGAGGTAAAAGCACTTTTAGCGTGAGTCGCCATTGAGAAGATTACGAATAAACAGATTATAAATTTTTGCACCGAAATATCCTTGTATACCAACGCCGCAATAAGCGGAAAATTATAGTTGGCTAAAATGTTTGAGGAACGAAAAACAGCCAACTGTAAATTTTCCGTTTAATTGCCTTGTGTACGCCCAGCATGGGCATGAACTAATGAGGTGAAAGTCCTCTGTAGGAAGGTCACCGTTACTCTTTTCAATAAGAGAATAACTTATTGTTATTAAACGCTAACTACTAGCGAATGGCAAGGGCTTATCCGTGAGGATTGGTCCGAAGGAAGCCGCTAGCAAATTTGCGAGCTAATGAATATTGATCGTAATGACGCTTTCTTGTATGTCCCATGATTAACCTCTTTGATAACAATTAAATAAATAACTGTCCACCAAAGTGGTACAAGATCAAAGCGGAACCGAGCCAACTGTTACGTGTCCGTTTGATTGCCTTATAGTTCGATCAAGCCACTTAATTCAATAAAGTAACTTACTATTAGATTAAGTGGAACATGCCTCTGTTGGCTACGAATATTGATTTGCAAACATCTTATGTTTCTAACAAGACGTTCGAACCAACAGAGCAACTCATTTCAAAACGCATACTCAGGGATTACGTTTAAGTGAAGGGCTTAATTTAACCATACACGATATCGATAAATCGACAATGCTGGTACATGTTCGTGAGGGTAAAGGTGGGAAAGACCGCATGGTGCCAATATCTGAGCGTACACTTTTAGCACTGAGGAGTTATTGGAAAACACATCGCCATGACCGTTTGATTTTCCCCGGAAGTCACACAAAAACTAATACACCTATGGACAAAGGCAGCGTTCAAAAAGCCTTGAAAAAAGTACTGAGTGATTGTCGTATTAAAAAACTCATCAGTCCGCATTCGCTTCGTCATTGCTTTGCAACGCATTTACTTGAACAAGGGCTTGATTTGCGCTCTTTGCAGCAATTACTTGGACACGCCAGTCTCAACACCACCGCACGCTACACACAGCTCACCAAAGTGAAACAACGTGATATGTCACGCGCCGTAAACAAATTAACAGATAAATTCAACATTACATGGTCTGTAAAATGAGTACCTTTATCGATTTACTACGTCAACATCACCAAGCCCTTGAAACTCAGTATAGCAGCCAATTATCACCTGATATGCGTAAAGCCATTTATGTCATGCTTATGTGTAAAACACCACAGCAACGACAATCGCTTTGGGCGTGTCATCATTGTGAACACCATGACCGTACGCCACTTTCTTGTGGTCATCGCAACTGCCCGCAGTGCCAACAAAACACTACATCACAGTGGTTGGCTAGGCAAAAAGCAAAGCGCTTACCGGTTGAGTATTTCATGGTGACCTTTACCTTACCCTTTGAGTTAAGAGTCTTAGCAAGAAGACGACCCAAAGCCATGTATCAACTGATGTTTATCGTCACTTCATCAATCTTAAAAGACTTTGCCACGCGCCAAGGATTAGGCAAGATAGGCTTTACCTCGGTACTGCATACGCACAGCCGAAGGCGTGAGCTACATCCTCACCTACATATTATTGTACCCAATGGCGGTTATCACCCACAGCGGAAACAATGGCGAAAAGGAAAGCAAGGTTACTTGTTTAATGAATTCTCACTCGCTAAAGTGTGGCGAGCACGCGTGTTTGAAGCCATAAATAAACACCCAGATTTATCGCTAGCTAACCTCAAGAAAATGCCAACGAAATGGGTTGTTGATTGTAAGAAAGTCGGTCAGGGTTTACCTGCGTTAAAGTATCTGTCTCGGTATTTATATCGTGGGGTCTTGCCCGATAAAGACATTATTTTTTCTGATGCAAGCGCTGACCAACACAACGTCACCTTTCGTTATAAAGACAGTACAACAAACAAAATAACACCGCGTACGTTGCCAACACTCGAATTCTTAATGCTCATTCTGCAACATGTTCTGCCCAAAGGTTTACAACGGGTGCGTGATTATGGGCTGTTATCGTCGGGCGCTAAAAAACTGCGTTTAATTATCCAATTACTCTTATTGCCCATACACGATTGGCTAAAACCGACAAAAGAAATAACGACAATACGGGCGAGTAGAATATGTCCTTGCTGCCAACATAAAATGCACTGCATTGGCGTCACACGAACGACCTAGCCGAAAGGCGAATACAATAAGGATAATGGCAAAGGAACTAAAAATGAGGAGAAAAAATAACAGATGAAACAGTAAATAATAGACCGACGAAAAAGAGTTTTATTTTTCGCGTTAACTTCGTGCGTCTTGCGATCAAGTAATTGATAGTAACCCCTCCAATAAAGAAATTTAAGAAACTCGCCAGACAATTACAGTCAAAATATCCTGACGCTACACTGCATTTTGTTTATGAAGCAGGCCCTTGTGGCTATTGGATTTACCGTTTACTGACCAGCCTTCATCATTGCTGTTATGTCATAGCCCCCTCGCTTATCCCTAAAAAACCAGGCGAACGCATTAAAACCGATAAACGCGATGCACTCAAACTTGCCAAGCTACTTAAGTCTGAAGACTTAACCCCTATTTATGTACCTGAGCCTGAAGATGAGGCTGTCCGCGACTTATCCCGTGCGCGTGAAACCGCAATGAAAGACCTCAAGGACGCTAAATATCAGCTTAAAGCGTTATTGCTGCGCAACAACATTAACTGCAAAGTCAAAGATAACTGGTCACTTCAACACTTACGCTGGCTTGCTGAGTTGATATTACCGCATCCATGTCAGCAAATCGTTTTACAAGAAGCTGTATCCACCATTACTGAACGATTGAAACGCCTAAAACGACTTGATAATGAATTAACCCATCAAGTGAAAAACTGGCGATATTACCCTGTTGTTAAAGCCGTACAGGCACTGCGTGGTGTCAGGTTATTAGTCGCAACAGGGGTTATCGCCGAATTGGGCGATTTAACACGCTTTGACCACCCTAGAAAATTAATGAGTTACCTCGGTCTAGTACCGAGTGAACATTCAAGTGGCGGTAAACGCCATTTAGGTGCTATTACCAAATGTGGCAATAGCCGTGCAAGACGACTACTGGTCGAAGGTGCACATTCGTATAAACACAACGCCAATATTTCAAAAGAAATGCAACTAAGACAGGAAGGATTAAGTAAGGAAATTATCGAGATGGCGTGGCAAGCACAATTAAGGTTATGCCGAAGGTACAATCGCTTAATGCACAAAGGTAAACATCGCAATGTGGTGGTGACGGCCATTGCGCGAGAAATGATTGCCTACATCTGGGCTATCTCGCGAGAAGTTGTATTGCCTGTGGTTGATGTTAAGTTACGTTTAGCAAGGATGCCTGCATGAATAATTTTCTAAAAAAAGGTTTTGAGTTAGCGCATGGGATCAAGCATCGGGTGTGGCACAACCACCGACGGCGTTAGGATGGCAATAGCCTAGCGGCTATTGAACCACGAACATAGACTGAAGACAGGTGCCACGACGAAATGAGTAAGGTAGGCGCTGCTAACCAGCAAGTTAGTAATCCACGAATATCAGCATGATAACCGACGAAATTACTTGCTTCATTCTATGCGTTAACTCACTCAATGTAAGAAGTGAATACAAAGGCTATTAAATTAATGGGCAAGGATCAGTGTATTTAACTTGACGTGGGGAGTCATACCAACGCCTAAATAACAGGCTAAGTAATGGTTGGCTAAAATTGTGTAGCGAAGCGAAACGTAGCCAACTGTTACATGTCCTTGTTGATTTTCTTGTTAGCTTTTAAACTCGATAGCATTGAAGATATCTTCCCAGTGCATAGCGAAGACTTTAACACCTTCAATCTTGTCTATTACTTCCTGCATTTCATTTAAATACCAGCCTTTAGACAAAAACAACTCGGAAGTAAGAACTATTAATATTCTATTTTCAAAACAACTTTTCTCAAGGAATTTTGCTTGCCTCATAAGTTGAGTTCCAGCACTTGTAAATTTACTTCCAATCTTATTTTCAATTAATACAATTCTGTTTTCACTTTTAGAAAATGAAAGTAAATCAGCAGGCATCTGCCCCCATATATCTACAGTTTCAGAGTTTGAAAAAAGAGGATATTCACAAAAAAATGGAGAAGAACAATTGATGTATTCTGAAGCCGGACGTTTATCAGATAAGTATGGAAGTGGATGTAAATTAACGCGACTCCAATCAATAGAACTATTTGCATGATGATAAGCTAATAACGCACTCAATTCTGTTTCGTTACTCGCGCGCAATCCCGTAATTGGGTCTGTCAATTCATCAGGGATACTTTGAATAAATTTTCTTTTTGTTGCCAATTGAAGACTCCTGCCTTAGGAAAAAGCTAACAGTTTAATATGAGACAAAATTCCTTCTTTCTACAAGGTGGGATTAATCGTCCATAATTATTTATTGCTAAGAGACTACTTGATTGTTATCGACAAATCAATTAGTTAAAAACTGGGATGAAAGTGGTTGATGTGTGAAAGCAGGAAATTTTCGCGCTTTCTTGTAGAAAGGGGGAATTGATAGTAGCTGTATATAAACACAGTTAACTTAAAGTTAATTTTAAGACTCTTTTGTTATTAAATGAATATTTATATTGCGAAAAATACTAAGTCATTTACAAAAAACGCGACTTAGTTACCTAAGTCGCGTTTTAAAAGTAGTTGTTCGTAATGATAAGTCTTAGCCGATACTAGCTGATATTAGTAACGCCACCCATATAAGATTGTAAGGCTGTTGGAATATTAATGCTGCCATCCGCTTGTTGGTAGTTTTCTAATACGGCTACCAAGGTACGACCTACAGCTAAACCTGAGCCATTAAGTGTATGTAATAATTCTGGTTTGTTTGTTTCGCTATTTCTAAAACGTGCTTGCATACGACGAGCTTGGAAAGCGCCCATACTTGAACAAGAAGATATTTCACGGTAAGTATCTTGTGCAGGTAACCATACTTCTAAATCAAACGTTTTGGCTGCACTAAATCCAACATCACCACTGCATAACGCCATAGTGCGGTATGGTAGTTCAAGTTTCTCTAGTATAACTTCAGCGTGACGCGTTAATTCATCAAGTGCTGTCATTGAGTTTTCAGGTTTAACTATTTGCACCATTTCAACTTTATCAAATTGATGTTGGCGAATAAGGCCACGAATATCACGACCACCAGAGCCCGCTTCACTTCTAAAACATGGCGTGTGCGCTGTCATTTTAATTGGTAGTTCGGCTTCATCAACAATTTCGTCACGCACTAAGTTAGTTAGTGGTACTTCTGAAGTTGGAATTAAAGACAACTTTTTGTTAGATAAGGCAGTGTGAAATAAGTCTTCACCAAACTTAGGCAGTTGACCTGTACCATATAAAGAATCTGCGTTCACTAAATAGGGAACGTACATTTCTTGGTAACCATGTTCTTCGGTGTGGGTATCAAGCATGAATTGAGCAAGTGCACGGTGTAATTTAGCAATTTTGCCACGCATTACAGCAAAGCGAGTGCCAGCAAGTTTAGCGCCGCTTTCAAAGTCTAAGCCTTTATCAACACCAAAACCTAAATCTACGTGGTCTTTGATTTCAAAGTCAAACGTACGTGGAGTGCCCCAACGCTTTAATTCAACGTTGTCGTCTTCATCTTTACCATCAGGAACCGACTCATCAAGCAAGTTAGGTATTGCACTGGCAATTTCATCTATTTTGGCGAGTACTTCATCTTGCTCTGCTTTCGCTGCGTCTAAGTCAGCACCTAGTTGACTAACGGCCGCTAATAATGGCGCAATATCTTCACCACGCGCTTTGGCTTGACCAATAGATTTAGAACGGCTATTTCGTTCGTTTTGTAATTCTTGGGTTTTTATTTGAAACCCTTTACGTTGATCTTCTAACGCACTAAGTGCGGCAGTATCAAGGGTAAAGCCACGTTTTGCCAATTGAGTGGCAATATTGTCTAAATCGGTTCTAAGTAGTTTTGCATCAAGCATAATTATTCACGTTTCTTGTTAAGAGTGGTTGAAATTGGATAAAATAATTTAATTTAGTTAAGTTTAGTTTTTATTTAGCTAGCGTAGAGACAATATACATCCCAAGGCCAGCAGCGCCTATGCAAAGACAAACATTTAATAAAATGTTAATGCCTGCTTTAAGCACATCTCCTTGTTGTAGTAATAACAAGGAGTCTAATGAAAAGGTAGAAAAGGTGGTAAATGCCCCTAAAAATCCGATTCCAATTAACGTTCTATGAACACTAATTGTTAAAATTTCATGTTCAATGAGTTGATATAATAAACCCATAACAAATGAGCCGATGATATTAACCATCAACGTAGCAAAAGGAAAGCCTTTCCCGAGCCAATTTAAGACTAATTGCGAAATATAAAAGCGTAAGCTTGCACCACACGCCCCCCCTATTGCCACAAAAGCATACAAAGTATAGTTACTAATAACGTTGCTCACGGCTATTCCTATTTAATTGCTGTAGATATTCGAGTTTTTCTTTAAGCTGCTTTTCAAGACCACGCTCTGTTGGTTGGTAAAGGCAGGTATGAGAAGGATCACCTTGCGCTAATGCTTCAGGAAAGTAATTTTCTCCGGCAGCAAAAGCATTAAGTTCGTCATGGGCATAGCGGTACTCTTGGCCATGGCCTAACTCTTCGGTAATACTGCTGGTGGCATTTTTTAAATGTAATGGTACATCAAGGGTATTGGTTTGCTCTGCCAGTCTTTTGGCTTTACTAAACGCCATGTAAACAGCATTACTTTTCGGCGCGAGTGCCATATAAACAGCTGCTTGCGCAATAGCTCGCTCACCTTCTTTTGGCCCTACGCGGTGAAAAGTATCCCAAGCATTAATGGCTAGTTGCATTGCTCGAGGATCAGCATTACCAATATCTTCACTAGCAATCGCCAATAAACGCCTAGCAACATAAAGTGCGTCGCCGCCTGCATTTAAAATGCGAGCATACCAATAAAGTGCGGCATCGGGGCTTGAGCCACGTACCGATTTATGAAAAGCACTGATTAAGTCATAAAAAGCATCGCCACCTTTGTCATACAAAGCTATTTTAGAGCCTGCAACTTGAGCTATCAACTCAACAGTAATGGCTTTCGTTATGATGTCATCAACATGCTCTATTGGTGCGCTATCTAGTGAGTTTTCAAATAAGTTCAATAAACGCCTAGCATCACCATCACCTCTATTCAGTAAACTTTGTTTCGCGTCATCATCAAGTACAACAACTATGCCCTGTTCTTTTTCACATAAGGTAATAGCGCGATTGAGTACTAAAGCTAAGTCTTCAGCCGTCAATTTTTTTAATGTATATAAACGTGCTCGAGACAACAACGCTTGATTAAGTTCAAAAGCTGGGTTTTCAGTGGTTGCACCAATAAATATTATGGTGCCATCTTCGATGTGAGGCAAAAAAGCGTCTTGCTGAGCTTTGTTAAAGCGATGTACTTCATCAACAAATAATACCGTGCGGCGCTTGACAACGTTACCATCGGCTAAGGTTTGACCCTGTGCCCTTCTCTTCGCATTATCGATGGCAGCACGTATTTCTTTAATGCCAGAGGTAACTGCTGAAACACGTTCTATATCCGCATCAGCATGATGAGCAATTATTTCTGCTAGCGTAGTTTTACCACTACCCGGCGGGCCCCAAAAAATCAATGAATGACATTGTCCTTGAGCAATAGCATGGGCAAGTGGTGAGTCTTTCGCTAAAATATGCCCTTGACCTACGTAATCAGCCAGTGTTTTTGGCCGCATTTTAGCTGCCAACGGCATAAAGGCTTGGTTTCGTTCTATATGATCAGATTCTTGAGCTTTTATTTGAGCTGATGTTTGGTTTGTTGTAGTGCTTTCATCATCAAAAAAACTTGTCTGACCTGAGTCTTTTGTCATATTTAATGGCTACCGGTTATCAACAACTTTGACATTTTTTGGTGCGTCAAAGGTAAACAACGACGGGTCAATTTTAGTCACCGCATCAAAATCAGTCAGAATAATAGTACTTATTTGTCCCGTTGCATCAACAAAAGAGAACTCACTTAACTGCTCTGGCTGTTCTTTATTTGAAAAACCTTTACTTAAAAAAGTAATAGTTAAGCTTTTAATTTGGCTATCTTGTTTTAACGGCGTAATCACAAAGTTATCTGCACTTTGGTGGACAGAGTATTGTTGCCATAAAGTTTCATCATTACTTGTTAATAATAAAATAGGGGTGTTATTAATAGACTTAGCGACACTGTAGGCTGTCGCTTGGTCAATAAAGGGATCATAAGACCATAAGGTATCACCATCACTAATAAGAAAGGTTTCGCTTGGTTCAGTGGTTTGCCAGTTAACCAAATTAGGTTTACTCATTGCTAATTTTCCTGCACCTTGTTGCAATAATTCACCACTTTCACTGAATATTTTTTGAATGAAGTTAGCCTTAAAAAAAACTAACGTGGTCAGTTTAGCCATTAAGTTTTTTTTGTCTGACAAAACGCTGACTGGACTGACTATTTTATCCGCAGACGGAGGCAGCGTATTGTCAGTTTTTTTTTGTGCAAAAGTTCCTATTGAAGAGAGACTTAAAACACTAACAACGAGTAGTTTAGGGAAAATTTTATTTATCTTATTCATTTAATTTTGTTTCTTATGCTAAATTCCTGATATAGATTATCGGGATGTATAATATTGAATTAACCTAGCTTACTTTAAAGAAGTTAAGCTAGTTTAACTAAACGGGCTTAACTTAAAAGTCTTTCACTGGCGGTGGTGCTAAAACTTCACGTGCGCCGTTGTGTCCTGGACCAGAAACAATGCCTTGCATCTCCATTTGTTCAACAATGCGCGCTGAGCGATTATAACCGATTCTAAATTGGCGCTGCACGCTAGAGATAGAAACACGGCGCTTTTCAGTCACAAAATTAACCGCCTCATCATAAAGCACATCGAGCTCTTCAGCTTCTGAGCCCTCGGCAACTTCACCAGGTAATAATATATCTTGCTCATTTTCACCTGACAATATTTCATCAATATAATCTGGCGCGCCACGCTCTTTCCAATCTTTAACGACTGCATGTACTTCATGATCATCAACAAAAGCACCATGTACACGCGTGGGTACACTAGTGCCCGGTGGAAGATATAACATATCGCCCATACCTAATAACTGCTCTGCCCCTTGTTGATCTAAAATGGTGCGAGAGTTCAAACCAGACGAGACTTGAAAAGCCATACGTGTTGGAATATTTGCTTTAATCAAACCCGTTATTACGTCAACTGATGGACGTTGTGTTGCAAGGACTAAATGAATACCTGCCGCACGAGCTTTTTGGGCAATACGTGCGATTAATTCTTCAACTTTTTTACCGACAATCATCATCATATCGGCAAACTCATCAACAATAACGACGATGCTTGGTAATTTTTCTAACATCGGTGGCGTTTGGTCCATACCGTCATTAGGTTGCCATGTAGGGTCAATTAGTGGTTCACCTGCCGCTATCGCATCAAGTACTTTTTTGTTGTAGCCTTTTAAATTACGAACACCAACGCCTGACATCACTTTATAACGGCGTTCCATTTCTCCTACACACCAACGCAGCGCATTTGCCGCATCTTTCATGTCGGTAACTACTTCAGCCAATAGGTGTGGAATACCTTCATAAACACTCAACTCTAACATTTTAGGGTCAATCATTATCAAACGTACGTCTTCGGGTGTTGATTTATAGAGTAAACTGACAATCATGGTATTAACGCCAACCGATTTACCTGAGCCGGTTGTACCCGCAACCAATAAGTGTGGCATTTTACCTAAATCGACAACCACAGGATCACCGGCAATATCTTTACCTAATACCATAGCCAATGGTGAACTCGACTCCTCAAAGTCCTGACATGAGATCACTTCGCTTAAACGCACTATTTCACGATATTTGTTTGGTAGCTCTAAGCCGATAACCGACTTGCCGGGAATAACTTCAACCACACGAACACTTATCGCTGATAATGCTCGCGCTAAATCTTTTGATAAACTGGTAATTTTATTTACTTTAACACCTGGCGCTAAATCTAATTCAAACCGCGTTATCACAGGGCCAGGATAAACAGAAACAACTTGCGCTTGCACGCCAAAGTCGAGCAATTTGGCTTCCACTAAACGGCTGACTTGATCTAATTCATCCTGATTAACTGGATTTTTTGCTTTGTCAGGTCTATCAAGTAAATCAATCGATGGCAAACCATGATATTTATCTTCCTCTGCGACAACCAAATTCACTTGGCCATTTTCATTGCTTAAGTTTTGCTCTACCGGATTTTCTGCGATATAACTCGTCACCTCATCAACATCATCAGCAACATCAAGTTTCTCTACATTAGCAAAAGCGGCTGTAATTTCTTTTTCGCTAACATGCTCCTGCACTTTCATTGATAAAGGCTCAGTTAATAAGTCTTCAATATCAATAAAAGGCTCTGTTTTTTGCTCAGACGATTTTATCTCTACTTTACTCGGCGCCGTTTCTTTTACCGTATTAAATATATTAGCTAATTCAACGTGTTTTCTTTGTTTAGTTACATTAGTCTCTAATGCCTTTTTTTCTTCATCTTCAACTGAGTTAAGCGTTTCATTAACAATTAATCTACTTGCGATAGTTTCGCCGTCATCATTGTCATTGGTACCAAAATGCTCTTTTATTAAAGCAGGTAAAGCCAATAGCCACATAACAGCAGTAATTGCTGCTTTACCAACACTGTCGATAAATTTAAGCCATGAGAACCCCGTTAATAAAACAAAACCTGCGCAGGTAAATAGTAGGAATAATAAGGTCGAACCTACAAAAGAAAAATATGGTAATAGTGTATTACTTAAAACGTCGCCAAGAATACCACCAGCAGAAAAATAAAAAACATCATCAAAATTCATACTTGCCAGAGAAGTAACACCTAGATAAAACATGAAAAAACCGACAAGTTTTAAACCTAATGTTAAGTAGTCAAGTGACATTATTTGATGAAATTTTTGGAATAATAACCAACCAGTAACGGCAACGACAAAGGGCAAGCTATAAGCGATCAGCCCAAACAAATTAAGTAATAAATCAGAGAGATAAGCCCCTACAGCACCGCCAAGATTACGTACAGGCGTTTGGTAACCCGTTTGTGCCCAACCGGGATCAGCAGGGTCAAAACTTAATAAAGCTAAGACCATAAAAAGGGCAAAAGCTGAAAAAAACAACAAGCCGGCTTCAAGCAGACGTTGCACGCCATTTAACTGTGGAGTGGTAATTGAGTTGTTAATGTCAGCTGAGCTGTCATCTAAATTTTCGGTAAGATCTGAAGACAATGGTTTATTCCAATGGAGAATTTATATAAAAGACAAGGGTAAAATAACAAATTAACGCTTGATTGGCAGCATATTAGATGATTTTATTTCATCCATCACCACATAAGTCCTACTTTCACTTACGGCTGGTAGTCTTAGTGAGCTGAGTATCACCAATTTCGGCTAGGTTAAAATAATAAATTAACGCTTAATTGGTAGCATATTAGATGATTTTATTTCATCCATCACAACATAGGTTCGACTTTCACTTACCGCTGGTAGTCTTAACAAGGTGTCACCGAGTAACTCTCGATAGGCAAGCATGTCTTTTACGCGTGTTTTAAGTAAAAAATCAAAATCACCTGAAACAAGGTGGCATTCTTGGATAACATCTAAGTCATCTACCGCTTTAGCAAAATCATCAAATACATCAGGACTGGTTTTCGTTAATGTTATTTCTACAAAGACTAATAGTGCCGCGTCAAGTTTCAGTGGGTTTAATACCGCTTTGTATCCGGTAATAAAATTTTCTTTTTCTAAGCGTTTAACTCTTTCTAAGCAAGGTGTTGGGCTAAGGCCCACGCGTTTAGATAATTCTACATTAGATAAACGACCATTTTTTTGCAGCTCGACTAAAATATTTTTGTCAATACGGTCTACCGTTTTAGTTGATGACGTGCCTTGAGTAGTAGTCATTTTATATAACTCTGATTATTTCGTAATATTTAGCATTATATATCGTCCTGATAAAAATAACGACAGGTTATTCTAGCTATGAACTCATATACTAGTGACATCTAAAAGAAAGCCACTTCAGAAATGAAGCCGCACTAAATTACAATAAGCTAAAAGTAGAGAGAATATTATGATTATTGGCGTACCTAAAGAAATTAAAAACCACGAATACCGCATTGGTTTAACTCCTTCTGGTGTTAAAGAGTTATCAGTAAATGGTCATGAAGTGATTGTTGAAAATAATGGTGGTGCTTCAATTGGTTTTGATAATGAGCAATACATTGCTGCGGGCGCGAAAATTATTGATAGCGCTGCTGAAATATTTGCCACTGCTGAGATGATCATTAAAGTAAAAGAGCCACAGCCTGTTGAATGCCAAATGCTTCGCCCCGGCCAGATCTTATTTACTTACTTACATTTAGCACCCGATCCACAACAAACTGAGTTATTAATTGCTTCTGGCGCAACCTGTATTGCTTATGAAACGGTAACAGCATCAGCAGGCGGTTTACCGTTATTAGCGCCAATGTCTGAAGTTGCAGGCCGTATGTCGATTCAAGCAGGTGCGCACGCACTTGAAAAAGCACAAGGTGGTTTAGGTGCTTTATTGGGTGGTGTTCCCGGTGTTGCTCCTGCGAAAGTATTAATTATCGGTGGTGGTGTTGTTGGAACTCAAGCAGCGCGTATGGCTGTTGGCATGGGTGCTGACGTAACTATTTTAGATCGTTCTTTACCACGTTTACGCCAATTAGATACTGAATTCGATGGCCGTTTAAAAACGGTTTATTCTACGGCTGATGCAATGGATCAATTAATCGTTGAAGCTGACTTAGTTATTGGCGCCGTATTAATTCCAGGTGCCGCTGCACCTAAATTAGTAACCAAAGCACACATCAAAATGATGAAAAAAGGTGCTGTAGTGGTTGATGTTGCGATTGACCAAGGTGGTTGTTTTGAAACATCAAAAGCAACAACGCATCAAGACCCTACTTATGTTGTCGATGACGTTGTACATTATTGTGTTGCTAACATGCCTGGTGGCGTTGCACGCACTTCAACCATGGCACTAACTAATGCTACTTTGCCATTTGCAGTAACTATTGCAAATAAAGGCGCTAAACAAGCATTACTCGAAGATGAACATTTATTAGCAGGTTTAAATGTTGCTGGTGGTAAAATCACCTACAAGCCAGTGGCTGATGATTTAGGTTATGAGTTTGTTGAAGCAAGCATTGCTTTAAACAGCTAAATAACTTGTAAGACAAGGAAGTGAGCTGTAACCTATTTTCAATGGTAACTTATCAAAAAATATTATTGAGAATAAAAGTTTATGCCACTTATCGAATGGAATGATGACAAGTTAAATACTGGAGTAGCGCTTATTGATAACCAACATAAAATGTTGGTTCATCTTATTAATAAGCTTGCTACTGCGGTTGAGAATCATGAAATAGAGTCGATAACCAGTATTTTCTCGCAACTTCAAGATTACACAAAATACCACTTTAATACCGAGGAAACCTATTTTTTCCGGTTAAATAGCAAAGACACTCTTCAGCACACTCTCCAACACAATAATTTCATTAAGCAACTAAAAGAGATTAAAGAAAGCAATACTGAGCTAACAAAGGTATCTAGTGAACTACTTCAATTTTTATCTGAATGGTTAATAAATCATATTCAAATAGAAGACAAAAAATTTATTGATAGTAATACTTAAATTAAACGTGCTTAAATTAAACGTGCTTAAATTAAACGTGCTTAAACAATATTAATCATACATTACGAATCATTACGCCACGATTCAGAGTAATAATTACACTCACTAGCGCACTATTGCTTACACTTAAGTCAAAATGCCTCTTTTTTTTGTTTAGCATATAACAAACAAGTTATTTACCCCCTTGCATTATTTCCTTATCATCCCAACTAATAAAGTTATTATCTATTTATCACCATTTATCAATAAACATATATTCTGGAGAACTCATTTATGAGCGACGTTAGACATTGTCCACTACTTATTTTAGGCTCAGGCCCTGCTGGTTATACTGCTGCAGTTTACGCAGCCCGAGCTAACTTAAAGCCTGTTATGATCACAGGTATGCAACAAGGTGGCCAATTAACCACTACAACGGATGTTGAAAACTGGCCTGGTGATGCAGATGATTTAACAGGTCCAGCGTTAATGGATCGCATGCAGAAACACGCTGAAAAATTTGATACTGAAATTATTTTCGATCATATCAATAAGGTTGATTTTTCAAAACGCCCATTTACCTTAACAGGCGATAGCGGTACCTATACTTGTGATGCATTAATCATTTGTACGGGTGCTTCAGCACAATATTTAGGTTTACCTTCAGAAGAAGCCTTTATGGGTCGTGGTGTTTCGGCTTGTGCAACGTGTGACGGTTTCTTTTATAAAAATCAAAAAGTAGCCGTTGTTGGTGGTGGTAATACTGCTGTAGAAGAAGCGCTTTATTTATCAAACATTGCTAGCGAAGTTCACTTAGTTCATCGTCGTGATACTTTTCGCAGTGAAAAAATATTAACAGACCGTTTATATGAGAAAGTTAAAAACGGTAATATCACCTTGCATACCGACCGTACTTTAGATGAAGTATTAGGTGATAACATGGGCGTAACGGGTTTACGTTTAAAAGAAACTAACTCTGATGTGACTGAAGAACTTGATGTCGCTGGCGTATTTATCGCTATAGGTCATAAGCCAAACACTGATATCTTTAACGATCAACTTGATATGAAAGACGGTTACTTAACCATTCAAAGCGGCACCCAAGGTAACGCAACACAAACAAGTGTTGAAGGTATTTTTGCTGCCGGTGATGTTGCTGATCATATTTACCGTCAAGCAATTACTTCTGCTGGCGCAGGTTGTATGGCTGCATTAGATGCTGAACGTTATCTTGATGCGAAAAGCTAGACATTTTATAAGCTTTTAGAATACAAGTTATCAATAGGAAGTTTAATGGGTCAAATTTTATATCAACTCGATAATGAGCATTTGACCTTTCCGCCGATAGAACATGCCCTGACCGATCCTAATGGACTATTAGCCCTAGGTGGTGATTTATCACCACAACGGCTAATAGAGGCTTACAGTCAGGGAATATTTCCTTGGTATAGCGATAATGACCCGTTAATGTGGTGGTCTCCTGATCCCAGAGCAATAATTAACATTAACGAACTTCGTATAAACCGCACGTTAAGAAAACATCTTAATAAATCGCCTTATTATGTCACTCTCAATCAGGACTTTTCACAAGTCATCAATTTATGTGCCGATGCTCCCTTTCGTTACGATGACACTTGGATCGTATCTGAGATGCAATCCGCTTATATAAAGCTACACGAATTAGGTTTTGCCCACTCAATTGAAGTATGGCAGCAGGATGATTCAGCAACACCGGAAAACAAAAAATTAGTTGGCGGCTTATATGGCGTTGCAATCAATGGCTTTTTTTCGGGGGAATCTATGTTTTATACTAAAAACAATGCCTCTAAATTTGCGTTAGTGGCCTTAGGCAAGTTGCTCAATGGCATAGGGGTAAATTTTATTGACTGCCAATTACTTAATCCCTTTTTAGCGGACATGGGCGCGATTGAAGTTTCTCGTGATGAATTTATAAAACAACAACGCGATGCTATAATTAAAACAGTACCTAATAATTTCTGGCAAGCTCGTCAACTATTAATAACCTAGTTTTCGTATTTGTATTAGCCTAAATATATACACAAATATAACCATATGAATAATAGCGACTTTACACTAGGTATCACTAAAACCTTTCCTTGTAATTACTTACCTGATCAAGAAGAACGTTTATTGGTTGCCGTTGATGAACGTTTGCAAAACAATAACAGCTACTCATGGTTAATGACGCAAGGTTTTAGACGTAGCGGAGAGCAAAGTTACCGTCCGCACTGCCCTGACTGTAATGCTTGCCAATCAATTCGTGTTTTAGTGCCACTATTTAGTCCTTCTAAAAGCCAAAAACGTTCATTAAAACGTAATCAGCATTTTACAATTACACAATCAACAGAGCTGAAAGACAGTTATTATCCTTTATATGAAAATTACATTAATACCTGCCATAAAGATGGCAGTATGTTCCCTGCAACTTTTGATCAGTTTAAGAGTTTTTTAAGCACTAAGTTAACGCAGCAAATGTTTATTGAAACTTGGCATGAAGTGGCAGGTGAAAAACAATTGATCTGTGTAGCAGTTACCGATGTACTCAATAATGCTTTATCAGCTGTATATACCTTTTATCATCCAGATTACAAAAAACATGGCTTAGGCATATTCTCTATTTTAACCCAGATACAAAGTTGTCAACAATTAGCCTTACCCTATTTATATTTAGGCTATCAAATTGATGATTGTCAAAAGATGAATTATAAAAATAAATACTTTCCTTTTGAGCGTTTTATTAAGGGTCATTGGTTACTTGTCGATAAAAATAACGAAAAAAATCCTGAGACAAATAAAAATACAGCTTTCAACAGTAAATAAACCAGTACAAAGCTTTACTTTAGTCTAGCTTTTAGGCATGATTCGCGCAGCTTTTTTTATCGGCCACAGAATCTAACAAATTTATTAGACTTCTGGGCTAATTTGCACAACATTAGAGGTTTTACGCCCCATGGCGAAAGAAGAAAATATTGAAATGCAAGGTACGGTTTTAGATACCTTACCTAACACTATGTTCCGCGTTGAACTAGAAAATGGTCACGTTGTTACGGCTCATATTTCAGGTAAAATGCGTAAAAATTACATTCGTATTTTAACTGGCGATAAAGTAACGGTTGAATTAACACCTTACGATTTATCAAAAGGTCGTATTACCTTCCGTGCAAGATAATTTATAGAGTTTTTTAAATTCTTTAAGTACTAAATTTATAACTTACTCTGTCGGTTATATAATTATTAAAAAACCAGCTACTTTTAAAGGTGCTGGTTTTTTTCGTTCTACATATCAAGCAGCTAAATCATTCCGGTATGGCCATACAAAAAGCCGTTAGTTTATGACCATCTAAATCTCGAACATAACCGGCATAGTATGATGATGCGCCACCACGTGGCCCTGGTTTGCCCTCACAGCTTGCACCGAGTTGAATGGCTTTGTTATAGAATGAATCAACTTTCTCATTCGAATCAAGCATAATGGAAACCATAGTGCCATTACCAAACGTTGCCGCTTGACCGTTAGAGGGCTTAGTGATTGAAATACTCGGCTGTCCCGTTCCCGTTGACCAAGCAACAAACTTTTCTGATTCAATAAATTTCCCTGCCCCCAGGGTGGAAAGTAATTGATCATAAAAGCTTACGGCTTTTTCTATATTATTTGTACCTAAGGTGACATAAACGATCATGCAAATTGCCTTCTTCACTTTTAAAGTTTTAGCTTATCTTGGATGTTTAAGTTTATATATATAAGCTATCAGGCATAAGTCGAAATTAAACTTTTATCAAATTCTGTTGCATCAACTTCTACATTATTATCATTAATCAGTTGTTCGATATTCGCGATTTCTTTTTCTACCGTTGTAATCGTAATGGTATTATCGTCTAGGGTATAAACAAGCTTTTGGCTTTGGTAATAAAAAGATAAAATGATTAACGCTTGTTTTTCACCTGTTTTAGCCGCGGCTTTAATCTTTTTTAACTTACGAAAAATAAGATTTTGAATTTGTTTAATTTGCCAAACATAATAAACTTCTTTAAAAAAATCACTGCTTTTAACACGATGCAAAAACAAGGCATTAGCAAATAGCGCTAATAAAACCCCTAACAAGTTGTATTTAAAGTTCGTTTTTTCTTCACCTTGAACAAGCTCTGTTGTCGCGTTAACAACTTGCTCTACGTTAGACACCTCTACAGTAGAAAAAATGTTAATAAGTATCGTTCCAAAAGCTAAAGATAAAATTAATAAGCTAGCAATAAAGCCAACAATAACAATATTGAGATGTTTTCTATAACGTGCTTTGTCTATTTCGATTAATTGCATGATGGGAGAATAATTCCTTAAATAATGAGTGTTAGGGTAACTTAAAAACTAACTGATAAAGTAAGTCTTACTTGCGCACTATATACCCGTTACCATTCAAAGTGCGTGATTTCAGTGGGAGGTAAAAGTATTTTAGGCAAGGCATTCATTTTAAACAATTGTTACTCCCTTGTTCAAATGAATAACGCCGCGTAAATCGCTTTTAACCCCATCAAAGAAGTGCTTGAACAACATCACTTCATCGTTGCTGTGATTTATAATGGAGTAACCATTATTTCATCACAGCGCCTTGAATTGAAATTGTTCACGCACTCTGAAACAAGCATCTTGAATGGCAACGGGTATTATAACAGATTAACTGTCATTATCCGACGCGATAAACAAGCCTGAATTACGTTTAACTTGTGCATTTACCCCTTGTGACCATGTCTTTTGATGACTGGCAATAGTAAGCTTATTTTTTGCACGCGTTATACCCGTATAGAGTAATTCTCTCGTTAACAACTTGCTCTGAAATTGTAATGTCTCAGGTGGTGAAATAGCCATAGCGACATGATTAAACTCACTGCCCTGAGTTTTATGAATAGTCATGGCATAGACGGTTTCAAACTTAGGTAGTCGAGAAGGTAATATTTGTCGAATACTCGGTTCTTCACTACTTTCATCTTGAAAAGATACCATTAAATGTTCAATACCCTCTGCTGACAGTACACGCCAGACCAGTCCTATATCACCATTATACAAGCCTAAGGTATAATCATTTTCGCTGATCATAATGGGTTGACCATGATATAACGCTTGTGACTGATTCATTGATGCGCGATTTTTATGCCCAAGCCCTTTACCTAACTTCCACTGCTTTCCTAACATTGTTTTGATTTTATCGTTGATACTTTCAACACCATAATCACCTTGGCGTGTGGCACACAAGACTCTAAATTTTGCTAATGAAGTAAAAGCCTGGTGAATATCACTACACTGCTCAATAGGCTGGTAATACTGCTTTACTAAGGGAGCCAACCAGTCATTTAACGCACTCGTTGCTAACGATAACTGGACATTATCATTGTTCGTCGCCATATTAGCGTCTTTAGCAGCATCAGTCAGTAGCTGCCAGCTGGCACGACTATCACCAGCGATAACAGCATTGGCTAATAAACCTATGCCACCTTGGCCATCAAAACGACGTGACTTAACTAAAAAGGTTAAATAATCGGCTTTCTTCGGCAAAGAATTCGGTAATAAATGTGCCGGTATATGACTAAATTGTTGTCGCAATATTTCTTTAGATAACCGGCAAGTATCGGCCAAATACGCTAAGTTATTATCGCTATAACCACCATGAGGTCTAGGCGCAATATCAGCTAAAACACTACCTGCCGCTACAGAAGGCAACTGATCGGCATCACCAAGCAATATGACTTTAGCATCCGACTTTAAAGCACGAAATATACGTGTCATGAGTGGTAAATCAACCATGGAGACTTCATCAATTAAGACAATGTCATAAGGCAATAAGTTTTTTTGATTATGTCTAAAGTTGGCATTGTTTGGAATAACACCTAATAGCCGGTGAATGGTTTGCGCGTTGCTTGGAATTTGCGCCAGTACTGTATCAGCAATCTGATCTTTAAAGCCTGTTACTGCATTGACTATCGATTCAGATAATCGTTGTGCAGCTTTTCCTGTCGGCGCTACCAGCGCTATATTTAATGATTTATTGTCTGAGGTAGCTGATTTATCTGACTTAAATGAGTTGCCATCATGTGAATTTAGCATCACTAAAGCGGCCAATAACTTAGTCACCGTATAGGTTTTACCTGTACCCGGCCCCCCAGCAATAACACTAAAGTTTTTGTTTATCGCGTTAGCTACTGCTATCTTCTGCCAGTCAAGAGCAGAGGAATCATCACCACTTTGTGAGTTTTCTTCATTATCAGGGAAGAGCTGTTCAACTGTTTGCTGAACTTGCTGCGCACTAAACAGACTCTTAGCACCTAAACGTTGACTAATAAATGCTGTTAACTCTGTTTCAAACTGAAAATATCGACGTAAATAGAGTTTATTTTCTTTATAAACAATCGGCTGAAGATCATGCTCAGATACATCCAAGTTGACCAAGATAGTATTCAGTTGCGTTAATGCTGGAAAAGAAAAACCATTTGGCACATTTTGTTTATTCAAGCTCTCATCTAAGCTTTCATTTAGCTTATCACCGAGCTCTTCATTTAAGCTTTCATGTGAACTTTCAGCAGAACCTTTAACGGAGCTAACACCCCATTGGCTATTAGCCAATTCGTTAATTGCCAAACAAGTATGTCCTGCTCTTAGGCTGGTGTTCAAGGCAAAAAACAGACCTTGTAAAATGTGTTGCTGATCTTGCTCAACAGTTAAAGCCAGTAACATTTCTTTAGCAAAAAAATAGTCTATCGCAGTAAGATCTTTAATATCTGCATGTGCTTGAGCAAAACTAGGGTAAATATTGGTCATGTTATGCTCCTGCCGCTAAATTGCTTTGTTCACTGTTGATCGACTCAGCGCAAGACTTTTCATACCCAGCCTGTTCATTTTTAGCCAGATCATTACCAGCAAAGAGCTTATCTAAAGCAACAAGCTCATCTTCGGTAACTTGGCGATGATAAACCCCGGCACCTAAATGTTCTGCTGCTGTTGTCATGCCGCGTAAATATAAATAATAAGCGCCGCCAAAATGCTCTGCGGGCTGATAATTAGGTAAACTCGCTTTTAAATAACGATGTAAAGCGAGTGAATAAATAAGATACTGTAAGTCGTAATAGTTACTTTCCATGTTTGTCTTTAATGCTGCTTCGTTATAATCACTAAATTTATCCCCTAAATGACTCGATTTATAATCGCAGACATAATATTTACCTTCACATTCAAAGACTAAATCGATAAAACCATGCATCATACCAAACAGTTTTTTATAACTGGGTAAATTAGCCGCCACCGCATAACTACTCCATGGCTCACCTATCGAATTTTTGTTTCGATGATCGGTTAGCAATTTTGCTAACCCTATGCTGTTACCACTATTCATAGGAAAATAAAATTCACTTTCACGTAGTGTTTTGTTTATCGGTAACATAGCTAAACTAGCACGTACATCTGTTTTATCTTGATGGATAAATGGTGTTGCCAATACCTCTTCAAGCCAGTTGATAAGATCTTGTTGCGTAAAGCGGTTACCGTTTTGAGCAAGAAGTTCACCATAATGTGCTAACGGTCGTTGCATGCTCTCTAACCAATTTGGCTCAACAAAGTCACTTGTCTCTAAAATATCATGCAGCAAATTACCCGTATGTGCGCCTTTGATTAGCGTAAACCGCATGTCTAGTTCAGTATTTTCCGTTGATATTTCATTTTCATCCTGCTCTGAGTCTCTATCAGGCGCAGATATGCCACCATGACGTATATTGCGTGTAAGTGCTGAAAAGGAACTCAACCACCAGTCACGTTCAATATTGCCCTTAAATTGGCTCGCTTTAAGCTCAGTAGCTAAATGACTCTTACTGACATGACTACCCGTCGAGTTGCTATCAACCGAATCGTTAAGCGCTAACTGTTGCTCGACATTATCACTTTGCTGCTCGTCAAAGTTCACTTGTATTAACGAAATAGCATCGGGAGCTTGCGCGATGAGTGTTTTAATATTTTCACTGATGCTTTCATCCGCTTGCCACTGTAACGTTTTGCCTATGGGAGATAAATGGTATTTATCAAAACATGTGGTCAGCACATAACAACGCTGCTCTGCTCGTGTAATAGCCACGTATAACAAACGAATACTCTCCGCATATGCCTCATCACTCATTGTTTGTTTAGCTTCGTTAGCGCCATCTAAACTTAAGGTTAACTCACCTTTTTCATTATGGTACTCGATATAACTCACGGTTTTATTGCCAAACTTAAGTGGATCTTTATGTCGGGTAGCAAACGGAACAAACACATAAGGATATTCCATGCCTTTAGCGCCATGTTGGGTAATAATGCGAATAAGATCGCCATCACTTTCTAAACGTAACTCAGCTTCTGTTTCTGATTTGTCCAAACTGCACTCTTGCTCAAACCAGTGTAAAAGCGCTTGTGGCTGATGATGACGCTGACTTGCCGCTTGCATAATTTCAAATAAATGCAATAAATTGGTTAAGCAGCGGTCTTTATCCTCATTAAAAATAACAAAGTGCTGATGCATAAGGCTTATCGCCATGGTAATAAAACCTTGGCGTTGCCATTGTTGGCGGTAATCTACAAAAGAAAACTTCAACGTTTGATAAGCTTGTTCATCTTTTTGTAATTGTTTTAATTTCTCAGAGGTAAAACCAAGTAAACCGCTAGCTAATGCGGCTACAAACAAACGTTCATTTTCTAAAAACAAAATACCTTTAAATACTTTAAGCAGTTGCTGTGCTTGCATGCTGTCAAACAGGTTCGATCTATCGGATAAAAACACACTATCAAGTCCGGCATCAAACAGCGCCTTTTTGATATCTCGCGCTTCAGCACCATCACGCACTAATAAAGCGATATCCTTTGGCTTAACGGACTTAGTATTTGAAGTACTGCTTAATAATTGCTTTATTTCAGTAGCACACCACTTAGCCATTAAACTGCGTGAACTTTGGCTTACTTTTTCACTTTCCTGCCCGTCATCTGCAGTAAAGTGGATAAACTGTAGTGCTTTATCGTTATCAGTCGTTTCTTTATTTTTTTCTACTTTCGATTTTTTTCCAGCCAAAACAGGTAGGTAAGGTATGCCGTAACCAAAGACGCCAATACTTTCATCTGAGCTGTCTGAGTTTCCAGGGTTACTTTTTTTATCCGCACTCTTTATTTTATTAGTGAAAACTTGATTATATCCTGCGATCATTGCTGGCGTAGAACGCCAATTAGTATCCATCAACCAATGATGTTCACAACCACTACGCGCGTTTAAATAAGCAAAAATATCCCCACCACGAAAACCATAAATAGCTTGTTTAGGATCGCCAATTAAATAAAGTGCCGATTGTGACTTTTTAGCTGCTTCGCCATAATAAATGGCTTGTAAAATAGCAAATTGTTTTGGATCGGTATCTTGAAACTCATCAACCAAGGCCACGGGATATTGCGCTAACAAGGTATCCGCTAATGATTGACTCGTTTTATCATTTTTACCAGTGTCTGCTTGTGTTAAACACTCAGCCAAGGTATTAATTAAATCATCAAAATCAAGCATATTTAAACGCTGCTTATTTTCAATGACTTGCTGTCTTATTTGATATATCCCTTGCTTTACCAACTGATAAGCTTTTGCTTTATTGAGCTTACCGGCAATTTTCTTTGCCTGTTCTTTTAACGCATTAACTTGTTCCAAAGCAGCCTGTAACGCTACTTTGAAAGCTGAACGGCCATATCGCCTACCGTCGATAAAAGCATCAGGCATTTTGGCTAGTTTTGTAAGTTCCTGCTTTAATTGTTCTTCATCAAGGATAATTAGGTTTGTTAACCAAGTAAGTAAATCAGCAAGCTCGCTACGGCGTTTTTCTTGATCAGCGCCCTTCTTAACAAGTATCAACGCTTCTTCAAGCAAGGTGGCATTATTGTCTATGTCACTTTTTGCTTGTTTTGCTAAGTGAATAAAATGCTGAGCTATATCCGACTCATCAATCAAGTTTAATTCGCTACTGTGACCAATGGCTTTAGAAAAACTAGATAAAAAGCTATCAGGCGTTGACCAAAATTCACTTAATAATAGAAACGCTTGTTCGTTCTGTTTAGCTAATTGTCGATAAAAGTCTTGGCAGGCTTGTAACGTGATTTCTTGTGTATCTGCCGCCATATTGGCATTAAAAGGTAAACCACTACTAAAGGCATGTTGATTTAGCACCCGTTGGCAAAAACCATGAATAGTAAAAATAGCGGCTTCATCTAAAAACAATAATGCCCTTTTTAACAAAAACAGTCGTTTATCAGCAGTCACTTTTTCGTCAATCGCGCGAAAATAACTGTCTTCTTCACATAGCGTTGCCCAGTTATTTAACGCTTCACGAATGATGCTATCAATACGGCCGCGTAGCTCTTGTGTTGCATCCTTAGTAAAGGTCATTAACAATATTTGCTCTACCGTTAACTCTCGTTCAAGTAATAAACGTAAATAAATACGGGTAATATTATAGGTTTTACCTGTACCAGCACTGGCTTCAATTAGGTGTCTACCTGTTAAGGTAATGGTCGAAGAATCAAGATTTTTCAACACAAACCCTGTTGTGTTAATTGAACCTGACTCATCGACTAGAGCCGTTGTTTTTGTTGAGCCTTCAGCTATACCTGCAATTAGGTCTTTAGTTAGGTTTTGACTCATTTCTTTGCTCCTGACTTACTTGCTACCTTGCTTGCCATTTTACTTCCTACCTTAATTACCGACTGAAATATGTCTTGATAAACCAAGTAGAGGTCGTCCTTATGGGCACTATATTCAGGGCACGTTGACCAAAAATACTGAATATAATCATCCTGGCCAAAACCTTGCGCATTCATATCACCTTGCCAGAAAGTCTCAAATTTAGCTTGGTCAAACTCAATAACTTTACCACGAACTTTAGTGAAGACCTTAGCGGCTAAATTACCATTGAGTAATAATGGTTGTTGCTGACCTTGCAAGAAAAGTTCAACAATATTAACTAACTTTTGTTTTGCTTCACTTATCTCGGTTAACTGATACTGCTCAACTTTTTGCGCTTTGGTATTAAAGTAAAACCCTATTGAGTCCACAGTCTTTGATAAAACCAAATCGCCTGGATCATGACTATCGCTGCTAGCCGAGGAAACATGCTGATCTTGCCAAACTTGTAAAATCAACTGTTGTATATAAAGACTAAATAAGTCTTTAGGCTTCGCTGTCGAGCTTCTGTAATGCACTAACTGTTGATTTTTAATCGGTAGTTTTGTCGTTAACGTCATCAAACTGCTATCTTTTAACTTTAATGTTAACTGACAATCAATCAATTCGGGGTTTTGACAAGATTGATTAATTATCTCATCACTAAACTGTTCACTGTCTTGCTGATAATCTGCGAATAATAATTTAGTTGATGGCAAGTCAGGAAACTGGCCTGAGCACTGTGCATGTGTGATCACTTGTTCAGCTGTTAACACATCACTATGTTCCTTACTTTTTTCTTCTCTCTTTTCATTATTGCCACTGGCACTAACATTGACTAAGTTAGCCGTTAATAACGCTTGTCGTAATAAATAACTTTGTAAATGGTCAATGCTAAAAGGCTCAACATCATCAAGCAGTATCGCGTTGTTATCTAAATAAAGGCTTAGCCGCTGCTGCGCATACATTTTTGACGGATGCTGATAAAAGCGAATAATATCACCCGCTGCAATAGTTAAGGTTTCAGCACTTACATCCCTCAAATCACTGCCATCATTAAAGTCACTGTTTTGAAGCGTTTCTTCAACGGCTGTAGTGTTAGTATTTAGCACTTTACCCTGAGCTAAGGTTAACCAGTTACGATCAAAACTAGGCCATTTACCTCGATAGTTATCCAAACTGAAAGCCTGCATAGGCAATTGATAAATGCCCTGCTGTTGCTCTGGTTCAGCACTTGTTAGAGAATTCTCTTTAGAATAGGCTTCTGAAGATTCTTCAGAGGAGCTTAAAGCAGGTTCTTCATCAAACTGCCAGCCATAACCTTGTGCTAAATAATCCATCAGTTCTTTTAATACGATGGAGGGTTGTTTTTCATTATTATTTTTAATGTTTCGCCCTTGATAGCTTAAATACAAGGCTTGTCTAGCTGAAATAATCGCTTCTAAAAATAAGTATCGGTCGTCACCACGGCGAGATCGGTCACCCAGTTGAACTTTACTTAATGACATCAGATCAAAACCTAATGGCTGACGTTGTCGAGGAAATTCACCATCATTTAAGCCCAGTACCGCAATAATTTTAAAGGGGATGCTGCGCATGGGTAACATAGAGCAAAACGTTACCTGGCCAACCATAAACTGTTTGCTGGCATCACCTTGACTAAAATGTTGGCTAAGGTAATCAAGGACAATTGTTAAGGAGATGTGCTCATCAAAATGGGCATGCTGACAATGTTCAACTAAACCGGCGATTGCTTTTTCAATGATTAATAAACTCGCCTCACTGTTAAGTTCAATATCGCTTGCACGGCTAAATAACAACTCAACTTGTTTCATCAAAAAACTCTGCCATTGCAGTGCATTTCTTGGTTGGTCTAGTTGCATACTAAAACGTTGCAATTGCTCAATAAAAAGCATCAACTGCCCAAGCAGAATAGCGTCATCACCTTCAACATTACTCAGTAATAATTGCTCTTGATACACTTGTTCACTATCACCAAAAGCAAAACCACGCAGTAAGCGTGACAAACCTTGCTGCCAAGTAAAACTATTATTAGCTTGTTCACCTAAATAATGCTTTTTATCCGCTAAGTCTAATCCCCAATGCACACTCGCCTTTGTTAGCCATAAACTTAACTTATCAAGATCATCTGCGCCAATGGCAAACTTATCACCAATCGCAGGTATACGTAATAACGCTAATAACGGCGATACTTGAAAACGGCTATCGGGTAAAGATAAAATATCAATAAATGCCGCCACGAGCGGGTCACTGTCTTTAGCGCTGCGATCTGCGATAGAACATGGTAGAGGCGGTACATCATCGCCAACGTCTTGCCAGCCACGGGTGAATACCGCATTAACGTAAGGCGCATATTGCTCTATTTGCGGGCACATCACTAAAATATCTTTCGGCGTTAAACGCGTGCCGTTCTCTTCAGCTCGATTAAATTGATGCAGTAGGTAATCATGCAAGCCTTGCACTTCCCTTAAAGCACTATGGCAGCTTGTGATCACGATAGAGTCATCAACGCTTGGTGAGGTTAAACTCGTCTCGATATCATCCGTTGAGGCATCCCTAGCATCGCTAAGCGTTAAAATGTCATCTTGCAGTTGATGTAAAATACATGGCTGAGTTTGACTTTTAGCTTGAGTTAAAGCGGCTAAGTTACTTTCATCTACATTATTTTCTAGTTGAGCTTGTTCAAAAAGTTCGATATCAACCGTACTGTAATCTTGCAGCATGGCAAGAAATTCACGGCCTTGTTGCCCTAAACTCGCCAATAACGGATTACCCACAAAATGCTGTTCATCATTTAATTTTTCCGACCATTGCCTAATGTTAGCCAAGGCTTGTTTTTCACTGACGATATCGCCCCAGTAAGAAAAACAAGGATTAAGATGAAAGAAGTGAACTTCAACATGCTCACTTAATGCATTGATAAACTCAAGCCACATTGGCGCCATCGTATTTAAACCAAAAAAACTAATGCGTGGTGGGATCAGTGACTTTTTTTCTTTTATCTGAGCAATGGCATCGGCTAATAACTCAACCGGATTATAAGGTAGTTGTTTAATTAATAATTGCCACAACTTACCTTGCCACTTATGTTCGTTTAGCTGTTCATTTAACTGTTCATTTGACTTACTATTAAAATCTGTAGTTAACGACTCATCAACTTCTTTAAAATTACCCTTCTGCCAATTGTCTAACCACTGTGGTCTGAATATTAAATATTGCTCGAATAAATCGGCCATTTGCGTTGCGAGTTGGTAACGTTTTAACTGTGCTTGTTTACCTTGAGTTTGGGTATGAGAATCAGACTCAATGTCATCACACCAGTACTGTGTCGCTTGAGTAAAATCACTGTCATCCATAACACTTTTTAGGCCAAGAAGTGCGTAAATACGCCAAGTTAACACCTCTCGTGAGTACGGTGATTGTTCAGGCACCATGTCTTCGCTAGCCAGTGACCTTAATAGCTTCCACAAAAACTGCGCTGGTAACGCGTAACGAACATTCATACTAATGCCACGTTCATTGGCTATGGCTAGGTTAAGCCAGTGCTGCATACCTGCATTTTGTACAACAATGACGTCTTGATTAAATACACCTAGCGGAGAAACTTCTGAAATTTTATTTAATAACAGTAACAAATTTTCCATTTTGTTAGCGGGATAAAGATGGATCAAGATAATGCCTTAATGGTTTGGTAGGAGACCAATATTTACTGTATCACCCTCATAAAAAGAGAAATGAATTACATAATAAAGTTGAGATAAATTTAACCATAAGGCTTTAAAGAATACGAGTTAAATTAGATATATATCAAAGATAGTTCCAGCCATTTAATTCATAAATTACACTTTCTAACAGGGCTGTACATCTTATTTACATAACGTCGACATTTTATCGACACAACACATACTGAACAAAACACAGCAATTGATTAAATTAATCATTATTAAATACACTTTTTAATAAAGATTATGAATCTAACTATGAACCTATATCAAGCAAGTTTTATAAAATCTGTTCGACACTTTCCGAATAATAACGCACTTTATGTTGAAAATTGTCAAACAAGAAATAGCAGTGCTAACGGTAAAACACCAGCTAAAGCACAGGCAAAAACATTTACTTATCAGGCTTTATTTGAAATAACTCAGCGCTGGGGAAATTATATCGCTCACTTTAATATTGAGCAGGCTCATGACTTCGCCAATGAATACGTCAATGAAAGCGTTAATGAAAATAATCCTGTAGCAATTTATGGGGCACGTCAATGGCAGATGTATGCAGGAATACTCGCGATTCTCAGTAGTAATAGCGCTTACGTGCCACTTAATAACAAACAACCAGTCAATCGTAATGCAAAAATACTATCACAAATAAAAAGCAAGGTTATCTTGGTTGCAGAAAACGAAGATCCCACGGCATTATTACAATTAACTAAACATACTCTAATTGTGCTTTATTTAGGCGAAGATACTGCCAAGTGGTTAACAAATGACTGGCACCATAGGTGTTTTAGAATTGAAGATGTTAGTAAGTTTTTTCACATTTCAATGACGCCTAATTCAGATATATTCGCATCAAAACTAACGAAGAAGACAAACTCGACAGTAATCGACTTACAACAAGCTAAAACACAGACGAGCATAACCAACCGTTTTGCTTATATTTTATTTACTTCTGGCAGTACGGGAGTGCCTAAAGGCATTGCTGTCAGTCATGACAACATTATCAATCACCTTAATAGGCTCGATAAATTATTACAGTTGCAAGCAACGGATAAAGTGAGTCAGTTTTTCGAATTGTCTTTTGATTTATCCGTACATGATATGTTTAGTTGTTGGAGTAAAGGGGCTGCGCTTTATGTTATTCCAAGTGAAAAACTTCCTTGTCCTGTGTCATTTATTAAACAACACCAGTTAAGTGTATTTTCAGGTGTTGCTTCCATTTTATCTTTTATGGATAAACTAAACCTACTTAGACCGCAAGAGTTACCTCACCTACGATTAAGTTGTTTTGGTGGTGAAAAATTACTAACCAATCAAGCTCTTAAATGGCAGCAATGCGCCAACAATAGTAGAGTAATAAACCTGTATGGGCCAACAGAATGTACTATCACTGCGACCTATTATGAATTAACCAATAATCAAACCATAACCTCTGCATCAGTACCTATCGGGCAAGCTTTATCCGGTTTATCAGCCAAACTCATTACCGATGATAAAGAAATCCTCACTGCTAATACCTTAGCGGAGTTATACCTAGCCGGTGACCAACTAGTTGAAGGTTATTATCAAGACAAGTTGAAAACATCACAGGCATTTATCACCTTGAAAAACCCATTGATAGAAACACCAACTCGCTACTATCGCACTGGTGATATTGTTTATTACGACGAGTATAAAAATATCATTTTTCACGGCCGCAATGATCATCAGTTTAAAGTATCAGGCCATAGAGTTGAAGCCGCTGAGATTGAAACCGTTATTGTTAACTTTTCAAACGATATCACCTGGTGTGTTATTACATCACAGCAAGAACAAGCTGGAAATACTCGAATTATTGCCTTTATAGAAACAGCACAAGATACATTCTCTCCCCTAAGCACAACAGTCAGTAGTACAGAAACAAATAGTCATCCAATGACTAGTCAGTTAATAAAATATTGTAAGCAGCAATTACCTGGTTACATGGTGCCCGACGAGTTTAATTTTTACGCAGCTTTACCCCGAAATATCAGTGGCAAAGTAGACCTTAAAGCGCTACTTAATAATGCCGAAGATTCGAGCTCTACCAGAAAAGCGGATATGAGCACTAATAAAAGCTTAAATGAGGCAAGACAATGTTAATACAGCAAAGCATTATTCATTTCATTGAAAATAAAACACATTGCCCATTAATCAATTTAAGTGACAATTTACTTAGCACGATAAAGTCATTTGATTTTATGATGTTAATTCTTGAACTTGAGCAAAAATTCAACCTAAAACTCCCTTTTGAGCAGGCATTATCAACGAACTTAAAACAAATAGATGAGTTTATTACTTGGGTTGAGCTTCACCATGATAATTAACCGTGCTGATAAGTCTAAAAAAAGGTCAATTAAACAGATAGCCCTCAGTAAGGGGCTAAAGCTATTAATTTTTACTTTGAGTAAATTATCAAGAATGAATCGTAAAAAATTGATCACAAACATCGGGAGATCCATATTACATTTTGCTAAGAAAACGCGATTAAGAACAATAGCGAACATTTCTAAGGCAATGCCTGAACTCAGTATTAAAGAAGTAACCGACTTAGCTTTTGATGCTTACGGGAATTGCGCTTTTGGTGTCGCAGAGTCTTTTTGGTTAGCAGAAATTGAACCTGAAATTTTTTGTGATGAAGATACTTTACGTATTCTACAATCCGGCCAAGGAGCTTGTATTGCTACTATGCATTTAGGTTGTTATGAAGCAGTACCACTGGCAGTCGCTAAGTTTGCTAATCATTCAGTTACACTCACCAATATACCTAGCTTTTTAGATGAAACGATGGCGTTTTATTCCGCGGTAAATATTACCGCTATTAATAAAAAATCAGCTAACGCTTTTAGTGAACTTTTAACAAGTGCATCTAGCAATGCCTATATCTCATTGCATTGTGATCTTTATGCTAATCAAACAGAGGTAAGCTTTTTCGGACAACAAACAAAAGCGCCTTCAGGGGTAGTTTTACTGGCTAAAATGACAAATAAACCACTGTTATTAGCTTATGCAATTTATCAAGATGATGGACAGGTACAAGTGTTTTTCGAAACAATTAATTTAACTAAAAAAGTCGATGGTCAACGTTTTGTCGAACAAACAGTTGATCAATTGATGTCAGTAATTTACCAACGTTTCGAAGAAATCATCAAACAATATCCAAATCAATGGTATTGGTCATATAACCGGTGGAAAAAGTAAACATCATGACAAATGAAACCAATGCAATGAAACCAATGCAATGAAAAAAAACATACACAGTGAAAATCAATACTCCAGACTAGTGTCATATTATAAAGAACACAAACCTTTGATGGTTATTGCTTTTGTTGGTCTTTGTTTGTTTAGCTTAGTCGATGCGGGCATGATTTATTTCGTCAAACCGCTAATTGATCAGGGCTTAGCTAAAGCTGATAGTAAAACGTTACAGTTAGGGGCTTTGTTAGTTATTGCCATATTTCTCTTACGCGGCATTGCAAGCTTCACTTCAAGTTACGCGATTGCTTATATCAGCAGTAAAGTTACTTATCAGATTCGTCAGCAAGCTTTTGATAAATTGTTACTTTTACCAAGAGAGTTCTTTGATCACAATAGCCGTGGCAGCCTTATTTCAAAACTAATTTATGATACAGAGCAACTCTCACAAGCGTTTTCAAGTGCAGTAGTTATTGCTATTAGAGAATCAGTTATCATCCTAGTCTTATTGTCTATGATGATTTACAACAGTTGGCAATTAACATTAATTTTTTTATTGGTACTACCCATTATTGCTCTAATTATTAATAAAGTATCAAAACGATTTAAGGACATAAGTCGTAAATTACAAACAAGCATGGGGCACGTCAGTAAAGTAACAGAGCAAGCTATTCTAAACCAACAGGAGATCGTATTACTTAATACTAGAGTACAAATAAGTTCAGAATTTGAGAAGATAAATAATAAAAATCGTCAACAAAATATGAAACTAAAAGCAACAAGTGCAATCAGTAATCCTGTTATTCAACTTATTGCTTCTTTTGCCATTGCCGCTGTACTGCTACTTGCCAGTATTGATCAAGTACTCAACCAACTAACCCCTGGCAGTTTCACCTTAATATTAATTGCTATGGGCTCGCTACTTAAGCCCCTAAAGCAGCTAAGCAATATTAATCCACAATTACAAAAAGGGTTAATCGCTGCAAACAGTTTATTTAATTTTTTAGATGAAAAAGAAGAGTGTGATACTGGCACAGCGGTACTAGCACATCAGTGTGCAAAAATAAGTTTTACCGATTTGACTTTTACTTATCAAGAAAAGACAAAACCCGCGTTAACTCAGCTTTCAATGATTATTAAAGCAGGGACAAGCATTGCACTTGTTGGTGAATCTGGCAGCGGAAAGAGCACCCTAGCCCGTTTATTATTGCGTTTATATCAATCGCCTAAACAAAGCATTTTTATCAACGATATTGCTATTGAAGAATACAGCTTAAACTCACTTAGGGCACAATTCTCCTTTGTTTCACAAGACATTGTTCTGGTAGACGATACACTAAGAAACAATATCCGTTTTGGCTGTGATCGACTGGTAACAGACCAAGAAGTTATTCAAGCAGCAAGCAATGCCAATGTTATGCCTTTTGCCAAAGAGCTGCCCTTAGGGTTAGATACCCCAATAGGAGAGAATGGTCGAAACTTATCAGGAGGACAAAGACAGCGTATTGCTATCGCTCGTGCTATGTTACGTGATGCCAGTATCATCATATTAGATGAAGCAACATCTGCTTTAGATAATCACAGTGAAAAATTTATAAATGAAGCCTTAACACGCTTAACTTTAAATAAAACAGTCATAATAATTGCCCATAAACTATCGACTATTCAAAACGTTGATGAAATTTTCGTTATCAACAAAGGTAAGCTGATAGAGCAAGGTAATCATAAAATGTTACTTGCTAAGGCTGGTTATTATTATTCACTTTATCAGGGGCAATAAATAACCTGAACTTTGGATATTGAGCAAGTGCTGCTTATCCACAGCTCAGGTTAACTATTCAATAAAGTCTAGATAGTTTTGATAGGTGTCCCCTAACAAGGGCACTTTTACCTCTTTGCCTTGAATTGCAGCATAAATAGCGATAAACCAAGCGAAAATAACACCAATAGTTAATAACCAACCTATTAAAGGGATGAAAGATAATAACGATCCGGTAATAATTAAACCAAGTGATTGGCGTAAATGAAAACTAGCCAGTTGTGATTGATGTTTATCATAAATTATCATGGCAACTACCCAACCAATAAGGGTAAAGTAGCTAATGACCGCCACTAACGTGGCCATTTGATGACGCTCAGCTAACGTCATCTTTTTCTCAAATACATTATCATAATCACTAGGGATATTAGCCATAACTCGACACTCCATCGTTAAAGTATTATTGCGCTATTTTTTCAAAATAATTTAAATACACTTGCTTTATTCTTACTTTAAATTTAGAAGAAATGTAACAGTTCAACAAGTTAGAATTCGCCAGTATTGACAAGATATCCATTAATTGTTTCAATTTTATGAAGAAAAAAAATGATAATTAAATTTAGCTTTTATTTTTGACTTTTTAGCTCTTTTACACTTTTAATGGCTTGAGCCAGATCTGTAAATTGGCTGTGCATTTTTGTTTCTAAAACTTGCCGTTCTTTTACTGACATCTGTTGATAATTGAGTTGATTAAAGAGATGGCTAAAACGAGTAAAGTGTATGGCAATATCGGGGTTATTTTGACGTACTTGTTGTGCAAAGTCATTTACCGTCAAACTCGATTCTTTTGTTAAACCTTTTTTAGCTAATAAAGCTAAGGCTTTTTGATAGAGTACTAACCACGACGTTAATACAGGTGAATGTGCTTTTTCTCTATCTCGCCACTTAAATATGAGTATCAATAAGCCAAAAGATAACAGTAAACTTCCAGTAATGATCAGTGCTAATTTCCACGGCAATATTTTACCAAATAATTGTTTTAACAAGTCAACTTGCTGCTGAGCTGAATAACCTAATACTAATCGAGTCCATTGGTAATCAAGAGCATCAAAGCGCAAGCGTAAAGTATTTAACCAAGCGAACTGTTTAAAGCGGTACAAACTAATAAAATCATTATTTAAAGCAGATTGTTGTTGTAAAAGCTGTGATGACAAGCCTGAATTTACTCTTTGAGGATCAACAGCACCGGTAGGATCAACTCTTACCCACCCTTGCCCTTCTATCCAAATTTCTGACCAGGCATGGGCATCATATTGATAAATACTCAGATGCCCTTGTGCTGTTTTTTCATTAGCACTTTTAGCATTATATTCGCCACCTAAGTAACCTGTAACCATTCGGGCAGGCACGCCTGAAGCACGCATTAAAAACGTATAAGCACTAGCATAATGTGAACAGAATCCCGCTTTAGTAGAGAAAAAAAACTGGTCTAAACTATTGTTATTTAATAAGGGCGGTTGCAGGGTATAGAAGAAATTTTGCTGGGTGATCATGTTTAATATAACTTGGGAGCGTTTTTCTACGTCAACGTAGTCCTGCTGTAACTGCTGAGCTAAAGCTTCGAGCTTAGGGTTACTACCGATTGGATAAGCAAGGTTTAATTGGGTAGAGCTATCGTTTAATTCAAGTTCAAGTGGCACTGATAAATGACTCTTTACCGAATAATTAATACTTTGATTAATGGGCTTTTTCGCTTGCCATGTATAATCAGATAACGCAAAAAGCTTAGCGTCTGTTGAGGTCGCTGGCGCTAAAGCAAACAGGTAACGTTGAAAGCTTGGCTCTGCAATCACTTGATAATCTATGGTTTGCAAAGGTGTATTGGTTAGAGTATTTTCCATCATTGCAGCTTTGAGCGTTTGTTCCAATGATTGATATTCCTCATCAGCCATCTTCTTTCTATACTTCGTCGCTCGTGTCCACTGTCTACCGTTATAATTTTCTAGGGTCATTGCTCGCCAATATAATTGTGAATAGCTTGGAATGACACTGCCGGAAAAATCTACTCGAAAAGCTAACTCGGTCGAACGCGCTAAATTGGCAATATCTCCTGGTTGTAGGGTATCTGATAATCCGGTTTTAGCGGATTTAGCCAAAGGTACTTGCCAAAAGGGAGATAAACGAGGAAAAACAAGAAACAGAACAATTGCCAATATCATACTCTGTGTGACTAACATTATGACAGTTTTAATCACTTGCAAGGATTCTTTAAGTGACTCTTTTTTTGAAAGATTTGAGCCCTTAATTGATGACTGTTCGGCTAATTGACTGGCAGATGGGTTTACTAACTGAGTTCCAGTAGTAGTTCCGGTATTAGTCCCGGTAAAAAATTGTAATAAAACCGAGAGGTTAATAACAATAGTAATAAAACTTACCAAGGCAAAAGCTAGGTTTTGTTTAAAAATTAACGCTGACGCTAGAACAAATACCCCAAGTAACCATAATTGATAAAAGTCACGGCGTTTTTTTAATTCAAACGCTTTTAGGACGTAAGAAAAGCAAAGTAAATGCACCATGCTAGATAAAATTCCCAGTCCCTTAGCTGAAATCATAATAACGATACAACCAGTGACAGCAAAAACAGATAATAACAAAGCAGAAACCTGCTTGTCATTAGCCACTTTTTTTCTTAATAATAACGCTTGCCATACTAAGCATAAAGTTAGCAAAGCTAACATCCAAGGGCTTAACTCTAAAGAAATCAAGGCGATATTAATACACTGACAAGCCCATAACAACCAAGCATTAGACCAAGTTAATATCGGTTTTCTGCTTAGATTAGCCCTGTTGTTAATAGTCTTCGCTTTAGCTATTTTCACCTGCTTTTTCTTATTGTTATTAAAAAGAAAACTAAACATGATGTAAGGCCAGTGCAGTTAAACAAGCTTGTTGATGTGCCAGTCCTGAATTACTAGTGACCACGTCTTTATCCAATTCAAGCTGTAAGGAAAAAGTTTGCTGATTTTGAGTTAACTCATTCACCAAAAAACTCAAATAACTTAATTGCGTTTCAAGACTGGCAACCGGCATATCTGCTAATTTTAAGCAGAGCAAAGTACTTTGGTTTTCTTGATAATGTTTAGAGAAGTGTCCTTGACCGCGTGCTAGTTGTTTCCAAGCCGTACGTGCCCTTGATTCACCGATAATAAAACGTTTTAACTCACTAAAATCATCAATACCCGCTTTATTGCTCGCTTGATAGGACGTTATACTGACATCATCCTTTTGTCCTGATAATTGCTGTTGATCTAAAATTAATGGCAATGGTGTTGGGTACACCAAAGCTGATAAGCCAAAATCTAAATGGGTCCAACTTTTGAACAAGCCGAATGAATATTCACTAAAAATGGTCACTCGCCCTAAAGAGAACTCGCCACGTTTTGCACTGATAAAACTCAAGTTAACTTGAGTATCGCCTGATGTACATTGCGATACTTTGGTTGAAAAATGTGTATCAGAAATACGGCTTAAATTTTTATTAGTATGATTATCAAGACTAAAATTCAAATCGTAATGTTTCTTTCTGCTATGAATGGTCAACGGAAAAAAAATAGTTTGTTGAGCGAAGCCTGCTTGTTTTTGCCGGGCGCTAAAAGACAATTGAGTGAAGTTATAAAAACTATGCAGCATGACAGTAATAAAAAAGCTGGCGAGTAAGTAACTTAGTAACATAATCAGGTTATTTTGATAATTAGTCGCAAGTAAAAAAAGCAACACAACAAAGCTTAAATAAACAAAACCAAAGGCTGTTGGAAAAATAAAAATATTACGACTGGCTAACTTATGAAAATCAGCCGCAGGAATACGCTTTGTTAACCAAGCATCGCTATGTTTTTTGAAAAAACTCTTAAGCGCATTCATACTAAAAGGCCTAATTTTTTTGATAAAAGTTTTTTGATAAAATTACCATTAGTTAAAAGCCTAACGGATTTAAGACATCAACTGAATTTAGTATTTGCCCAGCAACACTATACGACTCTGCTTGTTCTTGGTTCAAGCTTAAACTGTGGTTAACATTAACTTCTAATCTATGCTGACAAACCACATAAAAAACGGCTTTAACATCATCAGGTAAGACAAAATCTCGGTCATCAATAAAAGCATGCGCCTTGGCTGCACTTAACAGTGCTTTTGACGCACGAGGAGACAGTGGTTTACAGTTTATATCTATTTGAGAACTTTGTTTGTCAGTCTTATCTTTGTTAGAACTATGTTTGTTGATAACAGCTTTATTGCTACCTTCCATGCCCGTATAAGCGCTGCGACTGACTTGACAAAGCGCGATGATATAATCAAGTACATCAGCAGAAACACTCACTTTTTGTACTGCACTTTGCATTTCAAGCAAACTTTCTTGGTCAATAATAGCGAGTGATTCATCGGTCTCTGTCGAGTCGTTCGTTATTATGCTGGTTTGCGCTTGTAAGATTTTACGTTGTGCTTTTATATCAGGAAACCCCAAAGATAATCGCATCATAAAACGATCAAGTTGTGACTCAGGCAAAGGGTAAGTACCCGCATGAAACAGTGGGTTTTGTGTTGCAATGACGAAAAAAGGTTTGGGTAAGTTATACGTAGTACCATCAATACTCACCTGATTCTCGGCCATTGCTTCTAACAAGGCACTTTGTGTTTTAGGGCTGGCACGATTGATTTCATCGGCTAAAACGACTTGATTAAATATCGGTCCTTTATGTAACTCAAAGTGATTATTTTCGGTATTAAAAATTGAGACACCAACAACATCTCCAGGTAATAAATCACTGGTAAACTGCGTACGTTGATAACTTAAGCCTAACGTAATTGCTAAGCTATGCGCTAACGTAGTTTTCCCCATGCCGGGTAGGTCTTCTATTAATAAATGTCCTTGGGCTAACAAACATGTCAACGCTAAACGGCACTGAACGGGTTTGCCTAACAGTACAGATTCTATTTTAGTTAAAACAGCTTTCACTGCCTGTTGATGATTAATTTGAGAAGTATTAAGGTCTTGTGACATAAAGAAAAAATCTACTTAGTAATGTACATAAATGATAAAAGCCTAAGTGACTTTTTAACATGATTAAAAGCGAAATGATATAAATTCGTTTTCATTACTGCCGGTATTTCCTCGCTCGAAAGAAACACTAGACCAAAATGCGTTATCATTTTTATCGGTAATACTCCGTTTGAACAAGCCCACTACCAAGTGCCCTCGCTCCAAGAAGACTAATGTTTTTTGTTAGTGGTTGCCTTAATGAAGAAGGCATAAAGCAATAACTTTAACAACGTCGCCTTCTAAACCCAGACATCGTTTTTGGCCGTTAACTCCCCGCCTACGTCACCCGTATTTATCACTCCTCGAGGTTCAATAAACATAATTTTACATTCTTCTTTGGCATAAGGTTTATGTTCAACGCCTTTTGGAACAACATACATTTCACCCGCAGAAAGGTCGACTTGCCCGTCTCTAAACTCAATGCTCATCGAGCCTTCTATAACAAGAAATACTTCATCTGTGTCTTTATGTTCATGCCATGTAAATTCGTTTTGGATTTTTGCTAATTTAAACTGATAATCATTCATTTCGGCAACAACGCGTGGTGACCAGTGCTCCGAAAACAGGGTAAATTTTTCAAGTAAATTGATTGGTTTTTTTGTGGGGATAAGCATGACACTTCTCTAGAGTTAGAATAAAAAAATCAGATAATTATAAAATAGCTATTAATGACATAATGATTGATGAAATCAGCTAAGAACTAACTTTAGACCAAACGGCTAATTCATTACCACTAGGCTCCAAAAAGTGAAAGCGGCGACCTCCTGGAAATGAAAAAATAGGACAGCTGATGATGCCACCAGCAGACTCAACGTTAAGTTTAGATTGCTCAAGATTATCACTAAGTAAAATAAGTAAAGCCGAACCATTAGCCGTCGTTGAAGTCATCTCAGATTTATAAAAACCACCATCAATGCCCTGCTCTGTAAATGCCGTATATTCAGGTCCAAAATCCTCAAATGACCAGCCAAATGCTTGTTCAAAAAACAACTTGCTTGCCGTAATATCCTTGGCCGGAAATTCGACGTAATTTAACTTTTCATGTTTAGGCATAAAAATTTTTCCTTGTTCTTGGTTACAGCAGTTACAGCAACCACTTTTCAGTTAGGGATTGAACAACTCAACAAAGCTAAAATAGAAGTCATTACCGTCACCTCTATTACTATTAATTAAAATAATTGATCAGAATAGTTAATTAAAACTGTCAATTAAAATAGTTAATTAGAGTAACTAGGGTTGTTTATCAAAAACCTTAACCCCTTCAGGGATTTGGTACCAAGTTAGTTTTTCACAAACCCAAACATGTGCGGTCGGTTTAAACAATTCGTCATCGATTAAGTTAATCGGTTTAAGTTTCAATTTAATCGTAGCTGAATCATCTGGATTGTAATGATAGATTCTATTGCCACAATTAGGACAAAATGCTGCATTATTTTTATTACCGCTATCAGCCTTTCTGCTCCACTCTGTTATCTCACCGTCAAACTCAATCGCTGATGAAGCAACAACGGCCGTAACGCTGAATGGACTTGTTGACAGTTTTTGACATTCTGTACAATGACAAGCCATAACCACTTTTGGTTTTTCAAAAAGTTTGTAAGTGACTTGTCCACATTGACATGAACCTTTAATTGGAAATACCATGTTTTATTCTCCCTTTAGCTAACTTACGCTATTATTAGTTTGCTAACCTTACTTAATAAGTGAAACACCCTCAACTTCTACAACCGTTTTTGCATCTGCCCGTTCGATAATTTTTAATAATGTCGTCTGAATTGTTTCGTCTTTTCTCACATCACTTTCACTTGTAAATTTCTGCTCTTGTGCATCAGCACCTTCTTCTGAAATAAAGCCCACCACAACTTGAGTAGCACAAGCAACGGATTTACCAAAATAAGCCAGTGATATTTGAGGGTAACCTTGAAAACCTTTTTTAACTCTCTTTGCTATACGTTTTGTCGATTTATCTAAATTCATAATCAGTATCCAAAATATAAGTTAACGCCTTTAAGTGGGCATATTTTTAATAAGTAAATTGGTTGGGTTAAATAGGAAAAACTTTTAGCTTAGAACAACTATTAAGACACGTTGCCAGTTTTCCCCATAATTTTATCAATTTCTATACTAGTCAAGTTGGCTTTTTTAGCTGGTATTCAATAAAACTCATCCGTTTAAGCTTTACCTTACTGTTGAGTTTTATTCTTATTGATACTAAAAATTTAAGCCACTAATTTTATAAATAAAAAAAGCGACCGAGTTAACGTGGTCGCCTTTATATTCGTCTTAGCTAAAGCCTATGATGTATCCATTAATAAAGCTCAGCCGCTGAGTTGTGCTAATCAATTAAACTAATTTACACTACTAATCAATAATATTACGTCTTGTTAAAACCGCTTCATTTAATTGTGCTAATAATGTTTCTGTATCAGCCCAACCAATACAAGCATCAGTAATACTTTGTCCATAAACCTCAGCTTTACCGTTAACCATTTTTTGATTACCTTCAACTAAGTGACTTTCAACCATAACACCAAAAATATTGCTGTTACCTTGGCTAATTTGTTCGCTGACATCAGTTGATACTAACATTTGGTTTTCAAATTTTTTGTTTGAATTAGCGTGACTAAAATCAATCATTATTTTAGTATTTAATTCACTTGCTTCTAACTGGTTTGTCACTTCTTTTACGCTTTGGGCATCAAAGTTTGTGGTTTTTCCACCACGCAATATAATATGACAATCCGTATTACCTGTTGTTTCAACAATTGCAGCATGGCCAAATTTAGTTACCGATAAAAAATGGTGAGAAGCCGCTGCAGAGCCAATTGCATCAATAGCAATTCGAATAGTTCCGTCGGTGCCATTTTTAAAACCAACAGGACAAGATAAACCTGAAGCCAATTCACGATGCACTTGTGATTCTGTCGTTCGAGCGCCAATAGCACCCCAACACATAAAATCAGCCATATATTGCGGCGTGATCATATCTAAAAACTCACCGGCAGTTGGTAAGCCTAGCTCATTTAAATTGAGTAATAATTCACGACCTAAACGCAAACCGTCATTTAATTTAAAACTGTTATCCATATAAGGGTCATTTATTAAACCTTTCCAACCAACCGTAGTACGTGGTTTTTCAAAATAAACACGCATGACAATTTCAAGGTTACCTTTATATTTTTCTCGAAGTTCAACTAAGCGTTGGCCGTATTCAAGCGCCGCTTTAGGATCATGAATAGAACAAGGACCAATAACAACAAGTAGACGGTCATCTTTACCTTTTAAAATATTATGAATGGCAGCACGACCTGCTACTACAGACTTAGTTGCTGCTTCTGACGCTGGAAATCGTTCCAATAATGCAATTGGAGGTAATAAGTCTTTTATTTTATTGATGCGCACATCGTCAGTTTGGTACATAAGTTTGCTCTCTCTTCACTACTATTTTTTGCGGCTAAATTGCTGCTGTTTAAACACTTATCAACGCTGGTAAGTGCCTTCTATATTCCTAATAAGGATCCCAACATCAATCTAGCAGTCTTATTTGATGAATACTATGAAAAATTGTCGTTCAAACTATTTTTTTAGAATATATAGTCTAAAAAGTTCATAAAAAGGAAATGACTAATATTGGTACGTCAAAAGAACTCCATCACGATGAGAAGATATGCGTGGTTTGAGTTATACCCGTTGCTATTCAAGATGATTGTTTCAGAGCACTTTGAATGGTAACGGGTATATATCCCCATTCCCATTCAAGATGCAGATTTCAGCGTGCTTGATCTATGGGGATATACTTATTTAAGTAACTCATGACCTTCAGGCAATTGTTTAGCAATCCATAAAGCGAGTTTATGCTTCATATTAGGTTGATCTTCACTGCTTTTTGCTAACGGTTGAATAAGTTTATCATTCACTAACAAACGATATAGACTCTCGACTTTATCTTTTGCAGAGTTTGTTGCTGAGAAAGATTTATAACCGCGATTAACTGCATAATTTTCACCAATAGTCAGTGCTTTTTTTAATAATTCAGCTTCATTTTTTAATTTTTTCATTTAATTCTTTAACCCTAGGGTGTAACAAATAATATATACATTACCATGCTAGAAAAAAACTTAAATATCAAGTTAATAGAGATTAATTATTCAAGTTACATATTTTAACAATAAGCGCTCTTTTATATTGATTTACATCATGTAAACTCTATAGTAGCCTTCGTATAATATCGCCATAGAATCAATACAATCCTTATTAACTACTTTACTAACTGCAAAGGTGAAACATGCCCATATCACGTACCAGAAATCTTCAGCATAAAGTTTATATTCCTTCTTCAGCTCGAGAAAACCAATACTTAATGGCAAAAGTCTCATTGACTGATGAGTTATTAGAGAAATACAGTCATTTAATTGATCTCAATGCTGATGCTCCTTATGAAAAGCTTTACCAAACACTCGCTGATTATTTCTTCACTATTAACGATAAGCTCGCGATGGAAAGCACACAATTTATTGCTAATGATAAGTTTGCCCGTGTACGTTTTAGCCCTGAAAAACTGACCGCACAAACCAAACAGCAAGTATTGTTTTTATATAACCCTAAATACCACGCCAGCCAAAACACTTTTTATAATGGTAAGAATAAAGCTAAAAAAATAACGTTAGTCTTTTTAGCTAATGGTAATGACATCCGCATACAGTCAGCTCAATTCCATCGTACCGTTAAACAGGCTATCGAAAGCTTTGCCAAAGAAGCATCAATTACGCTAAGTGATATAAGGGTCTGTGATCATCAACACTTAACCTATGACTTGTTTGCTAAAAACAAAGGTATTGAAGGCAGTCAACCACATAAGTTCCGCCCGATATCCGATAGGTACTTAGCTGATGAACTAAATCTACCAAGTAATGGCGACGCATTAACTTATGCAATAGCTGATTTCCCGATTAACCGAAGAGTAAGATCATTAGCGCCTGATGATGAAAACCCACAAGAGCGTTACAATCCACTATATAATCTCATTAGTGATACCTTTATTAATGCAGCAAAGCATTGTAATTTAAACAATGGTGCGGTAATTGCCAATGGATTAGTGCCTATTGTACGTCGTGGTGAAGATGAAAATGTCATCGCAAACGGTGAATTACTTATGTTAGGTTTTAACCCTAAACAACCGAGTGCTGGTTATACTTGTAAATGGAACTCTTCCAAACTTGTCGATTCTGTTCAATTAATATTTGTTGCCAGTGAGCAAGATAAAACCTCTCATGGTTATGGAAAATTTGTTAATAAAGTTGAGCAAGCATTGCATGCTTTTACTGAAAAGTTGGGTTTTGTTAATGATCAAGAAGAAATGACTGTTCGTTTACATCAGCATGTTGGATTTTACCCAAACGAATAAATTTATAAATGGCTCGATGATAATTGCTCGATGATAATTGGTCGAATTATCTTAAAGATCAACAGCCCCTAGGGTAATAGTTCAGACTTGAACTATTACCCTTTTTTATTTTATAGCATACTGTCGATGAAGTTTATTAACAAAACCTGACTGTATTAGTTGCTCTATACGAAAATCGAAAAAATCAATCGCGCTGCTTATCGTTGCTGCTTTGTCTTTATTCGCTGTAAATGCGAGGTAAATTTTTGCTTGGGAAACACAACCTGAGTTTTTTATAACACCGTGCAGTCCTACTTTTTCTAATTCATATAACGTAGAGTTTTTAGTAAATAGGAAAGCATCCATACGACCTTTTAAGACCTTTTTTGCATTTTGAGCAACAAACCTTTCATGGTAAGGCTGGAATTGAAATTTTTCAGGGTGTATTTTGATATATTGATTTAACTCTTCGATTGAAGCATCAAAGGCAAGACCAACTTGCATGTTGGATAAGCTTTCCTCACCACTATACCTCCACGGGTTACTTGTTGAAGTAAAAAAGCACATTCTCTGTGAGCCGACACTGAAACGAGGAAAAACTAAATTGGGTGCTTCTTTCTTGGCTGGTGCTAACAAGGCATCATATTTTCCTTCAGACACGTATTTAATCGCACGAGACCAAGGAAACACATCAATTTCAAGCGAATATGGACTGTCCTCGTAGACTTTATTAATAAGATCCACCGTATAGCCAGGCTTTGATTCCTTTACACAAATCTGTGGACACCAGTCAATAGCGGCAATTTTAAGCGTCTCTGCATAACTAGCAGGCATGATCAGCATCAGACTAGTAATAAAAAAGGACTTTAGGTAAAACATAGATTAACTAACTCTTTTGTAGGTAATAATATTCAGTTCTTCAAAATATAAACAAGTGATTTTAGTGTATACCCAATCTACTTGAAGATGCAGGATTCAGCAAGTCGAAAAAGGGTTAGCTACAAGGCATTGATTGAATATAATGGTTGCTCCATTATCGAAATCAATAACGCAGGAGATGACCCTTTATCGCCTTGCCCGAAGGGAGTTAAGCTAGAAAAACAGTTCTGCGTTGCAGTACTTGATAAGGACGCTACATGGATAATGGTATGAACCCACTCCACTTCCTAACGGCCTCGCAATGGGCCAAAATGGAAGCGTAGACATACCATTTAACAAGAGCGGAGTGGGTATAATGAAGATTACAACAATTGGTCT
>Ga0209396_1000500_pt1 | contig 46009 bp, 42 predicted proteins | sample GOMGulsemesocosm_6_FD_184638 | JGI IMG/M metagenome (GOLD analysis project Ga0209396, IMG submission 184638) | Methane-oxidizing microbial communities from mesocosms in the Gulf of Mexico - GOM8C Gulf of Mexico (SPAdes) (version 2) | ecosystem: Environmental > Aquatic > Marine > Cold seeps...
CTCTTGGTTACGCGTAACCATAAAGGTAAAGCACAGGGATGGCTTTAGGCTGTTACTTTCAGCAAGGTGTTAATGTTTATCACGAGGGTCATAAAAACATAAGTTTGCTGCATTTAACAGTTCAAATAAGGCAGTGGTGTTATGAATTGTAATTTTCTTATGTTGCACTTTAATCAACTCGCTCTGCTGAAGTTCTTTCAATACTTCATTAACCCTTGGCCTAGATAATCCACAGATATCACTGATCTTTTGTTGGCTGGCTTCAATTTCAATAGCACTATTACTAGGCTTATTTAGCGGCAGTAAAGTAGCCAAACAATAAATAACTCGAACTTTTTTATTTGATGATGCAATGAGTGGTACTTGAAACCATTGTGGAATATTATCCGCTGCAATCTCAAGCAACCATTTATATATGATGGGATGTAAGTCGGCAATTTCTGTTAATCGATTTTTGGATATATATAATAATTCAACATGTTCAATTTCATTAATTAATAAAAAAGGATGAGGCAGAGGCATCACGGTTAAGCCGCCAAACCAAGTTTTACCCTCAATTATAAAGCTATATAAGGTTTCTAAATTCTGCTGAGGTAAGGAAATAGCAAAACGACCTTTTTTGAGGTAAACAAGGCCGGAGAAATTAAAGAATCCTGTTGTTAACTGGACACTTTTTAAAGTTGCCGTTTTAAAATCTTCTACTTTAAAGTAATTAAGTAATTGTGGCGGTATTTCTTGCAAGATTTCACTTAATGGCTGACTAGTTGTCATTATTTTCCTTTAATTGTTCGGTACGGAACATATTCTCAGCTTAATACAATTTATATTAGTTTTCTGATTTATCTCTATAAAGTTGTTTTCAAACTCTGTAATGCGTATTGCCCTTTCATACACTGTATTAAACCTCAACAATGCCAAAGTTGTTAGAATAATGGCACCTAATGACTTTACTTTTATCTGGTACCGAAAGTTTAGAGAGCTATATAAAAGTGAACTAAGTATAGGAGTTAAATTTATAATAGATTTCACTAATACCACGTTGTTAAGTGCTTCAAGTTTAAGAATGATGTTGCTTCTTAAAGATCAAGTGGGCTTGATTGATGGCGAGCTAACAGTAGTCAACTTAAACTTCAAACAACCCATTGATTTAATGAGTTTATATAATTTCAATCACTACTTTGATATAACCTTTGATGAAGCTATAGATATAAACCAGCATAAGATCAATGAAATGAAGAATCATGGCAGTTATTCAATAACGGCAGAAGACCAGATTGTCACAATAAAAGCTTATGATGATTGGAATATTGAAACGGTCATTTCATGCTGTAACACTTTCAAAGAAGAAGCTAAAAAACTAATACATAGTAGCTGGTCATGTATCGTTGATTTGTCAGAGTGGGGGTTAGGTCCGCCAGAAATGTTAGATGAAATAAAAAAGTTAAATATATGGTCAGAAGAAAACAATCAATCTTATGAAGCTGTCATTATAAAAGATTCTCTTCAACAACAACTGTTAGAAAATACACACTCAGTATTTAATAACACCCAATCACAATTTTTTGATAATCATGATGAAGCCTTTCATTGGATATCAAGTTCACAAAGAATTTCGAAATGAAAGAAACATTAAGTCTGACTATTTTATTTTTTATCATTGGCCTACTTTCCGGTGCCATGACTTTTGCTGCACTCATTGTTTTTACCGTCATAAGTGGTTTTTTAATTTATGCCGCCTGGCTTGAAGATAAAAAAGAAAAACGAGCAAAACAGAAGCTAATCGTAATGCGTAAGGAAAGGCTGGCTAGGCGTAACTATAAATAGATAATTTAATCACTATGTCAAATAATAAAAAAGACCAATAGACAAACTACTGGTCTTTTTATGACAGCCAGTTAGAACTTAGCTGGTTATGCTTTCTTACTGTTGATCAAGCTGTAGCGTTAATCCACTATGACTGCCACGGACCATAATGTAATGCCAACCATTTGTTAAGTTACTCATGGAGATACTTTCAGTATTTCCTGCACTATCAGACTTCATCATATAGTTTGAAGTTGAAGGCCAAGTATCCTTGCTGTAATAGATATCAGCATTGCCTGAGCCATGTTCAGTACGAATAGTTGCTGAACTCGTACCATCATTATTAAAGTAGAAATATAGATCGCCGCCAGTACCATTAGTGACACAAATTGGCGAGCCATTGGATGCCGTAATGTAATCCTGTGGCGATTGTGAACTACAAGCATCCGCTAGACCGATAGGTAAAGTATTTCCCTCAACGGTTACAGAGGATGAGGCAGTTGCAATTGCGCCTTTATTATCAGTCACCGTAAGTGTTGCCGTGTAGTTTCCTGCCGTAGTGTAAACATGATTTGGATTAGCTTGACTGCTACTACTTCCGTCACCGAAGTTCCAGTTATAGGTGGTAATTTGGCCATCATTATCATAAGAATTACTGCCCATGAAACTAATCTCAGCATTTACTGCACCTGAGTATGGGCCACCTGCATCTGAAACTGGTGGATCATTAGGAACGGGTATGCCGCCACTCGTGTAATTTGCTGTTAAGGTTGTTGAATAAGAACTATAACCTTGAACCATTACATAGTATGTACCTGCTTGAATGTTAGCAATTGTACATGTTTCATTGTTACCACTTAGGTATGGGCGACAATCATAGGTACTTGCTGTTGGGGCTGAGCCAAAACGAACATAAAGATCGCCATCACCAGTGCCACCATTGGTGTTAATCACTAAATCACTTGCGCCCGATGGGACTTGAAGCGTGTACTTATCTTCACTACCAGCACTTCCAGCAGAAGTTACCGAAACACCATTCTCTAGCACACCTTTACCACTACTGGTTTGAATATCTGCAGTCGTGGTAGTTGTTGTTATGCTGCCTTTATTATCGGTTACGGTTAATGAGATAGTATAGTTGCCAGCGGCGCTATAACTATGGCTAGGATCTGGTTGATTACTTGAAGTACCATCACCAAAATCCCACTGATAGCTAACTACTGAACCATCTGTATCATATGAATTTGAGCCGCTAAATACGATGGCTTGTCCTTCAATCCCGGTATATGGACCACCAGGATTTGATACTGGAGGTTTATTAGGTGTTGGTGTATCACTTTGGTAGTCTGCTTGTAACGTTAAACCAGAAAATGAAGCGTAAGCTTTTGTACTGACATACCAAGTACCTGCTTGTGGGTTGTTAACACTACAGCTTTCATTGTTACCACCTAAATACGGGCGACAATCATATTGAGTATCTGTTGGCGCAGCGCCAAAACGTGCATATAAATCGGCATCACCACTACCACCACTTGTGGCAATAACAAGATTGCTGGCATTTGCTGGTACTTCAAAAGTGTAATCAAGGGACTGGCCTGTATTTGCAGATAAACCGGCAACAGGAATACCTTTTTCAAGTACAGAGCCAACATTGCTACCAATAGTGGCGGTAGTATTGTCTGTAACGCTAGCACCTTTATTATCAGTAACGGTTAGCGATACATTGAAGGTAGATTCACTTGTGTAACTATGCGTAGGGTTTGCTTGATTACTTGTATTACCATCACCGAAGTCCCAAGTATAACTATTAATGCTCCCATCAGGATCAAAAGAGCCTGCACTATTAAAGCTAACAGCTAAATTCAATTCCCCTTGATATGGGCCATTAATTTGGCTAACAGGGGGCTGGTTTAGATCTGTACCACCACCGCCAACAGCAGCATTAGCATCAGCAATGCCGTAGCCACAGCCATAACAAGTGCCAGGGAATGCTCTTGCTGTATTGATTATTCTAGCCTCAATAGCTGCAGGGGTAGTTGCAACGCCTGATGCATAAACTAAAGCGGCAACACCAGCAATATGTGGGGCAGCCATACTTGTACCAGACATATGAGAGTATGAGTCTCCACCAGGGGAAGTGTAACCCGTATTATGCGTCGATAAAATATTTACGCCAGGAGCAGAAATGTCAATTAATGAGCCATAGTTAGAAAATGATGCTCTATTTCCTGTTGAGGTGGTCGCAGCAACAGAGATAACATTATTACAGTTTGCAGGAGTTGCCCCTGAAACATCAACCGCTGAATTACCCGCAGCCACCACAACAACAGCGCCCAAACTTACCGCTTGGTTTATAGCATTTTGATAGACTGAGCCACACGCACCTGCACCACCTAAACTCATGTTGATAACTTGTGCTGGATTATTATTTACTGGGGTACCTGGTACATGGCCACCTGCAGCCCAAACAATACCGTCAGTAATATCTGAAGAATAACCACCACCAGAGCCTAACACTCGTACCGGTAAAATTTTAGCCCCATAAGCAACACCAGCCACGCCATTGTTGTTATTCGTTACAGCAGCAATGGTTCCTGCGACATGGGTTCCATGCCAACTACTGCCACCACCATTGTAGGTATCACCTGGATCGGATGCATCGGCATCGCGCCCATTTCCATCTCGCGCCATGTTTGGATCTGAAACAAAATCATAGCCACCGACAATATTACCAATTAAATCATTATGGTAAATAATGCCCGTATCAAGAACAGCAACTGTGACTCCTGATCCCGTTGTTGTATTCCATGCTGTATCGGCATTAATACCACCTACAGCATCAAAATAATGCCACTGCTCAGAATATCTAGAGTCATTCGGCGTTATGGTTGGATACATTAACCGATCAATTTCAACCTCATCAATATCACTATCTAATTTCATATTAGCAATGATTTGTTCAAGTTGAGCTTCGGTAAAATTCCCGCCTAGTTCAATAACATTTCGGCCATCCCACGTCGTTTTAACCTGTTGCACTGAAGTGTTAGATAAAGCTGACATCGTCGTTAGCTTATTGACTAGGTTAGGGGAGTTAGTTGTTGAGAAGGTTGATAACACAGCATTACTTTTTATAATAAGCCTAGCTGGTTGTGCCGCATGTACTGATGACATACTTGCTACAAAGGCGAGTGTCATTGCTGCAACTAGCGGTTTTTTTGTAAAGATTTTCATTTGTATAAAGGTCCTGTTGTTTGTTTTTAGTTTTCACAACTATTATTATGAATTTATTGCAACAACACGGCTGATGATAAAGCAGCCGCATAATAGCGTTAAGTTACTTGCAATTTACTTCAATCCCATTCGTTATGAATGCTTAAAAGTACAATGAAATTCAGCGAGTAGAGGTGTAATAAATGACCAATACACGATAAATACTTAGCACTCATTTTTGACTGTAACAAAAATGTAACAACTTGTATACAATATACCCACACAGAACCTACCATTATAATTACAATATTTTAACATTTCATTATGATTTAATTGTGTTTATAGGCTTTTACAGTGTTATAGCAGTAAAGCCTTAACGACTTAATTTGTGTTTATTTACTAATAGTGGCCAATAAATTTGACCCCATGAACTGACCGCAGGATAATACGTTTTTCAATTATTACAGGTTATATTAATGCTCAACTGTTTTCGTGCCATCAGTCTTATGGAAGGGTTATCATTCTTAGCAATATTAAGTGTTACGCTTGGTTTTGTTAGCCGAGATTTTGTTTTTCAATTGGGTATGGTCCATGGTGTGTTATTCATGCTTTATCTGGTATTTTCGTTAATAGTTTCCAACAAACAGCAATGGTCACTCCTTATTTGGCTAGCTTTATTTATCGCTTCAATTATTCCCTTTGCTTTTATTCCTGTAGAAATCTATTTAACTCGAACATTAACCAATAAAAAAATGGCTGCAATATAACGCGGCAATTTCTTGCGCTGACATCGCATGATTAAGAAGTGAAGGAATAACTCATTGGCAAATATATTTAGTAATATCCCCTCCGAAATACCCAATGAAATATTTGAAGATATTGTCAATACCGATAAACTTCGTATTGAGCGTATAATATCAAAGGGGCAATCTTCTCCTGATACAGGTTGGTATGATCAGGTAGAAAATGAATGGGTGATTGTTTTATCCGGTTATGGCGAAATTGAATATGTTAATGGCGATAAAATCATGCTCAATCAAGGTGATTATCTACATATTAAAGCACATGAAAAACATAGAGTAATCGCAACATCACCGGATGAACCCACAGTGTGGCTGGCTATTTTCTATTAATATTACCGATCACAATAACTAGATGTCAGTACTTTAAAATACCACGCTTGCTGTCTTTTATTTATTCTATAATAATTAGGCTAGTTACAAACTTAACTAACCAATAATCATTTTATAGCTAAGGGGTATCATGAACATTTCAGAAACCACAACGTCGAAAGATATACAGCTTCAAGTGTCTAAAATTATTGAAACTGAATGTGCAAAAGATGCCAGTGCGCTTTTAGCTGAAGGATTCGTTTTACTTGGTGTAGGTAACAGTATTTTTGAAGACTCAGAAAGTCGCTTTGTCTACAGCCTAGGTTTTATAAAACCTATTTGCGAGTTAAGTGACTGGGCCCGAACTAACTTTTAATATACGCCTAAATAAAATTCAAAGAGTGCAAGTGTAAAAAACTTAAGTTAATTAAATAACCTCTGAGTAGAATTGTGATGGGCAATGTACAATACCGGCATTAATGAATGAATACAGAGCGATAAGTAAACATTACCATGTATAAAAAAAAGCAAAACCCTGAGCCAAAAGATATTTCTTATGATCGTGTGAAAGGATATATGCAATGGATGATTGAACGGTATGGTGATTATTCAGCTAAAGCATTGCTGCAAAAAGCAAATTTATTATTTAGAGAAGATACACAATATAATGAACCTGCACTAGATTATCTAATCGAGCGAGGTATTGTCAATGATCGCCGATATGCACAACGACTAACAGAAAGCTTATCAGAGAGAAACATAGGCGCTAATAAAATAAAAGAAAAACTATATGTTAAAGGCTTTACCTCTCAAATAATCAATGAATGTGTGAGTGCAATAGAAACAACGGATGATGACTATTTAGATAAAGCGTTAATACTGAAAATAAGAAAGTACGGTGAAGCACCCATTGAAGATATTAAGCTAAAACAAAAAGCATTAAGGCATTTAATATCAAAAGGCTTTTCATATTCAGTTGCCGATAAAGCAGTTAGCCACTCAAGTGATGAAGCGTTATAGTTCATCACTTGAAATTATTAGGCGATAACAACTAATGTAGCTAGTTTTTGTCCTTATAAACCATAGTCACTAAATATTCGATATTTGAATCAAAGTCTTCATATAAAGGTCTGTATTTAGTGGCTAGATTAGCAATCACTTGAGTCAGAATTTCATCAGTACTTGTACCATTATCACGACCCTTTTTCACCAGGGCCGACACCAAAGCTAGTATATCTGCATCCCGACTTATCGATTTCACTGTTGTCGGTTTACCATGTCCAGGCAAGACAATTGTGGGATTCAACTTTTCAACGTCATGAAGCGTCTCAATCAACTGAGGTACATTTCCATGATAGGTTAAAATGGGCATCCTATCAGAGCTCAAAACATCACCGCCAAATATGATCTTTTGTTTTGGCAACCACATCAAAATATCTCCAGGTGAGTGTGCATCGTTGGAAAAGATGAATTCAACATCGATGCCGCCAAAGTCACGCTTGATTCTTTGCTCTAACAGTACGCTTGGATATTTAATTCGGCTAGTACCGGTAGCACCTTCAGTCATTCGATAAAAAGCATCTACATCTTCCTTGCCATGTTTTTTCATTATTGTTAATGATGACTTTGTCGAAATAAATTCAGCGCCCGAATCAATAAAGGCAGCATTTCCCAGCCAATGATCGGCATGACTATGAGAATTAACCACCCAACGAACTGGTTTATCGGTTACAGTCTTGATGGCGGTTATGATAGCGCGACCAATTAATTCAGAGGAGCCTGTATCAAATACAAGCACGCCATCGTCAGTAACTATAAAGTGACTATTAGCATTCCAGCCCTTATTTTCAGGGGTTGGTCTGCCATATGATGGTGAGATTATGCTATAGACATTATTAGAAATACTTGTCACAGGAAAATCAAAGCGGGTATTTTCAGCCCAAACAGGGGTTGCCATCAAGGCTATAAAACTGACTGTAAGGGGAGTTTTAGTAAAATTTTTCAATAGTCTTGTCCATAATGTAAGTAGATAACCTTTAAACAGTAAAGTTACCAATGTTGGTGAACTAGAATATTTATAACAAAGCATTTACTTTATATATACGAGTTTGAGATGAATGAGTGATTTATTAAGTTAAAAGCTAATTCTTCAAAATAAAAAGTGAGTAGGGCGCGTAACACTATTAGACTCTGTACAAATTATAATGCTTCATTTGAGATGTTAGATAATAATTGGTCTGTTTATAACGCGCTGAAATTGTTGCCTATTGCATGATATTGACTATTTTAATTGCACCAATATCTATATAATTAACCTGATATATAAAGGTCATCAAGTAGAAGAATTTATGAGTATCATTTTAGTTTCAGATGTTTTTGGTGTAACCCCTGCATTATTAGCAATTAGCGAAAAGCTGGGAGAATGTATAATTGTTGACCCTTATAACGGTCAAATGATGGCATTTCAAAATGAAGCAGAGGCATATTCATTTTTTGTAGAAACAATTGGGCTTGATAACTACCTTTCGCGATTAGTAGCATTGGTAGAAACTATTAAGCAGCCAACAAGGCTAATAGGTTTTAGTGTCGGTGCTGCTATTATTTGGCGATTGTCTGAAAATGAAGACAATCCTCTTATTAAGCAAGCTACTTGTTTTTATGGTTCACAAATTAGAAACTTCACAGAAATAATGCCAAACTTTGCAATAAAATTGGTATTTCCACACAGTGAGCCTCATTTTGATGTTGAGGAATTACAAAGAAAACTTACCAATAAAGACAATGTTGAAACTATAAGGGTAAAATATTTGCATGGTTTTATGAATTACCATTCAAGTAACTATAATAAAGCTGGCTGCTCAGAGCATATTGATCTTTTGTCTTCATTGGATGAATTATAACCCAAAGTTGCGGTAAATCGCTTGTTTTTGCATGTATTTAACTTTGTTTAAACTTAATAAATACATCACCAAAGCCCTTGATATTGGTATCTAGAGACAAGTTTGTTTAAATAGTACTCTAACGCTACGTTGATTATATTCAACTTTGGCCGTCATTACTGGCAGATAATCACGTAGCGCTCTGTTTTTTGGATGATTAATCAACTTTTCTTCGTTTACCACTCTCAGCACGTTTCTTATTTTCACTTTGTACATAAACAGTATCAGTGGTTGCCATACTGGCATGACCAAGATCTTCAGAAATATCTTTGAGAGGGCGCCCACGTTCAATTTCCATACTTGCACCTGTATGTCTTAACCAATGCGCAGATGCTTCTTTTAATTTTAGCGCTCTGTTTTCACCTTCCGATCTACGCATATTATCATGTGCTTGGTCAAAAACACTTTGCACTATGCGTCGCAAATGCCTTGATGTCATACCGCCTTGTCCACGAACTTTTTCCACTAACACTGAATTTTCATTACTAGCTGGTAAACCGATTAAATCACGCGATGCACGATAACGCTCTAGAAAGGGTAAAAAGTCGATAGGTACGGTAATATCCCGCAATTTCCTACTTTTGCCAAATATTTTAAGCCACCAATTTTCGTCATCATCTTGCCAAAAGTGTCCCATGGTTGGTGACCACGTAGGACGTTCAGATAATTCTGAAATCCTTAAAAACAGTGTTTTCAAGGCAGCAATCACAAATAAGTTGCGTTCGAATACAGCATCTTCATCAGCCATTTCAACGGCGGTGTCTAAAACATATTGCCATTGACTAGCCGTTAAACGTTTTATTTCTTTAACTTGTGAGTCAATTATAAAATGTCGGCAATCCTTTTTAGCAATTTGTGCTGGGTTACCAATACAAAAATCTTCAGCCATCAAATGATTATAAAAGACGATAAGCGCGGTAAACATTGATGAAAGGGTTTGTTGAGATGGCCGATATTTTTTCTTATCAATGACAAATTGAGCTTTTAAACTTTTTGGTGCCTGAATCTTAAATGGAAACCAAAACTCATTAGCTGATGAGTAACCATTGGTGATTTTAAAACGTTCTTGATTTGATGTGCCAATCCAAGTGACTGGTGGCTGCCAACAGAAGTCTGCATATTCAAGTAAATCTGATTTACGTAATTGGTCGATTGGTTTTTTCTTTTCAATAAATGACCATAAAAGAAAACGTTCCACATCATTTCTAAATCTGTCATAAGTGTGAGTAGATTTATTTCTACCTATATAGGTTAGGAAAAGTTTTCCCCAATTAAATTGCTCAAGCCACCAGGGTTCGTTGCATGAGAATATTTTGTCTAATTCAGGATAGTCTTCGAGATCGAAATCACACAAATCAATGTATGGTGGATATAGCGGTACGGGTTTAGTTAAGGTCTGAGATGATGACATTTAATAGAATACCAAATTTACAATCTAAGTAGATAATGTACGGTAAAGCTAGTTTAAATCATTACACCCACTATGTCCAATACTGAAGAGTATCGGACATAGTGGGTGTGTTTTATTGTACGGTGGCTATCCCTGTCTTTCTCCATGTACCTATTATATATAGGAAAAACTTAATATTGGTATGTGATCTCCAATTATCAGACTAAGATAGCTTTTGTAATTTTACAGATCAAAATTCAAAACCATGTTTATACAATAAACACTGAGCTTTGTGTCGCTATGCTACCTGCTTTAATCCACAACAAAACCATAGCGAAGTCTTCACCGTCGCTACTGATAATGTTTGGCTGTTTTTCAATGAGCCCAATATCAGTACGATCGAATTCATAGTAGCGAGTATTATTGTTGTGGGGATCTGAAATCAAAACGACCTTACTTGAATCATTAGGATGTTTGCTCAATGCTCCAGAAAAAACTACATGCTCACTTTTAAATGTATTTATATCAAAAGGAATTTGATATTTAACTAAGTTAGTTGTTTGAGATTCAATAAAAAAATAGGACATCATTTACCTTAACAAGTTGTTAAACCTACATTGAGATATTTACACTAAGCCTTACACCGGTAAATAATACGCACTGATACTTCTTTGGGCAAAAACACTACGGTACCAAACATTGCTTACATGATTTGATCCATGATAGAACTTGATATAAATTGAGTTTATTAAAAGAGTATAGTTCAAAAAAACATGAATAAGCAGTGACTTAAGCATTACTTGATATGGAGCTGTAAGTTATCCGTTTATTACAGTTTTAGAAGTATTAACGCTAGTCCATTTCTTACAATGTGTTCTTGTTTTAGTGTTTTTTGTATCTTTGAACTTGCTGTGAATAAAGACTTCCAAGTCAGCTTGTTTTGAAAGCTTTGTTCTTGCTCTAATATTTTTTTTCGTAGGAATGTTATAGAAGCACCCTGCTTAAACCATTCTTCTTCGTTACCCTCTAATGACTGCGTAGTTTTTTCATAGTCACTGATATCATTTATTGTTAACCAATAATCTGCGTGACTTGTTAACGCTATTTCTATTCCTTTAGGATCAACATCACTAAAACATATTCGTTGATGCTTCTTAAAACGACGGAAAAATTCATAGGCAGTTCCTGTACTTTGTTGTTTTTTAATATCTCCTCGATACACCCATAAAGCATCAATTAAATTTTCACTCACCAAAGCTAAATTAAGCTTTGATAAATTTGCCATTACAGCAAGGTTTTCTACAAAAATAATGTATTTATGTTCAATAGATAACACTTCATCCGCTTCTATATAGTGACCTAATGAAGTGAATGGCGATAACGGGTAGATTTTTTGATTAACTTTTATTTCGGATAAGCTGTTAATTAAAATGAAATCTTTGCTAACGGGATAACTGTTTTCTTTTTCATCTCGGTTATTTTCAGAATTATCTAACCTACTTTTTTTACTGGGATAAGGATCATTTCTGATATCAATACGAAGAGTTCTTTGTATTTCTTTAGTGAGGTTTAAGATATCTAAAAATTCAAAAGTTAAGTGTTTTTTACTTAAATCAACACTTCCAAAGCCAAAATCCTCATTTAACTTAGTGGCTAAAACTGAATTTTTGACCTGACCACCCTGCCGATATTTTTGAATTATACCTTGGGTGAAATTATAGAGTTGTTTGTTCATTGTAGCTCGCAATCTGTATTCATTTGAGACTAAATCATTAATATTTAGGCACTAAGTTTAAGCTCTATAACCACATCACTATAACTATAGTTATCGGTTGTCCCAGTAACCGCAACGCCTTTCATCTTGATATTTAGCGCATTTTGCTGTGCATTAGTTAATTTACAGTAGCAACTAAAAACTAACTCTATCCATTCTTTCGGAGTTATTGATTGTGATTCATCAAGCCAAGAATTTTGATGTTCTTGGTAGAATGTTAACGCTGAAATAGCACTGTTGTTAATAATGACTTGTTCAAACAATAGCTCAGTTTTTTGTTCAAAAAAGTCTTCTTCTGCAGCAACTTTCTCAACGGGTTTTAAAGTTACTTCACCAATTGTTCTATTTTTTACCGGAGCAATAACCGCTTGTTTGCGTAATGTTTGTACCAGTTTTATTAACGGCTGTTCTATATCGGTTTGTTTGGTATCCACATAACTTTTCAGTGGCATAGCCGCGGCATATTTTAATGTATTAGGTAAATTGGGTAGCTCAAATAAGTTTTCATCAAGATCAAACTCAGGATGTTTACGTAAAAATCTCGCCATATTACGTAATTGACTTGCTTGTTTTTCATCTCGGCGTAAGCGAAACAAACTAATACGCATATTATCAATGATTAAACGTAACTTAGGCAGTATTTGATTATACCAATAGATAAAGTTAGAAATTTTACGAGCAAATTCATTAGGACAAAGCCAATCGAGCCATTCATAACAATCTTGTGGATCTATTTGCTGAAGTTCATTGAGTAACTTTTGAGCATGGGATAAGTACCGTTCGTTTTGACGTATTTTGTTAGATAAACTACTAACAAAGCCGAATTGACTAACAATAGCAAAATGCATGGTATCTAAGTTATTGTTTAAACTATCTTTAGTTTCATAAAGTAAATCGTCGAGTTGATCTAAGTAATACTCAGCATCTTCTTGCTCTTTGGCATTGGTTGCGGCTTCGTAGTCTCTAACCACTTCATCTATCGCATCGATTACTTTACCCATATCGGTAAGTTGGCGATAGCTTGATTGTTTACGCATTAATCGGTTTAACATGCGTTTAAGATCTGTGGTTACCCGGTATTCTCCTGGTGAATCATCGGGCCTGATCAAGCCTGATTTGTGCAATAAATTAATGGTATTGCTATCTTGTTCATCACTCGCCAAAGAGCCATAAACATAAGCGTTTGCGAGTAATTCGTTATACGCGCCTATTTGCCTTAATAAGGTTGCAACCTGAGTTGAATCAAAGCCAGCCATTAAAAAAGCAGCTCATCTTGCTGGCTTTTCTCTTGCTCTGGCAAGCTCACTAATTCGGCATCATTTAAAAACTCAATTAAAAGGTAGATTAAGTCAAATCGAGCAGTAGCATAATATCGACTGCTGCCGGTGTTTTTACGAACAAAATAATGCATCTCTTCAAGCTTTTGAAACACCATCACTAATTGTTCTCGTGTTTCAGTTTTATTGGTTTTAAACGGTTTTATTGACGTTAATCGGCGAAGTTGTTCACTTAAGGTTTGATCATGTTCAAAGGGATCAAATAATTCATTGATATTCAGCACTGACTTAGCTCGAATAGGTAAATCGGCTTGAGTTGCTGTTAATAATAAATCTAAAAACTCAACTAAGGGTCTGAATGTACTGCGCATTTCAGAAAATAAGGCACTTAATTCATTGTGGTTACTGTCATCTACTTGATTAAAGGTACAGTAAAAAGCGTCTGCACTATCAAGGTAGGTTAGCTTTCGGTCCAAGTTAGACAAAAAGTCATTCACTTTATCGTTTTGACTTTCGGCTTTTAAATACAAGTACTCTGCTTCATAGGCTGTTTGACAAATTACTGCACCACCGAGTAGCTTTTGGATACTTTCTTTAAACATTAGTGTGTCTCCTTAGCGGTTTCTTGTGTTTTTACATCAGCTATAGCTGTTGTCGCAGTGGACTTTTTACGTTGTGCCAAGAGATCATCTAAACGAGATTGTGGTATTTCTGCATGGTAAATTTTATTATCTTTTAATTTATAGTGACGATTATATAAAGATAAAATATGTCGATCCGTTGACGGTGAAGCAGATAACATACTGATATGATTGTCATTGAACATCTGTAATAACAAATCTATGTTCTCAGCCGCGAGTTCTCCGAGTTCATCAACAGGCAAAATTATTTGGCTAACATGTTTGCTGTCACCACGTAACATGGCCAGTAGACCCGCATATAAAGACAACATAGCTAAATAAGATAAACCGGTAGAACTGACTTTTTTAAGTTGTTTAGCATTACGGGCTTGTTTTACCTGGCCTTTTTCAACAATAGTGAATTCAATGTCGAATAAATTATTATGAGCTAACTCAAAACCTTCATTAGGTAAGTAGCTTGCCAGTTTTTGCATGGCGTAAACCAAATCATCAGGAACATCACCTAAACCATCACGTAATTGGTCTTTACAAAGGTCAAAGACTTTAGCAAATGCTTGCAGTGGCCCCCAATAATCAAGCTCTTCTTGCTTCATCACTGTATTTACACTGATATCAGCCAAGGCTTCAAAATGTGCTAATGCGGTTACCTTAGTTGATAAACGCTTACCTATTCCTTTGATTTTATTACCAAAGTTTTCAATGTGTTGATAAAACTCATTAATCATGGTGGCATTTACGGTAACCAATTGATAGGTACTTTGCTGCTTTTGCTCTGCACTATTGAGCAACTCACTTATTGGCTCGCGGTACTTAAATAGCGCTTGAGCACCAGAATAAACATCGTGCTCTAATAAAAGCTTCTGCCAGTTTTCATAAAGTTCGCTGCCTGAGTGATCTTTTCTGAAGCGCTCACTAAAGGTATTCAGTTGATTATGTAATCTTTTTTCAATGGTTTTAAATTGTTGATGAAAATCATGACAGAAACTTACCGTTAAATCTGCTTGGTTAGACGGCTCTTGTTCAGAGATTTCTTCGAGAATACCCGACATTTCACATAAACGTTTATTGTCGTGTAGCTGCACTAACAAATCATCACTGGCTTGTTTTTCTTGGTTAGCTTTTTTAATTAGCTGCTTTAAGTCTTTAATTTGTGTAGCTAAGCTAGTTTCTTCATCTTCATGATTAGAGTCTAAATTGCGTTTGGCAATTTTTCGGTTTTGGTTTTCTTCCACTAAAGCATCACGATGACAGTAGCGCTCTTGAATAAAACTTTGATAGTCTCGCGCTTTTTGGGCAAAGACAGCACACTCACTTAGTGATTTTTCTAAGACCTGACGTTTAGCAATATTTTTATCTACCTCTCCTTCAGGATCAAGGTGTTTAATGTCTCTGGCCTGTTGCTTCTTAAGCTCAGATAAACGCTGTTTGGCATTGGCTTTTAATGTAGATAATTGCTCTGATAGCAGTGTTAACTGATTGTCTCTGTCACTTTGCACCACCATGCATTTTTCTAATTTGTCATTGGTAAGTTCATGTAACTGTTCAGATTTATTATCCGAAAAATTTTGCTGCTTCTTATCAACCGCTTTTAATTGCTGATTTAACGTTTGTAATTGTGCATCAACACTCATGCGATGTTCTTTAATCGCCAATTGCTTTTTAACTACTAGGCTTTGTTGCTGTGTTTGTAACTGACCTAAAGTGAGCTTTTGCTGATTTAACGTTTGTGAATGTTGGCCAATAGTCACTTTGTGATGATTAATCTCTTTCACGATCACTTTTATATGTTCATCGAGTTGAGAAATTTTATCTGTTTGTGTTTGTAATTTATTTTCAACAACTTGACGTTTTTCTCTAAGTTGTGTCTCGTCTAAAAATAAGGAGTCATCACAAGGCAACTGCTGTAAATCTATGCTTAAGCCATATAAGGTTGGAGCTGATGTCTCGCTATCTATCCACTGCGGATTTAAGTCACTACGTGACAGCTGATCAGTTGTTAACAAACGGCCAATATTATCTTGCCATTTATTAGCCAATGGCTCATTAATTAAATAATGATGTAAAGAGCCCGGCTGTGGAAGCAGTTGCAATTCAATTTGATGATATTCTTTACGTAATTGTTCAAGGTAACGATTTGATTCACTGCGTTGTACTAAGCGTTGATCTTGTTGCTTTTCTAATTGATATTGCTGCTTTTGTAATTCTGATTCTTGTTGCAAAGACTGATTATAACTTTGCTGAGCCTGAGATAGGGCTTGAATATTGTCGTCTATATCGGCGGTTAATTCTGCTGGTATAGCAGGTTGTGTTAACTGCTGCTTAGCACTGTCTATGTGATGTGATATTTGTTGCTGATCTTTTTGTAGTTTAAGCTCTTCTTTATGTAATTGTGCGTTAAGATCATTAACTTGTTGATGAAATACTTCATTGATATGTGATAACTGTGTATTAGATTCAGCAGAAATATGCGTAGATTTCTCTTGGTTACTACTGATATCTTTAAGCTTTTCAACTTCTATTTTCTGTATAAGCTTATCAAATTTTTGTCCTATTTTTGTGATGTTACCTTCAAAGGCATCAATCACTGCAATCACTTCATTCAGCTCAGTTTGAATTTGTGGTGCTTGGTCTGCTTTTATTTGATAGCTGCTGGCATCATCATCATCATAATTGAGTTTATCTTCATCAAGTAAGTCAATCTTGCTTAAATCGGCTTCAATTTTAGCATTTAGTTCTGATTTGGCTTTTAGGTAGTGCTCAACAGTATTAGCTAGCTCTGTTTCGAGCTTATTACGGGTTTCGATATTAGTCTTTTTAGCTAACTCTCTTTCTTGTTGCTTGGTTTCTAAACGTGCTTGATGTGATATCACTTCGGCATGAAGGTGCTGTAATTTATTTAATAAACTAGAAAATTCGCTAAAATCATTTTGCCAAACTGAAATTTTATCCGCTACTTTTTTAATAGCACGACTGGCCTGAATGTCTGCAAGCCAATGAGTAATATCAACCTTATTTAAACTCAGTTGTTCTTTTTCATCGTTAGTATTACGAGCAAGGTGATCACTCGCAATTGCCACTAACATACGTTTTACCGCTTCAAAATCTAGATTTTTTTCAATGGTGCCATTAATGACTTTATCTATATGTGGGCTGGCTTGATCGCTGAATGAAAAGCGCGTTTGTAATAATCGAATTTCTTTGTGTTTACGGCCACTACGTAAGTTTTGAATGACTTGACGGTATTTATCTATGCCGAGAAATTTAGAGCATTCTTTGCCTATATTGCGATAATTTCTTTCAATTTCATTCAGGGTAAAAGGTGTCGCTTTTCCCCCTTCGATATTGGGAAAAAAATATTGACTGTCATAGGCAGCATCAATAAATTTAAAATGCACACCACGGCCATCACTCGTTGCTAACACTTGACACGTTTGACCAAAAGGCCTTTGGTACTCATAAACCAATATACTTGATTCTTGTGGCAGGTAAAAATCAGCAAAGTTTTTTGCTTGATCTACTTTACTAACTATATCACTGGGGCGCATACCATAAAAAAGTGGTAACAAACGCATCAGCGAAGTTTTACCGGCTCCGTTGGTGCCTTCAAGCTGGGTATGTCCGGTTAAATCGAGCTCGTTCACTTGGCCAGGCCAAAAACTGTCAATGATGATGATGCGTAACAGCGAGTAGCCGTGTTCTGCCATAATGGTAACCTTAGGGGGAATTTAATATGTTAACTTAATTTACGTTAGGTAAGTTTAACTTCGGTAAATTTAATGAAGAGGTTTTAATTTAAGTACTAACGCAGGATCGATTTTGACATTGAACCAATTAATGCGCCAGTCTAGATGTGGTCCGGTTGCCCTACCACTTTTACCTACGGCTGCAACGACTTGCCCTTGTTCAACAAAATCACCTTGTTTTACATGGGAAGCACTTAAATGTAAGAAGGTAGAACTAACACCTTGGCCGTGGTCAATAATCATAGTACCACCAGAGTAAAACATATCTGGCACCCATAACAATACCGTACCTGATGCAGGTGCTTTTACAGGATCGCCCGTATTACCCGCATAATCTAAACCAAAATGTGGTCTTTTCGGTACGCCATTATAGACACGTTGGCTACCGTAAACGCCGGTAATAGTACCTTTGATAGGCGCGATAAAACCTTGCGCAAAAAAGTCGAGTTCACTTGAAATTTTACGAGCCGCTTTAATCTGGGAACTGTCTTGTCGTGAGCGTGCAACCGCTTTTGGATTTGGCTGCATTATGCTTTTTTTAATACCTTCAATGCGTTGAATATTATATTCACGTGAATTAGGTTTTAAGGTTTTAGTTACCCGATCACCATTAACTGACGTAATGACTAATTCATAGCTTTGTTTATCATCACGAGAGAAGCCAAAAGCGTAATCACCGCTACTTGTTACCGCAATGTTCTTGCTGTTTAAGGTCACTGTATTGTGCGGTGAGGTTTTCCCCACCATTAATCCACCCTGCTGCATCTCACCTGATAGCGTAATACTATCTGCTGAAGCATTTTTTTGAGGGCTAGCTGCCAAAACTACAGAACTAAGAGAAATGTTGGTAACAATTGCGATTGAAATTAATGACCTTGCTATATTTCTTGATAAGTTTTTAGTTAGCTTATTGCTGAATGCTCTAACCATGAACAATTGCCCCTTTAGCTACACCTTCATAGGCAATAACTTTAACATCGTTATTAGCTAACTCACTATGCATGGCTTTTATTTGTCTTAAAATATAGTCTGCTAATAGCTCTACAGTAGAGTCACAATCTACAACGTCTAGAATTTTACTATCAACGGCAATGTCAAACCGCCCTTGTGGAGCGTGATAACTAAAATATTGGTGATCGGGTGTTAAATTGTTCATTGCGTGTGCAGATAACTCAATCTCATCTTTAGAAACCCTATCTGCTTCACTCGCAATATAGATATCTTTCCAGCGCTGACACCACTGCTGCTCTAGTTTTAAGTCTCTTTTATCATCAACAAGAATTTGAATTTTAGAACGATGTCCGTGAGCAATTCGCTGACAGTTACCATCATGTAATTTCAGACCATGAGTGTAATGATAATAGTCTGTAGTAATAACTTCTGGGCGCAATACTAAAGTTAAACCTTGAACATTATCAGGCAATTCAGCCAAAATAATATCCGTCAGGTGTTTAGTTACTGCTGGTATGTCAATAGTTAGACTATCTAGAGAGGCAAAAGCGCACGCAGGTGATTGCAAATAATAACTTGCTACATCACTTACAAAGTCGATAGTTTGATGACCGTCGTTATGGGGTGAATCAGCAAGTGTTATAGCCTGCTCTTGCATAGGTAATAATAACTTATGGTCAACAGCATCATCGATAATGGCTTTGATTTGCTTTTTTACAACAGCAAAATCAAGCACCATGCTCATTTCGTTTAACGAACCATCAAGTAATACATCAACAATCCAACTCTCACCCACAATACCGCGCTGTGTACACAGGTATGAAAAATCAATAACGGTAAGATCATCTACAAATAATTGCATTTTTTTCCTTTTTTAAACTCTGGTTTACTATTAGCTCTCAATTTTAATTGCTTAACTCTTCGCTAGCTTTGTTTAATGTCGCTCACCTGATGTTCACGATAAATTATACCAACTTAAACAAAGCTCTGTGCGTAACTAACTGCGTTAGTCTTGTACTTGCCATAAAACGTCTTCACCGGCACGAACAGGTACAACAACATCATCACCAAAGGTCATGGTTGCTGGTACTTGCCAAGTCTTTTTAATTAAGGTGATTTTATCTGTATTTACGGGTAGTTGATAAAAATTTGCACCATTAATGCTGGCAAAAGCTTCTAACTTGTCTAAAGCGTTTTCTCGTTCAAATACTTCAGCATATAACTCTATTGCAGCAAAAGACGAATAAACACCAGCACAACCACAAGCTGACTCTTTAGCACCTTGTGCATGTGGCGCTGAATCAGTACCTAAGAAGAATTTTTTATTGCCACTGGTAGCGGCTTCAATTAGCGCATGTTGGTGAATATTGCGTTTTAAAATAGGTAAACAGTAGTAATGGGGCTTGATGCCGCCAACTAACATATGATTACGGTTATACAATAAATGATGGGCGGTAATTGTTGCAGCAACATTATCACCAGCAGCTTTAACAAAGTCTACCGCATTTTTAGTGGTGATATGCTCTAAAACCACATTAAGGTTAGGATAGTTAGCAACCAATGGTGCCAGTATGGTATCGATGAAGATCTGCTCTCTATCAAAAATATCAATATCTGCGGTTGTTACTTCACCATGCACAAGTAATGGCATACCTACTGATTGCATTGCTGCAAATACTTCAGATAGGTTGGCAACATCAGTTACGCCAGATGATGAGTTTGTTGTTGCACCTGCAGGGTATAGTTTTGCAGCATAAACAACACCAGACTCTTTAGCTGCCATAATATCTTCTGCGCTAGTTTTGTCTGTTAAATATAAAGTCATTAGCGGTTTAAAGTGTGTATTTGATACTTGCGCCATAATACGTTCATGATAACTTTTTGCTAGTTCGGCATTGGTTACTGGTGGCACTAAATTTGGCATAACAACAGCGCGACCTATATAACGGCTAATGTCTTCTACTGTATTTTTTAGCACTACACCATCACGTAAATGTACGTGCCAATCATCCGGACGAGCGATAGTTAAGGTATCAATTGTGGCATTGCTTTGAGTTGTCATGTTCATTTCCAATTTTTTTGATGATTACCGCTGATTATCTACTTTATAAATAACCAACTGTTTTATATGCTTTATTTTTACTACCAACAAGTAACGCGATACCAGATGGTAACGTGTTACTCAGATTGTTACTCTTCGGTTCCTTTATCACTTTCAAGAAGCGCCATTAATTGCTCTTTTAAATTCGGTGGCACTTTGTATATAGTTAATGAGTCGTTATGCGGATTATAAACCACATCTTCACCAAAGTGACTACGCTCAAAACTCAAGCTTATACCATTACCATAACCTGAATATTTAGTGATTTTGTTAACCACAGCTTGTTCGTGCGGGAATGACTCTTCGATAGGATATGATTGTGTTTGACAGAACTGATAAAAATCTTCTTCAGCACCTGCACTTTCAATAACTTTACCTACTTCTTGAAGTGATACATCTTGAGAGCTAGCTTTTTGTTCTTTACAGTAACTCAGCAGATCTTTACGTGTTTTTTGTTTTTCGCTTGGGTCTAGTTGATTAACGGCAACATAATCTTCAACCGCTTGTACTAAGGTTTGCGTTTGCTCTTTTGCGTTTAACCCTTCTTCACAGCCTAAGAAATCTAAAAAGAAATCAGATACTTTACGCCCGGCACGGCCTTTAATAAAAGAGATGTAACGATTGCCCTCACCGTTTTCTTTGTAATCGAATAGATCAATTCGTGCGGCAAGCTGCAATCTATTGGTATCTAAGTGCTGCGCTGCTGAGATATTTAATTCGCCATCAACACTGTAGTGCTCTGAAACAGGGATAACGGCAACTAATAAATAACGACCGCCCATGAATTCATAATGACAAATAACTAAATAACCTGTTTCATCAAGGTCATATTTCTCTATTTCATTTTTTAATACATTCGCAGCTTGGGTACTAAAATCATAGAAATTTTGTTGCTCAGTTAAGTAGCTTTCCATTAAATCAACAAAGCGAGCTGAATCACCTTCACTCGGCATTGATGAAAAGCTACCGTAAGCTTTACTACCCTTAGCATTATAAATAGTATGTAAACCATCTACAAAATTAGTTGTTTTTGCACTTTCTTGGGCAAAATCGGCATTTTCAGGCCCTAAGCGTAATACCACTTCACCGGTATCTTCCTTTTTAGACAAAAAATGTAATGCAATATTCGAAATTACTATGCTCATATGATTTTATATTCAGTACTGATGTTAATGGATGTTATACCAATCAAACTAATTAAGTGACCTTTTCAAATGGTTTAAATCCCCAATAACATCGTTACTTTCAATCCCAATAGCTAGCTATTGCTCAATCAAGCGCCTTGTTCTTGAAAATTTATCCACATTAAAAATTGATTCCTTAATCAATCCGTTTGGCATTAATGTTTTTGCTGCAACACATTCTATTGTTCTTCTTACCTATATACCTGCAAACATAGCCTTAAAACAAAGCGCTATTTGGTAATAAACATATTTGATTTGGTATTATATATTAAATTGCGCAGGCATTTGATAAACTAGAGAAATTAAATTTACCTTAAACGAAAACACTTATTATGCCTATTGTATCTAAATATTCGAACGAACGTGTAGAAAAAATTATCCAAGACTTATTAGACGTACTTGTAAAAGAAGAAGCCACCCCTGACTTAGCGCTAATGTGCTTAGGTAATGCGGTAACTAACGTCGTTAGCCAAGTACCTGAAAGTAAACGTACGGCTGTAGTAGACAACTTTACCCGCGCATTAAAACAATCGGTTTAAACCCTCAACGTTAATTCCCTTTAAACCAGCTAAAAGAAGAATTATTATCAATGGTTGCATTTGATACAAAAAGCTATAGTAAAAAACTACTACATTTGATCAGTTGGAGCCATTGGTTCACATTTTTCAACATTCTAGCGGCAATTGCCCTTTCCTCTTACTACTTATTTAACGAAGCCGCGCCAACAAGTTTCTTAGGGCAAGCATATTTAGTGACGACTTGGGTAAGTCATATTGCCTTTCTAACCTTTATGAGTTTTGTTCTGGTGTTATTTCCTTTAACGCTTATTTTACCCAATACTAAGTTTATAAGAACCAGTGGTTCTATTATATTTACCATAGGTTTATTACTGCTTGTGTTAGATGGTTTTATCTATAGCCGACTTGGTTATCATCTTAATGCATCTTCTAGTGCTCAAATAATTAGTTTACTCAGTGATATAGCTAAAGAAAATAGCATGTTTTTTACCTTGAGTGGTGCCATAGCTATTATCATTTTAAGTTTTGAATTTATTGTTAGTAATTATGCTTGGAAGCATCTTAAGCAATTACAAAAAACAATCTTTGCACGCTTTGTTATTGGTACGTTAGTGGTATCATTTTTCTTTAGTCATTTTACCCATATTTGGGCAGATGCTAATTTAGATTATGATATTTTACGTCAAGACACAGTATTACCCTTGTCATATCCGGCAACAGCTAAAACATTATTAACTAAATATGGCCTATTCAATATTGAAGATTATATTGAACGTAAAAATAGTCCGTTATCATTTAGTCATGCTATCCCAGACTATCCCGTTCTTGATACCAAACAATGTTCCGCTGGCTTATCAACGCCAACTAACTCCGTCATATTAGTGCTTAATGAACAACAAGTATCAGCTACCCAGCTAAATCAATTTATTCGACGTGCAAGTGCAACAAGCTTACATTTAACCAATAATATTGATACCGGCCTTAATGATGATGCATGGTTTAATTTACTCTATTCTTTACCGAGTATTTACCAAGAAGAAATTTTAAAACAGGGAGTCAAACCGCTTTTATTTCAGGGCATAGTACAACAATCACTAGCAACCAGCTTAACTGTTATTTCTGATGAGTTTTCTGAATCAACCCTACTAACAGGTGAAGCAGATGATGTTGCTGTTGTTGAGCCTCGCTGGTTCGAAGCACTCGTGAGCGAAAAAGTGGAACTCGGCAATGTATCAAGTTTACTTTTTGCTGATAAATTAAATAATAAAGCACCAGGCCTGCATATTATTTACTTTAAAAATACTCATGTAGACAAGTCTAATAAAGCTGGAATTAATAATAACCAATATCAATTTGAATTATTTGTTGATGCATTACTCTTAGCCCAAAAACAAAAATCAGACAAAGATATTATTTGGATAAGCTCTATTGGTAACCAGAGTGATGAAACGCGTTTAGATACCAAACCCGCTTTATTTATTTACCCTCAAACTAAAGAGACAAGCCATAAAGATGTTAGCTTTAATACCAGCAATATGGACTTACAACCTACACTGTTGAGTCAATGGTTAGGTTGTCTCATTCCCGGTTACCATAATGGTAGTGACTTGCCTACATTGAATAAAGACAGAGTGATTGCCAATACAACAGATAAAGGCATCATAATCTTTGATAAAGATAAATCAGTCTTTGTTGATCAACATGGTAACTTTCAAAGCTACTCTAGACAATTTAATGCCCCTATCACGGTAAATTCAGACTTCCCGTTAATGATTGACGGTGTTCACTTCATCAAACTATTTTCAAGTCAAAGTGTCGAGGAAATAGAGCAATAAACGATTCAATTGGGCAATAGTTAGTCGATTAGTACTTTAAGACTAACTATTCACTTAATTAACATTGCAATACATCGATAAATCATTAATATACAAGCGGTAAACTTATAAATCCCCAGAGTTTACAATGTCGGGGTATAGCGCAGCTTGGTAGCGCGTGCGCCTGGGGGGCGCGAGGTCATAGGTTCGAATCCTATTACTCCGACCATATATGTTGTATTAAAGCCCTGTTATTGCAGGGCTTTTTTGTATCTGCTGTTTGGTGGCATTAATAGGATTTTTCTATGACGCTTTTGCTTATGGACGAGATACAGTTATTGAATGTCAGTAAATTTAACAAATGAATAAAACTGAGCTTTTATCTTTCTCCTATTTACCTTTATCAGCAAACCATTTCTCTAAAAACTCAATACATAGCACTAATTTTTCAGGTACAAATTTCCGCGCCGGATATAAGGCGTATAACGTTAATATTGACTTTTCTGAGTCACCCAATAATTCAACTACTTGGCCACTATCTATTGCCTGCTGGCAAACAAAATCAGGAATAAACCCCAGTCCCAAGCCTTGCTTGATTGACTCCATCATAAACATCGTATTATTAACACGTAAAGTACCAGTTACCGCAATGCCATCTTCAATTGGCCAAACATTTTTTCCATGAAAATAGCTATAAATAAAACAGTTATGGTCTTTAAGGTCTTTAGGCTCCGTAATGCCTGGGTGCTTTTCAAAGTAATCCACAGATGCACAAACCTTATAAGTGAAACGCGTTAGTGGCCTGCCCACATAGTTCGAATCTATCGGTTGGCTTGATGCTCTAAAACCTAAGTCAAAACCTTGCTCGACTAAGTCAATACTTTCATCACCTAAATGAATATCCAGTTCAATTTCTGGATAAGCCTTCATAAAGTCGACAAACAAAAGCGATAAATCAGTTATACCGAGTGCCATAGGGGCATTGATTTTAAGTTTACCACGAAGATTTTGCTGTAAATCTTGGACAAAATTATCGGCATCGTCCAATTTTGATAATATCTCTCTTGCTCGCTGTAGATAACCTTCGCCAACATGGGTGAGTTGCACGTTGCGGGTAGAACGATGCAACAAACGTGTGCCTAGCTCACTTTCAAGCCGACCTATTTCCTTACTGACCATAGATTTTGATGAGTTAACCTGCTCAGCAACGCGAGTAAAGCTGCCTAAATCGGCTAAGCGCACAAACAACTGAATTGCCCTTAATTTATCCATTTTTTTGTCCTTTTAGCCACATTATTCCTTCACCTTTCTTTGTGCCGCTAATTTATAGCTTAACAACTGTCATCAATATGAGAACAGTTCATCATCATTATAGCTATATATGTAAACAGAATGTAGCGGTATTATCATTTCATCGCATCGAGGCAAGCTTTCGTTAATGAAGATGCCAGCGAAGTTGTGAACAAAAAGTTCAAGCAATCTAACTATAGGAGAATACCATGTATACACTTTATTATTCACAAGGCGCCTGTTCTGTAGCCACTCAAGTTGTTTTACGGGAGTTGGGTCAAGAAGTAACACTCATTGATGTACAACAACTTAGTGACTTTGAAAAGATCAACGCGGTTGGCACAGTACCCGTACTAATTGATGGTGATAAGACTTTAACAGAAGGTGCGGCGATTATGCTTTATTTACTAAACAAGCATAGCAGCGCACTTTTTCCTGAAAGTGCTCGCCATCAAGCAACTCAAGACATTATGTTTGCTAATGCCACTATGCACCCAGCGTACGGCAGGTTATTTTTTCTAGGACAAAATGTTATTAATGAAAAAATAAAACAAGAAACGCTAAATACCGCCGCTGTAAGCATTAACCGGTTATGGAAAATAATTGAAAGCCAGCTGGCTAACAAAAGATTTTTAGGTGGTGATAGTCCATCCGCGGCAGACATTATGCTAACGGTTTATTCTTCTTGGGGTGCGTACTTCCCAGTAGATATTGTCATTGGTGATAAAACGCTAGCCATGATAATTGCTGTTCAAGCTATGCCTAGTTTTATCAAAACAGCTAAAGCCGAACAGATCCTGTCAGCTAAATAAAAATAGGTTAATTAAATCTGGTAAATAAAAGTGCTGGCAAAGGTGAGCCCTCAGTGCTTTATGTGACTAGCTTTTCTTGACTCAATTCTGGAGTAAATACATGAACTATATTAAAACCCCCTCAAGCGATTCTACAAGTGACTTAAGTGCAATTGAAGACATTTTACAACGCTATTTTGATGGTCTTCATCACGGCGATGTAGCTAAACTAAAGTCTATCTTCCACCCTGATGCTTGGTTAAAAGCGCCGGGAGTTAGACGTCCGTTAACACAGTGGTTGAAAGATGTTGCTGCTCGATTAACACCAGCAGAGCTTAACAAGCCCTATAACTTTAAAATATTAATTATCGATGTGGTGCAAGACCAAGCCATGGCGAAACTTCATTGCCCTTTGTTTGACTTTAACTATATCGATTTTATCGGACTTCTCAAAGAAGAAGGAAAGTGGCTAATTGTCAGCAAAATGTATGTCGATTTTAAGGAGTAATCCAAATGAATATAAATATCTCAAAGCAAATGAAAGAAAAGTTAAAAATTGAAATGGTTCATGACCTTGTGTGTTCATGGTGCCCCATTGGCTACAACAATATTAAAACCGCCATCAACAACTTAACATTGAGGTATATTTCCATTTTCTACCGTTTGAATTAAACCCCAACATGGTTGATTCTGGCGTATTGATAGCCGATTATTTTAGCCGTCAATTCAACTGGAGTGAAAGTAAACTACTTAACTATCAACAGTCTTTAGTTGCTACCGCAGCTAATGCGGGTGTAAGTATCTATTTTTCAAAAAGAACACATTACTACCCTACCAAAAATGCTCATTTGTTAATGCATTGGGCTGAACAGTTTAATAAGCAAAATGAACTTAATGATCACTTGATTGAAGCCTATTTTAAGGATGGGCAAGATATTAGTAACCTAGCCGTATTGTTGAACATTGCAGAAGAGCTAGGTTTTGATAGGCAACAAACGTATGCAGCGTTAACTTCACCGCATTTAAATCAAGCATTGAACAAGAAAGCTTTAAGCTATAAAGCCTTTAATATTAGCAGTATACCTGCATTTATTATAAACGGAGGTGCGATGCTTTCTGGTTCTAATTCGGTACAGTATTTCGAAGATAGCTTATCCGTATTTATCAATGAGTCATGCTCAATACAATAAAGTAGCTTGTATCGCTCAAATAAACATAACCAAATTATTTCATAAACCTACTTACAATCAAAAGGAAAAAAACGTGCCATATATTAATGTAAAAATTACTGATGAAGCTGTAACCAATGAACAAAAACAGGCCATTATCAAAGGCTGTACTCAATTAATGGTAGAGATATTAAATAAAAGTCCAGCAACAACATTTGTTATTATTGATGAAGTTAACACTGACAATTGGGGAATCGGTTTTGAGCAAGTAACTGAACTTCGTAAATAAACACTAACACTAGCTACAGAATAACGACAAGGCTCACAGAGCACTTAGCGTACTCTGTTGTCAGAGAAGTTTATGCTTTTGTGAAGCTTATTTCAGGGGTTTCTAGCAGAAAAACTTCTCCTGTATCTAAGGTAAATTCAATAAAGAAAATATGACTGCCAGCAAACTCAGGTGATTCGATTAACTTAAGTTGCATAATATTTCCAGCATAAACTTCTTCTTGTTCAAGGTATTGAGTTAGGCTAAAGTACTCAATGATACCGTCTTGATATTGATAAAACGGTGTTTGTGATTCAGCGAAAACAACCTTAAATTTCGACTTCAGAGACTCACCAGCAGCTATTGAGCTATTAAAAGCGTAAGAAGAGGTGATTTTTATGTCTACTATTTTTTCATTTGTACTTGGTGGGATCAGTGAACATGCATGGGCTGAACTGATTAGGGTGAAGTTTATCTTTTGATGCTGGCCTTTATCTTTCGTTTTTTGACTATCAATTGCGACAAACTTGGTTTCAGAATCCAATGAGAAAACTATATCACTATAAATAATATCTGAATTTGCTTGATATATCTCGCCAAAAAGTAATGATGCATAGCTTTTCTCTTCCTGCGCTATTAACACTTCAAGGCTGATATTGGTAATATCAAACTCATAAGAATAGGAGCTTAAATCACCACAAGAACTACCATCGTCCTTATAATCATCCTGACATCCTGAGACTAATAAAAGTATTGTTAATGGAATTAATTGTTTAAATATCATAGGTCACCCTAAAGTTAAATGAGACGAGAACTGGTTAAGTAATAGTTAGTTCAAGCAAGCGATGAAAGAAATGCTCATATATCTGAACGAGTTAAAAAGTCACTAACTCTTTCCTTTAATGAACTATTAGGTTTCAGTTCTAAATAGTATTGGTAATAAGGTATGGCCTCTTTTTCTCTTTCAAGTTTCACTAAATTATCGGCTATGTTCAAATACACAGAGGCGCGTTTTGCATCTAGCTCAATGGTCTTCTCTAACCATGGCTGTGCTTTTGCATATTGCCCATCTCGAAAAAGAATAAAACCGTAATCATTGACGACATTAGCACTATTAGGTAAATAATTTAATGCCTGCTCTAATTCAACTAAAGCCTGTTTATATTGGTTATTCTTATATAACTTTAACGCTTTTCGATGAATGACATCTGCTTGTGACTTTCGCTGTTTATAGCTTATTCCCGTTATTAAATTACTTTGTCGAGTTAAACTATTTGGCTGGTCTGTTGTTTTGGTTAGTTGTAATTTTAAGGCTTGATTTTCTCTTTTTAAATTAGCTATCGCCTGCTTTAATTCATCAATACTTAACGCTTTGACTGATTCTACTCTAGGCGATAATTCAAATAAGAACTCGCCACCTTGGCTACCGACCATATTACCAAAGGTCGGGGTTTGGCTTGCGTTATCACTCACTAAAGGCGATACGTAAGCACCTAATTCTGACGCGGTTATTATTTTGTTGTCGTCTAAATCGGCTGCTCCATCAAGGCCTTTTAATAAGGCCCAAGTGAAAACGGAATGACCATCGGGTCCACCATCTGAAACTTGTTGGTCTGCACCACCCGCGGTTAAAATTTGTCTGGCATTTCTGCTACTAATTTCATTGATATAATTAGATAGTCCTCCTGAGCGTGTTAGCGCAATACCGGAATAACAAGAGTCCATAACAAAATACACATGTTTGGCAGGGATCATGTCAGAAAAGTCTTGTAAGTGTGTCATGCTAATCGATTTGCTATGAAACTTATCTAGCTTGGCATCTACGGGAATGATGTAGCCTAATTTTCTACCTGACGGTAATATACGAGTCATACCGTGACCAGCATAAAAGATGAATACGCGATCATTGGGCTTAATACGTTTTGGATCAGCAAGTATATCTGAGATGTGACTTGTTATATTTTCGCCTGTGGCTTGCTCGTCTAACAAGGTGAAGATATTGTCTTCTTTAAAGTTATATTTAGTCTTAAGCATTTGCTTAACACCTTGGGCGTCATTGGCTGCATAGCCAAGTTGCGGCCAATATTGATATTTATTAATACCCACCACTAATGCCCAGCTTTCACCATACAACTCACTTTTAGTTTGCACAGCAGCCGTGGCTTTAAATTCATTGCCTTCAAGCGTGACGACTTTATAGCCCTTCTCGTTTAGCTGCTCCATTAATAAAGGTAAGGCTTGGACCGATTGTTTATGAATATCATGGAACAAAACAATACCTTTTTTCTTTTTCTCTAGTTCTTTTAAAACATTATCAACAATAGTCTGCGGTACAGGAGTCGCCCAATCCATTGAATCTATGTTCCACATGATGGATCTCATGCCTTCTGTTTTGGCAATATCTACAAGTTGTTTGTTTTTTGCACCGTAGGGAGGTCTAAATTCTGCAACATTTTTACCAGAAACTTTTTTAATCAACAAATTAGTATCTGATAACTCTAACTGTTGTTGTTCTTTCGTTAACTTGGTCATGACTGAGTGACTAAAAGAGTGATTGGCTAAGATGTGCCCTTCTGCTAGTGCGCGTTTAAGCTTTTTAGATTTCTTATCCAGTTTAACGGTACCCTTATCAACTGTGCCTATATTTTTACCAATGGCAAAAAAATAGGCTTTGGCGTCATACTTTTTAAGTGTATCTAAAATCTTATCGGTATTTTTATAATGTGGGCCGTCATCAAAGGTAAGCACCACTGTTTTTTCTGGGATCTCAAACCCCCACAACAAATCTTTTTTGCCAGCACCTCTGCTTTGGTTTTGCTCACCGGTAATTTGTTCTTCTTGTTTATTAAAGTCGGCATAAATTTGGTTAATATCAAATTGAATATATAAAAATTTAATATATTCCTGCCAAGGCTCAATATTGCTGTTAGCACGCATTAGCTGCTGTTGTATTTTATCTAAATGAGGAGCGTAATTAGCTTGAATCAATAGTTGTTGCTGTTCAATAAATTGTAAATGATTCAACTGGATGGTATTAAGAAAAGGAACTTGTTGATGTTCCGATATTAACGTATCAACAAGGTCGATAAAACTGAGTTTATCAGCGGCATGAGGCAGAGAATTAATAAAGTGAATCAATTGATTAACAGCATTGGTGTCTGCTAATAACGCTATTCCACTTGTTTCAATAACTTGCTGTTTCTGGAAATAAAAATTTCGAGCAATATGGATATTTTGCTGACGAGCCGCTTCGTTGTCGCTTTCACTCACCAGTAAAAAGGTAATGGTTTGTTGATGTTTAACTAAAGCCGACCAATTTTCTTCTAAACTGGCTTGAGCAGTTGTACTTAATGCAATCAGTAAAATGCTATATAACTGAATAATTCGAATCTTCATACCGTTGTCCTTAACTTTACCAACATACTTGATGTTTGGTTGTCACTTTATAGGTTAATAATTGGGCTTTTTTACCTTCACCCGTATAAATATCGATGTGTTTACCTTTAATAGCTTGGCCGACATCGTTTACTTTAAATGGCTGTTCGATACTTGCATCTAACGCTGGTATATATATTTCACGTCCAAAGGGGATTCTACTGGTATCGGCTGCGATGGTGGATAAAATTAAAGGATTTCCTTTTGCATCTAGCGGATGGATACTCTTGTGCCATTGACTACTGTAGTGCCCTAAATACCAACCTTCATTTGTTTTCCCCCATCCTTCAATTTTTACAGCGGTTAAAAAAGTGCTATCAAATGTTTTTGTTATAGCATCTTTAATTGTTATTTTTTTTAGCGACTTAACCGGATAGTCCTTTTCGACTGGCACAAAATACCCTGTTATTTGCCAATTCTCTTCACAGACCTTCGGTGTAGCGCTTGTACAAGCGATTAAAAATGAAATAAGAAAAAACATTAAATAGCACTTTATCATTTTAAATGTTCTCAAAAATGAGGCACTTTAACATACTAATAACATAACGATACTAATTGATTCTTTCAGATAACTTAAATTAATTAAACTTAAAAAGCGGCTAGACCGCCTATTATGGTTACTCTAATTATTTAAGGTTTCCAAAGGAGGTTTTATGGGACAACTGACAGATATGTTGAATTCAAAAGGGCTGTAATGGTTACGCGTTATGCTTCGTTTATTTTCACCCTGCTCTTTTATAGGCTGTACAAGCATGTTTAGCGAAGTGGCTCATGAATAAATCATTAAGCGATATTTTATTTTTTATGTTCAGCTTTTTGGTATTTATGTGATCTCATTTGTAAGTTGCAGGTTATATAATTAGGGGAATTTAAAAAGGCCATCACTTGTTAAAGTTATGGCCTTTTGTGTTGTGTTTGTTGTTAAGCTTATTTAATCATCGTTAACTAAAGTGATTTTTTTAGAGTACATCTTCAAAAAGAAATGAATACGATTAGAGCGCCTTTTTGATAACATTACTCTAATATCACCAGCCAACAATGCTTCACTTCGTTTCACCTTAATCAATGGAACAAAGGGTTTGTTATCAATACTGATAGTAGTCATATGATGACAAATCGCTTTTATTCTTGCTTGTTCGATATCCACTGCGCTAATCCTAAAGAAGTTATTTATCCGTATGATATAGAACAGATAAATTATAACTGCATTAAGTTGTTCTAAAAATGTGTTCAATTGTTTTTACTTACAAATTAAATAGCAATAACAACAGTAAGTTAACAGGTTATTTACACCAAACCTTCCCACCAATCATTTTGAAAGCAGGTGTGCCTCTAATTAAACAATCTCGGGCAAATTGTTTGTCACATTGTGGGCAAATACAAGGCAAAAGTGTGAAGTCTTGGCTGATTCGCTCCTTAAAACATTTAAGTAAAGCGCCTTTACCACCTTTACGGTATTTAAACAGTAAACAATTACAAGCTTTGCAATAAACATCAACCGTTTTACTGGGCCCTTTTTTATTGGGTTTTGACATTTTTAGCTATTCCTAACACAGCTAGGTTATTTGCCATATCTTGTGCGGCCGACTTGGGGGTAATGTCGTCATCAATTTTGATTATTTTACCTTCCTTTGAGATATAAAAAGTGACACGACTAGCCACTCTGAACATATTAAGAACTTGATAAGCTTTTGCTGCAACTTTGTTAGGATCACTTAACATTGGAAAGTCAGCACCTGTTTTTTCGGCAAAGTCACGATTATCATCAAGTGGATCGACACTGGCCATAAAGTAGCTAACATCAAATTCTCTGATTAAATGCCCTTGCTCCGTTAGTGATTTACATTCAATGGTACAACCGCGTGTATTTGCCATGGGGTACCAAGCAATAACAACGGCTTGTTTTCCTTTGTAATCACTTAATTGATAAAAATCACCGTTAGTCGCTTGTAAGTTAAAGTTTGGTGCAGTATCACCAACTTTGAGATCAGCGGAAAAGGCGGAGAAGCCAATTAGGCTAGCTAGAGTACAAAATAGTTGTATAGTTTTTGTCATGTGAATTCTCAATAGTAAAAAAGTAACGATAAAAAATAGCAGTTTATGGCTTTCATCTGCTGATTAATAGATATTCGAGAAGATTAACTTACATTTTTAAAGTTTTTTCTATAGTAAAAACCTTGGACAAAGTCACAACTAAGCTGCTGAGCAAGTAGCAAGTCTTCTGTAGTTTCTACTCCTTCTAATATTATTTTTTTGTTTGCACTGTGAGCATAGTCAATGATGGACTTAACCAACAACATGAAATTTCGATTGGTTTTGTTTTTTATAACAAACTTATCAAGCTTAATATAATCAACTAATTGAATAACCGAGGTTGAAATCATCGATTGTGGATTACAGACATCGTCTATTGCTGTGGATATGTTATTTTTAGCAAGATTATCAATCATGGCTAAACTCATAATGGCGTCATTTATTTCCGAGTTCTCTATTAACTCAACGATAACATTGGATTTTTGATACTCTTTAAATAGAATAAGAAACGGATTACTTTGATCAATAATGCCGCTAGAAAAATATGAGTCCTGATCAAGGTTAACAAAAATATCGTGACCATTTACAGCATAAGATAATTGTAATTTTTTTTGTTGATACTCTACCTGAAACAAACTCAACGGACTTGAATGCAGTGATTCATAAACAAGATCGGGACGAATAGCTTTATTATCCGTCGTATAAAACCTTGCCAATGATTCGTAAGCAAAGATATCTTGGGTTTTACAATGTACAATGGGTTGATATTCAACACCGAAGCGTTTGTTTTCGATAAGATCGATTAAACACTCTGCGCTAAGCAAATTTTTATCTTTCATTAACGTCAGCCGACAATTTCTTAGCCGACCATTCCTACAACATTTATGGAAATGCAGAGGTTAAATGAGAATCATTATCGTGTAAAGGGTTGTTTTACTATTATTGCCTGTTTGCCATTAATTTACGCGTTATCGCAGGAATGTCGGTTATAGTTTCACCTTGCTCGATAAAACTCAACTCATCATCTATATATTCAGGCTCTAAATCGTCTGATGACTCAGCTAAAATGTCATTGCCTTTGATAACCTTTGCAATCATAGCTTCTTCCCCTGATTGCTTACTTGAAATACCCGATCCGATAATTAATATTTCAATCTCTGAGGACAGATCTGGGTCCAAAGTCACGCCTGGTACAATAAGTACAGAGCTATTAGTAATTTTGGCCCTAATGTGGTCAATTAAGCCATTGTAAGTAGACAACTTAGGCTCTGACTTACAAAACAATTGGAAAATAATACCTTTCGCTGTGTCAATATTTGCAATGGACACTAACGGGTTGTTAAGTGCCTGGTCAAGCGCTTCAAATGCTTCCTCCTCAGAGTTAGCTTTGCCAACGCCTAAAATGGACTCACCTTCATAAGATAAAATAGTAGAGAAGTCATTTTTGTCGACGTTGACATAACCCGTTTCATTTAGCATTTGTACTAAAGCGATGAGTAAATTTTTCAAAACCTCATTGCTTTGATTAAAAGCTGAAAATAAGCCTACACTCTCGCCTAACCCTTTTAGTAACAGATCATTTGATAGCGTTATGTAAGCATGTATAGGCTCTTTAATATCATCAATACCTTGTAGTGCATAATCTAATCGCATTTCCCCTTCTGACTCAAAAGGTAGCGTAACTATGGCCAAGCAATTGATATTCAAATCTCTGGCGATTTGTGCAACTAATGGGCTTGCTCCTGTCCCTGTACCGCCACCAAAGCCTGCTGTGATGATAACGATATCACTATCCGATATTGCACTCCGTAGCAAGGCTTCACTTTCTTGTGCGGCTTGAAAACCAACCTTAGGATCAGCTCCTGCGCCATAACCATTCGTTAAGTTTTCACCAATAAGGATTTTGTTTTCAACATTGATACTATTTAATGCGGCAAGGTCAGTGTTTACTGCAATTAAGTTAACTTGTTTAGATAAATTATTTTCGCTTAGCATGTTAACTGTATTGCAACCACAACCTCCTATGCCTACTACGGTGATCAATAGTTCAGGGTTGCCGTTAAGAAGTTCTTTCATATAATTCCTTAATGAATAATCTAATCTGTCACCTAATCACCAGCGATATTACCAAGGATTAGGTGGCTAATATTAGGTCTTATTATTTATCTTATGCTGTTCTAATGTTTAGCTAAAATCACATTATTTACCTTTTATTATAGAGATCAAATTCTCGATGATCCACAGTAAAAGATAACTCTAAGCATCATAAATTTTCTTTCAAAATTTAATCTTCACAATCACTTCAAATATTGCTTATTTCAAATATTATCTTTATGGATATTTATGAGTTAAAAAACCCCAATAAATAATTAAAAGACTTATATCCATAGTAAACAGTCACACACAGCCTTATTAAGGGGTTAGCAGGGTTACCCCCATACAACCCATCTAGGGTTGCCAGGGTTACCATTGCTAGTGATAAAGAGTTGCCGGAGTTACTTGTAAGTTGACCCAAGGAGTTGTCAGGGTTATACTTATTTATAGGCCTTGTTAGTGATGTTAGGAGCGAAAAATGAAGTATGCTGTTGTGTTTGTTTATGATGAAAAAGGGGCTTGTTATCAAGTGTCAGTACCTGACCTTCCGGGTTGTGCGGTCACAGCTAAAACAGTGGATTTAGGTTTGGAAGAAATGACAAAAGCTATTCAATCACATCTTGCGATATTGGCAGAGTACGGGGAGAAAGTTCCGAATGCTCTGAGTATAGAAAGCCATCGAAAAAATTACATGCTGGAAAATCCACACACTTTTTCACAAGCTTTTTGGGCAATAATAAATATAGATATAACACCCTATTTAGGTAAGAGTCATAAAATAAACGTTACGCTACCTGAGTTATTGATAGCTCAGATAGATGACAAAGTAAGTAAGTCATCTGATTACAAAACACGATCGGGATTTATTGCTAGTGCTTGTTTTGCAGAATTAGCGAAGTAATTATTTTAGTAATTGGATTGGCGAAGTTAAAATTTATTTGCGCTGCGATTCATTTAAGTTATGTTATGTTACTAAAAATAACTTAAATGAATCGCAGATAGAATTGTTTTGTCTGGTGGATGAATATTAAGTTTTTAAACAAAGTTATTTTGATAACGATTAAAGCTGTTCACTTCAGTTGATTACTAAGTTTACTACATGAATAATAATTATAGTAAGGGAGCTAAGTTGATTTTACTGGCTGCTAGATTAATTTTATTTTCGAAACTTAATTGATTACCTTGCTCATCACAATCGCTAATAAAATCGAGTTGCGCCATTTGGGGTATTGGCAACAAGTGTTCAAGTTCATTAATGTTTTCACTTAAGTTACTCATTAAATTACTGTCGGCACAATTCGCAATCCATGCCACACAATCTAAACCATCCGTCTTGATTGCTTCATAGGTTAATAGTGCATGATTCAAACAACCTAATTTCATGTTTACAATAAGCACAACTTTTATTTGCTCTGCTTTAACAAAGTCTGATAAAAATTGATAAGATGATTTTTCATTGCCGGTAGCATCTAGATTAGCTACTTCACCAAGTGGTAAGCGCCATCCACCGGCACCTTCAACTAGAGTAAAATCTGCTTGGCATAATTTCACTTTTTGATAGTACCTACTGATATCAGCAACTGTAATTGTTTGGTTTTGTTTTTTCGCCGCAATGTGTGGAGCAATAGGTGCTTCAAAAGCAATTGGATTAATTTGTTGAATACTTTGTTTAGCATTCGAAAATTCACAAAGTAATTTGGCGTCTTCATTAACTAGTTGACCGTCAACTAATTCACAGCCAGCAGCAATAGGTTTATATGCTGCAACGGTCAATGGATCATTTGTCGAATTATTATTATGTTGCTTTAAAGCAGAAATAATTGCACAACTTACAAAGGTTTTACCGGCATCGGTATCTGTAGCGGTAATAAAAACTTGGTTCATAACTTTTTAACTTTTTAACTTTTTTATTAAATATGCGTCTATTTAGCTGCAAAAGACAAGAGCCTACTTTGCCGCTAACTAGGTTTTAGTTATTTAACTTAACCACTAAGCCTGAAAATAAGCGATAAGTTGCTGGGTAAATACCACTTGGCTCTAAAAAATCTTTATAGTGATCGGTCATTTTAAACCACTTATCTTTACCAGACAGGCCTCTATTTTTTTTCTGCGCTAAGTGGTTTGCGCCTAACCCTTTCAACTCACGAGCTAAATGGATAACGTTTTGATATTCCAAAACGATATCTTGGCATTTTTGTTCAACTAACTTACCGCTTTTATTATTAAATAAAGTGTTGAGCTCCATCACGGTTTTAAAATCTATTACATGCTGATCGTCATCAACTTGTTTCCAAGAAGATTTAAGTTCATGTAAAGTACCGTCAACTAAGGTGGTAAAAATAAGTAAACCACCCGGCTTTAACACCCTAAGCATTTCAGTAATTGCTTCATCAAGAGGATTGAACCACTGGATTACCAAGTTTGAATAAATAAAATCGATGCTATTATCTTTTAACGGAATATTATGAGCGTCAGCTTCTAACCAGGTAATGTCTTTATTTCGGGATTCTTTTGCGAAATGCAGCATGTCTGTAGAAATATCTAGACCGATAACTTGGTCATAAGATCCCGCTAATAAGTCAGTAAAAAAACCTGTACCAGAGCCTAAATCTAACACCGTTAAATCGTTTCGGTTTGGTAGCCAAGGCATAAGATGTTTACCTGAAAAACGCTGTAATCTTGCTGATACATCATATGATTTACTGGCTGAGCCAAAACTTTTACCTATGTTTGCTCTGTTTGCATTTTGTTGTTCTGTTTGAACCATTAAGCTATAGCCTTATTTATACTTTCCGCTAAGTACCTGATATCTTGAGTGTTGTGGCTTGCGCATATGGTAACGCGTAATCTTGAGCTATTTACTGCTACCGTCGGAGGACGAATTGCCGTTAACCAAACACCTTGTTTTTTTAGTTTATCACTTATCAAAAGTGCTTTTTTCTCATCGCCAATTATTATGGCATGAATTGAAGATTGTGTAGTCACTAACTCAACGTCTGGTGAAAGTAAGACAGTAAAGAGTTCACTTAGTTCGCTGATTTTTTCTCGGCGCCAATGTTCTTTCTGAATCAGTTCGATGCTCTTTTTTGTTGCCCAAGCAATGGCTGGAGAAATTGCTGTTGAGTAAATATAATGACGAGAAAAATTAACTAAGTACTCATGTAAATCTTCGTTACAGGTTAAAAACGCGCCACTAGTGCCAATTGCTTTACCTAATGTTGCCATGGTGATATCAATATCAGCAAAGCTATTACTGCCCTCACCTTTATCGCCGATAACACCAATACTGTGTGCATCGTCTAAATAAAGCCAAGCTTCTTGATCCTTAGCCACTTGTGCCAGCGCTTTAACTTTTGCTTGGCAACCATCCATACTAAACACACCTTCAGATGCAATAAGTTTATCAGGAATGGTAGTGGCACTGCTGAGTAAGGTTGTTAGCTGCTCAATATCATTATGGTTAAAGCGTCTTACTTTTGCATTACTCTGATAAGCGCCATCAATCATGGAAGCGTGACTTAGCTTATCAAGGTAAAAATGACTTTGCTTTGACTTACCAAGCGCATGAAAAATAGCTAAATTAGCACTAAAGCCACTGCTAAAAAGTAAACATTTCGGTTTGTTTAACCACTGACAGATATCATCTTCAAGTGCTTGATGTGCATAATGATAACCGGTAACTAAACTGGAGCTACTTGCACAGGTGCCAAATTTATCAGCCCCTTCTTGCAATGCTTTATTTATTTCTGAATGATTATTTAAACCTAGATAATCATTTGATGAAAAATTAAGATATGACTTACCCTTGATAACGATTTCTTTGCCTTGGTTTGTGGTGTTATTGCAAACCAATTGACGATAACGAGACTTAATCTTTTGCTCTTTAACGTCGGTGCGAATAAAATCAAAGGTCATAGTGTACTTATTACTCACTTGTTGTTCATCTTTACTAAATACTGAAACTAAAATTAAATAGTCCGCTAGCAATATAATTACTAGCGCTATTTAAACTCTCTTGCTTACAAGGAGAGCTGTTAGGCTTTTAATATCAATGCTATACCGATGCGTTGTAAAATAAGTCACTGTTTTGTTGATCAACAATGGCTGTTTTTACTAGTTTATCAGATGAAGCACTTTCATCAGCAACCGTTTCTGTATTAATGCCAAGTTTTTCAAATAAGGCGATATCTAGATTGGTTTCTGGGTTCTCTGCCGTTAATAACTTGCAGCCATAAAATATTGAGTTTGCGCCAGCAAGGAAACACATCGCTTGCATCTGCTCATTCATCGCTGAACGGCCAGCAGATAAACGTACATGGCTTTTTGGCATCATGATACGTGCTACGGCAATACAACGAATGAAATCAAAGCTTTCTAAGTCATCAACGTTAGCTAATGGGGTTCCTTCAACCTTAACCAGCATGTTAATAGGCACACTTTCTGGTTGCGGGCTTAAATTTGCCAGTTGTATTAATAACGATGAGCGATCAATTGCCTTTTCACCTAAACCAACAATACCGCCGCTGCATACTTTCATACCAGCGCCTCGGACGTTATCCAAGGTATCTAATCTATCTTGATAGGTACGTGTGGTGATGATTTGGTTGTAATGCTCAGGAGAAGTATCTAAGTTATGATTGTAGTAATCTAAGCCAGCATCATTTAATCGATCAGCTTGTTCACCAGATAACATACCTAAAGTCATGCAAGTTTCCATACCAAGCGCTTTAACACTTTTAACCATATCAAGTACATAAGGCATGTCACGTTCTTTAGGGTTACGCCAAGCGGCCCCCATACAAAAACGGGTCGAGCCCATTTCTTTAGCTCTTTGTGCTGCTTCTAATACTTTTTCTACCGCTAAGAGGCTTTCTTTCTCTAAATCTGTTTTATTACGTGCACTTTGTGAACAGTATTTGCAATCCTCTGGGCAAGCACCTGTTTTAATCGATAATAAGGTACTCACTTGTACTTCATTAGCGTTAAAGTTTTCTCGGTGAACCGTTTGTGCTTTAAACATTAAGTCATTAAAAGGCATAGCAAATAATGCTTCAACTTCTTTTAAATTCCAGTTGTGACGAACGATAGAATTTGTTGATTGTGCTAGTGATGAATTTACCACTGCGGAACTACTTAAATCTGACATAAAACCCAATTGCATCTAGTGAACTTAACGGGTAGTCTAGCCTCACTAAGCATGATGTCAACGTTTAAAGAGTATTTTAGTTAACATATGAACAATAAATATACAGCACTGTCACATTCTGAACAGAATTCACTACTTCGTTTTGATAAAGAAAACGTTTGGCATCCTTATACTTCTATGTCTGATCCTCTCCCTAGCTATTTAGTTGATAGTGCTCAAGGGGTGACTATCAACTTGGCCAGCGGTGAACAGCTAATCGATGGCATGTCTTCATGGTGGTCAGTATTGCATGGTTATAATCATCCAAAGCTCAATGCAGCCCTTCAAGAGCAAGCTGCTAAGATGTCGCATGTGATGTTTGGTGGTTTAACGCACCAAAGTGCTATTACTTTATGTGAAAAATTGATTCGATTGACACCTAGGGGCTTAGAAAAAGTATTTTTATCGGACTCTGGCTCTGTCAGTGTTGAGGTCGCTATGAAAATGGCGTTGCAATACCAGCATGCCGTTGCTGCAAAGAACAAAACAAGTTTGACCAAAACAAAACTGCTGACGGTTAAAAATGGCTATCACGGCGATACTTTTGCCGCTATGTCAGTGTGTGATCCGGTTACAGGTATGCATCAAATATTTGAACAAGTATTAATGCAGCACTATTTTGCACCAGCACCTTCAATTAAACTTGGTGAACAATGGGTAGAGGATGAAGTTAGTGAATTGGAGACTTTATTTAAACAGCACCATAGTGACATTGCTGCCTTTATTATTGAGCCAATAGTACAAGGTACTGGTGGCATGCGCTTTTACCATCCAGAGTATTTAAAGACTTGCCGAAAACTTTGTGATCAATTTGATGTTTTACTCATTGTCGATGAAATCGCTACTGGCTTTGGTCGCACCGGTAAACTCTTTGCCTGCGAGTGGGCAGACATTAGCCCCGACATTATGTGTTTGGGTAAAACCTTAACAGGTGGCTACATCACCCTTGCGGCTACATTATGTACAGCACATATTGCGCAAACCATCAGTGAAGGTGAAGCCGGTTGTTTTATGCATGGGCCAACTTTTATGGGTAATGCCCTCGCCTGTGCAGTCGCAAACGCTAGCATTGATTTGTTATTTGAAAATGATTGGCAAACGCAAGTAGTTGGCATTGAGCAAACACTTAACACACTACTTTTGCCTTTAGCAAAACATGAGCGCGTAAAAGATACTCGTGTATTAGGCAGTATTGGCGCGGTGGAATGTCTTCAAAGTGTTAACGTAGCACAAATACAAAAACGCTTTGTTGAATTAGGAGTATGGATCCGGCCTTTTGGCACGTTAATCTATATTATCCCGCCATTAGTCATCAATACGGCCGAGCTTAGTAAGCTTATTGATGCCATTGCTACAGTACTTAATGAGGATGACTGTTTTAATTAGTCGTCAATTTCGAAAGGTGTCATTGAAGATGAATTTTTTATTCAACCGGTAACAACTTTTCGGCATCTTCGACAAAACAAATCGGAGATGCCAGTAGCCTTAATAATTTAGCGTAACTTAATCATGCTTTAACTCACTTCACTTTGATTACTGTACCTTTACTAAGATATACACCAACCAAATAAGATTAATACTCAATAAAAACCATAAATTGAAATGCGGGTTATCACTACGTCTGCGACTACGATATTTATCAACCATTAACGCAACATAACTACCCAATGCACTAAGCCAAAGCATAATATAAAGGTATCCAGTTAACGGAGTTAACCAAAATTGACGAATTTCAACGTCGTAATAACGTAATACGCCATAATCTTTATCTGGTGCAGCATAATAAGACATCACCAGTGCAACTAGAAAGAGTAGCCAGCTTAATATCGTAATAATAGTTTTCGCATAGCCCCAAAAGTCGTTACTTTGCCGACGTTCTTCTCTTCGTTCGACTTTAACTTCCCCACGATTGTCTTTTGTCATTACTACTTATTCCATCCATTTGAGTACTTTATGATGCTAACTAGCGCTATTTATGATTGTTCGCTAAGTTATTTGGTATTGCTCATTGCATTTACGTCTTGTTGCTAAGGCATAGCGCATTATGTATTTTACTCTAATACTTTCCATGTTTTATCTTCTTCCTTAGTGATGTTTTGCTGTTTTTACATCTATTTATAGTTAACTAGCACTATTTGTTATTGTTCGGTGCAATTAAGCATTGCATTTACGCCTTGTCACGGTAACATATCACCCCATTTTCAGCATAATACCAATTAGCTTACTCATGTATTCTAATTTAGGTATAAAGCATTTTAATCAATTTTATAAGAATAAGAGGTCATTAAATGTCAGTTATAGCAATTACTGATGTATTAGCGGGAAAGTTTCCTGTTGATGAGAGCATTACAGTACACGGTTGGATTAGAACTCGTCGCGATTCAAAAGCGGGTATTTCATTTTTAGCACTTCATGACGGTTCATGTTTTGACGCTATTCAAGCCATTGTGCCTAATGAACTCGACAATTATGAAAGTGACGTTCTTAAACTAACCACTGGTTGTTCAGTGAAAGTTACTGGTATTTTGGTTGAATCCCCAGGTAAAGGTCAAGCTTTTGAGATTCAAGCAACATCTGTTGAAGTGCTTGGTTTTGTTGAAGACCCTGATACTTACCCTATGGCCGCAAAACGTCATAGTATTGAATTCTTACGTGAACAAGCACATTTACGTGCTCGTACTAACATCGGCGGCGCGGTAACTCGTGTACGTAACTGTTTAGCACAAGCAGTTCATCGTTTCTTACATAGCAAAGGTTATTTCTGGATAAGTACTCCACTTATCACAGGTTCAGATTGTGAAGGTGCTGGTGAGATGTTCCGTGTAAGTACCTTAGATATGGAAAACTTACCACGCAACGATGAAGGCAAAGTTGACTACAACCAAGACTTCTTTGGTAAAGAGACGTTTTTAACAGTATCTGGCCAATTGAACGTAGAGACATATTGTAACGCGTTATCAAAAGTATATACTTTTGGCCCAACTTTTAGAGCTGAAAACTCTAATACTACCCGTCACTTAGCTGAGTTTTGGATGGTTGAACCTGAAATTGCCTTTGCTGATTTATCAGATGCTGCTGACTTAGCCGAAGAGATGCTTAAGTATGTATTTAAAGCGGTTCTAGAAGAGCGTGCTGATGATATGGCCTTCTTCCAACAGCGTGTAGATAAGACGGTACTTGAGCGTTTAGACTCAGTTATTAATACCGACTTTGTTCGCCTTGATTACACTGACGCTATCACTATCTTAGAAAACTGTGGCAAGAAATTTGAAAATGCCGTGTCTTGGGGTGTTGATTTAAACTCAGAGCATGAACGTTATTTAGCTGAAGAGCATTTTAACGGCCCAGTAGTTTTACAAAACTACCCGAAAGATATTAAGTCTTTCTACATGCGTTTAAATGATGACGGCAAAACTGTTGCAGCTATGGATATCTTAGCACCAGGTATTGGCGAAATCATTGGTGGTAGTCAACGTGAAGAACGTCTTGACGTTTTAGATAGCCGCTTAGAAGAAATGGGCTTAGATATTGCTGATTACGGTTGGTATAGAGATTTACGTCGTTACGGTACTGTTCCTCATTCAGGTTTTGGTTTAGGTTTTGAACGTTTAGTTGCGTATGCCACTGGTATGCAAAACGTTCGTGACGTAATCCCATTCCCAAGAACGCCTAATAACGCAGCATTCTAATAGTAAAAAGTTACAAACAAAAAGGCGACCTTTGGTCGCCTTTTTTATTACTCTGATTTTATGATTAACTCTTTGGTGCTAACATTTCCCCTAAAAGTTAATAGTCAAATTTCATAATAAACGCTCTCAGCGTTACTGCCAGTAGCTCACATTATTTTTAAAATCTTTCGCTGGTTTAATATGCGGTTCTTTTGTGGGTGTTCCTATATATAGGAATCCGGCAATGTCATTACCTACTTCAAGCCCTAAGCCCTGCTTTACTGAGTCGCTGTAAGCTAAATCACCAGTGCGCCACATAGCGCCATATCCTAATGAAAATGCAGCCATTTGCATTGCCTGTGCACAACAGCCGGCAGCAATTAATTGTTCCTGTGCTGGGACCTTATTATGTTCAACATACTGAGTTGAAATAACAATAATCATTGGTGCTCTAAAGGGCATCTTTGCTACTTTTGCCATTTTCTCATTAAGGGCATGTTCATCTATGCTCTCTTGGGTATTAGCGCCTGCGATAAGCTCGGCCTTACTTGATAACTCAATGGTAGTAGCTTCAACAAACAGTTCACTTAAACGCTGTAATCCTTGTCCTGAAATAACGTGAAAATGCCAAGGTTTTATACCTCCATGGTCCGGTACACGCATACCCGCTGATAACAAAGTGGTTAAATCTGTCCCTGAAGGGGCAGGATCCGTTAATAAAGGCGTTGATTGTCTTTGCAATAATAATTCAATAGCGTTCATAAAGTTCTTCTAACAAGTGGTTTTCTTGGAAGTTTATCTGTTAGTTTACCGTTGTGCACGTTTATCTAACTAATCTTTTTAATAAACAGGCCAAATAATCTTATTACCAAGAAAACATTATTTACCCTTGACTTCATTTAGAGCAAACGCCAATATGATCGTAACTGAACTGTAAACTACAATACATTAGGAAATCAGCAAAGCAATGCAAAACAACTTACTCGCCATAATCAACAATCGAACGCCTAAAGTGGTAGCTATCAGCTGTCTGCTTATGGTCAATCGACTGTGGCAAGTTAAGAGCCAGTTTAATTACAATTGGCCAACCTATGCGGAGCATTGAGAACACAATTTCTAACCAGTTATTAATCTAGTTCACTTTTAAGCCGCAGAAATCACTTCTTGCGGCTTTTTTGTTTTTATCACTTCAAATTACCGCAACTTTTCTGGCTTAACTTGTTTTCATTTAAATAAATTTCAAAAACGCGCAATAAAGCAAAGTTTAATAAAGGAGAGTAAAAATGTCAGTGTCAATTGCCTACTTGGCGGTACTATTAATTTGGTCTACCACCCCACTGGGTATTGTATGGAGTAGTGAGTCAATTAGTCCGAGTTTAGCCGTGTTAACGCGGATGGTTATCGCGTTAATATTAGGTGCATTACTGATAAAGGCTAATCGAATTAATCTCCCGTGGCACAGACAGGCAGTAAAGTTATATAGCTACTCTGCAGCAGGTATTTTTGGCGGTATGTTGTGCTCTTATCTTGCTGCGCAATATTTGTCTTCTGGCATTATTTCATTGGTCTTTGGTTTGTCACCAGTAATTTCAGCGTTATTAGCTAAGAAGATATTAGC
>Ga0209396_1000501_pt1 | contig 45984 bp, 43 predicted proteins | sample GOMGulsemesocosm_6_FD_184638 | JGI IMG/M metagenome (GOLD analysis project Ga0209396, IMG submission 184638) | Methane-oxidizing microbial communities from mesocosms in the Gulf of Mexico - GOM8C Gulf of Mexico (SPAdes) (version 2) | ecosystem: Environmental > Aquatic > Marine > Cold seeps...
GTCTAAGCTTTCTTTAATCAATGCATTAAAATCAATAAGCTTGGTGTTTTTTTCATCATGTTCAACATCACCAAATTGTTGTAACGCACTGACTCTATCAGCCGCATCATTCATAATAGATTTAATATTGTTTAAACGCTTAAGACTAATATCTGATAAACCTTTTTGAAATTTGATAATTTCTAAATTCCCCATCATTTGCTGTAGTGAGTTATTGAAATCATGGGCAATAGAAGCAGACATTTCTCCTATTGCTTTCAACCTTTGGTGTTTAACCTGAGCCTCCTCAAATTGTTTTAATGATGTAATATCTTGATTAGTACCTGTTAAGACAATAGGCTTCTCATTCCCTCCCAATATAGGTTTGCAAATAGCTTTAATCCATTTTTGTTCATTAAAGGGAAGTGAGATCCGGAATTCAATAATGTATGGTGTCCCTAAATTAATGGCATTGTCAATACTACTAATAAATGTTTTTTGGTCATCAATGTGAATTTGCTCAGCTAGTCTATTAAAGTCTGGAACTCCTTTCTTTGAATCTAACCCCCAGATATGAAATGTTTCATCCGACCATTCATTTTTTTGAGTTGAAATATCAAATGTCCAGCTTCCCACACGTGCTAATTTTTGCGCTTCATTTAATCTGTTTTCGCTTTCCTCTAGCTTACGGTGCCCTTCTTTAAGTCGTGTTATGTTTTGAACTGTGCCTGACAAGCTGATCACCTTCCCATTCTCTCCAAATGTAGGTTTACAAATGGATTTCACTGTTTTTTTTTCATCATTAGGAAGGAGAAATCGAAGTTCAATACTGTATGGAGTTCCTATACTAATAGCTTTGTTAATGCTGTTATTAAATAACTCTAGGTCATCTGGGTGAATTCGGTTTCTAATTATATCGTTTTCAGGCATGGGTTTCTTTGAATCGAAACCCCAAATTCGAAATGCTTCATCAGACCATTCTAACTTTTGTGCTAAAACATCAAATGTCCAACTTCCAATACCTGCCAATTTCTGTGCCTGATTTAAAACATTGTTTAACTTATGTAGTTTTTCGTTTTGAATATCTATTTCCTTCTCCGCTTTCTTCTCCTCAGTTATATCTCGTCCTATTGAAGTTATTTTTGTTATTTCGTTATTAGCCCTTTCAAAATTTATATTCCATGATACTTTCAAAACATCTCCAGTAATATTTACCTGTCTGTTTTTTAATTGAAATGTCTTATTACCTGACGCGACCCACTTAGTAAATTCATTTTTTGTAAATTCAACATCTTCAGGATGTATAAAATCAAATGCAGACCTTCCTTTACATTCTTCAGGTTTTAAACCAAAGAATTTCATAGAAGCATAATTCACAAAAATAATATCTCCTTTATTATCGACTACAGTAATTAGATCGGTTGTGGTTTCTACTACATCTATGTAGTCTTTTTTACTTTTGACTAATGCTTTGTTTTGATTTTTGATTTCTTGTTGAACAGCTTTACGCTTATGTATATCCTTGCATATTTTAACGATTTCTACCACTTCGCCATCAGTGTTTTTAACAGGGTAAATGTATTCTGAAAACCATTTTTTTTCTCCTAGCCAATCTAAAAGCACTTCTATTGTTTCACTTTTACCTGTTTTTTTTACTTTTTCAAACGTATCCAGAAGCGTGTTGGAAATGTCTTTATCAAAAAGATCGCTGGGCATTTTACCTACTATATCTTTAGCTGTTACATCATAACATGTTGGGCCACTATAATAAAGATATTTACCATTAAGTTGATGTATGGTAATCATATCTTCATTTGCTTTTAACAGCATGCTGATACGTTTTTCGCTTTGTGTTAGTTTATTTTTAAGTTTTAATTTATCAATCAGTTTTTCTAACTCCTGATATGAAGGTTTTTTAGTTGATTTCATATTGTTATATGTCTATTGACTTTAACTTAGGGGGGTTAAATATATTTCAGCTTAATCAAATATAGCTAATTCAATGGTTTTTTACGCAATAAAAACATTACAGATGTTTTATAGCTTCAAGTACCATAACTTTTTTCAATTGATTTTTGTTATGAAACTATTGTAATTTATCATCATAAAATCATTAATAAACAAGATAAAAAAAATATATTTGCCATCATAAAATGATAAATATAATGGCAGAAAGAATTAAATGTTTGATTATCGGTTCAGGTCCAGCAGGATACACAGCAGCAATTTATGCAGCAAGAGCAGATATGAAACCAGTTATGTATACAGGTTTACAAATGGGAGGGCAATTAACTACAACTACAGAAGTAGATAATTACCCGGGGTATCCAGATGGAACTGATGGAACTGCAATGATGAATGATTTGCAAAAACAAGCTGAGCGTTTTGGAACTGAAGTTCGTTTTGGAATGGTTACTAAAGTTGATTTCAGTAATGAAGCTGGAGGAATTCACAAGGTCATTGTTGATGAATCTATTGAAATCGAAGCTGAAACTGTAATTATTTCTACTGGAGCAACTGCAAAATATTTAGGAATTGAAAGCGAACAACGATTAATTGGTGGTGGAGTTTCTGCTTGTGCTACTTGTGATGGTTTCTTTTATAAAGGTCAAGATGTTGTTGTAGTTGGAGCTGGAGATACTGCTGCTGAAGAAGCAACATATTTAGCAAATATCTGTAAAAAAGTTACTGTATTGGTTCGTAAGGATTATATGAGAGCTTCAAAAGCAATGCAGCATAGAGTTGAAAGAACAGAAAACATTGAGGTATTATACAATACTGAAATTGATGAGGTTATTGGAGATGCTGTTGTTGATGGTGTTAGTGCTGTTAATAATCAAACAGGAGAAAAAACAGTAATCCCTGTTACTGGAGTTTTTATTGCAATTGGTCATAAACCAAATTCAGACTTATTCAAAGGAGTTTTAGATATGGATGATGTTGGATATTTAATTACTAAAGGAAAATCTACAAAAACGAATTTACCCGGAGTTTTTGCGGCTGGAGATATTCAGGATAAAGAATACAGACAAGCTGTAACTGCAGCAGGAACTGGATGTATGGCAGCCTTAGATGCTGAACGTTATTTAGGTGCTTTAGAATAGTATCTAAACGTATATAAAATTTAAAAAGAGGTTGCGAAAGCAATCTCTTTTTTATTTGCTCACATTTAATAATTATTTTTTTTAGATTTGAGGAAGGCTAATTTTTGAGAATATCTTATGAAGAACTTTATTTGGATTGCATTATTGCTATCTACAGTTTCTATTTTTGGACAACAAGAAAAAATGCTTACTCAATTCACGCCATTTTTATCAAAAACCTATTACAATATTAATTTTGGAGCGATTTCATATCCATATTCAGATGCGAATTTAAAACCTGGTTTTATTTCTGAAGGAGTTCAAAAGAATCGGTTTTCTGGAAGGTTATTATTGGGGTATAAATTAAAAGAAGATTTAGCAGTTCAGTTTGGAGTACTGAGACCTGGAGATTGGTTTAAGTTCGATAATATTAATAATATTGGTTACGAAAGAAGTGTTTGGTTTAATCTCTGGTCTTTGTCACTAAAGAAAAGCTTTAACTTGAATGAAAAATTGTCTTTTTATACAGAACTCGGAATTGGGAATTTATCTAGAGTTGGGTTTTCAATAAATGATGAGGTTATTTATAAAGATGCCCAGTATGCAACTTTAGTAACAGGTTTAGGTTTTTCGTATCGATTAAATAATAATTGGGATCTGCTATTGAATGGAACGTATGTTCCTAAATCAGAAAAACACAATCAGCCATCTACATTTCAATCTTCTGTAGGAATGCTATACCATTTAAAGAAGAGACCAATAGAAGAAGTTGAAAAGTATGAGAAAGAAAAGAAATACTTTTTCCCAAAACGATTACTTCAAATTGGATATGGAACTGATAATTTTGGGTTCTTTGCCAATGAATTTTTTGCAATGTCAGCTAAAATTGGAAATACAGAGAATATAGGTCTTCCTGTATTTTGGCTTGGAGAAGTAAAAGCAAAGCAATCGTTTATGATTACCTATCAGCAAACTGCTTTTCACACAGAAAAACTATTTTCTTTAGATTGGGGAGTTAGTGTTACTGGTTTTCAGACGTTAGATAAAAGCTCAGTGTACGCAGTTTCTATTTTTCCGATGCTGCGATTTTATGTATTCAGGGCTAACTCTTTTGATTCTTATATTAACTACTCTATTATTGGACCTACATTTCTTTCCAAAAAAAATATTGATGAATATAAAACAGGACCAAATGGTACCTATCAAGACTTTATGGGAGTTGGTGCTTTTTTCGGTAAGAAAAGAAATTATAATGTTGAACTTCGTATAATGCACTATTCTAACGGAAACATTTTTCCAGAAAACGATGGTGTAGATATCCCGTTAATGCTAACAATAGGGAAAACATTATAACAATACTTTTAAAGAAAATAAGCTAAACAGAATTTCTTAGGTTTATTTTGTAACGTTTTGATGATGTTCAAGTATATCACCCTGAAATCAAACTATTAAAAAAGAAAGAATTAATTTGTAACGTTTTTATAAAACACAAGTTAATCATTTTGAAAACCAACTAACAAAAACAAAATTTGGATACATTATCAGATAATGCAATTATGCTGAAAGTGAAAAAGGGAGAAACCTTTCGACTAGGCTTGCTATATGAGCGCTATAAAAAGAGATTATTCGGTTTTTTCTTTCAAATGAATAGAGATGCAAGTTTAAGCGAAGATTTGGTACAGAATGTTTTTATCAGAATCTTAAAATACAAACATACCTATACAGAAGATAGCAAATTTGTCACTTGGGTATTTCAGATAGCAAGAAATACCAATTATGACAATTATAGAAAAGACAAGAAAAATAGACATCAGGATTTAGATACAATAGAATACAGTATTACAACATCAGAAACTATTGAAACAGAAATAACAAAAAATGAAAATGTTTCTACTTTACAATTGGCGTTAAAACAATTGTCCGAAGAAAAAAGAGAATTGTTGCTATTAAGTAAATTTAGAGAATTGAAATATAAAGAAGTTGGTGAAATTATAGGTTGTACAGAAGGTGCAGCAAGAACAAAAGTTCACCGTGCATTAAATGAACTGAAAACAGTTTTTTTAACACTTGAAAAAAGATAATCATGGAACGTAAACAATTTGAAGAGATCATTACAGATTATATTACTGGAAATTGTTCTGAGCAACAAAGACAAGAGTTTGAGTTGTTTTTAAAGAACAATCCAACATCTAACCAAGAGGTTGAAGAAATGAAGCTATTCTTAACTGGTTTTGATGATGAAGTAGAAACAAGCTCAGCAATGGATATGAAGTTTTATTCAATGTTAAATGCAGAAGAAAAGAAGAACAGTTCAGTATCTATATTTGAAAAGCTTATTGTTGTTTTACAAGCTAAATTGGTAAGACAATTAGCATATACTTTTGCTATTCTAACGATCGGTTTTTTTGTTGGAAACACATTTAATTCGAATGATAATACGACTTTTCGAACCTTAGATTTTGCTCAAAATGAAACCGAAGATGTTCGTTCTCAATTAGTATTAGCACTATTAGAACAACCCTCTGTAAATAAAAGATTACAAGCAGTAAATGAGGTAAGTAAGCTGAGTTCTGTAACAGAAAAAGTTACTAGTGCATTATTTTCTACATTAAATAGTGATACCAATGTGAATGTGCGTTTGTCTGCTATAGAGGCCTTGTCTAATTATACAGAAACACCAAAAGTAAGAGAGGGGTTAATCGCTTCGATTAAGTATCAAAAATCACCTATGGTACAAATTGCTTTAGCAGACTTGATGGTGCAATTGCAAGAAAAGAAAGCAGTGAAATCATTTGAAAAATTAATAAAAGAAAAAAATGTAAATGCTAGCGCAAAGAAAAAAATGGAAGAAAGCATACAGCAAATATTTTAATATAATCTTTGGTTAATTCTGATCAAATTAATCAAAACATCATGATGTAATTGGCAAGTCCTAGGTCGCTTTTTACTAAAAAGAAACAAGTCATTCATCAAAAAACAGAAAAAATGAAATTTTTAAAATCAATTACAATGACCTTTGTGTTTTGTTGCTCACTAGTAGTAACAGCACAAAAAAGCACAGAAACAATCAAAGAAGAAGTACAATTTAGTTCAACATCAAAAGACAATGTTTTCTATGTAGATAATATGCATGGAGCAGTAGAGATAGAAGGATATAATGGGAATAAAATTATAATCGAAGTTATAAAAACAATTACTGGTAAAACTTCTGAAATTATAGCGAAAGGAAAAAGGGAAATCAATTTAAAAGTTGAGAAAAAAGGAAATAAAATTTATGCATATTCAAATTCTCCTCATACATTTTTCGATTTAGAAACGGGAAAATATAGCCATAGAGAAAATTGGAATAGCAGACGTAGTAGAAGAAAGTATGAGTATTCTTTAGATTTTAAAATTAAAGTACCAAAGAATGTAAGTATAGATGTTAGTACGGTAAATGATGGAGATATTTATGTGCAAAATATGCATGGAGAAAAATTATCAGCCAATAATGTAAATGGGGCTATCACATTAAAAAGTGTGTCAGGTGCAACAAATGTAAACGCATTGAATAAGGACATTAATATTGTATACACAAAAAACCCAACAAAAGAGAGCTGGTACAGATCTTTGAACGGAGATATCAATATTAAGTTTAAAAACAATTTAAATGCAAATGTTAGTCATAGAACTATGAATGGGGGGTTTTATACCAATTATTCAGTATCGAATTTAGCACCAAAAATTGTGAAAGAGCAAATAAGAAAAAGCAAAGGAGTAAAGTATAGAATACGATCAAAAGGACAATTTAAAATTGGTAACGGTGGCGTACAATTAAATTTTGATCAATTAAACGGAGATACAATAGTAAAAAATTAATAAGATGAAATTCAAAGCAATAAAATCAATCGCAGTCGCAATTCTATTTTTAATGGTTGCAAATAGTTCAGCTCAAGAAAGAATAGCAGTTCCATTAAGTAATCCAAGCAATTCTGGAATTTTAAAAATGGGAATTGTAAGTGGTTCAATTACAATTACTGGTTACAATGGTAAAGATGTGGTGGTTGTTGGAACAAAAAGAACTGAGGAAAAAAGAAAAAGCAAACCCAATAAATACGGTTTAAAGAAAGTTCCAAATAATTCTATGGAGTTTTCTGTTGAGGAGTATGATAATACTGTTAAGGTAAGAAGTACACCAATGGTTACAATTGATTTTGAAATAAAAGTACCTGTTAATTTCTCTTTGAATGTGTCAACAGTTAATGAAGGTTTTATTGAAATCTCTAATATAAAAGGAGCTATTGAGGTAAGTAACGTGAATGGTAAAATTACGTTGAAAGATATTAGAGGTTCTGTAAGTGCAGATACTGTAAATGGAGATATTGTAGCAAACTTATTAAAAGTGACACCAAACACGGCAATGGCATTTAGTAATCTAAATGGTAAATTAGATATAACGCTGCCTAAATCAATTAAAGCGAATGTGAAAATTAAATCAGATAGTGGAGAGATTTTTACTGATTTTGATTTAAAATCAAACCCGAAAAAAGCTAAAATTACAAAAGGAAAAGCTTCTAATGATGGCGTTTATAAAGTGAAGATTGAAAACTGGATTACAGGTTCTATTAATGGAGGAGGGCCAGAAATTTCTTTTAAAACTTTTAATGGAGATATCATATTAAGATCTAAATAGAAATTTACAGATATAAAATTAAAAAGACCGTTATCATAAAAATTGATAACGGTCTTTAACAAACAACTAAATTCTAAAACCTATAAAGTTAAAGAAGCTTATTAAAGGTCAATTATTTTTGTCTATTAGTTCCCCCAAACGTTCTAGACATGGTAACTGACCTTAATTTTTTAGAAACAATACTTGTTTTCTGCTTTTATTTTTTCTGCAATGATATTTCTTAAATCAATTACATTTGGGTAATTCTCATATTTTGTAAAACGCTTTAATCCCATTAACATCATGCGTTGTTCATCACCTTCAGCAAAAGAAACAATTCCTTCTTTGGCATTTTTTATAACGATGTCTACTGCGTTGTATAAATATAATTTTGACATAGCAATCTGTTCTTTTTGAGAATCTTCACCAAAACGTTTCGCGTTCTTTTCAGTTCTTAAAATGGCAGATTCAGCCATATAAACTTCAATTAGGATATTAGAAGCTGCATTTAATAATTGTTGATGCTCTTCTAATTCAGGACCGAATTTTTGGATAGCTCCACCAGCAACAAGTAAGAATACTTTTTTAAGCTTTGCGACCATTTCTTTTTCTTCTGCAAACAACTCAGAATAATCTGGTGTATCAAAAGAAGGGATCCCTAATAACTCTTCACCAACTGCTGTTGCAGGTCCTAAAAGGTCTACATGTCCTTTCATTGCTTTTTTAACTAACATTCCCACAGCTAACATTCTGTTAATCTCATTTGTTCCTTCGTAAATACGAGCAATACGAGCATCTCTCCAGGCAGATTCCATTGGAGTTTCTTCTGAGAATCCCATTCCACCAAAAATCTGAATTCCTTCATCTGCACAATTTTGTACATCTTCAGAAACAGCAACTTTTAAAATAGAACATTCAATAGCATATTCTTCAACACCTTTCAATTCTGCTTCTTGATGAGTATTCCCAGCAGCTTCTCGCATTGCAATTCTATCTTCAATGTTTTTTGCTGCGCGATAGGATGCCGATTCACCAACATAGGTATTGGTAGTCATTTCAGCTAATTTTGATTTGATAGCACCAAATTCAGAAATAGGAGTTTTGAATTGCTTGCGTTCATTTGCATAGTTTACAGCAATACTTGTAATTCTACGTTGAGAGTCTAAACAAGCAGCAGCTAATTTAATACGACCAATATTTAAAGCATTCATGGCAATTTTAAACCCTTCACCACGACCAGCTAACATATTTTCTGCAGGAACAACTGTATCACTATAGAATACCTGACGTGTAGAAGAAGCTCTAATTCCTAATTTGTGCTCTTCTTCACCCATCGTAATTCCGTTTGGATTTTCACCATCATATTCAACGATGAATCCTGTAATATTTTTATCATCTTCAATACGAGCAAAAACGATCATCAGACTACAGAAACCTGCATTTGAAATCCACATTTTTTGTCCGTTAATTTTATAACTTTTTCCGTCTTCTGATAAAGTAGCAGTTGTTTTTCCTGAATTAGCATCAGAACCTGCACCTGGCTCAGTTAAACAATAGGATCCAAACCATTCTCCAGAAGCTAATTTCGGAACGTATTTTTGTTTTTGTTCTTCAGTTCCGTATAAAGTAATTGGCATGGTTCCAATTCCGGTATGTGCACCAAAAGCCGTACTAAAAGAACCTGTTCCGCTTGAGATATAATCACACGTTAACATAGTAGAAACAAATCCCATTCCCATTCCGCCATAAGCTTCAGGAACAGAAACACCAAGAAAACCTAATTCACCTGCTTTACGCATGCATTCTTCAGTTAATGCATAATCTTTAGCTTCGAATCTTGCTTTGTGTGGAATAATTTCACGATCATTAAATTCCATCACAGCTTCCTTCATCATTGTTTGCTCCTCAGTAAAATCTTCTGGAGTAAACACATCTTCACACTTCGTTTCTTTTACTAGGAATTGTCCTCCTCTTAATAATTCAGCCATTTTGTTTTTTATTTTAAAAATTCATAAACTCCAGCAGCACCTTGACCTGTACCTACACACATAGTAACCATTCCGTATTTTCCAGTCATGTCTCTCTTGCGCATTTCATCAAATAATTGCACAGATAATTTTGCGCCTGTACATCCTAAAGGATGACCTAAAGCAATTGCACCACCGTTTACGTTTACGATGTCTTGATTTAAATTTAACTCACGCATTACTGCAAGAGATTGTGATGCAAAAGCTTCATTCAATTCAATTAACTCAATATCTTTTTGTTGTAATCCTGCTTGTTTTAATACCTTCGGAATTGCAGCAACTGGGCCAATCCCCATAATTCTTGGTTCAACACCAGCAGCAGCATAATTTACCATACGAGCAATTGGTTCAAGATTTAATTCTTTTACCATTGCTTCACTCATAATTAATACAAATGCAGCCCCGTCACTCATTTGAGATGAGTTACCAGCAGTTACACTTCCACCTTGAGCAAATACGGCTCTTAACTTAGCTAGTGCAGCCTGACTAGTTCCTGCTCTTGGGCCTTCATCTTTAGTTACTGTATATGATTTTGTTGCTTTCTTACCGTTAGCATCAATATATGTTTGATCTACTTTTATAGGAACAATCTGATCTTGAAAACGATTTTCTGCTTGTGCTCTTAAGGCTTTCATATGAGATTTAAAAGCAAACTCATCTTGGTCTTCTCTAGAAACTTTGAATTGATTTGCTACAGCTTCTGCTGTATTTCCCATTCCCCAATAATATTCTTCATGACCAGCATTTACCACATCGTAATTTAATTCTGGTTTAAATCCTGTCATTGGAACTGCACTCATGCTTTCTGCCCCACCTGCAATGATACAATCAGCCATTCCGGCTTGAATTTTTGCTGTTGCCATTCCAATAGTTTCTATTCCTGATGAACAAAAACGATTTACAGTTACTCCAGGAACATCAACAATATCTAATCCCATTAAAGAGATTAATCGTCCCATGTTTAATCCTTGAGCGCCTTCTGGCATTGCATTACCAACAATTACATCATCAATACGAGTCTTGTCAAAGTTTGGTAATTCATCCATCATATATTTGATGGTTTCTGCAGCTAATTCATCTGTTCTTTTAAAGCGGAATACACCTTTAGGAGCTTTTCCAACTGCTGTTCTATATGCTTTTACTATATATGCTGTTTTCATTTTTCTAGTTTCTTAAAGGTTTTCCTGTTTTTAACATGTGTTGAATACGCTCCAATGTTTTTCTTTCTGTACAAAGACTTAAGAATGCTTCACGTTCAATGTCTAATAAGTATTGTTCTGAAACTTTAGTTGGTTCAGATAAATCTCCACCAGCCATTACATAGGCTAATTTGTTGGCAATTTTCTGATCATGTTCAGAAATATATTTACTAGCTTCCATAGAATCTGTTCCTACTAAGAACATTCCCAATGCTTGTTTACCTAGAACCAATACATCTTTTCGCTTTACAGGTTGTGTATATCCAGCTTCTGCTAATAATAGTGCATGTTTTTTCGCTTCTGCGATTTGTCTTTCTTTATTTACAACGACAACATCTTTTCCTTTTTGAAGAATTCCTAAATCGAATGCTTCATAAGCAGAACTTGCTACTTTTGCCATTCCGATAGTTAAGAAATGTTCTTGCAATACATTTAATTGTACATCTCCTTTGTGGAATAAATCGGATGCTCTTAAAGCCATTTCTTTAGATCCACCACCGCCAGGAATTACACCAACGCCAAACTCTACCAAACCGATATAAGTTTCTGCTGCTGCAACAACTTTGTCTGCATGCATTGATAATTCACATCCGCCACCAAGTGCCATTCCGTGAGGAGCTGCAATTGTTGGAATTGATGAATAACGCATACGCATCATAGTATCTTGAAAATATTTGATAGCCATGTTCAATTCGTCATATTCTTGCTCAACAGCCATCATGAAAATCATTCCGATGTTTGCGCCAACTGAGAAGTTTGGTGCTTGATTTCCGATCACCAATCCTTGGAAATCTTTTTCAGCTAAATCAACAGCTTTGTTAATTCCTGCTAAAACATCTCCACCTATGGTATTCATTTTAGATTGGAATTCACAATTGATAATTCCATTTCCTAAATCTTCAATAACAACGCCAGAGTTTTTCCAAACTTCGTTTGATTTTCTGATGTTATCTAATATGATAAACGAGTCTTGACCCGGTTTTTTTGTTTGTGTTTTTTCAGGAATACCATAATAAAAGGTAGCTCCTTCTTTAACAGTATAGAAAGAAGTAGAACCATTGGCTAACATTTCTGTTACCCAAGCAGCTGGAGTTTTCCCTTCTGCTTTCATAATTTCAATCCCTTTTTCTACACCAATAGCATCCCAAATTTCGAAAGGACCGTTTTCCCAGCCAAATCCAGCTTTCATAGCATCATCAATTCGGTAGACTTCATCAGAAATTTCTGGAATACGATTTGAAACATATTCAAACATTGCAGCAAAATTCTTTCTGTAGAATTCACCAGCTTTGTCTTTTCCTGCAACTAATACTTTAAAGCGATCAATTGGTTTGTCTATGGTTTTTGTCAACTCTAAGGTTGCAAATTTTGCTCTTTTTTTAGAACGGTATTCTAAGGTGTCTAAATCTAAGGTTAGAATTTCTTTTCTGCCTTCTGCATTTACCGTTTTTTTATAAAAACCTTGTTTAGTTTTGCTTCCCAACCATTTGTTTTCCATCATGGTATTGATGAAGCCAGGTAGCTTAAACAACTCATGAGCCTCATCATCTGGACAATTTTCATAAATTCCGTTAGCAACATGTACTAACGTATCTAAGCCAACAACATCAACAGTTCTGAAAGTTGCAGACTTAGGACGACCAATAACAGGCCCTGTTAATTTATCAACTTCTTCAACAGTTAATCCTAATTCTTTTACTTGATGAAATAAAGACTGAATTCCGAAAATTCCAATTCTATTTCCAATAAAAGCAGGAGTATCTTTCGCTAAAACCGAAGTCTTACCTAAAAACTTAGAACCATAATCCATTAAGAAATCTGTGATTTCTGGTTTGCAATTTGGACCAGGAACTACTTCAAATAATTTTAAATATCTCGGTGGATTGAAAAAGTGTGTTACCGCGAAATGTTGTTGAAAATCTTCACTTCTTCCTTTATTCATAAATTGAATAGGGATTCCAGAAGTATTCGAAGAAATGATAGTTCCAGGAGTTCTGTGCTTTTCAATCTTTTCAAAAACTTGTTGTTTAATGTCTAAACGCTCTACAACAACTTCCATAACCCAATCTACATCTTTAATTAAATGCAAATCATCATCAATATTACCAGTAGTAATTCTATCAGCAAATTTCAGAGAATAGATAGGAGAAGGTTTTGATTTTAAAGAAGCGGTTAATGCATCATTTACCAAACGATTTCTTACAATGGTATCTTCTAAGGTTAATCCTTTTGCTTTTTCTTTGTCATTTAATTCTCTTGGAACAATGTCTAATAAAAGGACTTCAACACCAATATTGGCAAAATGGCAAGCAATTCCGCTTCCCATAATCCCAGAACCAATGATCGCTACTTTTTTAATTCTTCTAGTCATTTGTATAATTTATTGAGCAGTTTTTTTTGATTTTTCATAAATCATTTTATCTGCTATTAATTTATTTATGGTTTTTGTTACCTTAAAAAAATTTGCTAATTCTTCATCAGTAACATGGTCTCTAACTACATTGTTAAATTGATACACAGATTCTTTAGAAACTTCTCGCATCTCTTTACCATAGGGAGTTAATTTTATCAAAACTCCACGTCCATCATCAGGATTTTTCTCCCTACTAATAGCTCCTTTATCTTCCATAGATTTTAAAATTCTAGAAAGACTTGTTGGTTCCATTCCCATTAATGGTCCTAAAGCTGTAGAAGGAGTTCCATTTTCATGATCTACATTAAGTAAAACAAAAGCTGTAGCCATTGTACTATCATGCTTTGCAGCTTGTTCATTATACAATTTTGCAACTGCTTGCCAAGTAGCTCTTAACTGATGATCTATAGAGAGATTTTTATCCATGTCTCCAAAGGTATAAAAAAAATGTTATGCACGCATAGTAAATGATAAAAAATTATGCATGCATAGTAAATTTATTTTAAATTTAGCTGTAACATATCGTGTTTTGAGTTACTAATGAGAAGATGAGTCTTATAAATAGAATTATTTATTATATAATAAATAGTAAGTTTGCTCTTTATTTCAATCAGCATCTTACATTTAAAAATTAACCAAAATTGAATGAGTAATTTATTAGAAATTAACAATGTAGTTAAAAAGTATGGGGATTTTACTGCGTTAAATAACGTGTCTTTAAGTGTTCCAAAAGGGAGTGTTTTTGGATTGCTTGGACCAAATGGAGCAGGGAAAACGTCTTTAATTAGAATTATCAACCAAATTACATTGCCAGATAGCGGAACCATTTTATTAGATGGTAAACCTTTGGCACCAAATGATGTAGAGCATATTGGTTATTTACCTGAAGAACGTGGATTGTATAAAAGTATGAAAGTTGGAGAACAAGCTTTGTATTTGGCGCAATTAAAAGGATTGAGTAAAACAGAAGCAAAAAAGCGATTAAAATATTGGTTTGATAAATTTGATATTGGTGCTTGGTGGGATAAAAAAATAGAAGAGTTGTCTAAGGGAATGGCACAGAAAGTACAATTTATTGTTACAGTGTTGCATCAGCCTAAATTATTAATTTTTGATGAACCTTTTTCTGGTTTCGACCCGATAAACGCACAATTAATAGCCAAAGAAATTTTGCAATTGCGTGATGAAGGGGCAACGATTATTTTTTCTACACACAGAATGGAATCTGTAGAAGAAATGTGTGATTACATTGCTTTGCTAAATAACTCTAATAAAATTGTTGATGGGAAATTAGACGATATTAAACGTGAATATAGAAGCAATACCTATCAAATTGGATTGAAAACAAACAACTCATCCGAAGTGAAAAATCTTTTAAAACAGAAATTTGAAGTTTCAAATACAGATTTTAGAATGCTTGATGAAGGACTAACTTTAAATGTAAAAATACCAAAAGAAGATTCACCTAATAATCTATTTTCAATGTTAGCAAACCACGGAGAAGTACAGCACTTTTTAGAAATAGTGCCGAATGCAAACGATATTTTTATTCAAGCAGTAAATAAAAACAGCTAAGAGATGAACAAGTTGAAATTAATAATAAGAAGAGAGTTCTTAGCGAAAGTAAAAAACAAATCATTTATAGTAATGACTTTCTTAAGTCCGTTATTAATGGTAGGAATTGGGTTTTTAGTGTTTTTCTTAAGTAAAAAGAATGATGAGAATGTTAAGAAGATAGTGTATGTAGACGAATATAAATTGTTTACAAAAGCAGACTTTAAAGACACAAAAACTTTTCAGTATAGTGATTACACCGAATTTGGAATTGAAGAAACCAAAAAGAAAGTTGAAGAAGGTAATTATTATGGGGTGTTATATATTCCTAAAAAGGCAACCTTAGAAACGCTTGCAAACTCCATTGAGTTTTATTCAACAGATTCTCCTAGTATGTCAGTAATGGGGAACTTAGAAAATAAGGTTGAATCTAAATTGAGAAATTTAAAATTGGATTCTTTTGGTATTGATTTACAAAAAATAAAAGAGTCTAGAATTTCTGCAGATATAAAAATGTTTAATTTTTCTGGAGAAGAATCTTCTAAATTAATCAACGGGTTAAAAATTGGAGTAGGAGCCATTTCAGGTTATATGCTAATGATGTTTGTGATGATTTATGGAACATCGGTAATGCGAAGTGTAATTGAAGAAAAGACAAGTAGAATTATAGAAGTAATTGTTTCTTCTGTAAAACCTTTTCAGTTAATGATGGGAAAAATTATTGGTAATGCTTCAGCTGGATTATTACAATTCTTTATATGGGGAATTATTTTGTTGATTTTAAGTATCGTTTCATCATCTGTATTTGGAGTAGGAATGACAGAAATGCAAGCCGCAAAACTATCAACAGAACAAGTAGAAGCAATGAAGCAGGCAGCTGATGCTGGTGTAATGGAAACACTGATGCAAGAATTTTTTAGACTACCGTTGGTAACCATTTTTGTACTGTTCATCTTTTACTTTTTGGGAGGTTTCTTTTTATACAGTTCATTATTTGCTGCAGTTGGAGCCGCTGTAGATAATGAGACAGATACACAACAATTTATGTTGCCAATTATGCTACCATTAATTTTGGGAGTTTATATAGGTTTTGCTACCGTAATTAATGATCCTCATGGGCCAATATCAACCATTTTTTCTATGATTCCGTTTACATCGCCAATTGTAATGTTAATGCGAGTTCCGTTTGGAGTGCCTTGGTACGAAATAGCTATTTCTATGGCATTATTATTGTTTACATTTGTTTTTATGGTTTGGATGGCAGCTAAAATTTACCGAGTAGGAATTTTAATGTACGGCAAAAAACCAACCTATAAAGATTTGTGGAAATGGATGAAATATAATGGCTAAACCAATATTAAAACATGAAAAAAATTCTTGATTTTTTAAACTATAAAATAACTTTTGGTCAGGAAGCTAGTATTACTGTACAAACTATTTTATTGGTATTACTTGTATTGCTAATCACTGCTTATATTTTAAAATTGGTAAGGAACCTAGTAACAAGAAAATTACCACTTAATGATAAAGCTAAATTTGTTTCGGTTTTTAATTATTTGAAATGGTTAGCCTATGTTGTTATTTTTTTAGTAACGCTACACACATCAGGAGTGAATGTTACAGCTGTTTTTGCAGCTTCTGCAGCCTTGTTAATTGGTGTTGGTTTAGCATTACAGACCTTGTTTCAAGATATTATTTCAGGAATATTCATTTTGGTTGACCAAACTGTACACGCAGGAGATGTTATTGAGTTAGAGGGAAAAGTAGGACGTGTAGAGGAGATCAATTTGCGAACTACCAGAGCTGTCACAATAGATAATAAAGTAATGATTATTCCAAATCATTTATACTTAACAAATACCTTATACAATTGGACTGCCAATGGAGAGGAAACTAGAGAGTCCGTAGAAGTTGGAGTTGCGTATGGAAGTGATGTGCAATTGGTGAAGAAGTTATTGTTAGAAGCAGTAAACAATCAATCATCAGTAATGAAGAAAACAAAAACAGTGGTGTTCTTTTCAGGTTTTGGAGACAGTGCATTGAGTTTTAGAGTTGTTTTTTCATTGATTAATAGTTTTGAGGTAAAAGTAGTACAAAGTGATATTCGCTTTGAGATTGATAGGTTGTTTAGAGAACATAAGATTAGTATTCCTTTTCCACAAAGAGATATACATATCATAGAAAAATAGAAAAAAAGATGTCAAAAATATTAATAATAGAAGACGAAGCAGCAATTAGAAGAGTGTTGAATAAAATTATTTCTGAAGAGAATGATAGCTATCATGTAGAAGAAGCAGAAGATGGTTTACAAGGCATAGAAATGATTATGAAGAATGATTATGACTTGGTTTTCTGTGATATAAAGATGCCTAAAATGGATGGCGTTGAGGTGTTAGAAAAAGCAAAAAAAATAAAACCTGAAACTCCAATTGTTATGATTTCTGGTCATGGAGATTTGGAAACAGCAGTAAATACCATGCGTTTAGGAGCTTTCGATTATATCTCTAAGCCACCAGATTTAAACAGGTTGTTAAATACGGTGCGCAATGCATTGGATAGAAAAGAGCTAGTGGTAGAAAACAAACGCTTAAAAAAGAAAGTAAGTAAAAATTACCAAATGATTGGTGAGAGTATAGCTATTACTCACATTAAAGACATTATAGAAAAAGTATCGCCAACAGATGCAAGAGTTCTAATTACGGGCCCAAACGGAACAGGAAAAGAATTGGTAGCACATTGGTTGCACGAAAAATCAGATCGATGCAAAGCACCAATGATAGAAGTGAACTGTGCTGCAATTCCGTCTGAATTGATAGAAAGCGAATTATTTGGACATGTTAAAGGATCGTTTACAGGAGCAAATAAAGATAGGGCAGGAAAGTTTGAAGCAGCAAATGGAGGAACCATTTTCTTAGATGAAATAGGGGATATGAGTTTGTCTGCGCAAGCAAAAGTACTACGAGCTTTACAAGAGAGTAAAATCTCAAGAGTAGGTTCGGATAAAGATATTAAAGTAAATGTGCGCATAGTTGCTGCAACGAACAAAGATTTAAAGAAGGAAATTTTAGAAGGACGCTTTAGAGAAGATTTATATCACAGACTGGCTGTGATTTTAATTAAAGTTCCTGCATTAAATGATCGAAGAGAAGACATTCCATTATTGGTGAATTTCTTTTCAGAAAAAATAGCAGAAGAACAGGGTGGAGCTAAAAAAGCATTTTCTGATGCTGCAATTAAACTATTGCAAGAATATGATTGGACAGGTAATATCCGTGAATTACGTAATGTAGTTGAGCGTTTAATCATTTTAGGAGAAAGTGAAGTTTCTAAAAACGATGTAAATTTATTTGCAAGTAAATAGTATTTACCGATTCAGTTCCTTTTAAACTATAACTAAAGTTGATGCTAACATAAAAAATTAGCATCAACTTTTTTCTTTTTTAGGGTTTTTGCTTGGTATATTTGTACTTGTTAAAAACAGAATACTAATAATTTAAAATATATTAAAATGGCTACAGCAGTAGGAAAAAAGTTTCCAAGTTTAAACGTTGATGCAATGGATACTAAAGCAAGTACTTTTAAAGTAAATGTTTTAGAAGAGGCAATTAATAACAAGAAAAAAGTATTATTATTCTGGTACCCAAAAGATTTTACTTTTGTTTGTCCAACAGAATTGCATGCATTTCAAGCAGCTTTAGGTGAATTTGAAAAAAGAAATACCATCGTAATCGGAGCTTCTTGTGATACCCCAGAAGTACACTCAGCTTGGTTAAATACACCAAAAAATAATGGTGGAATTCAAGGTGTTACATATCCTTTAATTGCTGATAGTAACAGAAACTTATCTTCTATCTTAGGAATTTTAGATATCACCGCTGAAGAATTTGATGAAGAGACACAAACAATTCAAGTAGAAGGAGATAATGTAACTTACAGAGCTACCTATTTACTTGATGAAGACGGATTGGTTTTTCATGAGGGAATTAACCACATGCCAATTGGTAGAAATGTAAACGAATATTTACGTTTGATTGATGCCTATGCTCATTTACAAGAAAACGGAGAAGTTTGTCCTGCGAACTGGCAAGAAGGAGACGATGCTATGAAAGCTGATGCTTCTAGTACAGCAGAGTATTTAGCTTCTCACTAAGAGGATTAAAACATAGATATTAAAAATCCCGAGCAACTTGTTCGGGATTTTTTTTATGCCTTCTTTAAAATGAAATCTTGTAACTCAAATTCGGAATTAACAAGGCTTCTTTATAGAGGTCTACTTGTTGCTTTTTGATATTATATCGATGTCCTAAAAACTCTTCGTAATTGGTTGCATTGATAACTTTTAACGATAGTTTCTGTGTGATTTTCTTTTTATTCCATTGATAATTAACTGTGATATGAGAAACAAAACTAGCATCGGCTTGTTGTGTAAATGGAGTAGTTTCATCATAAACTACATCTTGTGTTGCATTAGAATTTACAACATCAATCAGCGAATATCGATCTCCGCCTTGATAACTAAGTCTTAGATTGATGCTTAATAGGTTTTGATTTCTTTTACCAATAACATATTCTTTTCCAATTAAAAAATTGGCTAAATAATTTCTATTAAATCGAGTGTTATACCAAGTGTTTGAATCTGTTTTGTATTCTGAATTAAACACAGATGCTGTAACTAAATAATACAAACCATTGCTTATATATTTTTCTAAAGTAAAATCAACTCCGTAATTTTTTCCTTTTCCACCATTGATATAGGTGTCAATCTCAAACCAGTCTTTTTCTACATTTAATAAGGATGTTGCACTGTTTTTTATATATGGAATATCATACAGGTATTGAAAATAAGGTTCAATTTTTATATGTAATTTGTCACTAATATTCCAATCATAACCCAGTACAAAATGATGCGCTTTGGTAAAATCTAATTCTTTATTTGGAGTATTATTTGTTATTGGATCTTTTACAAAATATGTGTGTAGTTGTTCAATTCTACTATGCAGTCCATACCCGAAACTCAATTTGTTTTTTTGATTTAGTTGATAAGAAAGACCTAGTCGAGGTTCAATAGTATGAGAATTGTTTAATGTGAATAGTTGCGCATTTACACCAGCATTTAATGTAATTTTATTAAAGTTAAATGTAGAGTTTGTAAACCCAGACAGTAAGGTGCTAAAACCATTTTTAGAGACTATAGTTTCTAATTGATTTGTGTTTTTTGCTTCTCTTAATAATAAGTCATAATGCATTCCTACTGCACTAAATCCCGTTCTATTAGTGTGTGATTTGCTAAACTTCTTATTTATAATGGATTTGAAAGTGATATTGTAATTAGTGTTTTCAATTTTACTTTCTGGAGTACTCACTAAATTGTTATCTAGCTGATCCGCTTTGAATTTTAAACCACTTGCAGAAATTACGATTGTAGAATTTATATAAGTATTGTTTTTAAAAAAATAGCGATGGTTAATTCCTGCTGCTCCCATAAACTGTTGTGCTTTTTCATTCTGACTGTCTTTTTTATATTCCCAAAGAGAAGCATCTTTTTTAGCTGTGGTTCCAGAGTTGTCAATTAGCCCTAATCCCCAAAGAGAAAAACTTCCCGCTTCTTTTGTGTAGAAATTTAATTTAAAAGCTAAGTCTTGATAATTTGTTCCTTGCGCATCTTCTGGTAAAAGAGATGATAATAAACCTAAGGTAGAATATCTGTAATTCACTAAATAAGAAGAGTTTTTGTTTTTATTCAATGGTCCTTCAGAAGCAAAATCAATTCCGATTAAACCAAACTCTGCACTATGTTCGTGTTTAGAATTATTCCCTTTTCGCATTTTCATATCAAAAACACCAGAAATTGCATTGTTGTATTCAGAAGGGAATGCACCAGTAAAAAAATCAGAATTGGCAAGTAGATTACTACTTAAAGCAGTTAATCCACCACCGCCAAAAGCTCCTAAATCTGCAAAATGATTAGGGTTAGGGATTTCAACTCCTTCCATTTTCCATTGAATAAATTTTGGAGCATTTCCTCTAATAATAATAGCATTATTACCAACATTACTTGCTACTCCTGCAAAAGAAGAAGCAAGTCTTGCAGGATCGTCAAAGCCACCAGCATACCTGTTAGCTTCTTCTACACTTAGCATTTTAGCGCTCACTAACGCAGTTTTGTTTAAAGGTTTTTCTTTATGAATCTTTGGAGTAATAACAATTTCGTTTAAAACGGCTGAGGTTTCTTTTAAAGAAATTTGAAGTGTTACTTCTTTGGCAGATGATACTAAGATATTGCTAATAATAATTGGTTCATATCCAATACTTGATATTTGGATATTGTGTCTTCCAAAAGTAACATTTGAAATCACGAATTTTCCATCAAAACCTGTGTTAGTACCTTGTAGAGGTTTTGAGTTTAATAGAATTATAGAAGCAGACGGAATTGGCATTTGAGTAGTTTCATCAATTACTTTTCCTTTAATTATTTGAGTTGATTTTTGTCCATAATTTACTAATGAGATTAGTAAGAAAAAGACAGATATATACGTTTTAATTGTCATAAGTGAATGTTTTTATTCACTTACAAAGGTATTTTTAGAAGGTGGTTTCTGAAATACTGAATTATCAGTATTTTTAATTATGCCAGTCTTAACTTTGTAGCATATTCAACGGCTTCAAAAGAGTTGTTTGCACCTAGTTTTTTCAAAATGTTTTGTCTATGTGTGTTTACTGTATGTACACTAATAGATAGATTGTTAGATATTTCTTTACTTAACAACCCTTCTTTTACATAGCCTAATATTTGCTTTTCTCTTTTGGACAACTCAATTGTATCTGTAGGTTTTTTTGCCAATTCTAATTGCTTTGTTTCTCCTGTTTTTACATTTACCAATTGGCTTGTGATACCATTAATGATCTCTTGATTTGGAGAAATATCTAGAACACTTAAGGCTAACCATAGATTTCCTTGGGTGTCTAATTCTAACACTTGTTGCTGTTCTATTACTTTGATGTATTTGTCTTCTGCATTTAAAATCCGATATTCATTTTGGAGTTTAAAATTTTTACGTTCTGAACTTGGAAGTTGAAAATAGTATTTAATTAATGCAAGTCCATTTTTTAGTAAGCTTAAAAAGTCTTCTGGATGAATTCTAGAATCGTAGTACTCTGTACCTATTTCTTCAATTTTATCTAGATCATATCCAAATAAATTATGCATGTTGTTAGAATGGTAGATGTGTTCTTTTTTATAAAAATCAAAAACAGAAATACCACTGTTTTTTATAGCAGCCATTTGATCTAAAAACGGAATCTGTTTATCAAAAACGGTGTAATCTAATTGCGCAACATCAAAAACTTGCTGACTTATTACTTGAAAATATTCTTGACCTATTTGCTCTAATTCTGACATTATCAAATATAGCTTTTTATTTAATTAAAAAGGTTGCTAATACTGCTCTATGATCGCTTGGCCAAGGTAAATCAGTTGCAATAATTTTTTCTTGATCTGTAGTTGGTTTTGCTAATTTATTATGGATATATAGTTCTTTTGAACCGACGAGAGTTGCGTTTTTTAGCTCCATTCCTTTCCCTTTATAAAAAATGAAATCTATTCTGTCTCTTTCGTCAGCTAGTGGGGTCCAACTGGTAGATTTTTTTTCGTTAGCATTAGCAGGCCATGTAAAACCAGGGTGAGTTATTTCATTAGGATGCATTTTTCTATAAGAATCTATAAAACCTTTTTCAGCTAGTGATTTTGTGCTATTCCAAGGAAAAATAACTCCGCTATGATTAAACATGTTTTTAGTTTTTTTAGTCCAGTCTAACCAAGAAGGTTCATTAAAGTCACCCATTAAAATAACAGGTTTTAAACTAGAATCTACTGATGCTAAAAAAGCAGCTATTGCTTCATCTCTTGTAGATTTTAAATTGTATACTTTTAAAGAGTCAAGATCTGTAGTTGGTAAAGGTTTTCCATGACCATTGTCTATCATTCTCCAATTTGGTGTGCCTCCATAATATCCTCTAGGTAGGTTAGAAGCATAATAGGTGTAATCTAAATGAGCACCTGAAACTACAATGGTTTTTCTACCTATAAGTACATCAAAATTGACAACAGTCCCTTTGTCTTCATTTCCAAAAATTAGTTTTCCATTACTTAAAGGATACTTGCTGATAAAAGACACATCTCCACCCGCATAACCTCTGTAGTATTTTCGACCTTCTTTTTCTAATTCAGTTACTATTTTAGTTGTCCAGTCTTGTTCTTTATAGTTTCGTACTTCAACAAAACAAACAATGTCTGGATTGGTTTTTGTAATTACATTACGAATTTTTAACAATCCATTTGGAACAGAAGTTCCTTCTTGCCAAACATTAAAAGTTAAAAATCTCACTTCTTTATTGGAGTCGTTTTTACAAGATTGCAGTGAGAAAGCAAACATTACTAATAGAAAGTATATGGGAGTTTTTTTCATGAATTAGATTATGAATTGTCTTTGCTTTTCTCTTCGTTTGCCTTTCTAATAATAGCTTTTAATCGTTCTTTATTGTCAATCTTTTCTTGCTTTACCTTATTAATTTTTCGGTTCATTAATTTGGTATGCTTCGCTTTGTTTAAAGTGTTTTTTACTTTTCCTTTTTTAGGCATTTTAATAATTGAAGTTTAAATAATGTGCTTGTGTCCGCTTGAGATGGGTAAGTTTTTTTTACTGATTAAGTACCAAATTTAGTAAATACAAAACCAACTAGAAAACCCGCAAGGATTTTCGTAAGTAGGCTTGCACTAGCAATTAATTTTATACGGTGTTAGGTGTAGTTTTTTATTTTCTTTTATTTATTAATTAAGGCAATGATAGCTTTTGTAAATTCTTCAGGTGCTTCTTGAGGTAAATTATGCCCAGCTCCATTAATAATTCTTCTTTCATAATCTCCTGTGAAAAAAGGAGAATCATAATCTATTTCACTAAAAGGAACAACTCCATCAGAATCAGCTTCTAGTACAATGGTTTGGATATTTATTTTAGGCTGTATTGATAATTCTTGTTCCATAGCTTCAAATTTAGGGTCTCCATCTACTAATCCGTATCGATGCCTATAGGAATGAATGACAATTTCTACAAAATCAGGATTGTCGAATGAAATAGCCGATGAGTCAAAAGTGGCATTGTCAAATTTCCAAGTGGGTGACCAGTCGTTCCATAAAATTTTACATAATTCTTTTCTGTATTTTAATAACCCTAAGCGTCCTCTTTCGGTATGAAAGTAGTATTGATACCAATATAATTTTTCAAGTTCTGGATTAACTGGTTCTATAGAGTTAGCAATATTTTGAATGCAATACCCAGAAGCAGATACAAGTCCGATTACACGATTGGGATAAATAGCAGAAACAATACAAGCAACACGTCCGCCCCAATCATAACCAGCAATTAAAGCTTTTTCTATTGATAGTTCATCCATTAACGCAATAAGGTCGTACGCTAATGCTGCTTGTTGTCCTGAACGAATTGTTGTGTCTGACAAAAACCGAGTAGCTCCAAATCCACGTAAGTATGGGACGATAACCCAATAATTCCCTGTTGATAAAAGTTTTGTTACACTGTCGTAAGCCCGTATATCATAAGGAAATCCATGAAGAAGAATTACAGGAATTCCTTTTGTGTTTCCGTTACATTCATAAGCAATACAGAGGTCACCTGCATTTATATATTTCAATTCGTTCATCTATATAATATAATTTCCGCAAATTTAAAATATTATTGCATTAAGTTATTGAATTTATGGTGCTAAATTTTAATTTCACCAACGTATTTGAATATGATTAATGTAGTTAAAAGTGGGATGTACTTTCCGGCGTTGTTGAAGGATAATTAATTCGCATGAAATTCGGATAGGGAATTCTGTAAACAATTAATTATACACGTCTTAAGTTTACAATCTATTAATTTTAGAATTATAAATAGAAAGAACAAAAGAGAGAATTAGGGGTGTAGAAATATTGATTTTTCGGATTAATACAGAATTGAATTCTTATGTTTTTTTTATAAAAAAGGTAGTATTCTTTTTTAATGTGTATTTCCTTAAATTTTACGGACAATTGACGCTGTCTTATATGTATTGTTTTGCTGTTATTCTGGTGTGTCTATTTTCTCAATAATTACGTTTCCCCAACCTCCATAAGCACCATGGATTTCGACATAGTTGCCCAATTCTACATCTGTATATGTACAACCATCATAAATTTCTACATCAAAATCAACCATTTCCTATGAGTCTTCTATAAAATGCCAATTAAAATGGTGAGAAGCGTTTCGATTGTATCCATTGCTTCCAATGGATATGTTTCCTAATGGAAATTTTCGTAGTTGGTCTAAGGGTAAAGATAATTCATTCAAACATTGTTCAATTACTTCTAAACTATTTGTAGCGGCAATAAAGCTTGTGTCCTGCCAATTTCCATGATTACTTTCACTACAACTCATAAACCGAAAGTAGCGAGTTTTTATTTCAGGTTTGTCATAGTTATCTTTTTCAATTATAGATAAATATAGTAAACAGGATCCACAAAAAAAAAGCCGCTACAAGTGTAGCGGCTTTTAATTTGTAATATAGGTGTTTAATTATTAGCGTCTGCCTTTTTAATGTCAGCAATAAATTTGTTTAACTTTTTACCATATAATGAGTTTTTAACATTAGGTGCTAAAGAAGTATTGATAGTGTCTAACCACTTTATATTGGCATTTACCAATTCTGTTAAGGCTAAATAAGGAGCAACATGGTTGTCTTTGTTATTCAATGCAAAGTTTACTGTTACCATATAACGTCTTCTTACCAAGCGTTCATGTTGTTTGTCAAGAATTGCAACAGAATCTTTATTGTTTGCTTTTTGAGCAAAGAATTTTTTCTCGATCATGTCTAAATTCTGTTCGTTAAAACGTTTAGCTATTTTATTGTAGTCATTTAAGATATCTTGATTCTTAGAGCCTGTAATTGTTGGGTTTAGTCCAAATTTAGAAACATCATCGTTAATAGTAATGGTTCCTTTTTCAGCAAAAAAAGTAATGTATTTATTTGTTGTGTTTCCATCAAATGTTAAGTAGTACATTTCTGGTTCATCAACATTTGCTGTAAGTGTAAATAAATCACTTCCTAAAATAGCAACCGAGTCTATTGTTTTTAAAACAGTGTCGTTTTCTATTTTTTGTAAATACAAGGTTCCTTTTTTCAATCCTTTAATCTGTCCATTTACAATCATGTTTCCTTCTTTTTTAGAAGCACATGCTGTAATTAGTACTGCGAAACCTAAAACGAGTAATTTTTTCATCTTGAATGTATATTTTTTGCGTTTGCAAATATGCATAATTCTCTTAAACTTTTGATGCTAATTCTAGTAAAATTGTACAGACAATAGCTCCGATAGTTCCAATTGCATACCCAACTACAGCTAATAAAACACCAACAGTTGCTAATGATGGGTGAAATGCTTGTGCAACAATAGGGGCAGAAGCAGCTCCACCAACATTGGCTTGGCTACCAACTGCTAAAAAGAAATACGGCGCTTTTATTAATTTTGCAACTAAAATTAATAGTACTGCATGGATTGTCATCCAAACGGCACCAATAGCAACTAATCCTAAATTATCAAAAATCATCAATAAGTCCATTTTCATACCAATAGTTGCTACTAAAACATATATAAAAACACTTCCAATTTTAGATGCTCCAGCGCCTTCATAATTTTTAGCTTTTGTATATGATAATATAATTGCTATTAGTGTAGAGATACTTATCAGCCAGAAAAATTGAGACCCTAAAAATGTAAATACATTTCTTGTTGTTTCTGATTCGAATCCTGCAACAAGGTTACTAAAATAGGGTGCCAAATATTCCGCTGAGAAATGACCAATACCAACAGTTACAAATGCTATAGAAAGCATAATCATAAAATCAGTTAGTGTAGGAGTCCTTTTTACTTTTTCTGTAAATGTTGATACTTTTTCTTTTAATTCTTCAATGGCAGAAGTGTCTGCTTTTAACCATTTGTTTATTTTGTCTTTTTTACCAATACCAATTAACAATATTGCCATCCAAATATTTGCAATTACTATATCAACAAATACCATTGCTCCATATTTTGCAGGATTGTATTGGTATATTTCTAGCATTGCTGTTTGATTTGCTCCGCCACCAATCCAACTACCAGCTAATGTAGAAAGTCCTCTCCAAACGGCATCAAAATCTGCGCCACCAACCGTTTCTGGAGAAACCATAGAGATCAGTAGAATTGCAATGGGACCTCCAATAATAATCCCTACAGTTCCTGTGAAAAACATAATTAATGCTTTAGAACCAAGGTTGAAAACAGCTTTTAAGTTTATGCTTAATGTCATTAATACCAATGCTGCGGGTAATAAAAACCGGCTAGACACATAATATAAATTTGAGCTGCCTTTTGCAACTTCACCGGTGCTAGAAGTAGTTTCCCATTCTGGAGCAATAATGCCAAGTGTTGTAAAAATGGCTGGTAAAAAATAGGCCATAAATAAACCGGGTACTATTTTGTAAAATTTTGGCCAAAAACCAGAAGTTTTAGATTCTGTATAAAATACAAATCCTAAAGAAAGCATTAAGACACCAAATACAATTGCGTCATTAGTAAAAAGAGGTTCAGTCATTTTGTGTGTTTTGAATTTTAGCTAAAGTATTAAAATTAATGGCACAAAAAAAACGAAGCGGTTAGGCTTCGTTTTTTGTTTTAGTTTACAGAAAAACTTTTGGTTGTTTTGAAAGGTGAAATTTCAATTTTTTCAATTTCAGCTTTGTATGTTTTCCAATCGGTATTAAAGAAATCATTCGAAATATTTAGAGCTGTTTTTAAGGCAGCTTTAAAATTGTTGATTTGCTCTGTTTCTGTTTTGGTTATTTTCCCAAAACGAGCACTAACATATCTTCTTGCAGAACTGAAACGTTGTGTAACGGTTACTTCAGGGTTTCTAGTAATTCCTTGTCTTTTATCAATTGTACCAAGATACATACTAATGATGCCTTCAATTTTCTTTGCAATGTCTTTCGATGCTTTGATGTCTGCTTTGTATTTCTTTTTATCAGCTTTTGCTAATTTTTTAGAAAAAGCGTTGGCTGTATTTTTACTCTCAACCAATTGTTTTACAACTTCAGCTATTGTTTTACCATAGCCTTCTAATTGCTTGCTTAGTTCGTAACGTGTATTAAGATCAGTTTTAGAGTAGGTTAAACGAGGATCAAATTCAACACTAATATTCTGCTCTGAAACTACATTCCCAAAACTCATTTTTAAGTTGTACGTTCCAGGTTTTACGCTACCACCACTTGGTTCTCTTTTAGAAGTGCTTATTCTTCTAGAGGCTCTAGCAACTCCTTTTTCTCTTAAGTACCAACGCATGGTGTGAATCCCATTTTCTTTTGGAGCTTTCTGTTTTAGCGTTCTTATTAATCGAGTTCCATCATAGATTTCTAACTTAATAGAATCCCATTTGATTGCTTTCTTTTCAGCAGCTTTTTTAGATTTCTTTTTTGCTACTAGTTTTTTTGTAACAGGCCTGTTTATGTAATAGGTAATAGGTGCTCCACTTCTTCTGTTTTCTCCTTGATACAACGCGTCTGCTCCAAATCTACTTCCTGTAGCTTGAATTCTCATTGCTTGATATGCAGTTGGTGGTTCAAATAAGGTTAATTTTTTAGAAGTAATATTGCTTTTGGCCATTGCTCTTAAAGGCCTGATGTCATCTAAGACCCAAGCAGCTCTACCAAAAGTACCGATTACTAAATCGTGCTCTCTTGGATGAATTACTAAATCTTTTACTGGTACAGTTGGGAAACCATTGGTCCATTTTGTCCATTCTTTTCCTGCATTTATAGAAATATATAAACCATCATCTGTTCCTAAGAATAATAAATTCGGATTTTCGATATCTTCTACAATACTCAACGCATAACTTTGCACATCAGTCGCATCTACAATTCTAGTCCAAGATCTACCATAATTTTTAGTTCTATAGGCATAAGGTGTATAATTAAAACGACGATAGTCATTTGCAATCAATAACGCTTCTCCTTTGTTTTTGTTTGATGCTTTTATCTGAGCGATCCAACTTCCTTTAGGTAAATCTTTTAAATTCTTTGTTACGTTTGTCCAAGTTAGCCCTCCGTTTTTAGTTACTTGTACATTCCCATCATCTGTACCAACCCACAACATATCTTTTTCTAATGGAGAAGGTTCTATAACAAGAATTGTAGTGTGGTTCTCTGCGCCAGTGGCATCCATTGTTAAACCACCGCTTTCACTTTGCTTTTGTTTTTTAGGATCATTGGTTGATAAATCTGGAGAGATCACATCCCAAGTGGTTCCTTTATCTGTGCTTTTATGTACAAACTGACTTCCAAAATAGATGGTAGATTTATCAAACGGATCTTGTCCGATGGCACTATTCCAATTGAAACGTAATTTTACTTTTGCATCTGGATGTGTTGGCTTAATTGAATAATTATAACCCGTTTTTTGATCATATCTAACAACAGATCCTTGCTGACTCATTGCGTATCCGTAACGAGAATCATCTAAGTCTGGAACCACATCAAAACCATCACCAAAGGCTAATTCTTGCCAATATGAATTTCTAATTCCTTGCGCTTTCCATACATAAGCAGGTCCGCTCCAAGAACCATTGTCTTGCATTCCTCCATATACATTATATGGATAATCGTTATCTACATTAATATGGTAAAATTGTGCAACAGGAATGTTTCCTGCAAAACGCCATGTTTTTCCTTTATCTCGAGTGATATTTAATCCACCGTCATTTCCATCAATCATAAATGAACCATTTTCTGGGTGAATCCACCATGCGTGATGATCTGGATGCACACCATTATTAACACCATAAGCAGGCATTAATTGACGGAAGTTTTTACCTCCATCTTCTGAAACATTTATGTAGGTGTACACAGAATACAATCTGTTTTCATTTTGTGGATCTACATAGATTTCTGAATAATAGAAAGGACGATTTCCAATTCCTGGTTTGTCATTTATCTTTCTCCATTTAAATCCACCATCTATACTTTTGTAAAGGGCATTCTTTTTTGCTTCTACTAAAGCGTAAATTGTATTTGGATTGCTTCTAGAAATTGCAACTCCAATTCTTCCTAAGTTTCCTTTTGGTAAACCTTCTTTAGAAGTCACTTTCTTCCAAGTATCACCACCATCATGTGTAATATACATTCCACTCCCTTTTCCTCCAGAAGTGAAAAACCAAGGTTCACGTTTGTGTTCCCACATGGCAGCAATTAATTTATTTGGATTTGATGGATCCATTACCAAATCAGCGGCTCCAGTTTTTTCGTTGTTGTATAAAATTTGTTTCCAAGTTTTACCACCATCCATTGTTTTATATACTCCACGTTCTTTATGTTCTCCCCAAGGAGATCCAATAGCAGCAGCATACACAATATTTGGGTTTGTTGGGTCTATAATTACACGATGAATATGACGTGTTTTTTCTAATCCCATTGCTTTCCATGTTTTTCCAGCGTCTAGAGATTTGTAGATTCCAAATCCGCCATTTAAACTGTTACGCGGATTTCCTTCTCCAGTTCCAACCCAAATTACACTAGGGTTTGATTGCTGAATGGCAACAGCTCCAATTGAAGCAGTTAGTTCTTTGTCAAAAATAGGTGCCCATTTAACACCTGCAGAAGTAGATTTCCATAATCCACCAGAAGCAGTTCCGGCATACATTATGTTTGTGTCTGATTGTACAACATCTATAGATGTTACACGTCCACTCATTCCTCCAGGACCAATGTTTCTTGGTTTCATGTTTTTTACCATATCCATTGAGAATTCTTGAGAAATCATCAAAGATGTAGTAAGTAGAAAAAGTAGTGAGAGTAGTTTTTTCATGATTAATTTGATTAGTTAATTTAGCGTTTGAAGGTACTAAATATCTATAAAAAAAAACTCTTAAATATATGTTAACAAAAAGAAAAGCGAAGATTCTATTCTTCGCTTTTCTTTTTTGGTTCTCTTTTGGCATCTTTAAGACTCTGCATAAGCATCCATTCCATCTGACCATTGGTAGATCGAAACTCATCTGAAGCCCATTTTTCAATGGCTTTAATCATGTCTTCATTGACGCGCAGTGCAAATGCTTTCTTTTTTGCCATGAGTTAATTCTTTATAAAGTTTGCAATAGTAGTAATTAATTCCGTTGATAACGGAAAATCAGCAGAATAATATGAGTTCATATTGTCTGCGTCTTTTTCTAGATGTTTTAATACGTGATTCATATTCTCAATTATCACAAGTTCAGAAGAAGGTAGGGCTTTGTGTAAGGCTTGTGCATCTTCAACTTTTACTTGTATGTCTTTTGTGCCATTGATAATTAATGTAGGAATCGTTATTTTTTTAATCTCTTCTGCTGGATTGTATTTAGCCCAGTTTAGAATGAATGGTAAGTTTTGTTTTGCGAAAATTGAAACTAAAAAAGGGTGTACTTTTTTGATGGTTCCTGTTTCAAATAATTCTTTAAAATGGGCTATTGTTGTGCTGCCTAATTCTGCACTTTGTTTGGTGATCTGTTCAATGATGGTTTTGTCAATTGATATGCCAGGCCCGGCAATAGAAATATATTTACCTGTGTTTTTTGAAGCCAATAGAGCTGTTAAAGAACCTTGACTATGGCCAATAAGTATAATTTCAGAAAAACGGTTATCGTTTTTAAAATGAGAAATGACTTTTTTGGCATCATTAACTAAATCTTCATAAAGAATTCCTTTTAGGAATTTAAAGTTTTTCGGGTTTGAAGTTCTTTTATCATAGCTAAAAAATGCAATTCCTTGTTTGTTGATTGAATCTCTAAACTGTTTTATATAATTTGCTTTGATAATGGCTCCTTGATTTCCGTTTCTATCAATATTTCCTGATCCATGAACCCAAATGATTAATGGAGTATTTTCTTCGAAGAAGGTTAAAGTTCCAGGTAATTCTATAGAATCATTCTTAATCAGAATTTCTTCAGACACTATGTTGTTTTGTCCAATAGAAATTGAGCAAACAAAAAGAAATAGGTATAAAAATTTAAACTTCATCTGTCATTATTTTATGTTCATAGGTTTTTAACACAGCATTTACGTCATTTAGTTTTTGAGTGCCAATCAATATTTTTTTTCCGTTTTTGTATTCTAATTGAATTCCTGTGTCACCAGAAACGGTATATGCTATACCTTTTTTCTTTCTTGAAAGAAAGCTGCTTTTTAATCCCCAGCCACCATATTCTGTAAAGGCAGCATACTTTCTTGATTTAGCAACTACTAATTCAGACCAAGCAATTGTTCTTGCAGAAAAGTGAAATGGAAAAAACTGATAATGAATTCCGATTTCATCAATTCTTGTTTTTAATTTAAAGAAGAATATAAGTGTAAGCACTGCAACCATTAACAATGATGTTATAAGTATTTCGTTAATTGAGTTGGTAGAATCTCCATTAGAATATTCTTTAATCATTAAAGCAATTGGAGTAATCATACTGATTATTAAAACTACCATTAACCAAGTTTGTGTAAATCGTTGTTCTTCTTTAAATATTCTCATTATCTGTTTTTGTCTCTTTCAAAAACTACTCTAGCTGTTTGTTCAGCAATATGTTTTACACTCCAGCCATCTCTAGCATGCTCATTTAATGTGTCTTCTAAGCGTTCATTATTTTTAGATAAGCCAGATTTCCAGCTAACTACTTTGTACTCTTTCATGTTATCTATTTTTATCTTTTTCTAACAATGCATAAACCACTCCGCTTGTATTTGCGTAGATATTGATTACTCTCCAACCTTGTTTAGCATAGGTGTTTATTTCGTCTTCAAATTTATCTTGACTTTTAGACCAAGATGCTTTTTGTTTTAAAAATTTATATTCTTTCATCTTATTCTTTTTTACATGGTTTTTCCTTTCCTTGACTCATTACGGCCAACCCTGTTCCTATTGCTGTTCCTGCTCCAGATCCCAGAGAAATACCGATTGCAATATTATCAAATACAACTCCGTAAATAACTCCCATTGCAGACCCTAGAGATACTCCAATTGATAAGTATAATATTTGTTTTTGATTCATTTTTTATTTTTTAATTTCTTTTGTTGTTGATTTATTATCATACCTAAAACAAGACCAACTCCAGCTCCCATTGGTAATCCTAAACCTGTGGGATTAAATATAATGCCAATTCCTGCGCCAAAAACCATTCCTATAAAAGCACTTTTATTTTTCATGATTAGTTGTTTGCAATTATTAAAACTCCAATACTTATTGCAGCGATGCAAATTGCAAATACAATTAAAAGTACTTTTTTATTTTTTAGTTGAATTCCTAGCATATATCTTGTTTAATTAAAAATTGAAATAATAATTAGATGTATAATCCTTATAAAAATAAAAATTAATTTAGAAACTACAAGTATCATTTTAATGACTTAAAGTTCCAGTGTTTAATACAGGAGACGCTTCTTTATCTCCACATAAAATAACCATTAAGTTACTTACCATTGCAGCTTTACGTTCATCATCTAAATCAACAATTTGTTTTTTTCCAAGTTCTTCTATAGCCATTTCTACCATGCTTACTGCACCTTCAACAATTTTATGTCTAGCTGCAACAATGGCTGTAGCTTGTTGTCTCTTTAGCATTGCGCTAGCAATTTCTTGAGCGTATGCTAAATAACCGATTCTAGCTTCTAAAACTTCAATTCCTGCTATAGCTAAACGCTCTTCAATTTCTTTCTCTAAAGCTTCACTAACTTCATTAACGCTAGAGCGTAATGTTATATCTTCTGTATGTCCTTCATCTGCAAAGTTATCATATGGATACATGCTTGCTAGCTTTCTAACGGCAGCATCTGTTTGAACTCTCACAAAGTTCTCATAGTTGTCAACATCAAAAGCGGCATTATAGGTGTTCGTAACTCTCCAAACTAAAATAGTACTAATCATTATTGGGTTACCAAGTTTGTCATTCACTTTTAGTCTTTCGCTATCAAAATTACTAGCTCTTAAAGAGATTTTTCTCTTTTTGTATAATGGGTTTGCCCAAAATAAACCGTTTGATTTTATTGTCCCAACGTATTTCCCGAAAAGTAATACAACTTTAGATGTGTTTGGGTTTACTAAAATAAAGCCAAAAAAGCTTATGAAACCTGCAAGAGTAGCCATAAGATAAACAGGGTTCTCAAATTTAATAGAGATTAGAATCCCCCCGATGAATAATGCTAGAGCTATGAAAAGCATTAAATATCCGTTGGCAGGTTTTATTATTTTTTCTTCTTTCATGATTTATGTGTTTTGTTATGATATTAAAATGATATCACAAAGATATGCTATTTTTTTTCATATTTCCAAATATTTAAAGCTTTATTTTTATAAATTAGCCAACTAGTAATACTTAAAAACACAAAAATGAAATCTAAAATATTGTTTATACTTTCTTTTGTTTTAATCTCTAATTCGGCGATTGCAGCAAACAATGATACTGATATCGTTTGGGGAGCAACTGGTCATAGAGTAGTTGGAGAAATAGCAACCAAACACTTATCAAAAAGAATACAACGAAAAATAAGAGAATTGTTGAATGGGCAAACTTTGGCAATGGTTTCAACATTTGCTGACGATATAAAATCTGATAAGAAATACAATGATTTTTATACTTGGCATTATGTAAATTTAAATGATGATGATACGTATCAAACTTCAAAGAAGAACCCAAAAGGCGACTTGGTTACGGGAATTGAAAAGTGCAAACAAGTATTGTTAGACAAGAATTCATCTAAAGAAGACAAAGCATTTTATTTAAAAATGTTAGTTCATTTTATTGGAGATTTGCATCAGCCAATGCATGTTGGTAGAACTTCTGATAGAGGTGGAAATGATTTTAAAGTGAAATGGTTTTACAATGGATCTAATATGCATAGGGTTTGGGATAGTGAAATGATAAATAGCTTTAATATGACCTATACAGAGCTTGCGAAAAACACTGATAAATTAAGTAAGTCTCAAATTAATGAAGTAAAAAAAGGGACTGTAGTTGATTGGGTAAATGAATCTAAAGTTATTGCTCAAAAAATTTATCGCTCTGCAAAAAGTGAAGAAAATTTAAGATATCGTTATATGTATGATCACTTTAAGACGGTAAGAAGTCAACTTCAAAAAGGAGGCATTAGGCTCGCTAAAGTCTTAACCGAAATTCTTGGATAAATAAAAGCCTTAAATTAATTTGAGGCTTTTTTTTGGTGTTAATTTTAGTTAATTGTTTTTAAGTCAGCCGATTATTTTTTAATTTAGTTCTGGTATGAGGAAATTATTTGGTTTTATTTGTGTGCTTTTTGTGCTTGTTTCTTGCAAAACAGAAACGAAGAAAGCGTCTGTTTTGCAAGAAACACAGCAAGGAAAAACGGAACCTACACAAAAAATACCAGTTTACACTTATAAAGAGTTAGCGCCATTATTAACTAAGAATGATGGGAAAACCTATGTAATAAATTTTTGGGCTACTTGGTGTGCTCCTTGTGTAAAAGAGTTGCCTTATTTTGAAAAATTGAATACTGTTTATAAAGGAAAAGGAGTTGAGGTTATTTTGGTAAGCTTAGATTTTCCAGATCAGTTAAAAAGTAAATTAATTCCGTTTATTCAAAAGAAAAAACTACAATCTAAGGTGGTTTTAATGGTGGATCCAGATCAAGATACATGGATTCCGAAAATTAGTAAAAATTGGTCAGGAGCAATTCCTGCTACATTAATATATAATAAAGAAGAGAGAAGGTTTTTTGAAAAGTCGTTTCAATACGATGAATTGGAAAATGAACTTCTAAAACTTTTAAAATAGAAACAGATGAAAGCAATTAAAACAGTTTTAGTACTTAGTGTATTTACGTTGATTACAGCGTTTACTTTAAAGCCAGTAGAATCTGGTTATGATGTTGGAGATACAGCAATAGATTTTAAATTAAAAAATGTTGATGGTAAAATGATTTCGATGTCAGATTACAAAAATGCAAAAGGGTTTATTGTAATTTTCACTTGTAATACCTGTCCGTATTCAGTAGCTTATGAAGACAGAATTATTGCCTTGGATAAAAAATACAAGAAAAAAGGGTATCCAGTTATTGCAATCAACCCCAACGATCCATCTGCTTCTCCAAATGATAGTTTTGAAGATATGAAAGTGAGAGCACGTGAAAAAGGGTTTACGTTTCCATATTTGTTTGATGATGGACAAAAAGTGTATCCACAATATGGAGCAACAAAAACACCACATGTATTTATCTTAAAAAAAGAGAATAAAAATTTAAAAGTAGCATATATAGGAGCTATTGATAATAACTCTCATAAACCTGCTGCTGTAACAAAGAAATATGCAGAAGATGCAGTTGATGCGTTGCTATCGGGTAAGAACCCAGAAAAAACAACTTCTAGAGCAATTGGCTGTACTATAAAGACAAATTATTAATTAAAAAAGCGAGCAAATAAAGAAATAAATTCAGCATAAATTAGCTCGCTTTTTTTATTCTTATTCTGTAACTTTTAATCGTGCTTGTGCTGTAATAGCAATATCAGAATGCTTATTCTGTAGGTGTTTCAAATAACCAGTAATGGCAATCATTGCTGCATTATCGGTTGTGTATTCAAACTTAGGAACGTAGGTTGTCCAATTCCAATGTTTTTCTGCCAATGCCAATCTTTTTCTAATTTCTGAATTTGCAGAAACTCCACCAGCAATAGCTATGTGTTTAATGTCAGTTTGTTTTACAGCATTTTTCAATTTATCCATCAATATCTCTACAATTGTATATTGAATAGAAGCACAGATGTCTACCAAGTTTTCTTCAATGAAGTTTGGGTTTTCTTTTACTTGTTTTTGAATAAAGTATAAAATACCTGTTTTTAATCCGCTAAAACTAAAATCTAAATCGCCCACTTTTGGTTTTGTAAATTTAAAAGCTTTCGGATTTCCTTCTTGCGCATATTTATCAATCAATGGCCCACCTGGATATGGTAATCCTAAAATCTTTGCCGATTTATCATAGGCTTCACCAACAGCATCATCAATTGTTTCTCCAAGAATCTCCATCTCAAAATAATCAGAAACCTTAACGATTTGTGTATGTCCACCACTAATAGTCAAACAAACAAAAGGGAATGGAGGTTTTTTAGCATCTTCTTCCTCAATAAAATGAGCTAAAATATGTGCTTGCATATGGTTTACATCTATCAACGGAATGTTTAATCCTAGCGCTAGCGATTTGGCAAAAGATGTTCCTACTAATAACGAGCCCATTAGACCTGGTCCACGAGTAAAAGCAATTGCATTTAATTGAGATTTGTCAATATTTGCTTGCTCTAAAGCTTGCTGAACAACGGGAACAATGTTCTGTTGATGCGCTCTTGAAGCTAATTCAGGAACAACTCCGCCATATTTTGCGTGAATCTCTTGATTCGCTACAACATTACTCAACACTTTTCCGTTGTGAATTACAGAGGCACTTGTGTCATCACAAGAAGATTCTATTCCTAAAATATAAATTGATTTTTGGCTCAAAAGATTAAAAAAGTTTAAATTGCTACTGCAAAAATATTGATTCAAAATCAATAGTTATCAAAATTTCAACTTTCTTTGTGAAAAATGGCAATATTTTTGATTGGAATTAAATAATTTTCCACTATTTAGATAATAAAATTGAATATTAAAAACAAAGGCAAAGTACTATTAAGATTTTTCGGCTATCTGCTGCTATTCTTGTTTTTAATAAGCATTACGCTATCAATTCCAGCAGTACAAACTCGCTTGGCAAGATCTTTAACCAAAGACTTAAAAGAAACCTATAATGCAGACATTGTAATACAAAGAGTTGATTTGTCTTTTTTAGGATCTGTTCAGTTAAAAGGAGTGGAAATTAGAGATCATCATAATGACACCTTAGTTTTTATAAAAAATCTAAGCACATCTGTACTGAATATAAAAAAAGTCATTGACAATAAAATTAATTTAGGGAGTGTTTCTTTAGACGGAGTAGACTTTCATCTTAAAACCTATAAAGGAGAAACCGATGACAATATCTCTATTTTTGTTGATAGCTTTGAAAATGATAAACCTAAAGACTCTTTGTCAGAACCATTTCAATTAAATAGCTCTAATATTTATATTAATAACTTAAATTTTAAGGTTGAAAACTTAAACAAAGACGACCCTAAGAATTTTTCTGTTAGAAAAGGAGGAGGGAGTTTAAGCGATTTTAAAATTCTTGGTCCAGACGTATCTGCAAACCTTAGAGGGTTGTATTTTATTGATGATAGAGGAATTGAGATCACAAGTTTTACAACAGATTTTAGCTATACTAAAAAGAAAATGGAGTTTCTAAGTACCGTTATAAAAACGGAAACCTCTAACTTGAGTGCTAATATTGTTTTTAGGTATGATCGAGAAGATTTGAAAGACTTTATTGATAAAGTTGCTATACATGCAGATTTCACAAATAGTAGACTCTCATTACAAGATTTAAATAAATTGTATGATGAGTTTGGAGGGGAAGATGTACTAATGCTGAACGGAAAACTTGAAGGAACTTTAAATAATTTTAAAGTTGATACCTTAGATATAGCTTCAGATAAAGGAATTGTTATTGATGGTCGTATTAAGTTAATAAACGCAGTAAGTACAGAAAAAGGGTTTTCTTTTGATGGGGACTTTAAAAAAATTACCGCTAATTATAAAGAGTTAAAAAGTATTTTGCCAAACCTGTTAGGGAAAAAGCTGCCTCCAGAATTTAAAAGATTAGGGAATTTTACATTGATTGGTAAAACAAAAATCAATAATGATAATCTAGACCTTGATGTTATAATTTATTCTAGATTAGGAACTACAAAAGCAGATTTAGAATTGACCAATATTTCTGATATAGACAGATCAAACTACAAAGGAAATGTAGAATTGATAAGTTTTAATATTGGACGTTTTTTAAATGATCCTAATTTTGGAAAAATAACATTAAACGGAGATGTAAATGGAACAGGGTTTAAAATAGGGAATATAAATACTGGAATTATTGGTGTCATAAAAGAACTTGAATTTAATAATTATGCATACCATAATTTAAATGTAAATGGACTGTTTCAAAACAGAAAGTTTAATGGAAACCTAAATTTGACTGATGAAAACTTTAAAATGAGGTTTAACGGATTAGCAGATTTTTCATCAAAAATAAATAAATTCAATTTTATTGCAAATATTACTGAAGCAGATTTAGTAAAGACAAATCTATTTTTAAGTGATAGTATTTCTATGATTAAAGGAGAATTAGAAATTGACATAGTTGGTAATACTTTGGATGATGTTATTGGTGTAACTACATTTAAAAATGTTGAATATACCAATCAGAAACAAACGTATAAATTTAAAAAATTTATAGTTTCTTCAACCGTTAAAGATTCCATTAAAAGAATAGATATTAACCAGAATACGGATGAGAATGATATTGCTCAAGGATTTATTCAAGGGGATTTTAAAATCAGCGAGTTAGCACCAATTATTCAGAATGCTTTAGGAAGTGTATATACAAACTTTACTCCTTATAAAGTGGCTCCAAATCAATACATTAAATATGATATAAATTTATATAATCAAATTGTAGATGTGTTTTTTCCAGAGATCTTTATTGATAATAATACAAGCCTAAAAGGGGAGATAAACACTAAAAAAAATATTTTTAAATTAAATTTAAAATCACCTAAAGTCGTTTTTTATGGTAACACCGTAGATACTTTAGCCTTAGTAATAAATAATAAAAATATAGCCTACAATACACATTTAAAGATTGCTAAAATAAGTACGAGTTACTTTACTGCAACAAAATTAAATCTAATTAATAGGACAAAAAATGATACGTTGTTTGTGAAGTCAGAATTTAAAGGAGTTAGCAATTCTGACGAAACCTTTAATATGGACTTTTTCTACACCTTTAATGAAGATAAAAAATCAGTAATAGGAGTTGAGAAATCGACCTTTAATTTTGAAGAAAATACCTGGTTAATTAACCCTACAAATAATAATGATAATAAAGTAGTCTTCGACTTAAAGAAGAGGGAATTTGATTTTAGTTCTTTTTCTTTAAAATCAAACGAACAAAAAATCAAGTTCGAAGGGAGTTTAAAAGATTCTACTTATAAAAACTTAAAAATTGATTTCACAAAAGTAAAATTATCTAGTTTTTTACCACCAATAGATAGTTTGTTGCTAAATGGAGTTTTAGACGGAAACCTGAATTTTATTCAAAAAGAAGGATTGTATAATCCAAAAGGAAATTTATTTGTTTCTGGTTTCAAAATTAACTCTTTTAACCAAGGAGATTTAGGGTTGAAAATTGAAGGTAAAAATTCTTATGAAAAGTATGATGTGAATCTTACCCTTGAAAATGCAGGGATTAAAAGTATTTATGCGAAAGGATTTGTTGATTTTACGAATGCGAGTCCAACACTTGGTTTGTCTGTAGCTATTGATAAGTTTCAATTAAATGCATTTAGCCCATTGGGAAAAGATGTGTTATCAAAAATTAGAGGGGAAGCATCAACAGTAAATGATAGTATTAAAGTAACAGGAACTTTAAGAAACCCGGTGATGAATGGTGAATTAGAATTGAAAAATGCTGGAATGAAATTCCCTTATTTAAATATTGATTATGATTTTGATGGAATCACGAAAATTAAGTTAGAAGATCAAAGATTTATTTTTGAAAAATTAAATTTATTAGATACAAAATTTAAAACCAGAGGGGATTTAAGTGGAGAAATTGAGCATAAAGATTTTAAATCTTGGGATATGGATTTTACAATTGAAACTGATAATTTGGTCGTGTTAGACACTAAAGAATCAGAAGAGTCCTTGTATTATGGTACAGCCTTTATTAAAGGAAATGCATTAATTTCTGGAAAGACAGACAATTTAAATATAGATGTAAATGCAACGACAAACCCAAACACAAAATTTGTTATTCCTTTAAGTGATGTTAAGACAATAGATAGTTACAAGTTAATACGATTTAAATCAGACGAAAACCTTGTAAAAGATACTGAGAAAAAGGAATTGAAATTTAATGCTTTAAAAGGGTTAAAGTTAGATATCAATTTAGATGTAACAAAGGATGCTATTGTTGAAATGGTTATTGATAAAACAAATGGTAGTTTTTTAAATGGTAGAGGAAATGGAAATTTAGATATCAAAATTGACACCCGTGGTAAATTTACGATGGATGGAGTTTTTTATGTTGATGAAGGAAAATATGAATTTAAATACGGAGGATTAATAAACAAAACATTTACAGTAGAAAAAGGAGGGGCCATTTCTTGGGACGGAAGCCCGAGTGATGCAACCTTAGATATTACTGCAGTGTACGTGGCTCAGGCAAACCCATCAATTTTGTTAGAGAATTTCAATTCAAATAGAAAAATACCTATCAATTTAATCACCAAAATAAGTGGAGGTTTGTTTAATTCAACACAAGAGTTTGATATTCAAATTCCAAATGTAGACAATGTCATCGCGTCAGAATTAGAGTTTAAGTTGAATGACAATAATATTGATGAAAGAACAAAACAGTTTTTATCATTACTGATGTTTAATACATTTTTAAACCCAGATAAATCAACTTTTAATAGTTCTAATGCGCTTATTGGCACCAGTTCAGACATTTTTGCAGGCTTACTCTCAGATTTAATAAGTAGTGAAGATGATAAAGTGCAATTTAATGTAAATTACGATATTGCAGACCCAAGTAATGTCAATGATGTAATTAATGATGATCAAGTAAATGTATCTGTTGGTACACGTATTTCAGATCGAGTTGTTGTGAATGGGAAAGTTGGAGTTCCGGTTGGATCAAAAACACAATCGAGCGTTGTTGGAGAAGTGAAAGTAGAGATACTTTTAAATGAAAAAGGGAATTTTAGAGGCGTTATTTTTAATCGTCAAAATGAAATTGAATATTCAGCTGAAGAAGAAGGATATACACAAGGTGTGGGATTAACATATCAAGTGGGCTTTAACAATTTTTCTGAATTTCTTCAGAAAATTGGATTGAAGAAGAAAAAAGGTAAAAAAAATAATATAAAAAAGGACTCAGTAAAAACAGCAAAAACAAATAGTTTTATAAAGTTCAAATCAAAACAAATCAAAAATAAAGAATGAAAAATTATACGCTAGTAATATTAGCAGCAGGAATGGGAAGTAGATATGGAGGGACTAAACAATTAGATGCTGTCTCAGAAAACGGAGAAACGATCATGGATTTTTCTCTATTTGATGCTGTGAAAGCAGGATTTACAAAAATTGTATTCATTGTAAGAAAAGATATTTTAGAAGAAGTTAAAACTGATTTTGGAGTAAAATTAAAAGGAATAGTAGATGTAGAATATGTAGTGCAAGAAACAACTAATGTTCCTGGGAGGTTTAAAGATAATGCTCGTCAGAAACCTTGGGGGACTGGACACGCATTATTGGTTGCTAAAGACGTTATAAAAGAAAATTTCTGCGTTATTAATGCAGATGATTTTTATGGACAGGATGCATTTGAAACCATTATGTCTTTCTTGAGAGAAGCAGATGAGAAAACGACAAACTTTGCAATGGTTGGCTATCCAATTTACAATACATTGTCTGACAATGGAAGTGTTTCTAGAGGGGAAACTTTTGTAGATGAAAACAATAAATTAAAGCAAATTATTGAAAGAACTTCAATTACCAAGCAAGCAGATAAAATTGCATATAAAACAGAAGAAGGAGTTGAAGCTACAATTTCGAAAGATACGTTAGTGTCTCTAAATTTCTGGGGATTCACGCCACTGTTTTTAGATCATTTAGAAACAGAATTTAATGTGTTCTTAGAAGAGAATTCTCAAGAATTAAAAACAGAGTTCTTTTTACCTTTTGTAGTTGATAGTTTGATACAAAATAACCAAGCAGAAGTAGAGGTGTTAAGTACAGATGCAAGTTGGATGGGGGTAACTTATAAAGAAGATAAAGACATTGTAGTTGCAAAGGTAAAAGAGTTGATAGATCAATCTTTTTATCCTTCAAAACTTTGGTAATGCACAATGATTTAGAGAGCGTTTTTAATAAATTTCAAGTCCATGCTACATTTAGTTCTGTTGAAGAATTAATTTCTGGACATATTAATGATACGTATCTAATTAAGACAGCTCAAAAACCTCATTATGTTTTACAGAAAATTAATGGGGTTGTATTTCCAGATGCTTTAGAGTTGATCCAAAACAAAGTATTGGTAAGTAATCATTTGCAACATAAATACAAGCACTTATCATTACAAGAGATTCAAAGAAAAGTATTGTGCTTTGTAAAAGCCAAAGACAACACTTTTTTCTATAAAGATACTGATGATAATTATTGGAATGTTACCATCTTTATTGACGATTCTATTACCTATGAAAAAACACCCAATTCTCAAATTGCATTTGAGGCAGGGAAGATTACAGGAGAGTTTTTACAATTAACTAAAGATTTTGACACCAAGAATCTTACTACAATTTTACCAGATTTTCATTCAGTAACAAACAGGTATCATCAGTTTAAAAATGCAATTAATACTGCGGATGAGAGTAAGATTGAATCTGCACAAGAGTTTATCAAATTTGTAGAAGAACACATCAAAGAAATGCAGCAAATTGATGCTGCAATTTTCGCAAATAAAATTCCGCAGCAATTAACACACAGTGATACCAAAATTTCAAATATACTGTATACAAAAACAAATGAAGCATTGTGTCTAATTGATACAGATACAGTAATGCAAGGTGTTATACATTTTGATTATGGAGATGCACTAAGAACTATTTGTAATACTACAGATGAAGATTGTAATGTTGAGTCAGAAATCGATTTTAACCTCGATTATTTTAAGAGTTACTCAAAAGGTTTTTTTGGCGAAATAAAAGATTTGACAAAAGTTGAAATCAAATTCTTACCTCTTAGTATAAAAATGATGCCATTTATAATGGGACTACGTTTTCTGACGGATTATTTAAATAATAATATCTATTATAAAACAAATTATGAAAAACATAATTTTGATAGAGCAATAAATCAGCTTACTTTAGTAGCAAAAATCATCCAAAAATATTCTGAAATCAATACGTTTTTATTGAGCGAATTGAAAAATTAAAAACACTGTTTCCTTTGCTAAATAAGGGAGAACTCCGAAAACGTTTTCGTCCTTTTTTCTTCAGAGTATTCATATAATGCCTAATTTTACACTAAGATTTATGAAAGAAATTAAGAAAATAGCGGTAATGACTTCTGGAGGAGATGCACCAGGAATGAATGCGGCAATACGCTCTGTAGTAAGAACATGTGCTTTTTATGAAAAAGAATGTATTGGCGTTTATAGAGGTTATCAAGGATTAATTGAAGCAGATTTTTTACCGTTAGATGCACGAAAAGTAAAGAACATAATCAATAAAGGAGGAACTATCTTAAAGTCTGCTAGATCTAATGATTTTAGAACAGAAGAAGGTAGAAAAAAAGCACATCAGAACTTAGTAAAAGAAAATATAGATGCACTTGTTATTATAGGTGGAGACGGTTCTTTTACTGGAGGAGTAGTTTTTAATGAAGAATATAACTTTCCAATTATTGGTATTCCAGGTACAATAGATAATGACATTTATGGAACTTCTCATACTTTAGGGTATGATACAGCATTAAATACAGCTGTAGAAGCAATCGATAAAATTAGAGATACAGCTTCATCACACAATAGATTGTTTTTTGTTGAAGTAATGGGTAGAGATGCTGGTTTTATTGCTTTAAATGCGGGCGTTGGTGCAGGAGCAGAAGAGATTTTAATACCAGAAGAAAACCTAGGGATAGATAGGTTGTTAGAATCTTTAAAAAGAAGTAGAAGTAAAGGGAAATCATCAAGTATAGTTGTAGTTGCCGAAGGAGATAGAACGGGTAGAAATGTTTTTGAATTGGCAGATTATGTCGAGGAAAATTTACCTGAATATGAAGTAAGAGTTTCTGTTTTAGGGCATATGCAACGTGGCGGTTCTCCTAGTTGTTTTGATAGAGTTTTAGCAAGTAGATTAGGTGTGAAAGCAGTAGAGTTATTACTAGAAGGGGAATCAGATATAATGGTTGGCTTAATTAATAATGAAGTAACAACAACTAACTTAGAAAAAGCAATAAAAGGACACAACAGCATCAATAAAGAATTATTAAGAGTGTCAGACATCATGTCTACATAAGAGTAAGAAATAGTAAAGTATAGAAAAATGATTAAAGTAGGAATTAACGGATTTGGGAGAATAGGAAGATTGGCTTTTCGCGTAGCAATGCAAAGAGAGAATGTTCAAGTTGTAGCAATCAATGACTTATTAGAAGTAGATTATTTAGCATATATGTTAAAATACGATTCAGTTCATGGAGCATTTAATGGAACTGTTGAGGTTGAAAACGGAAAATTAGTTGTTAATGGAAATGAAATCAGAATTTCTGCAGAGCGTAATCCACAAGATTTAAAATGGGATGAAGTTGATGCTGAATATGTTTTAGAATGTACTGGGATTTTTACGTCCTTAGAAAAAGCACATTTACATATTGAAGGCGGTGCAAAAAAAGTAGTGATATCTGCTCCATCCCCAGATGCACCAATGTTTGTTATGGGAGTAAATAATGATACACTTTCTGTACATGACACAATTATTTCAAACGCATCTTGTACAACAAACTGTTTGGCACCAATTGTAAAAGTGTTGAATGATAATTTTGGTATAGTTGAAGGGTTAATGACGACAGTACATGCGGCTACAGCAACTCAAAAAACTGTAGATAGTCCATCTCTAAAAGATTGGCGTGGAGGTAGAGCTGCAATTCATAATATTATTCCTTCTTCTACAGGAGCTGCAAAAGCAGTTGGGAAAGTAATTCCAGAAATGAATGGAAAACTAACAGGAATGGCTTTTAGAGTTCCTACAATGGATGTTTCTGTTGTTGATTTAACGTAA
>Ga0209396_1000502_pt1 | contig 45895 bp, 41 predicted proteins | sample GOMGulsemesocosm_6_FD_184638 | JGI IMG/M metagenome (GOLD analysis project Ga0209396, IMG submission 184638) | Methane-oxidizing microbial communities from mesocosms in the Gulf of Mexico - GOM8C Gulf of Mexico (SPAdes) (version 2) | ecosystem: Environmental > Aquatic > Marine > Cold seeps...
TAAAATAGACCGCACTGTCCAGTCCACATCGCTCGGATAGATATTGATAATGTGTTTAGCCTATTTCTGATTGGAATAGGCTAAACTACCATTTCAAGCAGCTGATAGCTTAGCTTTACCTGAGGCCTTTATTTCATTTATTATAAATGTTGAATATATTTTACAAGCCGGTATATAAAACGTACTTCAATACTCAGTTTTGTCTTTAAATTCGCACAGATCTTCAATAAGGCACGAACCACAGCGGGGTTTACGCGCGATACAGGTATAGCGACCGAGTAAAATAAGCCAATGGTGAACATCGACCATAAATTCTTTGGGGATCACTTTAAGTAATTTTTGCTCGACTAAGTCGACATTTTTACCCATGGCTAACTTGGTGCGGTTGGACACGCGAAATATATGGGTATCAACCGCAATGGTCGGCCAACCAAAGGCCGTGTTAAGTACGACATTGGCTGTTTTACGCCCGACACCGGGCAATGCTTCAAGCGCTTCACGGTTTTGTGGTACTTCGCTATTGTGTAAGTCGACTAACATTTGACAGGCTTTATGGACATTTTTAGCCTTTGAATTATACAAACCAATGGTTTTAATATAGCTCGATAGTCCATCAACCCCTAAATCAACAATGGCTTGGGGGGTATTGGCGACCGGAAATAACTTATCGGTCGCTTTATTAACACTAACATCGGTCGCTTGGGCTGAGAGTGTTACTGCCACTAATAACTCGAAAGGCGAGCTAAAATTAAGTTCTGTTTCTGGGTGCGGATTATCATCGCGTAAAATTTCTAATATTTGCTGACGTTTTAATTTATTCATAATAGCATCACTTCATTCTAACGCGTTGTGGCTTTTCGACCACAACCGGCGATTCAACGAACGCCTCAACACGCGCATTGAGCGAGTTTTTTAGTGCAATAATAAAGCCCATTGCGACAAATGCGCCCGGTGGCAGCATAATAAATAAAAATGATTGGTCAATTTCCAGCAATTCAATCCTCAGTGACACAGCCCAATCGCCGAGCAGTAGCTGCGCGCCATCAAACAAGGTGCCTTGGCCTAATACTTCACGGATTGCGCCCAATAATACCAGCACGATGGTAAAACCTAGCCCCATGATGAAACCATCGAAAATAGAAGGTAACAATGAATTTTTTGAGGCAAAAGCTTCTGCGCGACCAATGATCACACAGTTGGTGACAATTAGAGGCAGAAAAATACCAAGCGACTGATAGAGCCCATGGGCGTAAGCGTTAAAAAGTAACTGAATACACGTCACAAAACCGGCAATAATCATCACAAAAATTGGGATCCTGATTTCTTTCGGCACCCATTGCCTAACTAGTGATACCGTGGCATTTGAGCCAATTAATACCGCCATGGTCGCAATGGCCATGCCGAGTGCATTAGTTAAGGTAGAGGTTACCGCCAGTAATGGACACAAGCCAAGCAATTGCACCAAACCTGGGTTGTTTTTCCATAAACCTTGCCAGGTTAATTCTGCATATTGGTTCATGACAATCCTCCGCAACGTTGCTTGCTATTAAAGAGCGCTTGTTTGTTTAATTCGAAATAAATTTGGCTATTTTTTACTGCAGCAACAATCGCGCGAGGCGTAATGGTTGCGCCAGTAAATTGATCAAATTGACCACCGTCTTTTTTTACTTGCCACAGTGGGTCTTTATGACTGGTTATCTTAAGTTGATTAAACGAGGTAATCCAGTCTGATTTGGCCCGTTCAATCTTGTCGCCTAAGCCGGGGGTTTCTTGATGCGCTAAGGTTCTAACGCCGGTCACCATGCCATCGAATGTAATGCCGACCACTAAATAGATATTACCGCTGTAGCCATTTGGCGCAATGGTTTCTATGGCAGCAGCAACAGGTTTTTGATCTTTAAAGGCTAAAAATGCCCGTTGTGTTTTCTCACTGCCAAGGAATTGCTGAGATTGCGTTGGCACACACGCCATAAATAATTGATTATTGTAGCTGGTGGGCTCAATGACTTGATCGAGTACTTTTAATAGTTGTTTTTGCTCTTGGCGTGCTATTTCGTCTTTAGTTAACAGCTCGGTAATAGCGACAACGCTGGTTACAGCCAGCGCAAAACCAGCCAAAATCAGGCCATTTTTACTGATTATTTTATTCATTGTTACTGCCTCGGCCATAAGTGGTTGGTTTTGAATAGTAGTCAATCACTGGCACCGTCATATTGGCTAGCAATACGGCAAAAGCTAAAGCATCAGGAAAACCACCATAGGTTCGGATGATATAGGTTAAAAAGCCGATCATCAGGCCAAACAATATTCTGCCTTTATTGCTGGTCGCCGCTGTTACCGGATCGGTTGCAATAAAGAATGCCCCAAGCATAGTCGCGCCGCTAAAAAGGTGAAACAGGGGTGAACCATTAGAATCGGGATCAAGTACGAAGCCGATTAACGAGCAAATCGCTAATGAGCCTAAAACTGCCACCGGAATATGCCAGCGAATAATGCCCATTTTTAGTAACACTAGGCCACCAAGCGCAAATGCAATATTGACCCATTGCCAACCGACTCCGGCAATATTGTCAAAAATGGCTTTAGACTGACTTTCGCCACTGGTTAACCCTAAAGTTAAATCTGTTTTTAGGGTATCTAGTGGGGTAGCCATTGTTACGCCGTCAATGCCATGCCTTAATTCGTTAACAGTTAGCCCTGAGGTGGTGTAACCGGTTGCGATAGCTGAAATGTAATCAGCAATACTTAAGCTAAACTGGCTCAGTTCAAGTGGTACCAGCCAATTGGTCATCGCGACAGGGAATGAAATAAGTAACAAAACATAGCCAATCATTGCTGGATTAAACAGGTTAAATCCTAGGCCACCGTATAATTGTTTGGCGACAATGATCGCAAAGCTCGTACCGATAATGCCAATCCACCAAGGGGCTAACGGTGGAATAGCAATGCCAATTAGTAAACCTGTGAGTAGCGCAGTATTGTCACTAAGGTGAACCCGAATATTTTTATGTCGTACTCTTAAAATAGCGGCTTCGCTGGCGATCGCAGTCGCAACACAGATGGCAATTTGAAAAAGCACACCGTAACCAAAAAAATAAACCAGCGCTAAGATCCCTGGCAAGGTCGCCAGAATAACATTTCGCATGATGCTGGCAGTGTTCGTATTGCCATGGCGGTGTGGTGACGGAGTCACTGATAAATACATAAAGCTTACCTGTTAAGTCTGGTCGAGGTTATTGTTGTGGTCAGTTTGCTGAGCGAGTTTCTTTGCTTTAGCTTTTGCAATGGCGGCAGCGATCCGTGCTTTTTTGTCGTCGCTGGCCGCCGGGATCTGCGGACTCGCTTGCTCCATTGTACTTATTGGCTCAACAGAGGAGTCTGATTCGACTGTTTCCGGCAGCATCTGTGCTTGAGCTGCCGCTCTTTTTGCTTTAGCGCGCGCGATTGCTACGGCCACTCTGGCTTTTTGTGGATCGACAGTCGGCTCAACACTTGATTCAAGTTCGCTTGTTGTAACAGGCAAGTCAGCTTCAGCTGTTTCTACTGGTTGTGTATCGGCCAGCGCGGCGGCTCTTTTTGCTTTAGCGCTTGCTATTGCCGCGGCAACTCTGGCCTTTTGTGGGTCTACCGCTGGCTCAACATTCGATTCAAGTTCGCTTGTTGTAACAGGCAAGTCAGCTTCCGCTGTTTCTACTGGCTGTGTATCGGCTTGCGCGGCGGCTCTTTTTGCTTTAGCGCTTGCTATTGCCGCGGCAACTCTGGCCTTTTGTGGGTCTACCGCTGGCTCAGCACTTGGCTCAACATTCGATTCAAGTTCGCTTGTTGTAACAGGCAAGTCAGCTTCAGCAGTTTCTACTGGCTGTGTATCGGCTTGCGCAGCAGCTTTTTTTGCTTTGGCACGTGCTATTGCCGCAGCCACTCGGGCCTTTTGTGGATCGACTGCTGGCTCAACACTTGGTTCAAGTTCGCTTGTTGAGTTGACTGATAAGTCAGCTTCAGCTGTTTCTTCTGGCTGTGTATCGGCTTGCGCAGCAGCTTTCTTTGCTTTGGCACGCGCTATTGCCGCAGCGACGCGAGCTTTTTTAGGATCGGCTTCTGCAGCATCGCTACTTGCTAAGGTTGACTGCTCAGGCTGTGCTTGAGATTTCTTTGCTTTGGCTCGGGCAATGGCTGCGGCTACTCGGTCTTTTTGAGCATCGCCAGTTGATGACGCATCAGCAGGGCTATTAGCCGTTGGCACGGTAGGCTGACCTGAAGATTGCGTTTTTTTAGCTTTTGCACGCGCAATGGCTTGAGCAACCCGGTCTTTACCACTATCGCTTGGCGCGTCAGTTTGTTGCGCTGCGGCCTTTTTAGCTTTTACTCGGGCTAACGCTGCAGCAACGGCATCGCCATCAGAGGTTTTAGCCATTGCTTGTTGTCTGGCTTCAGCTGCTTTTTTACTGCGCTGTGCTCGTTCTTCTTTATCGCGTTCTAATCGCTGGTTACGTTGCTCAAACCGTTCTTTAGCGCGGTCAGCTTGACGTTTTTCTTCATTAGTTTGACGTATTTCGGCTTTGGCGACGCGATAATACTGGACCAAAGGAATAGCACTTGGGCAGACAAAAGCACAGGCGCCACATTCAATACAGTCGAACAGGTCATGATCGAGTAATTTGGCTTGATCTTGATCTTTGGCATACCATTGTAATTGTTGCGGTAACAAATTAGCCGGACAAACCTGTTCGCAATCGCCACAGCGAATACAATTTTGCTCCGGTGGCGGCTCAGGCAGTTCATGTTTACTTGCGGCAATAACGCAATTGGTTGCTTTAACTACAGGAGCATCGATATGGTGTAACGCAAAGCCCATCATTGGGCCACCGATAATTATTTTCTGTTGTGGTTGGGCTTTAAACTCAGCGTGTTTTAACAAAGCCTCGATCGGCGTACCAATAAGCACTTCGTAATTGCCCGGCTTATTAACTAAATCGCCCGTGACGGTAACTATTCGTGATAAGAGGGGAATATCAGCTAACACAGCTTGGGCTACCGCGTAACTTGTGGCAACATTTTGCATCACAATACCGATATCAGCTGGTATTTTACCACTAGGAACCTGTTTGCTGGTAAGCATCTCAATCAGCTGCTTTTCACCACCTGCCGGGTAGATAGTAGGTATTGAGCGAACAATAATGGTGAGTCGGTCTGCTACTTTTGTAACGGCTTGCTCAAGCGCGGCTATTGCAAGAGGCTTATTATCTTCAATTGCAATAATGACCCGTTGTGGCGACAATAGTTTGTGCATTATTTCGATGCCAGCTACTATTTTATCACTACGCTCTTGCATCAATAAATCATCGGATGTGATATAGGGCTCACATTCGGCGCCATTGATAATTAAGAAATCAATCGCGGCGGTGGCTGCGAGTTTTACCGCGGTCGGAAAACTCGCGCCGCCCAAACCAGTGATCCCCGACTGTTGTATTCTTTCAAGCAATACAGGCTTGTCGTCGTTTAATGTTAGTGGCTGTTGCTCGCGCCATTGTTCGAGCTTATCCGGGGTTAAAATAATGGTTGCCGCTTGAATGCCTGATGCATGGGTATTATTGTGCAATCTGATATCGCTGATGGTACCAGAGGTTGGCGCGATAATTGCCGCAGAAATAAAGCCGTCTTGCTTCGCCAGTAATTGTCCTTTTGTGACATATTCACCTATGGCCACCACTGGGATAGCTGCTTGGCCAATATGCTGTGACAAAGATAAAAATAATTGCTGGGGCAGCGGCAATTCACTAATGCTGACCTTGTGCGTTAATGCTTTGCGTGTCGGTGGTTTTATACCGCCATGGAACTGCCACAATTGTCCGTCATCGACTAGGTTAAGGATTGTTTTCAAGTCAAGACTCCAACTGCTTTACGGGGATAGCATTTAATTGCCAGTTCCAATTTTTCGGGGTAGTAGCGACCGGGCGCATTTCAATGCAGTCAACCGGGCAGGGCTCTACACATAGATCGCAGCCAGTACATTCATCGGCTATTACCGTGTGCATTTGTTTGGTGGTCCCTAAAATGGCATCAACCGGGCAGGCTTGGATACATTTAGTGCAGCCAATACAGTCCTCTTCAATGATAAAAGCCACGGTTTTTACTGGGGCCGCCTCATCACTGTTGTTTTCAGGAACCGGCACCCCCATTAAATCGGCGATTTGCACGATGGTCGCCTGACCACCGGGCGCACATTTATCAATAGCTTCACCGTTTGCAACGGCTTCGGCATAAGGACGACAGCCTGGGTGACCACATTGTCCGCATTGAGTTTGCGGTAAAATAAGGTCAATTTTTTGAGCAACAGGATCTTCTTTTACTTTAAATTTTATCGAAGCAAAACCAAGCAGGGCACCAAAAATTAGCGCCAAGACAGTTAAAATTACAATGGCAATGAATAATAATTCCATCTTACTTCACCAACCCGGTAAAACCAGCAAAGGCAAGCGACATTAATCCGGCCGTGATCATTGCAATAGACGCGCCTCGAAAAGGTAGTGGCACATCAGCCGCTGCTATGCGTTCACGCATCGCAGAGAACATGATGAGCACTAACGAGAATCCGAGCGCCGCGCCAAAGCCATAAACAATCGAATCGACAAAGTTATGTTGTTCATTAACATTGAGTAATGCGACGCCTAGCACGGCGCAGTTGGTCGTGATAAGCGGCAGAAAGATCCCGAGCATGCGGTAAAGCGTTGGACTGGTTTTACGAACGACCATTTCGGTAAATTGCACCACAACCGCAATGACTAAAATGAAACTCAAGGTCCGTAAATATTCAAGCCCAAGAGGTGCCAGCAGATATTCGTTAACGAGATAGCTGCATAGTGAGGCAACGGTCATTACAAACGTGGTTGCCATTGACATGCCAATGGCCGATTCCAACTTACTTGAAACCCCCATAAAAGGGCACAAGCCAAGGAATTTGACTAAGACAAAGTTGTTAACTAGCACCGTGCTAATCAACAGTAAAAGATACTCGACCATTGTAGATTTATTTTTTAGAAAATTATGGCGCTATTATCCGCGTTTCTTGCGCTGGAAACAACCACATATAGTGAAGGGAGTTAACAAATTGATGAAACAAATTGATCCACAGGTCAGATAAAAGAGTGGGTCTTAATTTTAGGGTAAAAATTTACAAAAACGTTACATTTATCAAAGATTTTAGCTAATTTTGGATTTGTTATTAAGTCATTTATAAAGCAGTAACTATGGGAGTATTATTATGATTTGTTTTTAAATTTTTAGAAGATTGATCTTTGCGTAGCGAGCAGTATAACAATCATTATTTAACCGTTAAAAGGTTATGAAGATACGGATAAAGATAGCAGAGTTCTGTTGGTCTTATAAATTTGAGATTTGCTAGGAAATATATAGGAGGTTTGTTTTGAAGTTGGCTCCCCGAGCTGGACTCGAACCAGCGACATACGGATTAACAGTCCGGCGTTCTACCAACTGAACTATCGGGGAATCATTTTTCAAACAGGGTATTGCAGTGGAGATTATTAGATTAAAACAAACACACTAAATAAATTGGCTCCCTGAGCTGGACTCGAACCAGCGACATACGGATTAACAGTCCGGCGTTCTACCAACTGAACTATCAGGGAACTACAAGTGTTATCAACCTTTTAATAAATAACTGTTCATTATTTATAAGAGGGTAGTGCTTAAGCATCAAAAACGTTATACCAGTGGCATAAGGAAGTTTGGTGCGATCTTATTTGGCTCCCTGAGCTGGACTCGAACCAGCGACATACGGATTAACAGTCCGGCGTTCTACCAACTGAACTATCAGGGAACTACAAGTTTTATCACCTTTTAATAAATAACTGTTCATTATTCATAAGAGGGCAGTGCTTAAGCATCAAAAACGTTATACCAGTAGCATAAGGAAGTTTGGTGCAATTTTTTTGGCTCCCTGAGCTGGACTCGAACCAGCGACATACGGATTAACAGTCCGGCGTTCTACCAACTGAACTATCAGGGAACTACAAGTGTTATCAACCTTTTAATAAATAACTGTTCATTATCCATAAGAGGGTAGTGCTAAGCATCAAAAACGTTATGCCAGTGGCATAAGGAAGTTTGGTGCGACTTTTTTTGGCTCCCTGAGCTGGACTCGAACCAGCGACATACGGATTAACAGTCCGGCGTTCTACCAACTGAACTATCAGGGAACTACAAAGTATTTAAGTTAATCTTACAAACTATTGATAATTATTTATAAATAACCAAGGTTACCGACAAACTTAAAATCAATCCCAAACAAGATACTACTTAAAATATTTATTTTCAATATCATATATAAAATACAGATATTAAAATCTAGATTTTGGCTCCCCGAGCTGGACTCGAACCAGCGACATACGGATTAACAGTCCGGCGTTCTACCAACTGAACTATCGGGGAATCATTTTTATCATCCAATCTAGTACGTAGATGTTTTACCATCAGGACTATCAGGGATAATCTGTCAACTTCTAAGGTTAATGCAATACTTAAGCATTACTGCTGTCCATGCTGCTGTTGAACCTTTGTCTGGAAGACGGAGCGCATATTAAAGTCTTGATTGATAACTGTCAACAGGCTAATTTCAAAAAACTCACTGTTTGGCTGACACTTAAGCAATTAGTTGCATTACTAGCCAATAAAACACGAAATAGTCTATTTTTTAGGCTAAAGAGTTTAACGTTAGTTAAATTAATCATGCTTAAGTAATTTTTTCACTTAACTAATGGCTACAATGCCGAGTTAGTTCAAAAGCGATACTAATCATCTATCCAATTAGCATCGATGATTAAACAATAGTATATCGCTCCAGATATTTGGTTGTAAAAATTATCTCATAACAAAAAAACAAATTAATGTTGATAGTTAGCTAAATTGATATAAAAGAATTTTTATACTGACTTAATCAAAATATTAGTTGTAATAGCGAAGCGCTGATAATTAAAGGGCTCAGCATAGTTATCCACTAAATCTGTGGATAACTATGTTTATGAAAATTTATAAGCGCGGCTAAGCCAGTGCCCATGCGGCTTGGCGATGATATAGTTGTTTTTTGTACAGAAGGCGTTTTTTCTTATAATTCAACAGGTTAATCTGTGTCAATCGGACTGAGTAACTAGTCTAGAAACAATAATTAGATAGGCTGTTATTTATTCAAAAAATGAATAGAATAAAGTCAAAATTTGCAGGGTTAAGCTTGGCTTGATTGTTCATTGTTATTAGTCTTTCTGTTAAAATTCACCTTCTAGTCATTATAAGTTGCGAGCAATATGAATTCTTCGGTGTTATTAACCGGCCCAGTGAAACCTACCTTAAAAAATATGACGATCCCGATGATGTTCGGTTTAATGATGTTAATGTCATTTAATTTAGTCGACACGTTTTTTGTTAGTTTACTTGGCACGCAAGCGTTAGCCGCTTTTAGCTTTACCTTCCCGGTGACTTTTATCATCATTAGCTTGGCAATTGGCCTTGGTGTCGGGGTCTCGGCTGTCGTTGCGATAACTCTGGGCCAAAAAGATAAAGTCAATGCGCGTCAGCATGCGACGGTGGCGCTTATGTTGTCGATGGTGCTAATTTATGGCGTCTCATTGTTCGTATGGTCGGTGCTAACACCAATCTTCGCAGCATTGGGCGCTACGCCAGAGCATATCACTTTAATTAGTTTATATATGACGCCTTGGCTCTTGGGCAGTGTGTTTGTGATCATGCCAATGGTTGGTAACTCGGTGATGCGTGCGTCTGGTGATACTAAAACGCCGGCGAAAGTGATGGCGCTGGGCGCGTTAATTAATGCGTTACTCGATCCGCTGTTAATATTTGGTTATGGGCCCATTGCGCCAATGGGGATTACAGGGGCTGCGCTGGCCAGCATTATTGCGAGTTCGGTAAGCTGTGTTTTAGTTTTCTATCGCCTGACCACCACCTATAACATGCTGGGTTGGGGATACTCGCTCGCGCAATGCTTAAATTCTGCTAAAAAGGTGTTAGTGATTGCTTTACCTGCAGCGGCTTCGAACATGATGACCCCGATTGCCACCAGTATAGTGACCGCGATGGTTGCTTCTTATGGCAGCGAAGCGGTGGCGGCATTTGGGGTTGGCAGCAGGATTGAATCATTTGCACTTATTTTTGTTTTGGCATTGTCGATGTCTTTGCCGCCTTTTATCAGCCAAAACTATGGGGCGGGGCAATATAACCGCGTTAAACTCGGGTACAATACCAGCGTGAAATTTGTCCTGTGGTGGCAACTGCTGATCTACTTAATCCTAATGTTTAGTGCCCAGCCGATTGCCCGGCTATTTGCAGACGATCCTAAAGTAATCGAAATTATTGTCAGCTACCTGATGATTGTGCCGATAACTCATGGCTTAATTGGTGTCACAATATTAAGTAACTCATCATTTAATGCACTGCATAAGCCATTGTCTGCCCTTAAACTCAATATTATTCGATTGTTTGTGTTGTTGGTGCCTTTTGTTTATATTGGCGGTCAAATCAATGGTATAACTGGTCTTTTTGTAGGCGTAGCACTCGCATGTGGTTTGTCTGGCATCATCGCTTATGCGACATTGTCACGCCAGCTAGCACGTTGTCACCAATCAATGCCTGACACCACTAATGACCTAGTATCGATAAATGAGAAATCAGCGTGACCTTTAAATTACATTCGCAGTTTAAACCAGCGGGCGATCAGCCCACCGCCATCGCCCAGTTAAAAGAGGGCCTTGAGTCGGGACTTGCTCACCAAACATTACTGGGCGTGACTGGCTCGGGCAAAACCTACACCATGGCTAATGTTATTGCTGACTTGGGGCGACCAACCTTAATTTTGGCCCCTAATAAGACATTAGCTGCGCAACTTTATGGTGAAATGAAAGAATTTTTCCCCGAAAATGCGGTTGAGTATTTTGTTTCTTACTACGATTACTACCAGCCCGAAGCTTATATGCCGGCTAGCGATACCTTTATTGAGAAAGATGCTGCAGTTAATGCCCATATAGAACAAATGCGACTTTCAGCGACTAAGGCATTAATCGAACGCAAAGATGTGGTGTTGATTGCCTCGGTGTCTGCCATTTATGGTTTGGGCGACCCTGAGTCCTACATGAAAATGTTATTACATTTTCGCGTCGGTGAGGTAATGGAACAACGGGGTATTTTACGTCGCTTAGCTGAGTTGCAATACAAGCGCAATGACGTTGATTTTGCGCGGGGTACGTTTAGGGTTCGTGGTGAAGTATTAGACGTGTTTCCGGCCGACTCAGACAAGTTTGCTGTGCGCGTAGAGATGTTTGACGATGAAGTTGAGCGAATTTCATTGTTTGATCCGCTCACTGGCGCGGTTGAACGAACGGTTGCCCGCTTTACGGTTTATCCTAAAACCCACTATGTGACGCCGCGCGAAAAAATTCTGGCGGCGGTTGAGCACATCAAAACCGAATTGGCTGAGCGCCAAGGGCAGCTCCGCAGTTTAAATAAAGCGATTGAATTACAGCGGATCACTGAGCGAGTAAGTTATGACATCGAAATGATGAATGAGCTAGGTTATTGCTCGGGCGTGGAAAACTATTCACGCTATTTATCGGGTCGGGCACCGGGCGAGCCACCACCAACGTTGATTGATTACTTGCCAAGTGATGGTCTGTTAATTATTGATGAGTCGCACGTGACCGTGCCGCAAATCGGGGCAATGTATAAAGGTGATAGATCGCGTAAAGAAAATTTGGTGCAATACGGCTTTAGATTGCCGTCTGCGCTTGATAACCGGCCATTAAAATTCGAAGAGTTTGAAGCTATATCGCCGCAAACCATTTATGTTTCTGCAACGCCAAGCGATTATGAACTTAACAAGTCTAATGGCGAAGTAGCACGCCAAGTTGTTCGACCAACTGGTTTGCTAGATCCTCAAATTGAAGTGCGACCGGTAACGACTCAGGTTGATGATTTGCTCAGTGAAATACACCTTCGCGTTGCTCTTGATGAGCGGGTGTTAGCCACAACACTGACCAAGCGGATGGCGGAAGATTTAGCCGAATACCTCGATGAACATGGGGTGCGGGCCCGTTATCTGCATTCCGATATCGACACGGTTGAACGAATAGAAATAATCCGTGATCTACGCTTGGGTAAGTTTGATGTCTTGATCGGGATTAACTTGTTGCGTGAAGGCCTAGATATGCCGGAAGTCTCCTTGGTTGCTATCCTCGATGCTGACAAAGAAGGTTTCTTGCGCTCAGAGCGTTCGCTTATTCAAACCATTGGTCGCGCCGCGCGTAACCTTAACGGTCGCGCGATTTTATATGGCGACAAAATTACCAAATCGATGCAAAAGGCGATTGATTCGACCATTGCTCGACGTCAGCTTCAGCATGAATACAATATTGAACATGGCATTACCCCGAAAGGTCTCAATAAGAAAGTAACTGACATGCTCGATGTTGGTCAGAACGACGTGGTAGATAAAGTAGCCGACGTTACAGCGCAATACCTGACATCATCAAACAAAGAACTGGAAAAACAAATTGCGGCACTTGAACAGGAAATGTTTGAACATGCCCGTAATTTAGAATTTGAGGAAGCGGCGAAAATTCGTGACGATGTCACCGCACTTAATGATTTATTGCTAACGCGCTAGACTGCGTCGATATAACCAATAAACCAGAAACATTGGCAAGGCGGCAATGGCGCCGTATAAATGGGCGTCAACCGCGACATTGGCATTAATCAGTTCGCTCATTTGTGCCGATGGACCTGTGGTTTGTTCATAATAAATTTTGGCCGCGATAGCGCCGAGCAATAGGTAACTGGTTTTTATACCGTTATCTATCTCACTTAAGCAGCCAATAACGAATAAGCCATGTAAATAGCCTGACAAACCAACGTAATAGGCGATATCAGGACTGAAGAAATACAACAACAGGCCGACACTGCTGGCATTGATAATGGTGAAACCGAGCAAACTTCGCGCACTGTAATATTGACCAAATAATAAATGCAATAAAACCAGACCAGCGAGGTTAAACAATAAATGCCAGCCATTGGTGTGTAAAAAGTTTCCGGTTAGCAAGCGCCAGTATTGGCCATTGCTAATCAGTTCGCGATTAAATTCAAGCACCGGCTGCACCACGGGCTGAAATAATGCTAAAACCATTGCGATGGCCATGAAGGCACACATTGTCAGTCCTTGCGGCGTTTTTGCTAATAATAATTTTGACCGAACTGAAAATAACATCTTAATAAACCAACCCTTAGAAGATCTAATGCGCTAAAACTTAGGTTACTATACTAACGAAAGCTGCAAAGCGTAAGCCGAGAACCCAATTAATGAATAAAAGAGCACGTTGTGCACACTGTTTACGAGCGCCCGTGGCGTGTTTTTGTCACACAATACAATCACTCGATAACCAGGTTAATATCGTTATTTTACAACACCCGAGCGAAGTTAAACATGCTAAAGGCACCGCAAAAATAGTCGAGTTGAGTTTAACTCAGAGTCACATTATGGTCGGTGAAGACTTTAGTGCTGATGGTGAATTTAACGCATTATTTAATAACGAGCAGCAAGTGTTGTTGTTATATCCACAAGACAATGCCATTAGCCCATACCAGTTGAAACAACAACTTGAGGCCGACAGCGGCGTTAAGCTAAGTAATATTACGATTATTGTGCTCGATGGCAGCTGGAAAAAGGCCTATAAAATATATTGCTTGAACCCAATATTGCAGTCATTGCCCTGTATCGGCATCACGCCTAGCGATCAAAGCAATTACCGCATTCGCAAATCGTCAAGAAGTGACAGCCTTTCAACGGTTGAAGCCTGTTATCAGCTACTCACTGAGTTAGAAGGTGATAGTTTGAATTTTGAACCACTGCTCAATACCTTTAATGTGATGGTTGAACAGCAGTTAAACTCGATGCCAGCTCAAGTTCGCTCACGTTACGATTAATGACACCGATAGCATGTCATTGCTGTCGTGCTGCGTTACTTTATTTGGCGTTGGACAACGTAGTAGGGGATGTCATCAATATTTAATACCAAGCGGCGAATTAAATCGAGACCGACCGATGCCACATATTGCTGAAAGGCGCGGCGTGGCATTGCAATGCACAAACCCACGCTATTCATTTTTTCATCATCGCCCCAAGCAAGCCAAACGGTACCGACTGGCTTGTCATCACTGCCGCCGCTTGGGCCTGCGATGCCCGACACTGCCACCACATAATCAGACTCGCTCAGCTCTAGCGCGCCTTGCGCCATTTCTAATACGACTTGTTCACTGACTGCGCCATGATCAAGTAGTGTTTGCGGCGCTACGCCAATAATTTTGGATTTTATTTGATTAGAATAGGTCACAAAACCGGCATGGAACACGCCAGAGCTGCCAGCCACCTCAGTGATCAGCGACGACATTAAACCGCCCGTGCAAGACTCGGCAAAGGTGACTGTTTTATCTTGCTCAGCCAACGCTGTTACTAACGCTTGGCCGAGGCTGGTTTTATTATCGCCAACCACATGACCACCTAATAATTGTTTAACCTTGTGTTGCCAGTGCGCTTTATTGCGGTGAGCTTGCTCTGAATCTGTGGTTAACTTTATTTCAATCAGTGGCATTGCGGCGCGAAAGCCCAACTCGATATCATCAGGCCAATCAGCTAACTGGTTGCTTACTCGCTCTTGAATAGTCGATTCACCAATGCCAAATACCTGAAACTTTGTGACATTTGTGGTACTGCTGAGATCAAACGTTTGAGATATTATAGGGCTGATTTGCTCGCTAAGCATGGTGCGTAGTTCATGCGGCACTCCAGGCGTGGTGTAAATAGCACAACCGTTGAGCTGAACAATAAAACCAGGTGCACTGCCGGTTTTATTGTCGATAATGTCACAGCCCTGAGGCAAAATAGCTTGTTTTTTGTTGGCTTGGTTAAGTGGATAACCGCGTTTGTCGCACCACTGGCTCAATTGTTCGAGCGCCAGTGGGTGAACAACTAACGCGGTGTTGGCAGCCCCAGCTAATGCTTGGGCTGTCATGTCGTCAATGGTTGGCCCTAAGCCGCCGTTAATAATTAAGATGTCAGCACGGCGCGATTGGCTGATGATTTCTTCGGTCAGTAATGACAGATCGTCTTTTACTGTGACACGACGAGAAACTTCAAGCCCCAGCAAGCTGAGGTGTTGTGCGATCATTGCCGAGTTGCTGTCGACAACATCACCAGACATTAATTCGTTGCCTGTCAGTAATAATTCAACCGTTAATTTTTTTGTCATTGATCTATGGCCCATGTTTTCAAAATTAGCTTACGGATTAGGCTCAAGCAGTAAAAACCTAGACAGTAAACACAATTGGAGTAAGATAGCGCTTTTGAAATACGAGTGTAACAAAATGGCACAAAAAGCAACAATTTATAAGGCAAGTGTTAATGTTGCCGATATGGATAGAGAAGTCTATCTTGATCAAAGCCTGACGATTGCACTGCATCCATCTGAGACTTTACAACGCATGATGTTACGTGTGGTTGCTTGGGCGGTTAATGCCAATGAACGATTAACGTTCACCAAAGGGCTATGTGATGAAGACGAGCCAGATTTATGGCAAGTTAATTACAGCGATGAAATTGAACTGTGGGTTGATCTTGGCACCCCAGATGAAAAACGAATCAAAAAAGCCAGTGTGCGTGGCAAGCAAGCTGTTATCTATACCTACGGTGAAAACTCAGCTAAAAATTGGTGGAAGCAGCAAAAATCAACCGCCGCCAAATACAAAAACTTGTCAGTATATTTCTTAAGTGACGAATCGATGACAGCCTTAGCTAATGCGGCCGAGCGAACCATGAATTTACAATTTACCATTCAAGGTGGCGAGATTTGGTTAAACACTGAACAAGAAACGATTGCACTCACATTCCAAGCATGGCAGAGCCAAGACTAATTAACCTGCGGTGATTTACTGACAATTTTACTGATACGCTTATGCTGTATCATGCTAGATTAACTAAACTTATTGGCGGACTATAACCGACTGATAATATTTTGATTGATCATTAAACGCCAGTTATTGCCAAAGGAACGTTAGCCATGCCACATTGTCTTATTGAACATTCGAATGACTTAGCACCGTTAAGCTTGCTCACCGCGGTGTATGACGGGGCTAAAAAATCGCAATTATTTTCTAATGCCGATATCAAAACCAGAACCAGAACCCTTGGTTTTGATGATTACCAGTCAGGCCCCATTAAAGCGCCATTTGTTCATGTCACTGCTAAAATCTTATCGGGTCGCAGTTTAGAACAACGGACGATGTTAGCTCAATTGATATTAGCCGAACTTGAAAAGTTAAGCTTAACAGCGACTTCATTAACGGTTGAAGTACTTGAAATAGAAAAAGCATCTTATGCCAAAGTGGTTACCTCAGCTTAGTAAAGCGCGCTATCTAGCTTAAAAATCGCAGCTACTCATTATATCCCTGCTCGTTGTAGTAGCGATTACATTGCGGATTTTAGATAAGCTTAGCGCGCGTAAGCCGACGATTCATATTGGGTAGTGACCTTCCTGCACTAAAAAATACCGTTGCCATAAGGCTAATATTTTTGAAAAACGTGGCAATCAGGTCGTTTAGAGACTATTTTTAAGAGTGGCATTGGCCTTAATAAGCTACTAATCAGTAGCATCAATTTTTGGTGCAGCGTACCAATATACTTCATCGATTTAGTGAGTACAGAATGCTGACGACACCGACGATTTTAGAGCAATACCCAGCTTATAGATACCTTACGACAGCATGCCGTTTAACGGTACTCGTTTGACAGTAGTTTGGGCTGTGTCAGATCAGGTTCAGCCAGCGATTAATGCTTTATTCGTTCATTTTAAGGCACTTAGAAACTCATTCTGCAAGAGAACCAGATCGCTAAACTGGTGGCTTTCAAATAAACTTTCTGAAGTCCTTGATTTTGTAGATGTTATGCTTAACACTGAAAGAGGTAAAGTCAGCATTAAGTCTAGACAAAAAACGAGTTTTTTGAACTAGGCGTTAATTTTCCGGGCTAGATCACCCGAATGTTATACAAACCAAATATGTCAGTTAACGCCACTGTACCATTTTTCATTAGGCTAGGGCGATTGGCCGCACTAACGCCTGCCGAGTTTGCCATTGAAATCGCTAATAATCGCAAGGTGCGACCATCGTCCTCTTGAGTTAGAAATTATAGTGGTAATGTATTGGTGGCGATTTCGCCCAGTTTAGATAAATACGTGGCAAAGTTTATAGATTTTTATAGCAACCTGACACCTGGTATGTATCGAGGTTGTTTTTTTAGCGGACCGAATTGATCAACGGTCGATACGGTGTCTGGCTACTACATTGTGATAACAAACTCGATTTTTTATATTAAATCTCCTGCCTTGAGTCGTAGCGTTAGTGCAATAGCTAACTAAGCTAAGATCATTAAATAGGTAGACTTTTAGCCCGATTGTGTTGATATTGTGCTAATTGATTTAAAGTGTTCAGAGCTCGCACATTTCAGACTGATTATTAGGTACAGTGTCCAAGAGCAATGGTTGGCTAGCATGGGAAAGGGTCGGAAATAATTAGAAAGTGTGCAGCTGGTTAGATATGAGCACTAATTAACCTAAATTAGTGCTTAGTAAGTGCCTATTTAGCCTTTTGTTAAAGTTTCTCAGTTAGTGTCGGCACAAACCTCAAATTGAACTCTTGTAATTTTCGAATCACTAAGTGGAATTTTTTTTATTCATTTTAGCAAACTGGGAGAAACTAGCGATAGCGGAATCAAAAGGTTATCAGGTGAACTAGCACATAACCCTGCAGCGTTATTCATTATTGAGCCCGCTGGTTAGTATTTATAACTTGTTACAAGTTAATGGTGCGTTACGGAGATTAAGCTTAGCAAGATGACTTAGTCGCGAAATTTTGTTCATTAGATGGACGTTTTATTGTTATAAGAGTGGTGAAATGATTAAATTGTTGTCAGTTATAATGGGAATAGTGACTTGTTTATTATTAAATGGACAGTCGCTTACTATAGTCAATCAAAATTGGGTTTTACTCTATGCTGACTTAACAAATTTTTTATTTGGGACAAACGGCTTAAATGCCACTGTTGAAACTATCTTTTTAATCGTGTGGGTACAATTACCACTTCTGTTTTTATTCTCCTTGTTTAGTACGTTCTTGATTTGCATGTTAGGCAGACCAAGATATTATGTTTACTCGTTTTTAACGACGACAATTATGCTATTTTTTATCTTAGATAAGCTGCCAATATTTAATGTTATATTAGAGCCGTTAGACGGTATGCGTTTTTACCATGTGTTGGTCAATTTATTTTTATTCTTAATATTTTTTGTCTATTTTAGCAGCGTTATTAATAAACATAAGAGTCGCTATATCTAGCGATTCAATACAGCTTTATTATTGTTAGTCAATTGGCTCCAGTGCAGGGGCCATTTTATAATAGTTTAAATAACGCTCAAATAAATGGCGACAGCGCCAAGCGCTATGCCCATTAGTCGATTGATCATTTTAAGCTGTTTAGGCTGGGTTAGCAGCTTACTTATTCTTACCCCAACCAATGCCCAACACGCGATGCCGCAATAACAGACCATAAAGTAGATCGTCACAAATAAGCCCAAGATCACTGGAGAATTAGCGACGTTAAATGCCGCGGACCCAGCCATACAGGCAATCCAAGCTTTAGGGTTTAACCACTGTAACAACAGCCCTTGTTTAAAGGTTGGCTTGGCTGCCTCTTTTTGATGAAGCTTGAATTTGCCAGCAGATAAGAAAATATTAATACCCATATAGCCGATAAAGGCGCTGCCTAAATATTTTAACGTATCAAAGATTAGTGAATACTCACTGGTTATCGCACTAAGCCCTAATCCTATGGTCGTTAATAACAACACAAAGCCAACAGTGGCGCCGCTGATAAAGGGTAGGGTGCGTTTAAAGCCATAGTTAAGCCCACTTGATAAACAAATCAAGTTGACTGGGCCGGGCGAGATCGACATTGATAAAGAAAAAGTGAACATCGCAATAATAAGTGTCATAACAGCTTTCCAAGTTTTTTTATTACTCTAGCTAATTGCTCCATGTACGACTAGGTGCTTTAATTGAATTTAATAATTCGATTAAATAGAACAATTAGATGATTAATGACCTAAAAGCGATGGCTATTTTTGCTGAAGTAATTAAAATGGGCTCTTTTAGAGCGGCCGCTAAAGAATTGAATTTAGCGCCATCGGTGGTGAGTTATCATATTTCACAACTAGAGAAACGGGTAGGTGTTGCTTTGATTTATCGATCAACCCGTCACTTATCAATGACTTGTGAAGGTGAGTTGTTTCATCAAAGTGTGGTTGAAATGTTAAGCGCTGCAAGGCACGGCATTGAACAACTTGGTGGCGAGAGTGCCGAGCCTACTGGGCAGCTAAAAATATCCTTACCGTCGGCTTTATCTAATTCTGCGCTTAATATAAAACTTGCCAAGTTTGCAAAATGTTATCCGAAAATACGGTTAAGTTTATCTTTTAGTGATAATCACGAAAATATCATTGAAAAAGGTATCGATATTGCTATTCGGGCTGGTGCTCTTGAAGACAGCAGCCTTAAGTCTAAAAGTCTAGGTGAAATTAAACGCTTGCTAGTGTGCACTCCTGAGTATTACAACCAACACGATAACCCCCAGCATATTGACGACTTAGCACACTGGCATTGGATTAAGCTGGCACAACTGCCTAATGTCCGAAAATTTTATGACGTGAACAACCAAGTCAGAGAGCTGACTTTTTCGCATCAAGTGAGTGTTAATAATGTCAGTGCCATGAGCCAATTTTGTCAATTAGGGCTTGGCTTAGCAACGCTCGGCGACTATCAGGTCGAGGACTTAATAAAACAGGGACAGCTAGTGCAGGTATTACCACACTGGCGAGTACAAGCTATACCATTAAACGCGTTGTGGGCTGGCAATGTACCCGTGACTAGTAATATAAAGCGGTTGTTAGACTGCTTAAAGCAGGACTAAGCAGTGTGCTTTTAGGGCGTTTACAAAGTCAGTTGTTGTGATGGTCGCTGTATTTTTGACGATGTAGTAGCCAATTAATACCTAGTGGCAATTGTCCGTTGCTATATTTATCCTATTAATCACAAGGAGCACAGCAATGATAAATAAAAAAATACTGATGATTACTGGAGATTTTACCGAAGACTATGAAACTATGGTGCCATTTCAAACCTTGATTGCCATGGGACATAGTGTTGATGCGGTTTGTCCCGACAAACGCAGCGGCGATACTGTAGCTACTTGTATTCACGATTTTGAAGGTGATCAAACGTACACTGAAAAGCGAGGTCATAACTTTACCTTAAATGCCAGTTTTGATGACATTGACCCACAGCAGTACGACGCACTGGTGATCCCCGGCGGCAGAGCGCCAGAGTACCTGCGGTTGAATTCACAAGTACTGACGATGGTAAGGCACTTTTTCACCAGCAACAAACCGGTTGCTGCGGTTTGTCATGGCGCGCAAATATTAACTGCTGCGGGAGTACTCGAAGGAAGAACTTGCTCGGCATATCCAGCCTGCGAGCCAGAAATTGTCCAAAGTGGCGCAAAGTATGCCAATATCGCTATCGACAGTGCGGTGACTGAGGGTAATCTGGTTACGGCGCCAGCATGGCCTGCACACCCTGCATGGCTGGCACAATTTCAGCTGCTATTACAAAAAACTGACGGCTAATACTCTGCGGGGCGACACGTCCCGCTTCTTTATTGGGGATGATATGTGTAAGTTATTTATTGGTGCCGATGCCGATTTGTGGAGTTCAAGTAGCAAGTCGCTTCGGATTGATGGCATGGTCACTAGTGTCCGGCTAGAGAACTATTTTTGGTTGGCACTGACTGAAATTGGTCACCGGGATCAGCTCAATATCCCGCAATTACTGACTAAACTCTATCACGAATCTATCGATGCCGGACACGACTTGGGCAATTTTAGTTCCTTTTTACGCGTCTGTTGCATGCGTTATTTAACATTACAGTTAGCGGGTCAAATTCCTGTCGATCCACAAGTTCCGCTCTCAACACTGCCGGCGGATGAAATACTGCGTAGCGAAATAAAAAGCCTGCACTAGGTATTAAACCAAGCCTTCAACAAGGGACAGGCATAACTATCTCTATTATTCCTCTAAAGATTAGGCACGAATTCTATTCGTGAGCACGCTCTTTTTAGAGACAAAAAACAATTGTGCTATGAGTAAGTTTGGCAGCCAACATGCCCACGCTATATATGGATAAACGATCATGAAATCCATTTGCAGAGCCCCTAGGGTAATACCAAGATAAATCCGTAGCGTTATACCTGCTAGTGTCAGGCTAAAATTACGCATCATCCAATTTCGGTGGCCAAGTACATTGCCTTGTCGAATGGTTGAGAAAGCCATAAATCCGGTATATATCCATAAAAGGGCCAGTGCGCCAAACCCCGTTTTAGCCAATAAACCGCCTTGGGCAATCGTTGCCATTTGTAATCCAGATAACCCACCTAGCAATACTGCGAATAGATATAAACGACCAGTAAATCGATGAAGTTTTAAATAACGGGAACGTAGCCAAGTGCTCATTTGAACAACACCCAGTGTCAGGGCAATACCAGCACTGCTAAGGTGAATATAAGTTGCCACCGCGCCGCTCTGTAGCCGCTCTTTAATAAAAGGCGCCCCCATTTCAGGGATAAAGAACAGACTTATTGAATAACCCGACACACCAATCGCAAACAGGAGCATTAAAAACCAAAGAGATCGTTTTGAAATTAACATGTGGATTTTTCCTTTGTTGTTATGAGTAAGTATCGCTTGTATTTGGTTTTATGTAGTATAGGTATACATATTTAAGTAAGGAAGGTGCGCTAGCTCATGATGGGTATACGTAAATGGATAGGGTAAGTTGGGAACAAATTCGGCACTTCTTAACGGTTGCTGAGCTGGGTAGCGTGTCAGCGGCAGCGCGGGAGTTAAATATATCTCAGCCAACTTTAAGCCGACATATTCAACTATTGGAACGTCAGACCAAGCTTAGCCTGTTCCAGCGCTCGACGAGTGGCTTGCAGCTAACCGATGCGGGGGCAGATCTCGTAGAAACTGCGCGTAAAATGTCGTTAGCGGCAGATCAATTTGATCGTCAGGTAAAAGGTACCAGTACCGAATTTACTGGGGCAATAAGGTTGAGTGCTACCCAAATCATGGCGGCCTACATTTTACCGCCTGCGTTAGCTGCGTTTCAGAAACTGCATCCGAAGCTGCACCTTGAAATTGACGTGAACAATTTAGCAACCAACCTGCATAAGAGAGACGCCGACATTGCCTTGCGCATGTTCAAGCCAAGTGAACCCGATTTAGTCTGTCGCCGCCTGCCAGATATTAAACTCGGTTTTTATGCTCATCAATCCTATGTTGAAAAATTCGGGCTGCCTAATAGTATTGAAGAACTAAAAAACCACAACCTTATCGGTTTTGATAAGAATCTCACCTTTATCAATCAAGCCGGTGATGCTGGAATGGATATGTCAGCAGATGATTTCTTTTTGCGTACCGATTGTTTTTTAACGCAACTAGGACTAATGCGTGCAGGGGCCGGTATTGCTGTATGCCAAGTTCCAATTGGGGAGTACTACACAGAACTCAGGCCAATATTGCCCGGTTTTCAACTGCCTCCCTTGGAATGTTGGCTGGTGGCTCACCCTGACGTGCAAGTTAGCCGAGGTATAAAAGCGCTGATGACTTTTCTGGCAGATTGGTTTGACCAAGCCCCTTATCAACATTTGACCCTTTCAACTAAAGTTCAACAAGAAAATTCAACAAGGGACAGCCATTACTAAGTCGTTGATATAAAAATAATGGTGCTGGTGGTGGATCTATCGGAACTAGCCCCTACGCGGGCTATCTTACGAATTAGGCTCAAATCCATCTACTAGAATTCATTTATTAAGGTTGGACTAAATTTTGGATAAAGCAGAGCCTGAGATTTCTCTCACCTTCTTGGGGTTTTTGTAATGAATTGCTTAGCTGGGATGCTTACACCAGCTTTTACCGTGACTATGGGCAAAGGTACGTAAATGTTCAGTGGATCCAGCAAAGCTGCCATATTGTCGTCGGAAATATTTGACTGCTATAATAAAATCGTCTTCATTGATACCCAGTGTCGTCAATATTGTCGGTGCTTCTAGGTTGATATAACTCGATTTGTTAGGATCAACGTGGTGACCACTCCAATCAACTAATTCAAAATAATCTAAATAGTTAAATGGAATAGCTTTGGAATTATCAGCACCAGCAAAGGGCAGTAAAGTATTGGGTTGAGCGGCTACAGTGATGTCATGGTTGTGCTTGGTTTGTTGTTTTTGATGGGATTTATATTGGGCAATACGTTTTTGAATCGAAGTGAAATTACTTTGAGATATATTTGATGAAATACCCGCTCGAATAGGATTTAAATCAACATATGCCATGCAACTCAGTAGGGCTATATCATCAAGTAACGCCTGAGATTTAAAGCGGCCTTCCCAAAAACGTCCAGTGCATCTATCTTCTTTATTCGCTTGTCGAGCAATGTGTTCATTTAAGCACTTCATGAACCATGATATGTCGTAAAGTCTTGCTCGCCATAACTCAACTAGCTTTCTACCGCGTCAAAATGAGCAGGGCTTATTTTATCCTCGGTTAAGTAGCGGTCTACTAACAAATGTCCATTAAACAATCGATACCAGCGATCAATTACTTCATCCATTGACCAAGTCTCAGCCGTAAACTTGTCTACTTGAAGCACCAGATGGTAGTGATTGCTCATAACTGCATAAGCAGCGATATTAATTGAAAAAACATCAGATAAGGTTGTAAAGCGATCAACTAACCACTGCCTTCGATGGTCAAAGTTTTTACCGCTAATATTATCATCGCCACATAAATAGCTGCGACGAACACAACGGTTGATAACGTGATAAAAACTGGTGGCGGTTAAATCAATTTGAGAATGTCTTGCGCGGGTCATATGTCACCTCAGCTAGTGGAATGTAGCACTGGAGAGTATAGGACATAGATGATTTTAATGCTTAAACGTGGTTATATTACTATTAAATCAATAATATAGTTATGGGTGTCCCCAGTTTACCTCCCAATTTTTAGTCAGAATTGATAACCACCTCCCGGTGGTTATCGTTATTTATCTAAGTGTATTATTGCCACCACAGTGCCAGCACAGGGAAGGTGACTAGCAAGGTAAGTGCCAATACCTGTAAGCCGATAAAGGGCAGCACAGCGCGGAAAATATGGGCCAAGGTTACATCGGGTGGTGCGACACTTTTTAGGTAGAAAGCGGCAGGGCCGAAGGGCGGGGTCAGAAATGATATCTGCATGTTCATCGAGAACACTACGCCAAACCAAATAGGGTCATAGCCTAGTTGGATAATGATAGGCACAAATACTGGCATGGTTAACAATGCGATGCCGACCCAATCAAGGAACAGGCCTAACAGGAACAAAATTGCCATCATCAACAATAAGATAGAAAGCGGGCTACCGTCGCCAAAGTTAAGAATTAAATTCTCCACAAAGCGCATGCCACCCATCAAATTGTAGACTCCCACAATCATAGTTGCGCCGATGCCTATCCAGATTATCATGCCGCAAGTTCGTAAGGTCTGTTTGGCACTTTCACGCATCAGCTCCCAGTTGAGCTCGCCGCGTACCCATGTGGAAAGAGTGATCCCGGCTACACCAATGCCAGCAGCTTCTGTGACTGAGGCGATGCCTGCATAGATACTGCCCAAAACAGTGAAAGCCACCGCAACAGGCAAGGCGACGCCGCTCATAATTTTCCATTTTTCGGCACTGCTCATCGATAATTCTTGTTCATCGGCAATCGGTGCAAGGCTTGGGTCTATATAACAGCGTACGAGCACGTAAATAACATAAAAAATTGCGAGTAAGAAGCCCGGTACAAAAGAGGCCGTAAATAGATCGCCAATAGAGACGTTAGCAATTAAGCCATAGATAATCAGTACGATCGAAGGGGGAACCATCGTGCCTAAAGCGCCACCTGCACAAACGACACCAATCGCAAGGTTGCGGTTGTATCCCATGCGCAACATTTGCGGCAGTGCTAATAAACCCAATAATACAGTTTCGCCGCCGATAATACCGGACATCGCCGCAAGAAACACAGCGACCACTAAGGTTTGAACTGCCACACCGCCGCGTATTTTACCGCCAACCAAACGCATGGCATTAAATAGATCCCTAGCAATGCCAGATCGGTCGAGTATCGCGGCCATCAAGACAAACATCGGTACAGCGACAAAGACATAGGAGGTCGAAAAACTGTAAATTCTGCTAATCAGCAATGGGGTCGCGTGAGGGCCGATCCAAAAAACAGCAAAAAATAATGCAACGATCCCCGTTACTATTGCCAGCGGCATGCCTGAGGCCAAAAGCACAAACATGATGCCCAGCATTAGTAAGCTGCCCCATTCTATGCCAATCACCGATAAATCAAATAATTCAAACATTTTTGTTTCCTTTAGGTGCCGTGATTAGCTTAAGCAATTGCAGCAGGTATTGAAATAACATCAGTAGCACCACACAAAATAGCGCTGATTTTACGATTGCAGGTAGCGCGGGATCCCAGGCGCTACCGCTGGTTTCCATCCGAAAATCGCCCCAAGGAGCAAAAAGCGATTTATAAGCGACGCCATAAGCCGCCCAACTCAGGACCAGCATATAAATTAAGCCGAGCGTGGCAATAAAGATATCTAGGTAATGACGCACACCGTCTGATACCCAGTCGTAGATAATGCCAATCCGGATGTGACGATTGCAGGCCAAGCAATAACTGCCAGAATACATAAAGCAAATGGCACAAAATAAGGTAGTGGTTTCGTGGACCCAGATAGTTGGGGCATCAAAAATATAACGCATCATAATTTCAAAAATAATGATGCAGGCACTGAGCAGGAAAACCACGCTTAACATATCGCCAAATTGGATAATTAGCTTATCCAGTGACGTAATAGGCTCATGGTTATCGGAGGCGCGTAGCGCACTGTTGTCTGGGCTATTCATAATTAATCGCCTTTTATGTAAGGTCTTTGGAGATCGAGCGACAAGGAACTGTACGAATCTAGAAAGAAGATAGGGTGATACTCAAGCGGGTATCAATTGCCCTAAATTCAGCTGTTGAATCACAAAATAAACACAAGTTTTTGATGTTAGTCAAAAACTTGCGCTTGGTTATCGTAGCAAGTTACGACTTATAACATGCCTTTGTCCGATAAATACTTAGAAAGCACGTTATACACTTTTTTAGCATTAGGCGACTTTTGGGAAAAAATTTGCCACTGTCCTTGAGCAATACTACGGAACTTATTACGTTCTTCCTTGCTCCAGTCATGAATAGTGATGTCGCCGGCGGCGTTCGCCACTGCAACGGCTTTGATGTCATTATTCTTCAACGTCGTCATGATATTGTTGGAAAAATCTTTCACCGAACTTAAGATTATTTTTTGGGTCGCAGCAGGAATTTTTTGCCAAGTTTTCTGCGTCATCGACACTTCAATCAGCGGCATTGAATGGAACCCCGGGTAAACTGGGTGTTTGGCTATTTTGTGTAAGCCCTGCTGTTGATTGGTTGAGAAAACCGTGTAATCAGCGGCATCAATTAACCCTTTATCTAGCGAGGTATAAACCTCAGAACCTGGTAGGTTTACCGGCGTTGCGCCCGCTGCTGCAAACACTGCCTGCACTAAACCTTCAGGTGCTCTTAGTTTAAGACCTTTTAGATCGGCAACACCATTAAGCGGGACTTTAGAAACGAATGCCTCAAGACCCGTCGCGGTAGCACCAAGGAATTGCACACCGTACGGCGCAAGTAACTCTTCATACAACTCGCGCCCACCACCGTTATTGATGAAATCCATCATTTGGGCAGGATCGCCCCAAGCACCAACAGTATTACCAAGCAGACCAAACGCTGGATCTTTACCTGAGAAGTAACCCGTTGCAGTAATGTGACCATCGAGAATGCCTGAGCCAACCGACTCTAGAGTTTCGGTGTGCTTGACTATAGACCCAGCCGGCAGCATTTCAACGCTCACGACACCGTCGGTCAGTTTATCAATACTATTTGCCCAATCTTGCATCAGCACATAGTTGGCGTTACCAGCGTTATCACTTGACTGAAACTTCAAGTTAAATTCAGCCGCTAAAACAGTGCTGGTCATTAAGCTGATACCTGCCACAGATCCGATCAGGGTCTTTGAGATAACAACTGCTTTTCTAGAGAGATTTGATTTATTTATTTTCATTATTAGCCTCTATTATGTTTGTTGTACGTTTAATTGAATTACTCGAGCCCGTTTTTCATTAAAGGGCTTTAACTATCTGAACTACCAGTTGGTCAACCGGGTTATTGATTGAAACCGTGATCAAATTTTCTGCTTGATCCGGCTCTTCCAATGCGTCGAATTGGCTGTCAATGAGCGACAGCGCCATAAAATGATTTTCACGCGCCGCCATGCGGCTGTGTATTTCTGCTCGGCTACCTTTGAGATAAACAAAATGCAGATTATCAAGATTGTTAATAAGCTGCTGTCGGTAGTTTTTCTTTAGGGCAGAGCAGGCCAGGACAAACCCTTTACTATGCGAGATACGCTCGCTGATAGTATGGTTTAAAGTCGCTAACCAAGGGGCTCGGTCCTCATCGGTAAGTGGAATGCCAGCGCTCATTAGGGATACATTTTTCTTGGTGTGAAAATCATCTCCTTCTAAAAAGTCAATGGCTAGCAAACTGGCTAAATTTTTACCCACGGTGCTTTTACCACTACCAGCGACGCCCATGACAATAATATACATATAATTTGTGAACTCCCAATAAAAGATAGCGCTAACATTGGTTGTTGTCGCTTATTACTTAGCCTGTTTGCAAGCAGGTTACTACCTTGAAAGTAACTGAGTCAAGACAATTCATAAATTAATGTTAGCGCTAACATAAGTTGCCTTGACCTAGTTGATACTATATTCTTACTGTTAAATATTTAGAGTTAAGGTCGATAAGTGAGCAGAGATAACGCTGGTGATAAGCTGGGTAAAAACGGTTCACGCAGTAAGGGGCGTGTTACGTTAAGCGATGTCGCTAAAGTAGTGGCCGTCAGTGCTATCACGGTGTCTAGGGCGTTAAATGATCCAGACAAAGTTAACCCCAAATTACGCGCCCGAATCGAGCAGGCTGTCGCCGATCTAGGCTATGTACCTAACAAAGCAGCTAGATCTCTGGCGACTAGCCGTACCCAAACGTTGGCTGTTGTTATCCCTACTATTTCAAATGCGGTATTTAGCAATGTGTTGAAAGGTATATACGATCAAACGGTAGGCAATAATTATGAAGTGTTATTCGCTAATACCTACTATTCGCTTCACAATGAAGAGAAGGTCATTGCTAAATTATTAGCCCAACACCCTGACGGCATTATCACCACTGGCCTCGATATTACCGAACGATCCAAGTCAATGTTATTGGCTGCGAATATTCCTTTGGTGCAAATAATGGAGGTGGGCACGGGTGATGTCATTGATATGTGCGTCGGTTTTTCTCATTTCGAAGCTGGCGTCGCGATGGCGGAATATTTGATAGGGCAAGGTTATCGCAAGATTGGCTTTATCGGTGCACAAATGGATTTTAGATCACAGCGGCGTATGCAGGGTTTCCTCTCTAAATTGGCTGACGCGGGCCGAGAGACCGATAAATATGTTTTGACCACCACCATACCATCAGACATTAAACTGGGCGGTCAGCTATTGTCTGATTTGTTGGCTAAACAGCCTGACGTCGATGCAATTTTTTGTAACAATGACGATTTAGCCTACGGTGCAATTTTTGAATGTCAGCGTCGAAAATTACGTATTCCCGAGCAAATTTCCATTGCTGGTTTCAACGATCTCGATGCGTCGGCCTCGATCAACCCATCGTTAACAACGATCAAAACCCCACTGTATGAAATTGGTAACACTGCTGCGAAATTGCTGATTGATACATTAAATGGCCGACCTATCTCGTCGAAAACGCTAGATTTAGGTTTTGAGCTAATCACTCGTGACAGTGCTTGAATTTAGTTGCTGCCGCTTCTCAATACTATTGTTGATCCCTCAATAGGTGCAATTTAACGACTCGTTGCACCTATATCTGAAATACCCGCCATAAAACTAAGCTGAAAATAATTAAGTGTCTGTTTTGTAATGATAAATAATTGTTGGCTTGGAATTTGCGATTGAAGGCTCTCACAGCTGATTTTGATGAGATAAACACTACTTGGGTATTATTGGACAGGATTTAACATGGAACTAGACAGACGCCGCAGCCAAAAATTTAAAAAAAGCTATTTCACTAAAGAGCAGGTACCGCAGTATAGTGTTGCGTTACTGGAGACAATTGAGGCCCGTAATAATCGTTTGCATAACACCCTAGAAAACTACGGCTACGCGGTAGTGACAAGATTACCCGTACAAGCTGATCTAGTTGCGTTACTGGCTAATATCGAGGTAGATATTGTGATTATCAATGTTTATACACTTGAGCCTGACGTAATTTTAGGCATGAAAGCACTCCATAAAGTTAACCCGCACCCAGTGATTATTGTTTCTCAGCAAGATGCACATGAAATTATTACCTTGGCGGTTAAATCTGGTGTTAGTGCGTATGTTGTTGATGATATTGAGCCGCAACGATTGCCTTCGGTAATTACTGTGGCAAAAGCGAGGTTTGATGAATTTCAGTTGCTGCGCCAAGAGTTGATGGTAACTAAAGATAAGCTGGCCAACCGCAAACTACTCGAGCGTGCTAAGGGGTTATTAATGAAACATCGCAACATTAGCGAAGATGCCGCGTTTGCCAGTTTACGAAAAATGGCGATGGATAAAGGACAAACCATCCCCGTGGTAGCTCAAAACATTATTGATGTGCTGACAATGATTAATGAAGACATCAATGTATGAGCAACACGATGATACAAAATTGGTGCAGCGAACTAAAACTATGCACTGATATTGGGCTAAAATATAGCAATTAATAGAGTAAGTTCGATTAAAACACCGATAAACCGCCAATGTTAACATTGGCACAGTATGTGCTGTATGTATTAAAGAGAATTAAGAATATTTAAGAATATTTAAGAATATTTAAGAATATTAATAGTTTAAAAAATCAGCGTGCTGCACCACTGTGTCGTTCGCACGATAGAATTGATTGAATACTTTTTGTCAACGGCGATAAAAAGTAACAGCTAGGCTGCAATGTTGCAGTCGATATGTATTGAGCAAAGGCGCTCATTAATCCACTACCTTAATTGGTGGTGGCTTAATGGGCGCTTTTTTTTTGGTTAAAAAAGGATTAGCGAATGAAATGTTTTAAAACAATGAAGTTTACCGTGATAGCAACGATCACCAGTATTGGGATCTGCGTTTCTCCGGTGCAGGGGGAAACGCTTGGTTTTCCTGAAAAGGATGAACTCAAATTTGGCTTTATTAAACTGACGGACATGGCACCGCTTGCTATCGCTTATGAAAAGGGCTATTTCGAAGATGAAGGATTGTACGTAACCATTGAGGCTCAGGCTAACTGGAAAGTACTGCTCGATGGTGTGATTGACGGTCGGCTTGATGGGGCGCATATGTTAGCTGGGCAGCCGCTGGCCGCAACCATGGGATTAGGCACTAAGGCCGATATAATTACCCCGTTTTCGATGGATTTAAACGGTAACGCAATTACAGTGTCCAATGACGTGTGGCGACAAATGAAACCTAATATCGCTAAGCAAGCCGATGGGCGTCCAGTGCACCCCATTAAGGCCGATGCCTTAAAGCCAGTGGTTGATAAATATCGAGCTCAAGGTAAAGCATTTAATATGGGCATGGTATTTCCTGTGTCGACCCACAACTACGAATTACGTTATTGGTTGGCTGCGGGTGATATCCATCCTGGTTTTTATGCCCCGCACAAAGGCGATAACGCCGGGAAAATAGACGCCCAAGCATTGTTGTCAGTTACGCCGCCACCGCAAATGCCAGCGACTATGGAGGCCGGTACTATTGTTGGTTATTGTGTGGGGGAACCTTGGAATCAGCAGGCGGTGTTCAAAGGGATTGGCGTGCCGGTGATCACCGATTATGAAATTTGGCGAAATAATCCTGAAAAAGTATTTGGATTGACCGCTCAGTTTGCCCAAAAATATCCAAACACGACCATCAGGCTGACCAGAGCTTTAATTCGCGCGGCGATGTGGCTTGATCAAAACGATAATGCGAATCGACCCGAAGCGGTCAAAATACTCGCGCAATCGAACTATGTCGGTGCCGATTTTGATGTTATCGCCAACAGCATGACCGGCACTTTTGAATACGAAAAAGGGGATAAACGTGCCGTACCTGATTTCAATGTGTTTTTCCGTCATAACGCCACTTATCCATATTATTCAGATGCTATTTGGTACCTCACACAAATGCGACGTTGGGGACAAATTCCGGAGCAAAAATCAGATGACTGGTATAAGACGTTAGCCGCAAAAGTGTACCGTCCTGATATCTACACGAAAGCTGCTCAGTCATTGATTAATAATAACCTTGCCCACGCTGACGACTTTCCAGATTTTGCGACTGAAGATGGGTTTAAACCACCGCAAACCGGATTTATCGACGACATCGTCTATGACGGTAAGCAGCCCAATCAATATATCAATAAATTCGCAATTGGTTTGAAAAATGATGACAAGCTATAAGCCTTGTTGATGTATATCGCGTAACTATCAGTGTGAAATGACTAAGTAGGTACAATTATGACAACAGGACTAGTGGCACATAAGCACATGGCGGGATCGGTTATTTCGATCCTTAAAACGCTATTTAATAGTGGGATTAAGCGGGTGCTAATGCCCGCAACAGGAGGCATTGTTTTTTTATTATTTTGGTCGATTGCGGCGCAAAACATCGATACATCGTTAGGGAAATTTCCTGGGCCAGCAGCAGTGATCCAGCAGTTTGGCGTGTTATATCAGGAGCATGTGAGTGAATCTGACAAGGAAGCTGCTTTTTTTGTCCGTCAACAACAACGTAATGAGCAGCGAATAGCACAAGATCCTAATTATGTGGCCAAAATTCGTGCTTATACTGGCAAGAACACATTTCCACAGCAGATAGTCACGAGTTTAGTGACGGTGTTAAGCGGCTTTTTGTTAGCGGTTGTTATTGCTATTCCACTTGGCATAGCGATTGGGCTGAGTGAATCACTCAATATGGCGATTAGCCCAATCGTTCAGCTGTTTAAGCCGGTATCCCCGCTGGCGTGGTTACCGCTAGTCACTATGGTGGTAAGCGCTGTGTATGTAACACCCGATCCCTGGGTTGAAAAGGCGTTTTTAACGTCGATGATTACAGTCACGCTTTGTTGTTTGTGGCCGATGGTGATTAATACTTCAATAGGGGTGGCTGCCATTGACAGTGATTTGGTTAATGTCAGTCGGGTATTGCAGTTATCGGCGCTAAAACATGTTCAGAAAATTGTACTGCCGGCCTCAATTCCAATGATGTTCACCGGCATGCGTTTATCATTAGGCATTGCTTGGATGGTGTTAATCGCAGCAGAAATGCTGGCTCAAAACCCCGGATTAGGGAAGTTTATCTGGGATGAGTATCAAAATGGGAGCTCCGAGTCATTAAGCCGAATCATGGCTTCGGTATTGGTTATCGGTTTTATCGGTTACTTATTAGATCGCGCCATGTTACAGCTACAACGCATGTTTTCATGGGACAAAAGCAGCGAGATCCGTTAATCGCGGTACAACCCTAACAATTTACAGGAGCTTTACAATGAGTGCATTATTAAATATTAGTCAGGTTGACATGGTATTCTCGACCGCTAAAGGTGATTTTACCGCTTTAAAAAATATCGACTTAAAGATTAATAAAGGCGAGTTTGTGTCGTTAATTGGTCATTCTGGCTGTGGTAAATCGACGGTGCTTAACATTGTGGCGGGTCTATGCCAGGCAACGTCTGGCGGGGTTATTTTAAACGAGAAAGAAGTGCGGCAGCCTGGCCCCGAGCGAGCCGTTGTTTTTCAAAATCATAGTTTACTGCCTTGGTTGTCGGCCTATGGCAATGTCGAACTGGCGGTTAAAAAAGTCTTCGGCAAAACCAAGTCAAAAGCCCAAATGAAAGAGTGGATTGAATACAATTTAAAATTAGTTCACATGGATCATGCAATGGACAAGCGACCCGATGAAATATCTGGCGGTATGAAACAGCGGGTTGGCATTGCACGTGCCTTAGCCATGCAACCCGAAATATTACTAATGGACGAGCCCTTTGGCGCACTAGATGCGTTAACCCGGGCGCACATGCAAGACTCATTAATGGAAATACAACACGAACTCAATAACACCGTAATTATGATCACGCACGACGTTGATGAAGCGGTGTTGTTGTCTGATCGTATTGTGATGATGACGAATGGTCCAAGCGCAACGATAGGTGAAATACTCGAGATTAATTTGCCACGACCGCGCGATCGTGTTGCGTTAGCCAACGATCCTCAATATAACCGTTTGCGAAGTGAAGTATTAACATTTCTCTATGAAAAGCAGCGAAAAGTAGAACCTATTGTTACTAAGCAACCTAAAATCGCGGCGATAAACAAAACGGGCTAGCAATAAATAGGGGTAGGTGTTCGATTATAGTAATTGTGTCGTGTTATACCAATTGCATTGGCTATGTTCCCGTTAACTGTGTCTGTGTTTTTAATTTATTAAATATCAATGAATTATACGTTTAGCAAACTTAGCGACGCCCACCAAGCTCCCGCTTTTAGTTGCCTCACTATAAATGCCTGTTAGGAGAAAAAATCAGGGACGATTTTTTAGCTTTTCGCGCAGGCGAAGGCAAGGATGCCGTAGTTAGAGCGACGCAGGATGCCAAAGCCGGATGCGCATTAAAAGCGGTTCCGTTAAGACGGTTATTCTATTGAATATCAGCAACTAAGTCGCGGGTCGTTTTCTTTGGTTACTTTCTTTGCCGACGCAAAGAAAGTAACTGGTGTGCCTGCTGCCAAGTTAAACAGAGTGGAAATACATAAAGCACATCATAAAGTTCACCGAACCTAATTTATAGCAAGTCGCCGTAAATCCATCACGACTTCGGCAGACTACCTCATGCCGCTGGCATGAGGGTTCTACCTACGTTCGAGGCTCTGGACCAGTATCTCGACAATTGCTCCTCGGTAACCGCTCCTGCGTTACGCTAATTACGCCCGTCCATGGCCTAATGTATTGTCCTAATATCTTACATCCGTGTAAGAACATGCTGCTCAAGCTTGCTTTATCAAACACCAACACTTTCAATTAGTTGTGAAGTTAGCTACATTTAAGGTGAACAGAGCCAACTGCATTAAATATAGGGTCTTGTTGTGCGCAGCACAAATGAGCGACGAAGTTGCCTACAGGACGTAGGTAAGGGCCGCGAGCAGGACGCGGTAGCCTTATAGTTGATTAAACTAGCGCAAGTGGCCAATTATTAAATACAATTAATGGTATTAGGCGGCCCAGCTTATGATGATATTATCAGTGGGTATATGCTAGAGCATGGCAATAAAAATCGTTATTGATTAGAAATAGGCATTATTGCCAGTGGAGCATGTCAATAATGTTCGGATAAAAGCACGATAAAACTAAAAAACCACCGTTATAAGCGGTGGTTTTGAATAAATAGCATCGTATTACTGGTTAAGTCAGCGTAAATGCCTCACCTATACCTAATAGTGCAGGGTTTTGTGCATCGATGACAAAGGCAGGCACTTGCTCTAAGCGCTTTTTAAAACGCCCCTTTGCTTCGAAACGCTGCCTAAAGCTTGATTGTTCAAAATAACGGCCTAATTTAGGCACAATGCCACCGCCAATATAAACACCTTGATAAGCCCCCAGCGTTAACACCACGTCACCCGCAACCGACCCCAATAAGCCACAGAAAATATCTAAGGCTTCGACACAATAGGCATTACTACCATCAAGTGCCCGATCAGAAACATCCTGTGGAGTTAATGGCTCAGCCGTAACTTGTTCTAGCGTACATATCGATTGGTAAAGGTTTTGCAACCCCATGCCCGACACTAAACGCTCTGCAGACACGTGCGGATATTGCTGCTTACAAATACGAATAATATCAAACTCTCTGTCGTTGGCAGGAGCGGCCGTTACATGACCGCCTTCTCCTTCCAGCGGTACCCAAAGGTCGCCCAAAGGGATCAGTCCAGACACACCAAGCCCAGTCCCGGCACCAACCAGCGCTAGCGCGGTTTTCTTGCCCGACTCATTAATGACCCCACCCACTTGAACAAGGTCGGTTACTGACAGCAGAGGAATAGACATCGCCAATGCGGTAAAGTCATTTTTGACAATCAGCTGGTCAAAACCCATTTGCTGCTTAAGTGCATCAATCGAAAAGGACCAGTGATTATTGGTCATTTTCACTTGATCGCTGACAATGGGAGTTGCCAACGCAAGGGCTGCTTCGGTAATCAAAGGATTACCGACCATCGAAAAATAATCCTCGATTGCTGCTGAAATATCTGTGTAATTGGCGCAGGTAAGTACCCGCTGTTGATGAATACCATGGGCTTTCGACAATAAAGCGAAGCGGGCATTAGTACCACCAATATCAGCAATTAGACGGACTAACTCATGTGACATTAGCGAATTCTCATCTGTGTATCAGGGTCAAAAAATACAGCTTTTGTCATATCAAATTGCAGTGGTAACGCTTGGTCTGTGCTACACATAGTCGTTGGATGAACACGACAAACTATCTTCGCGCCATTGAGACGAATAGTGACCATAGTGTCAGGACCCGTCGGTTCAATCATTTCAACATCACAAGCCATCACAAGGTTATCTGATTTGTCTTCGCTGTCTTGGGTAATTTGCTCCGGACGAATGCCTAAGATCACCTTTTTACCGACGTATTGTTTCAAGCCTTCGATGTCTTGGTTTATTGGGAATGGCATTGATTTACCAGCACTTTCAAGCAGTAACTCATAACCATTAGCCCCATCACTTAGATCACAAGGGACAAAGTTCATGGCAGGGCTGCCCATAAAACCAGCAATAAACTGATTAGATGGATTGTCATAGATTTCTTGTGGCGTACCAAATTGCTGGACTTCACCATTTTTCATCACCGCAATCACATCAGCTAAGGTCATTGCCTCAATTTGATCATGGGTCACATAAACAATGGTTGTGCCCATGCGTTGATGCAGCTCTTTGATTTCGCCGCGCATTTCAACACGTAGCTTAGCATCAAGATTCGATAATGGCTCATCGAATAAATAAATTGCCGGATCACGTGCTAATGCACGGCCCATCGCAACCCGTTGGCGCTGACCACCTGATAATGCACTTGGTTTGCGATCGAGCAACGGCACGATTTGTAGCATCTTAGAGACACGATCAACCACCACTTTCTGCTCATCTTTTGGCATTTTAGCAATGTCTAAGCCAAATGAGATATTTTGACGAACCGTCATATTTGGATATAACGCATATGACTGAAAGACCATCGCAATATCACGGTCTTTAGGATCTAGTGCTGTTACATTGCGGTCACCAATATGAATGTCGCCATTCGTGACATCTTCCAAACCTGCAATCATATTAAGCAGGGTCGATTTACCACAACCGGACGGCCCAACCAGAATTAAAAACTGGCCCGGTTCAATTTCAAGATTAATTCCCTTGAGCACTTTTACGGCGCCAAAACTCTTTTCAACATTTTGTATTTTTAAAGCTTGCATGTCTATGTTCCTTACCCTTTAACAGCACCTGCAGTGAGGCCTCGAACGAAATATTTACCTGCTATGATATAAACCAAGAGCGTGGGTAATGCCGCGATAATGGCAGCGGCCATATCGACGTTATATTCTTTAACACCCGTACTGGTATTAACCAAGTTATTGAGCGCAACCGTAATAGGTTGATTGTCACCTGCCGAGTAAACGACGCCAAACAGGAAGTCATTCCAGATTTGGGTGAATTGCCAAATAACGGAAACCACGAGGATTGGCGTTGAGATAGGCAAAATAATTCGCCAAAAAATCATCCAAAATCCAGCACCATCAATACGTGCAGCATTAACTAGCTCATTTGGAACCGTGATGTAATAGTTTCTAAAAAATAGGGTGGTAAATGCTAAGCCATAAATAATATGGACCATAATCAAGCCAGAACTGCTACCTGATAGTCCCAAGAAACCGAGCGTTCTTGCCATTGGCAGTAAAATAACTTGAAACGGGATCATGGTACCGATAAGCAACATACCAAAGAACAGGTTACTGCCGCGAAATTTCCACTTAGTCAGCACATAACCATTGAGCGCACCCAGTATTGTTGAAACAATAACAGCTGGCGCTACAATCGATACCGAGTTCCAGAAATAACCTTTCAATCCTTCACAACTCGCCCCCGTACACGCACCGCTCCATGCTTTGCCCCATGCATCAAAATTCAATGACTGGGGGAGGGACAGTATAGTACCGTTACGTATTTCATCTAAGTCTTTAAGTGACGTAATCACCATCACCACTAAAGGTAATAAATAAAAGACAGCCGCAATTGCTAATAGGCAATAAATTAATCCACGACTTATACTCATTGTTTTTTCTCCCTAAGCTCAGAGTAGAGATAAGGCACGATAATCGCCAGCACGGCCATTAACATCATCATCGCAGCTGCTGAACCTACCCCAATTTGTCCACGAGTAAACGCATAGGTATACATAAAGGTTGCTGGCACATCGGTCGCATAACCTGGGCCACCGCCGGTTAGTGCCACGATTAAATCAAAGCTCTTAATGGCAATGTGCGTTAATACTATTATCGCACTGAAAAATACTGGACCTAAACCCGGAATAATAATCTTGCGGTAAATCAGCGGCATTGATGCACCATCAACCCGCGCAGCTTTTACAATGTTTTCATCGACACCGCGTAAACCAGCAAGGCAAAGCGCCATCACAAAACCTGAAGACTGCCAAACACCCGCGATAACCACGGTATAAATAGCCATGTCACTATTGACCAGCCAGTCAAAGGTAAACGACTCCCAGCCCATCTCTCGGAACATTTTCTGCAGACCTTGCTCAGGATTTAATATCCATTTCCACGCGGTACCCGTCACGATGAATGACAACGCCATTGGATAAAGGTAGATGGTACGGATAGCACCTTCTGCACGAATTTTTTGGTCAAGAAAGATTGCTAAAAACAAGCCAATGACCAAACAAATAACGATGAATAACACCCCGAATATTAATAGGTTTTCTGCAGCGACCCACCAACGGTCATTGGCAAATAAACGTTCATACTGCTTTAAGCCTGCCCAATCATATTTCGGCAACATACGGGAGGAGCTAAAAGAAAGCCATGCATTCCACAGCACAAAGCCGTAGATAAAAATAAGTGTTGCAACAAAGGTCGGGGCAACCACTATTTTGGGAAGGAGTTCCCCAAAAGAAAACTTGGGTTTATTGGATACGCTCATAAACGAACCCTCCTGAAAAGGAAGATGGTAGAAAATTAAAACCCAGCACAAGGACTGGGTTTTACCACAACGGTCTAACTAATGATTAATAATCAGCAGCGGCTGCGATAGCCTTAACCATCTTGGCAGCAGCTTGTTTAGCTGTAACTTTATCGTTATTGTAAAATTCTGTCACAGTGTCATAAATTGCACCCTGAGTGGCAGAAAATGTAGACATACCATGGGCCATACTCGGTACTAACGTGTCACGCTTAGCTGACTCAACAAAGTCTGTTGATGATAGCTTGGCACAATCATCAAATTTTTCCATTGATAGGTTCAGACGAACAGGAATAGAACCCTTGTTCAAGTTGAAGACTTCTTGGAACTTCGGACTTAAGATTGTGCTGGCTAAATCATCCTGGCCCTTCTGTAGTTCCTTGTTGTCTAGGTCAAACATAACAAAGCTATCGATATTGAAGGTAAAGTCTTTTGCCGTACCTGGTGCCGGAGCACAGATATAGTCAACGCCTGGCTTTTTACCGGCTGAGGTAAATTCACCTTTGGCCCAATCACCCATGAACTGCATGCCTGCTTCACCCTTGATTACCATGGTGGTCGCAAGGTTCCAGTCACGACCCGGCGCGCCTTCATCGGTGTATTGCTTGATCTTACGGAATATTTCAAGTGCTTCAATCATCTGTGGGCTGTTTATCGCTTTAGGATCTAGTTCAACAAATGCTTTTTTGTAGAAGTCAGCACCTGCAGTACCCAGTACCACGGACTCAAACGTTGTTGCGTCTTGCCAAGGCTGGCCACCATGAGCAACAGCGGTAATACCTGCGGCTTTAATTTTATCTGCTGCAACGAAAAACTCATCCCAAGTTGTTGGAATGGTTGCGCCTGCTTTTTTGAATACTGCTGGGTTAGCCCACATCCAGTTAACTCGATGAACGTTTACAGGAACAGCAACGTATTTGCCTTCGTGTTTCATAACGTCTGACACAACGCTAGGAAGTAGCTCATCCCAACCTTCAGCTTTAGCAACACTGTCGATATTAGCCAGTACGCCTTCTTCGCCCCATTCTTGAATGCTCGGTCCTTTAATTTGCGCAGCTGCAGGAGGATTACCAGAGACAACGCGTGATTTTAGTACTGTCATTGCACTTTCACCGCCACCGCCAGCCACAGCAAAGTCTTTCCATGTGTGTCCTTTTGATTCCAACAACTTCTTTAGCTCAACCACTGATTTGGCTTCACCGCCTGAAGTCCAGTAATGCAGAACTTCAACATCAGCTGCTTGCGCGGCCATAGAAAAACCCAGGGTAAAAGCAATAGATAAACCAATTTTAGACAATTTCATAAAACTTCCTCAGATGAAAGATAACCACACGCCCCTATCTAGAGGATGTGAATAAACGCTAGACTATTGAACAAGTTGTTAAAACTACCTTTTGAAATGCATGATGTCAATATAACAAATAAAATTGATTTATCAGTTGACACTGGTGGTTTTGTAGCAACAAAAAAATCGATTAATCAACATGTTGGACGTTCAAATGACTTCGGGTGTTATTACCATCTCATCATAATGTGGTTAGAGATGCACACTGCTAACATCTAGGGGGTAGCGTCTCATTAAATGTACCTTTTTGTGTAACGCTTTAAATTATTTATTAGCTGATGGTCTTTGTCACGGAGTCATTTAAGGTGTTTTTATACCCGTCTTCGCGACCTATATTCCACCAAATCACGTAAGCATTGCAAGCCTAGGTTTAAAATTTGAGGATTGGAATGATTCTCTGGATAAACCAAGTAGAGTGGTACCGTCAACTGTGGCGCGGCTGCTACTCGGTATAAAAGCCCTTGTGCTATTTTTTCGCTTACTGTTTTCAGTGACAGATAGGCAGATCCCCCTTGATCTAAAATTATCTGAAGTGCTTGGTCGCTAAGACCAACCGTTAAGGTTGGGGTATTAAGGCTGGGGAAAGCCAGTCGATGCTGCTCATTAGTCTCGGGCCCCCAATCGACGTGGATGTAATTTTCGCCTAATGCCTGGTCTAATGCGAGAGGCATGGTGGCAACTAAGACCAGCGTATCGTCCATCAACTTTTCAGATATCAGACCTGATACTGCATGCGGCACTGATGTAAGGGCGATATCAAGATAGCCATCGGCAAGGTTATGCATCATCCGTTGTGACCAATCAGTCTCAACTCGTAGTACATATTCTGGGACATTTTCTTTCATCCAGACTATCCATGGTTGGCTAAATTGTTGCCAGACGGTCGCTTGAATGGCCAGGCTGAACAAACCTTTGAACCCTTGTGGTAAATTAATTTCTTGATTTGCCTGTTGCCAAGCCTGAAGAATACGCAGGGCATAAGGCAAAAATCGCAGGCCAGCGGGCAACAGTCGAACCCCAGCATGCGTTCGAATAAATAGTTTTTGGTTAATTTCCTGTTCGAGCTGCTGAATGCGGCTACTCGCAGTCGATTGTGTTATATGCAGATGAGTTGCAGCTTTGATAATGGAGCCTGTTTCAACCACTTCAAGGAACGTTTTAATCTGTGACAGTTGCATGGCGTTTCTCTTTTGCTTATTGGTTATTTGTGGTCGGTTGTCGAAAATAAGGATAAACCAGCCAGATCTCTGACAAGTAAGCTGCTTTTTAAATCATTGGCAGCACTTACAAATGACTACCAACATCCATATCAGAATATTTGTCGTTTGGATATGCTGATTTTAGTAAAGAAACCTGAGTCGCGACAAAATTGCTGAATGTTTATTGACTGTGCTCGCTCTAAGTCTTTCTTAACCCACAGATATATAACCTTAAATTTACTAAGCTAAAAGATTGAATTGGAGGAATAGAGAACCAGATTTTCTGAGTGTTTTTTGCCAGGTTCAAGTGATAAGGCTATCGGAATTATCGATGGCTATGAAAGAAATTTATCGCTGTTCAACGCTGGGCTATTTAAGTAAAACTGTAGCGATGTTTAGACTGGCTAAAAACCCCGATAAAGAGGTACCAAGAATGTTAATTAACCCTAATGCCCGATCTTATGAACAACTTGTGGCTGATTTTAGCTGGGATATTCCTCGCTCACTTAACATTGCAGATGTTATTTGTGATCGCCATGCCCGTACCACGCCGCTAGCGACAGCGATTATCGAAGACACAATTACTGGTGTCAGACACTACAGCTTTGCTGAGCTAAAATGTTTGTCCGATAATTTGGCGTTCTCGTTTCGAGAGTTTGGCATTGAGGCTGGTGATCGGGTGGTTGTGTCAGTAGGGCAAGATGTTGAGGCTCTGATAGCGCATCTTGCATGTTTTAAGCTCGGGGCTATTTCGGTGCCTGTCGCTGTACTTTATACAGGAGAAGGTTTGGCGTTTAGACTCACCGACTGTGCAGCCAAACTCATCGTGACCAATCGAGCTGGTGCCGACAAACTGCGAGATTTAAATACCCCTGCGTTGCGCCATGTGGTTGTCATTAATTATCAAGCTCAACTAGGCGAAGTAAATTTTGAAAACCTGTTACATAATAAGGGTGTGGGGCTCGTTATCGCAGACACTGTCGCCGATGACGCCGCCATGATCTTTTACACATCGGGTACCACTGGCGATCCCAAAGGCGTTCTTCATGCACATCGGATAGCTAATGCACATCTTCCTTGCGTTCAATTGGGGTTCGAAATGGCCCCGCAGATTGGTGATGTTTTTTGGACCGCATCGGATTGGTCTTGGTTAGGCGCGCTAGGTGATCTGGTATTTCCTGCTCTGTATTTAGGGCATCCTGTTGTGGTGGCTCCCGGGCGATTTTCAGTGCCGCGCTGTTACGAGGTCATGCAGCGTCATCGAGTAACTTGCCCATTCCTCTCGACAGCAGTGCTGCGTAAAATGAGTAAACATCCGATTAGGCCAGAAAGACGTTTTAGTGTGCGTGCCATTATGACCGGAGGGGAGGCGATGCCACCATCGGTATTAAAATGGTCTCAACAGACTTTCAATGCGCCGATTAACGACGAGTTTGGCTCGACTGAATCGAACCAAATTTCAGTGGCTTGTTCAACCCTTTACAAAACCCCTACAGGTTCAGTGGGCCGGATCACGCCGGGTAAAAATGTCACCATTGTCGATGCACAAGGCATGGCGTTGGCCGCGGGCGAAGTTGGAGAAATTGCGGTCTGGAAAGACGATCCTATCAATATGTTGAGTTACTGGAATAAACCCGAACAAACTGCCGACAAACACGTAAACGGCTGGCTGCTTACTGGTGATCGAGGCATGCTTGACGAGCAGTGCTTTCTCTATTATTACGGACGGTTAGATAATCTGATTCTGGTTAACGGACTGCGCGTTGGACCTGAAGAACTGGAAGCACAACTATTGACGCATGAAAATGTTTTAGAGGCCGCTGTCATTGGTGTACCAGACGACTACACCGGTGAATTAATCGTTGCGTTAATCCGGTTAAAGGCTGGCATTGAAGGGGACGATAAGTTAGTTATTGAATTACAGCAATTGGTCAAATCGCAACTAGCTGCTCACTGTTATCCGAAAAGGATTCAGTTTGTTAATGAGCTACCTGTAACCTCTAGCGGAAAGGTTAGCCGAGCCATGTTGCGACGCGCATTTGTTCAATCACCAACCAACGAGATTCGGCCGGTTAACGTTATCGATTAATCGTGTTGATAGGGTTGTACTTGATGGAGTTGTACTTGATTGAATTGTGCTCATTGTAGGAAAAGCATTGATAAATAGCTATTTATAGCGAAGCATATTTATGTTTAGCAGTCTTTTAGCAAAAAATATAATAGATATATATTGGAGCGTACTGGTATGTCAAACCTTATTGTCGAGCGTAAAGGTCAGATCCTGAAAATCATTATTGACCGGCCTAAAGCCAATGCAATTGATGCTAAAACGAGCCTTGAACTTAACCGACTATTTTTAGACTTTGAACACTGTGACCAACACCGAGTCGCGATTATAACCGCCGCAGGAGATAAATATTTCTGTAGTGGGGCAGACCTTAAAGAACTTGACGATAAACAGGGCGATGTTAACTACGGACCGAATGGTTTTTGTGGACTCACTCATTTTGACCGTCTTAACAAACCGGTAATTGCAGCGGTCAATGGTTTATGCGTGGGTGGCGGTTTCGAGATGGTGTTGGCTTGCGATCTGGTTGTATCAAGTCAACATGCACAGTTTTTCCTCGCGGAGACACTTATCGGTAATGTCCCGTTTTTAATTAGCATTCAACGTCTTTTAAACCAGTTACCCCAAAATATAGCGATGGAAATGCTTTATACCGGCCGAAAAGTGACAGCACAACAGCTGGCCGATTTTGGTGTCGTTAACGCCGTCGTTTCTGCCGAGCAGGTCCAAGAAAGAGCCATGCAGATAGCACAGCAGGTTATTGATGGCGCGCCGCTGGCCGTATCCGCCTGTAAAAAGGCTTCATCACTAGTACAATCGCTATCAACTCGTCAAATGACCGAGCTAGCTAAAGACCAGCAGCTCGATTTTTATCATTCGGTGATGAGTTCTGAAGACGCCAAGGAAGGAGCCAGAGCTTTTGTCGAAAAGCGCGCACCAAAATGGCGCGGCTGCTAAATGTATATTAGATCTTTGCTAATTTTCCCAAGTATTATATTCGTTCTTGAATGGTTTTAAATGTGTCTAGTCGCCAAGCGTTCTGTTCAAATATAATGGTAAACTGTTCTTGAATATTGTTAACCGTTATTGTGTCGCCTGTTCTTACGGCAGCATGTTTGTATTCGTTCACAAACTTTGCGAAACGTTTTTTATCTGCGCCGTGAAAAGCAACCGTTATCTTAAAGCGACTGAATATTGAGTTCATTTCGAAAATGCGTTCACGCGTTGTTTTTTCTTGTGTGCGCTCTAGCAGTTCACGCTTAAAACGCAGTGAAAAAATTGTCGACATGCTGTCGGCGTTTGCATAGTTGTGAAATGCCGCGCGAAACAGGTGGGCAATAACAAATTCACTCGCCATGTCATTGTCAGCCAATTGATCGAATCCAACACGCATCTTTTGGGTGTATTGATTAAAGTCTTGATCCGTATCACCGAGCGTATCGATAAGAATGTTGGCATATTGCCTTACGCCATCATTGGGTGCGCTTAACATTGGCTGTGTAGCTGCAGTAACTTGTTTTTTCTTGAGCTGCCATGGCACGTTTGCCAAAATAGCCGGAAATACCGCCTTTTCATAAGGCTTTGCTTGAGTTTTGGTCGCTTTATAATGATCGGGGCTCTTGGCATAAAGTTCGTCAAACAAAAATCCTAATTTTACTTTTACTCTATTTTTGTACATCGACAATCGGTTCGAATACTCGCCCCATATACCCGTGGTATAAAAGGCGCCATAGGATATTTCATGTGGCGGCGCTGACTTTAGTGAAATTTCACTTTCTATCTGGTTATCATATGTTTGTGATAAGCGGGAGAATATACTTGAGCGGAGAACATTCATGCTTTGTTCGGACATTATTGTTTTAGGCGCGCCGCGCAACGCTTCAATATACTTATTGGCCGCTGTTTTTACCGACAGTTGATCCATCAATTTGTTGTATTCGTAATAGCCACAATATCCACCGCAAGCCAATGTTGCCGCTTGGGATACATGATCTAGCCGTATCGCGTTATCCTTAAAGTGTACCATTGCTGTAAATAACGAGACGGCTTCATTATTTACCATAACGTTAAGTTTAACTAAGCGTCTTGAGAATATGCCTGAGATAATCGCTGCGTCTTCAAAAGTGACACACTTTGTTTTGCTGTTATTATCTATTTCAATCATTGTCCGGTGGAATTCAAGTTTAAGCGGATAGCTTTTGACAAATTCTGGTATTTCGAAATTCACCTTTAACTTACAGATCGAATCAGCATATGCCGATGTTGATATGAGTAACAAAAGGACGAATAGATGGCGTAGTGCTTTGTTCATAAGAATGCTCCGTTCAAAATGAGATTACGCTGCGTATGTTTTGGCGACAACTAAATTTTCATCTATTGATAAAATCACTCACTAGAGAGTTCTCAATATTAGACTTGTTTTGATTTAATATAGAACATTAAATGAGCAAGGACGAGGCAGGCACAAAAATCTGATTGATAAATAGTGAGTTAATATTTTCGTTATCCCTTTACTTGTGCGTACCTGAGATAGTGGACTGAGATAGTGGACTGAGATAGTGG
>Ga0209396_1000505_pt1 | contig 45847 bp, 38 predicted proteins | sample GOMGulsemesocosm_6_FD_184638 | JGI IMG/M metagenome (GOLD analysis project Ga0209396, IMG submission 184638) | Methane-oxidizing microbial communities from mesocosms in the Gulf of Mexico - GOM8C Gulf of Mexico (SPAdes) (version 2) | ecosystem: Environmental > Aquatic > Marine > Cold seeps...
GCAACAGGATATTGCTCGAATAGCGTTTCTGCCAATGTTTTCGCGTTGATGTTATTTGCTTTTAGACAATTCGCTAGTGTGGAAATAAGATCATCAAAACTTAAAATATTCGCATTGCTTTTTTGTTCGTTAATACTTTCGCGTATCTGATAAATACCTTGACGCACGATGACTAACGCTTTGGCTTTTTCAATTTTTTTAGTCAGCGTCTTTAATTCTGCTTTTACCGCTTTTACCGGTTCAAAGACCGCTAACAGTTCAATTTTACCGGCAGAGCGACCGTATCGCTTTCCGTCAATAAAAGCGTCTGGCATCTTCTCGTTAACTACGCTAAGGTCTCCAACTAGACGATTTAACCATACAATTAAGGCATCAAGCTCTTGCTGACGTTGTTCTCTTTCAGCACCTTTTTTAACATCTATTAAATACTGAGTTAGCAGCGGTATATTATTTTCAATATTATAAACAGCTTGTTTGGCTAATTCGGTAAATTGTTGTTCTATTTCATCAACATTAACGACATCCAGTTCATTGTGTTTATTGATTGCTTTTGAGAATTGACTGAGAAAATTTAGTGGGTTTTGCCAGAACTGAACCACTTGCTTAAACTGTTCAGGGGTATCTTTTGCTAGAACTCGATACCAATCTTGGCAGGCTTGTAACAGCAAATCTTGGCAATTGGTTTCCATCTGAGCATTAAAAGCAACACCGCTGGCAAAAGCATGCTGACTTAGTACTCGTTTACAAAAGCCATGAATCGTTAATATTGCAGCTTCATCTAAATATAATAGTGCTTGGCGTAAACGTATTTTTGCCGATTTTTCATCGATATGCTGACTAATCGCAGTAAAAAATTCGTCGCTGACAATTAACTCATCCCAATCATTTAATGCTTGTCGAATAAAACTGTCTATACGGCCACGCAGTTCTTCTGTGGCATCTTTCGTGAAGGTCATTACCAAAATTTGTTCAACGGGCAATTGCTTTTCAAGTAATAACCGTAAATATAAACGGGTAATATTAAATGTTTTCCCCGTCCCTGCACTTGCTTCGATTAAGTGCCTACCTTCAAGTGGGATTTGGTGAGCAATAAGATTATTCATCTTCATTTTATTTGCTCCTGAGCTTGCCACATAGGCTGATAAACATCGGTTAATGTTGATTGATGCTCTGCAAAGTCAGGACATTGTTGCCAGAAATAGTGCATATATGGGTCTTGTCCTAATGGTTTTACAACACTGAGCATACTGCCACTGTCTGACCATACTTTTTCGAAATGACTTTGTTCAAATTTTTTCGCTTTAAAGAATTTTTCGGCTAGTTCAGTATTCAGCAACAAAGCTTGTTGCTGCCCGTTTAAGTACGTTTCAAGTATAAAACGTAAATGTTCCTCTGCATTGGGTATTTTACTAAACCGATATTGTGTAGGCTTTTGATTTTTTGTATCAAAGTAAAAACCTTTGGTACTATTCACTTGTGAGAGCATGTTGGTTTCAGGTGTTGAATGCGGTTCGTTTATGCTTGAAGCTCTTTCTTGCCAACATTGAAGAATAACTTGATGTAGATAAAGGCCAAACAAATCTTTACCTTTTGCCGAAGAGCTTCGGTAAAACATCAAACTCGGCCCTTGAACTGGAAAATTTACGCTAAGTGCAAAGAGACGGTTACTTGAAAGCTCGACGTTAAGTTCTACATTAATAAAACTAATCGGTGAATTATCTTCAGTTAATTGACTTTCAGTTCGAATGAATTCACTAAAATTCTCACTGTCATCTCGCCAGCGCTCTAAACTGTCATTTGTTATGGGTAAATCAGGAAAAACCCCACTTACACGTGCCGCGCGTACGGCGTTAGTTACTGCGTCATTATTTTCTTGCTCTTCGTTGCCATCAAGATAAAGTGCTAAAAGCTGTTGACGCAATAAATAACTCTGCAAGAAGTTTTCACTGAAAGGTTCGGTATCATCAAGTTGCGTTTCTCGATTTTCAAAAAACAACTGTAAATGCTTTTGAGCAAATGCCTTTGCTGGATGCTGAAAAAATCGGATGAGCTCATTTATATCAACAATTTCTGTTTCATCAGCAGAATTTTTATCAATCGGTAATATTAATGGTTCTGTTTGCTCTAATTTTTTAACTGACTTAAGTTTTAACCAATTAGGATCAAAACTTTTCCACTTACCCAAATAATTTTGCTCGCTAAACGCTTGCATAGGTAATTGTTTAATATCTGAAGATCGATCACCATTATCGTTTTCTTCCTCAGTTACATCACTGTTATGCAACTGCCAGCCATAACCTGCTTCAAGATATTCCATCAATTCTTTAAGCACTATCGATGGCTGCTTCTCATTATTATTACGAATATTACGACCTTGATAGCTTAAATATAACGATTGTCGTGCTGATATTATCGCTTCTAAAAATAAGTATCTGTCGTCACCACGTCGTGATCTGTCACCTAATTCGCTTTTACTGCTGGCCATAAGGTCAAAGCCGAGTGGCTGACGCTGTCTTGGGAATTCACCATCATTCAAGCCTAAAATAGCGATAATTTTAAAAGGAATGCTTCGCATCGGTAACATAGAGCAAAAAGTAATTTGCCCAACCATAAATTGTCGCCCTGGATCGGGTTGACTAAAGTGGTTTGTAAGGAAATCTCGCACAACACTCAAACTGATGTTTTGCTGATAGTCAGCGTGTTGGCAATATTCTGCTAATGAACCAATCGCGTGGTCAATAACAGTGAAGGCTGTTTCATCGGTCACTTCAAACAAGCCATTTAACATGTTTAATAAAAATTGTTGCCATTGAACTGCTGATTTATCTTGTCCTAAGTTCTGAGAAAAATGCTGTAATTGTTCGATAATCAGCATTAATTTACCTAATAGGATGGCATCATTGCCTTCTACGTTAGGTAAATAAAGTTGTTCATCTACATACATTGGGTTATCAGAAAAAGCAAAACCGCGCATTAACCGCGACAAACCTTGCTGCCAAGTAAAGGCGTTATTAACTTCTGTGCTGTGTAAAATTTGCTGTTTGTGTTGTCGGTTTACACCCCAATGAATGCAAGCTTGTTCAAGCCAAGCTGAAATTTTGTCAAGTTCTTCAAGGCTTATTGAAAACTTATTTTGCATAGCTGGCAAACGTAACATGCCAATAATTTGGGAAACTTGAAAGCGACTATCGGGCAAACTCAGTAATTGTGTAAAAGCAGCAACGACTGGTTCGGAATCTTTACTGACTCTGTCGGCAATTGAACAAGGTAATGGCGGTATTTTGTCTGCTAAGTCTTGCCAACCTCGCGCAAATACGGCACTTACATACGGTGCATATTGTTCAACTTGCGGACACATCACTAAAACATCTTTCGGTGTTATGGTTTTGTCATCATTAAATTGATGCAGTAACCAGTCATGCAAACCTTGAACTTCGCGTAATGCACTGTGAGCACTGGTAAAGACAATAGAGTTGTCTTGTTTATTTTTTGCCGTGTTTCTTTGGTCAGTTAAAGTCAGAATGTCTTGTTGCACTTGATGTAAAACCGATAAACCTTCTGCTTCATCGCCTTGTTCGACTGCATCAAAAACGTCTATATTTACGGTTGAATAATCGTTGAGCAGGGCCATAAATTCACGTCCTTGCTGACCTAGATTAGCAAGCAGTGGATTACCAACATTTACACTAATATCGTCATGACCTTCAACCCATTTATCTAATAAATGACTTATTTGTATATTACTCGCTTGTTTTTCTGATTGAATATCTCCCCAATAATCAAAACAAGGGTTAAGATGGAAGAAATGTACATCAAGATGTTCACTTATCGCTTCAATAAACGATAACCACATTGGCGCCATTGCATTGATACCAAAAAAGGATAATCGTGGCGGTAATAAATGTTTTTTACTGGCGATATTTTCAATGGCTTTATTGATTAACTCTATAGGATTATAGCTTTGTTCTTGGGTTAATAACTGCCATAACTTTGCTTGCCATTTTTCAACGGCCACCGCTTGTTTTTTATCAGAAAAACTATTGCTGGCTTTCCCTTGGTGCCAGTCATTAATCCATTGCGGTCTAAATATTAAATATTGCTCATATAAATCGGCTAATTGACACGCCAGTTGATAACGCTTTAATGTTTGCTTTTCAGTGAAGACAATTGAATTAATTTGTTTATTGGCTGCCGTTTCATCTTCTATATCATTAGCAGAAGCTTCTTCATGTTCTTTGGTACAAGACCCTAACCAGTATTGTGTTGCACTGGAAAAATCTTCGTCTAAAATAACCGTTTCACTGCCCAATAGATCATCTATTCGCCATGAAAGTACTTCTCGAGAGAACGGAGATTGTTCTGGTACATTGTCTTCACTCGCCATACTCCTAACCAATTTCCACAAAAATTGCGACGGCAGTGCGTAACTGATATTCATGCTAATACCGCGTTGTTGTGCTAACGACATATTAAGCCAATGCTGCATACCTGCATTTTGCACGACAATCATTTCTTGACTGAATATAGGGAGTGGTGAAACCTGTTGGATTTTATCGAGAAGCGCTAATAAGTTTTCCATTTTGTTAGCGGGATAAAGATAGAACAATACGAGTACCTTAAATGCAATATTTTCTGCCTAAATTTAAGCATAACAATACTGATAAAGCTATCGAAATCACTTAAGATATTTTACAGGGAAAACCTTAATTTTATTGAGTAATATCTAAATTTCCCGAAACATATTAATAAAAAAAAGGAAATAATAGTTTAAAAATTATCAATTAACCTGGTGACAATGAAATATGGTGCTAAGCGATTGTTTTTTCTTATGTGTTAATAATTAAAAATACAGGTAAAAAGATGATACTCTTTTGTCTCTGGCAGCCAGCTATTAATAATGAAGATATCCTCATCAATTAATTAAAGGAATAGTTGTCTAATTACGTTAGAATGCGGGTAACTTCATATCGGCATTAATTATAGAGTTCTCCCTTTGTTAGATTTCACTTTACTCGCACTTTTCATTCCTACTATTTTTCTTATTTCGATATCACCTGGTATGTGTATGACACTCGCAATGACCTTGGGCATTTCTGTGGGTTATAAAAAAACGCTTTGGATGATGTGGGGAGAATTATTAGGTGTAGCCGTTGTCGCTGTTGCTGCGGTTCTCGGTGTGGCTAAAGTTATGCTCAGTTACCCTGAAGTTTTCACCTTGTTAAAGATTTTTGGTGCTTGCTACTTGACGTATATAGCTATAAATATGTGGCAAGCAAAAAGTAAACTTTCCATTGATACTAATGGGGAAATTGAAAATATATCTAAGAAAGGATTATTACAGCAAGGCTTTATTACTGCAATTTCTAACCCTAAAGGTTGGGCTTTTATGGTGTCCTTATTGCCTCCTTTTATTAATAGTCAACATGCCTTAGCACCACAGCTTATTATATTAGTGGTTATTATTTTACTCTCAGAATTTGTTTGCATGACATTATATGCAACGGGAGGTAAAACCCTTGCTAACTATTTAACAAAAAATAATAAAATATCTCTTCTAAATAAGGTATCCGGTGGTTTAATGTTCATTGTCGCCATATGGCTATTATTAGGCTAATAATTTTAGTTAAAACGCGTTGAAGGAAAATCAATAAAAAAAGTTGTATGCTCTTTTTCATTATTAACGTCATTCATTTCAAGCGTTATCCATATCCGCCATGTCATTCTATCTTCTGAGCAACTTCCTAACATTGTCTCTGCGATAAATTGATTATGTTTTTTGTCTTCTAATTGGTTATCAAAAAACAAAGGAATTTTACCCATAAACATTGTTTTTCCTTCCATGTAACCTAAAACTTTTAGATTTTTATAATGCTTTTTTTTCTGCTTATCTTTCTGATTAATTTCGTTTGCTAATAGACTGCTTTCTTTAAATTCTACAAGTATCGAAAAAGGTAACTCAGTCAGTACTTTTTCTACATTGAATTTTACCAGAACCGTGCCAAATTCAGTGATGACTTCACAACGGCTTTGATCACTAATACATTGGAAAGGAATAATCGCTTCAGGTTCATTTTTATCTTGGCTGCAACCCAAGCATACACTGAGTAAAAAAATGATAATGGCTGATTTTTTAATAAAATTTTTAATAACTTTATCTCTTTTGTAACTTTTTGTGTGTTTATTGAACGAGCAAGTAAAATATTATTGATCTATAACAATAATCCCTACTTTATGTGATGACTTTATACAGTAAAATTATTATTATACCCGCGAGATTTTTTATCGCTATGTGAAATTTGTATTTTCAACTATAACTATCACTAGTGCATACTTTTCTGAAGTAGTGAAAAATCGATTTACGTTAATAAATATAACTGCGGAAACCATAACATGTCTCAAAGTAATGCGTCATCAGTAGACTACAATTTTGACGTTGTACGTCAATTTACTGTAATGACGGTAATATGGGGAATCTTCGGTACGCTTGTTGGTGTTTTAATTGCGGCTCAATTAATTTGGCCTGCGTTAAATTTCGAAACACCTTGGTTAACCTATTCCCGTCTTCGTCCACTACATACCAATGCTGTTATTTTCGCTTTTGGTACAAGTGCCTTATTTGCTAGTTCTTATTATGTTGTGCAGCGAACCTGTAAAACAACACTATTTGGTGGCAAACTTGCTTCATTTACTTTCTGGGGTTGGCAAGCAGTTATTGTGCTCGCAGCAATTACCCTTCCTATGGGCTACACCTCAAGTAAAGAATATGCCGAATTAGAATGGCCAATTGATATTTTAATTGCCGTAGTATGGATATGTTATGCCATTGTTTTCTTTGGTACGCTTATTAAACGTAAGACATCGCACATTTATGTAGCTAATTGGTTCTTCGGTGGATTTATCCTTACTGTTGCCGTATTACACATTGGTAATTCAATGGTAATTCCTGTTTCTATGATGAAGTCATACTCAATATACCCCGGTGCCATTGATGCCATGATGCAATGGTGGTATGGACATAACGCCGTTGGTTTCTTATTAACTGCAGGTTTCTTAGGTATGATGTATTACTTCGTACCCAAGCAAGCTGAACGCCCTGTTTACTCTTATCGTTTATCAATTGTTCATTTTTGGGCTTTGATTTCTTTATACATTTGGGCTGGTCCACATCACTTACATTATACTGCGCTTCCAGACTGGGCTCAGTCTGTTGGTATGGTAATGTCTATCGTGTTATTCCTTCCTTCTTGGGGTGGAATGATCAATGGTATTATGACACTTTCAGGCGCATGGCATAAACTTCGTTATGATCCTATTCTGCGCTTCCTCATCGTTTCATTGTCGTTCTATGGTATGTCTACTTTTGAAGGACCTATGATGGCAATAAAATCTGTAAATGCATTATCGCATTATACGGATTGGACTATCGGTCATGTTCATTCTGGCGCTTTAGGTTGGGTTGCCATGGTTTCAATTGGTGCTGTGTACCATTTAATTCCAGTGTTATTTAATCAAGGTCGCATGTACAGTATCAAGTTAATAAACGTTCATTTTTGGCTGCATACAGCCGGTATCGTTTTATACATAGTAGCTATGTGGATATCAGGTGTAATGCAAGGGTTAATGTGGAGAGCGGTTAATACTGACGGTACGTTAACTTACAGCTTTGTTGAGAGTTTAACGGCTTCATATCCGTTCTATTTTATTCGTTTTGTAGGTGGTGTATTAGTTGTCGCTGGCTTCTTATTAATGGCTTACAACATGTTCAAAACAATTTATGCAAAAGACAATAGTCTTAAACCAGTTGAAATAACATAGGAGACCGATGATGAAAAATAAACATGAAAAATTTGAAAAAAATGTCGGCTTGTTTGCTATTTTTACGCTGCTTGCGATAAGTATCGGTGGTTTAGTTGAAATCACGCCGTTGTTTTTTCAAAAAGCAACAAATACGCCTGTTGACAGTCTTAGACCTTATACAGCTCTAGAAATGGAAGGACGTGATGTTTATATCCGTGAAGGTTGTAATGTTTGTCATAGCCAAATGATCCGTCCTTTTCGCGCTGAAACGGAGCGATACGGTCATTATAGTGTCGCTGGTGAACAAGTTTGGGAACATCCTTTTTTATGGGGTTCTAAGCGTACTGGTCCTGACTTAGCCCGTGTTGGTGGTCGTTACAGTGATGACTGGCATCGTGCTCATTTACTTGACCCTCGTTCAGTTGTTCCTGAGTCAAATATGCCTTCATTTAAATGGTTAGCTGAAAATAAGCTAGATGGCGAATTAACCGAAAAGAAATTAGCAACATTCAATTTTTTAACGCGCAATCGTAGTCATAAAGATGAACAAGGTAATCGTATACCGTTATATTCTGCAGAAGATTTAGCCGGTGCTAAAGCTGCTGTTCAAGATAAAACGGAAATGGAAGCCCTGATTGCTTATTTGCAATCTCTCGGTCATGCGTTGAAATAATGACTATAGATTATGGCACCCTAAGAGGGTTAGTGGCTTTATTAATATTGGCACTATTTATTATTATTGTAGTTTGGTCTTATTCTAAAAAGCAAAAAAGCGCTTTTGATGAAGCAGCAAATTCTATCTTCGAAGAAGATAAAGAGCAGACTGATCTTAATGACGTAAATAGCAAACAGGAGACTAATAAAAATGTCTAGCTTCTGGAATATATGGGTTTGGGTTCTCAGCCTTGGTACATTAGTGGGTTGTTTTTTAATACTACGCTATTGTTTAACGAATTTTGCTGATGTTCCTGAAGGAGAGCCTACGGGACATGTTTTTGATGGCATAGAAGAATTGAATAATCCGTTACCACAGTGGTGGAGTACGTTCTTTCTATTAACTATCATTTGGGCATTTCTTTACATTGCAGCATATGGTTTAGGCAATTGGACAGGACTCATTGGTTGGAAAAGTTCTAATCAAGGAATTTTGAATCTTGCTGAGTCAAAAGCCCAAGTACTTGCAGCCAAAGAAAATGGTTACTTAGTACAATATGATCGTGAAATTGCAGCCGCTGACGCTAAGTACGGCCCAATTTTTGATGCTTATGCCGCACGTAGTATTGAAGACCTTTCAACTGATGAAGAGGCTTTAAAAGTAGGTCAACGTCTATTTTTACACAATTGTTCACAGTGTCATGGCTCTAATGCTAGTGGCTCAACCGGCTTTCCAGATTTAACAGATAACGACTGGTTGTATGGTGGTGATGCAGAAACCATTAAACAAAGTATTTTACATGGGCGTAAAGCTAATGGCATGATGGCATGGGGCGCAGCTTTAGGCGGCGATCTAGGTGTTAAGGACGTTGCAGCTTATGTACTGAGTTTGAGTGGTCGTGAAGTTGATGCAACAAGTGCAGCCGCAGGCAAAGATAAATTTGTAATGTGTGCGGCTTGTCATGGTGCTGATGGTAAAGGCAGTGCTGCTATGGGCATTCCATTAGGCGCTCCAAACCTAACCGATGACATTTGGCTTTATGGTCCTTCTGTGCGTGCTGTTGAATCGTCGATAAACAATGGTCGAGCAGGTGTAATGCCAGCATGGAAAGATATACTAGGCGAGCAAAAGGTGCATGTTATTAGCGCATATGTTTACAGTTTATCTAAAAAATAGACCTTGTAATTAGTAATAATATTAAAGCCTTGCCGTTTTATTACCGCAAGGCTTTTTTTATACCTTTCATCTCATTAAAGATCGTAATTCCATTGTATTTTAATAGTTCCCTTCACAAAAAAGTCGTATAATATGCGCACTTCAATCGACTGAAAAATTTTCATGACAACATATTGGTATAAAGAGCCTTGGGCTTGGTTCGTTTTTATTCTCCCCGCTACAGCAGTTGTTGCCGGTATTGCTACGTATTTTATTGCCAACCATAATCCCGACCCTATGGTAGTTGGAGATTATTATAAAAAAGGTAAGGCTATTAATTTACAGTTATCTAAAGTAAAGCATGCACAAAAATTAGGCATGCGATTTTCGTTAAAACTTGCCAACAACGAGTTGGTCATCAAGCCTACGGGTATCGAAAAAGAGTTCCCTGTTTTAAACCTAAACTTTTATCATCCAACACTCGCAGAGAAAGACTTTTATTTAGCATTGACCGCTGACGGTAACGGTAATTTTAGACATGTGTTTGATGAACCCGTAAAAGGAAAATGGCGTTTAACTATTACACCTTTTGAAAATCATTGGAAAATTCAAGATACTATCACGCTACCTCAAAGCAAATTTATAGATCTTGTTCCTAACCCTAGAGAAGCAAATTAACTTCGAATTGTAAATTCTAAAGATAACTAAACCTTTCGATGTAGAGTACAAAGTGAAAGGTTTAAGTTTTATCGTCATAAAGTAATAAATAACGCTAGGTCATCATTCATTTCAACGGCTCACAGATATGAAAACAAGTTGTTATCACTGCGGTGAAATTGTTCCAAACAGTACAAGCTTATCCTTAACAATTGATGATATATCACAGCCAATGTGTTGCATTGGTTGTCAAAGTGTTGCCCAAACTATTGTTGATAATGGTTTAGAAGAATACTACCGCTTCAGAACATCGCCTGCTCAAAAAGGTGAGCAACTTATTCCCGAACAGTTACAACGTAATAAACTCCTCGACGATAATGCCTTGCAAGATGAATTTGCTTACCAAACCAATGAATTTAAAGAAACTATTTTAACCGTTGATGGCATTAGTTGTGCCGCTTGTGCTTGGCTTATTGAAATGCAATTGAGTAAAGTTACCGGTTTAATAAATATCAACGTAAATGCGACAACACAAAGAGCGACAGTGCGTTGGGACAATGATAGTGTTCAATTGAGTGAGCTTATTAATCATATCGCTAATATTGGCTACCAAGCGCTCCCCTTCAAAGCCAGCACCGCTGAACAACTTAATAAAACTCAAAGTAAAAATTACATAAAACGTTTAGGCATTTGTGGCATTTTAATGATGCAAGTTATGATGATAGCTTTTGGATTATATTTTGGTGCTTTTTCAGGCATGGATGAGTACAACTTATTATATTTACGCTACGCTAGCTTATTTTTAGCCATTCCTATTGTTACTTATGGCGCATTCCCTTTCTATAGAGGTGCGATTAATGCGTTAAAAATAAAACATTTATCTATGGATGTCCCTGTTGCAATAGCAATCTCCCTCGCCTTTTCGGCCAGTGCTTGGGCAACAATAACTCAACAAGGCGAAGTGTATTTTGAATCAGTCTCTATGTTCACTTTCTTATTACTTATTGGAAAGTTTCTCGAATTTAGAGCGAGAAGTCGCGCTGCAGAAGTTTCTGCAAACTTATTAAAGCTCATGCCAATGACAGCGACAAAGATCATTAATGAAAACGGAATAAAAAAAGAACTATTACTGCCAGCCAAAAAACTTTGTCCTTTTGATATTGTTTTGATAAAACCTGGAGAAATTGTCCCTGCAGATGGCACAATAATCTCAGGCAGCAGTCAGCTTAATGAAGCAATGTTGTCAGGCGAACAATTACCTCTCAATAAGACAGTGGGTGATAAAGTGTTTTCAGGCACTACCAATGGGGACGGTAATCTTAACGTTGAGGTGAAACATGCCAGTGAGCATTCTTTTTTAAGTCAACTCATCCGATTAAGTGAATTATCTCAGGCACATAAACCTAAACTCGCTAAATTATCCGATAAAATAGCACAATATTTTGTGGCGGTTATTTTGCTGACTGCGATAGGAACCGCTATTTACTGGCAACAACATTTACCTGAAGAAGCATTTTGGATAACGCTATCAGTTTTGGTTGCCACCTGCCCTTGTGCGTTATCTCTTGCCACGCCAACCGCGTTAACGTGTGCAACAACACACTTAAACCGCGAAGGAATCATGATAAAGTCAGCTCATGTCATGGAAACATTACCAAAGATAACAACTATCGCGTTTGATAAAACGGGCACGTTAACATCAGGTGATTTTTCAATCATAACAACAAGAATCTTCCCTGATAAAAACACAACGATAACTGAACAACAAACGTTAGCAATTGCTGCTGCTCTTGAGTCTTATTCAGAACATCCGCTAGCAAAACCTTTTAGTTTGTTTCGTGATTATTCATACCAAACAGAAAAAGTAGTCATTAAATCTGGATTTGGCATTCTCGGCGTAGTGAATGGCAAAAAATACAAAATTGGTAAACCAACATGGTTAATGAGTGATACAAACCAACTGTTTAAATTTGAAACAGCTTCATGCTTGTTATTAGAAAATGACAAGTTAATTGCTGCTTTCTATTTATCGGATGAAGTTCGCCCTGATGCTAAAATACTGTTAAATGACTTAAAGCGAAATAACATTCATACCATGATGTTATCAGGAGATAATGCCGCGGGTTGTGAAAAAGTTCAAGCATCATTACAATTAGACGAAGTGCACAGTGCATTAACCGCATCAGATAAAATGTCGCTGATAAAACAGCAGCAAATAGACAAAAACTCAACAGTGGCGATGGTAGGCGATGGCGTAAATGACACGCCAGTATTTGGTGCTGCTCATGTATCTATCGCCATGGGCAGTGGCACAGATATAGCCAAAAGTGGCGCAGATGTTATTTTACTAAATAACCGTTTAAAGTCGATAATAACGCTTAAACGTGTCGCTTACAAAACACGCCGTATTATTTGGCAAAATTATTTTTGGGCATTTGGTTATAATGCTATCGTATTACCACTTGCTGTAGCGGGTTATATTACTCCATATATGGCGGTTATTGGCATGTCAGCTAGTTCAATATTAGTGATAACCAATTCATTACGTTTGCTAAAGAAATAAACAAACTAAACACTTAAATAGAGCATAAAAAATGAGTATTATTTATATTTTGATCCCTATTGCGATAATACTCACCTCGATAGCTATCTACCTCTTTTTCTGGGCTGTAAAAACTGAACAATTTGAAGACTTAGAAAAACAAGGAATGAGTATTTTGTTTGATGATAAAGATAATATCGACAACAAAAAGCCATTAAAAAAAACTAACCAGAAGAAAGAAGAACCAAATAATACGGATGCTAAATAATTCATATGCTTAGTATTGATTATTTATCAGCTTTTATTATTGGCTTATTGGGTTCTGGCCATTGCATTGGTATGTGTGGTGGAATTACCACTATGTTGACATCTGCACTATCTCCGCAAAGTAAAGCAAGTGGTCCGTTTAAATTGGTCACGGCTTATCATTTTGGTCGTATTTTTTCTTATTCATTAATTGGCGCAATCGTTGGTTTTAGTAGCTCTATTGCAGCAAAAAACATTGGCGTTCCTTTAGGTTTTTTAAGAATATTCGCCGCTGTATTTTTAATATTACTTGGCTTGTATCTTGGTCAGTGGTTAATGTGGTTAACGAAAGTTGAAAAGTTTGGTAAAATACTTTGGCGTTATTTATCCCCCTATAGCAAAAAATTTATTCCTGTTAATAATACTAAACAAGCTGTAGCGCTTGGTGCAATTTGGGGGTGGCTTCCTTGTGGATTGATTTATTCAACATTAACTTGGTCATTAGCTAGCGGAGATACATTAACCGGCGCGCTTATAATGATGAGCTTTGGCTTGGGTACATTACCTGCATTATTGAGTATTTCATTAGGTTCTTTTGGTATAAAATCACTGTTAACTAACCTTAAGTTTAAAAAAATTATGGCATTGGTCATAATTATGTATGGTATACACAGTTTAGTAATTGCATATCAACAACTGTTTTAATATCATTCCTACAAGTAAAGATAGAACAAAACAATCAGGTCTGTATGTCTAATAAACCATGTTCAGTATCGCAATATATTCATTGTCAAAACTGCAGTATCAGTGAGCTATGTTTGCCCTTTTCATTAAATACCGTTGAACTTGATATGCTTGATTGCATCATTAATCGAAAACGACCTATCCATAAAGGTGAACAAATATTCCAAGATGGTGATGCAATGCAATCATTGTATGCCATCAGATCAGGAACATTTAAGACGTTCACGGTCAATACCCAAGGTGAAGAACAAATTACTGGTTTTCATTTAGCTGGAGACTTATTAGGTTTTGACGCTATTGCCGATTCAGAACACCCTAGTTTTGCAAAAGCTTTAGAAACATCAATGGTTTGTGAAATCCCGTACAACACACTAGATTCTTTATCTAACACCCTGCCTAAGTTAAAAAAGCAAATTCTTCGTATGATGAGCTCTGAAATCCGTTCAGATAAAGAAATGCTTAGTTTGCTTAATCGTAAAAATGCAGAGCAACGCTTAGCGACCTTTATCTCAACATTAAGTAGACGTTATCATGATCGAGGTCTCTCAGCCGCTGAGTTTCGTTTAACCATGACCCGAAGTGATATTGGCAATTATGTTGGTTTAACCGTAGAAACGATTAGTCGATTGTTAAATCGTTTTCAAAAAAATGGCTGCATTGGTGTAGAAGGTAAACTTATTACTATTATCGATATCGACAAGCTGAATGAGTACGCTACACTTTAATCATTAATAAAAAGTACATCAAATGCTTAATATTTTAAATATTAAGCATTTTTTGACTAAATTTATCCATTTAATTAATTTCCTATTAAAAATATTGATTTAAAGCAAATAAAAAATCTTCAAAATAGTCTATTGTTAAGATAACAATAAGTTATAGGATAAATGTCATGGAAAAGTATAAAAAGATATTAACCGTTATTGACCCAACGACTGACGATCAAAAAGCACTGAAACGTTCAGTTGAACTTGCACGTCATACCCATGGAGAAATCACCGCATTTTTAACTATTTATGACTTTTCATATGAAATGACCACGATGCTTTCAGGCGAAGAACGTGAAGCAATGCGTCAATCAATGATCAATGATCGTATGCAATGGTTGGAAGAAAAAATTGCAGAAATTGATCACGATAACATTAATGTAAATACGAGTATTATTTGGCATAACCGCCCCTTTGAGAAAATAATTCAAAAGGTTATCACCGAAGACTTTGATATTGTAATCAAAGGAACACACCAGCATGACAAGTTTAAATCCGTTATTTTTACACCTACGGATTGGCATATTCTCAGAAAATGCCCTTGTCCGGTGTTATTAGTCAAAGAACACAATTGGCCAGATAATGGAAATTTATTGACCGCATTGAATATTGGTAGTGATGATGATGAACACAAAGCACTTAACGACAAATTAACGCAAGAAGCGATCCGCCTTTCATCATTAATCAACGCAAATATACACTTAGTGAATTCCTATCCTGGTACACCGGTAAATATTGCAATTGAAATTCCAGAATTTAATGCCTGCGAATATAACGATACTATGTTGAAACATCATCAAACTGCGATGAATAGTCATGCTAATACTTATAAAATACCTTTAGATAATACGCATGTAAAAGAAGGATTACCTGAAGATGTTATTGAAAGTATTTCGAATGAAATCGATGCTGAATTAGTCATACTAGGCACTATCGGTCGAACAGGTCTTTCCGCCGCACTTATAGGAAACACCGCTGAACATGTTATTGACCGTCTAAACTGCGATGTATTAGCCATTAAACCAGAAGGTTACATTTCTCCTTTGGCATAAGGTCCTCTGGTTTAAGGTCCGTAGCATAAAGTATAAAGGTTAACTACAAACCAAAAGGCTAAGAATATTATTGATCATTTGTTTAAAATCGTCATCACCTAAAATTTCTCACGTAGTAGTAACACCTACTGATTTAATTTTAGTTGGCGGATTTAACAACACCATAACTGGGAATATCCAAACATTAACTAAATCACCACGGTTATCGTTTTACATTTGAAATAAGTTAAATACACTCTGGTATGTGATTTAAATTATTATTTCGTCTATAAATACAGCCAGTTTAAGAGAAAAGACAATGTCACCCACATCAAAAAAATCAGCGGTATACCAACACGCATAAAATCAGAAAATTGATAACCACCCGCATTCATGACCAATAAATTAGTTTTGTATGCCATCGGCGTTGCATAACTTAAGTTGGCACCAAATAGTACGGCTAAAATAAATGGCTCAGGAGAAAGATTGAGTTGACTAGCAACAGAAATGGCAATAGGTGTACCAATAACCGCTGCAGCATTGTTAGACACAATATTAGTGAGGATAGCCAATAACAACATTAATGCCGATAAAACGCCCCCTGGTGGAAGACCATAGGATACTGCGACAAAAACCTGTGCTATATATTCAGCTCCACCGGTTGTCATCATAGCAGCCCCTAATGCAAGAGAAGCTGCAACAATTAAAATAACTTGCGTACTCAACGCTGACGAAGCTTCCTGCCAGTCTAAACATTTTGTCATTAACAAAATGAGTACCCCACAAATTGAACTAATTTCTATCGGTAAAATACCAAGGGCTGAAAAAACCACCACTGCCAACAATGTACCCAATGCTACAGGTGCTTTATTTGTTTGAGGCAAGGATTCTGCTCCATCTATAATCAATAGACCCTGTTTAGATTTTAATAAATCAATTTGTTCTATTTCTCCTTGAACGAGTAGTACATCTCCGATTTTTAAACGGGTGTTCCCTATACTACTGCGGCCAATTTCCATTGCTTTACCTGCTCTATGCAATGCGACGACAGATATGCTGTACTTACGAATGAAGTTTACTTGTTGTAAGGTTTTTCCTTCAATCCCAGAACCTGCAATGATGACTATTTCTGCCAGAGTTTGTTTATCGGCTTTTAAAGGATGTTCATCATCCACTTTATGCAGTCCTGAAAATAAACTCGCCCCTAAAACTGTCTCAAATTCTTTAAGACGATCAGGGTAGTCATGCACTTTTAGCCGATCACCCACAACAATAACAGTATCTGGTAATGCCATTATATTTCTATAATTTTCACCTCGCTGGATACTTTCTATTTTTAGCTGATCATCCGTCAAGGTGATTATTTCAGCAATTGTTTTGTCTTTAACATCACTTTCTTCGTTTATATTAAGATAAGCACTAAATAAACGCGGTGATGTATCTGGCATTGAAGGTGTTCGCGTAGGTAAAATTTTGGGGGCAACTAACCATAAGTAGATGACAGCAACGAAGGAGGCTATTAGCGCTGGTACTATAAAATCAAATAACCCAAATTCAATTACCCCCATATTCTTTGCAATGCTAACCACTAAAAGATTTGTCGATGTGCCTATCGTGGTAGCCATTCCCCCCACTAAAGTTGCTAATCCCATAGGTAAGAGCATGGGTGATGAATCTGTTTTAGTGCGTATTGATACACTGATCAAGATAGGCAATAATAAGACCACAACAGGCGTATTGTTTATAAAAGCACTTAAACCTCCAGCAAGAATAAGTGTTAACAGCAAAGACAATGTAGGGCTTATTTTCCATAACTTAGCCAAATACCTCCCGATAGGTTCTAGTGCACCTGTACGCACAATACCGTGACCTATAATCATCAATGAACAAACGGTAACTAATGCTTCATGACCGAAACCAAAAAATAATGAGCTTGGTTCAAAATGAATGCCATCAGAATAAAAAGGGAAAAGTGCAAACATCAAACACAGTATTGCTATAACAGCTAATGATGAAGTTTCTAAGGGAATGTCTTCTCGGCGGAATAAATATAAAGCAAAGACAGTGATCAACAAAACGGCTAGCGCATGATGATTAGGTAAGTCTGGAAGATTCAAAGAGTGATTCTCATATAATTAACTTGCAACATTATAACAGTAGCAGCTAGTTTATATTTCGCAGCGATTAATAACCGTTAACTCTCCATCAATATGAACATCTCTTTGCGGGAAGGCTACCACAATATTGTTTTATTCAAATATTTCATCAAGTACAAAACGAATATTACTGCTAATAACGCGTAAACCACTCACTACGTTTGAATTGATCCAAAATTCACTTCAAAAACTATTGAGTTATCACCAAAATATTCAAAGCTAATAACCGGTATGGGATCTTTTAAAACTTCTTTTTGAAGCAGTGTTGCTTCTAATAATAGATCAGTGACATTCTCGCCAATGATTAATGCTTTAAGACAGTTATCAATAAATAGTTACAACACTTGAAAAAAAGAGTTTTGTCTTTCTAGCGGTATATCAGCTATATATTATCTTTGATAGGATTGTTAAAATAATAGGTATTCAATTTTAGTTCCATACTGAACTATTATGTTAATTTATTAAGCTGTAATAATGACAAATTTAAAAGAATTAAAACCAGAACCAAAACCAGCTCCAGAACTTAAAAAATTAGAAAAAAAATTACGTAATCGTGTGGGCAAAGCAATCGCTGAATACAACATGATTGAAGAATCTGACGTCGTCATGGCTGCTCTTAGTGGTGGAAAAGATTCTTTTGTGATGTTAGATATTTTGCTCGCCTTGCAAAAAGCGGCACCGATCAAGTTTGATATTATTGCCGTTAATTTGGATCAAAAACAACCTGGATTCCCTGATCACATATTACCGAACTATTTTGAGTCATTAAACATCCCTTATTACATAGTTGATAAAGATACTTACTCAATTGTTAAACAAAAAGTTCCTGAAGGAAAAACTACCTGCGGATTATGTTCAAGATTAAGACGCGGAACATTGTATTCTTTTGCTGAGTCAATTGGCGCAACAAAAATAGCACTTGGTCATCATATGGATGATATTGTTGAAACAATGTTTTTAAATATGTTTCATGGTGGAAAATTAAAGGCGATGCCGCCAAAGTTAAGATCAGATGACAAAAGAAATGTTGTCATTCGGCCTCTATCTTTTTGTCGTGAAAAAGACTTAATCAAATATTCAGAATATAAACAGTATCCAATAATACCTTGTAATTTATGTGGTTCTCAAGAAAATTTACAGAGACAATCCATCAAAGCAATGTTTAGCGATTGGGAAAAAGTGAACCCTGACAGAATTGAAAATATATTCAATTCTATTAAAAACATTAGCCCGAGCCAATTAGCTGACACTAATCTTTTTAATTTTATGAACCTACCTATTGATAGAAGTGAAACTCGAAAAGAATACGAATTTTCTGAAGCGACTGTTTCCTCAAGTAATATTGATGATTCAATGGTAATTAACGTTACCAACCTTTAAGTAATATATTAATTTATAAAAAAACCACCAAAAATATAAATTTTATGGTGGTTTTATAATTTTATTAAATACGAATGGGATCAAAAGTTTATCTAAATACCCCAGATGAAATCATCTATTTTAAATAGCTATGGGTTTGACCATCAGTTCATCAAAATATACTTGGTTATGACGGATCATTTCAGTTATCTCTAACACGTAGTCAATCCCCCTAATAGAATAACGTAATAAACCCGTTGCTAATATTTGTGGAGATAATGGTTGTTCTTGTGCGCGTAATTGCCCACGGATAGTTCTAAAAACACTGTAGGCATTATTCGTATTAATGTTGTGTAAATAACGCTGTACGCCATGTTCAATACTTCTAAATGCAGCAACTTCATGTTTAGCCCCAGTATCTCTGCCTCCGGGTACCATGCCACAGCCCTTTTTATAGCACCACATGCCAAAAAAATTCAATCCAACTTTAGCAAAACGAGATGTTCCCCAAGCTGATTCATTAGCTGCTTGTACCAAGACTAATTCAATGGGAACTACATCAATACGTAACAATAATTCATTAAGTTGTTGTAACGGTGAGTATTTATTACTTACTTTATATTTTTTAATTAAACGACTAAGCAAAAGTTGCTGTTCAGCTAAAAGATTGTCTTCTAAAAAAACAGCTTCAATCATGACAGATACTTCAGCTCTTAGTTTAAGTAAGTTTCTGTTCTCTTCCTCAACAGATGGATAAATATATTTAAAAAATTCACGTTTTTTAGTTTTAACATCACGAATGGAAGCAAAGTCAGGTATTTTCATATTATGTAGTGGTTGTTCAATTATTTTTACTTTCACCACGGGTGCAATTTTTACAACTTTTTCAACATTTTCAACATTTTCAACTTTTACAGCAACGGCTGGAACAATGGTATGCTCAGGTTTCATGAATGTAAAAGGGGCAATAAGCGCGATAACGAATACGCTGAGTATAACCAGTTTAATAAAATATTGAATTTTCATAATGTCCTTTTAATGACAACAATGCCTTTTTACAAAGATTTAAGCTGAAAATGTATCATTCGTTTGGTTCGGTGTTGCATCAGTATTTGAAGCAGACAACTGCATGCCAAAAATTTCTCGATATAAAATACCTTTCACATTATAAAATAACGGCGCTATAAACGTTAATGCTACTAAAAAGATCATAACACCAATAACAGATAGCTGAGTTTGAGCAAGAATGACTATTGGTAGTAATGACACAAATAAAGTTATAAGAAGCAACGCATATATAGCGACTAACTTAAACCATTGAAAACGTGTAACTTTCAAACTTAGTATTATGGCTTTCAAAGGGGATAGGTTTTTTTCAACCACTAAAGGTAAAGCCAGCGAGAAAGCCGCTGATAAATAAATACCTGGCAAGATGAATAAATTCATTCCTAAAGAGATAAGTACTGATGTTAACAAAGCACAAACCGCAACCCAACTTCCTCTCTTTAGAAAAGAAAAAATCATTTTACTGTTCGTTTTTAATCCTACAGCATGAAAAATACCCATCATTTCTACGCCCACTAAAAGTGGAGAAATGATCAACACTACAACAATATTCAATAGTGTGGATGATTGCGGGTCTTTAATCACCTCTTCAATTCCCCCCATAGAACCACTGATTACAATGGAAACAATAACGGCCAAAACTAGGGTAAAAAGTAAGCCTAAATTAATAGCAATACGAGAGCCAAGTGTTAATTGCCATGCCTCTTTTAAAACTGAGGAAACATCTATGGTGTATTGACCTTGTAAAGATTGTTCTATGCTACCACCAACTTGTACTATTTTTTGTTCATCCACGAAAATGACTACCCTTCAATAATTTTTAATATTATAGCAAGTTGCTTTCACATTGGAAAATAGCTTGAATTACAAACAGAATATAAATGTTCTATTGATGTGATTCATGGATCCTCTGCAAGATTTTTTTGAAATAATTTGCACCTTTTTCTTCCGCTAAGGCGATATTATTTTCAGGAATTTGATCTGGATTTTTATAGACAGACAACACTTTCTCCATACTCGCTTCACGAATTAGATGAAGGGTTGGTAATGGCGAACGATTTGTATAATTAGAAGCCGCTTCAAACGGTTCACCATCAAAGTAATAATCAGGATGAAAACTAGCGAGTTGAAATACGCCTTCATATCCCTGTGTTATAAGTAAATCATTTGCATAATCAAGTAAATCTAAATAACTTTCGAAACTTTTAAAACCGTTATTGAAAATCAATAATGTCGTTTCAATATTAGGCTCTTCTACGAGTTTTTCACATTGTTTGGCTAATTTTTCTAGGGCAGGTACAATTTTTTTTTCATTACAAACTTCATAATGAATAGTGTTATTTACAAATTCTTTTTTGGCAAAAGGACAAAAATTTAGACCTATAATTATTTCTTCTACCCATTGCTGAGTTTTTAAAATATCAGGATCGAACACGTGTTTATCAGTCATTTCTAATTAAATACTTTTGGTTATTTCAAATTTTGTAATCATGTCGCTATCTTAACATAAGAATATTTTCAAAATCAGTAGGCATTACATCAACAACACTGATATTGTCCACTCCTAAACCACAAGAGATCTTATATACATTTTTTAAATATCCGTATATATTTTAAAAATCAATTAACGTTAACTTTCATCCGTACTTTTAAAATATAAACATGAGGGCTTAAACGATGACAACATATCATAAATCCGCCGCTGTAATTTCTACACTAAACCAAGAACAATATCGTGTAACACAAGAGAATGGCACAGAACGACCGGGTAGTGGTGAACATCTCAACAATACTTTACCGGGCATTTATGTCGACATCGTTTCAGGTGAACCGCTATTTGCTTCATCAGATAAATATGATTCTGGCTGTGGTTGGCCAAGCTTCACCAAACCAATAGAGTCGAAGAATGTACATGAAATTAAAGACAACACCCACGGAATGATCAGAACTGAAGTACGCTCAGGCCATGGTGACAGTCATTTAGGCCATGTATTTGACGATGGTCCAACAAATGAAGGCGGGTTACGGTACTGTATTAATTCGGCTTCACTTCGCTTTATTCCTATTGATGAGATGGTAACCAATGGTTATGGTGATTTCGTTGCTCAAGTAGAGATTTGATACAAATGACCAGAGAACGCGCAATTTTAGCAGGTGGTTGCTTTTGGGGGATGCAAGACCTAATACGTAAACTTCCAGGCATCTTATCAACCCGTGTAGGTTATACCGGTGGTGAGGTTATGAATGCTACACATTATAATTATGGCAACCATGCAGAAGGCATCGAAATATTATTTAATGCTGATGTAGTAAGTTTCCGAAATATTCTTGAATTTTTCTTTCAGATACATGACCCAACAACTAAGTTTCAACAAGGAAACGACCGAGGTTCTTTATATCGTTCTGCAATATATTATTGTTCAGCAGAACAAAATTCTGTTGCGTTACAAACTATCGACGATGTTAATGCGTCTGGTTCATGGCCAGGACCTGTTGTTACAGAATTGGCGCCAGTAGGTGAGTTTTGGGAAGCGGAAATTGAACATCAAGATTATCTACAAAGAATTCCGTATGGTTATACTTGCCACTTCCCTAGAAGTCATTGGGTGTTACCCGCTGTGAAATAAATGATTGAGAAAACGGAAATACTTAAAGTTATTGGCCTTAAGTATTTCTTCTGACAAATCCGGTTATGATTAACCGAGTCTTATAACTTCATATGTAATATTGGGAATGGTTTACCCATATCATCAAGTGGTGAACGTGAAATGACTTTAAATCCCATATATTCGTAGAAACCTACGGCTAAAGGGTTTTGTTCATTAACATCGACACTATTGGCTTTTAAATGATCAATTGCATACTGCAATAAAATTTTTCCTACCCCTTCCCCTCTAAAACTATCTAAGACAAATAACATTTCTACTTTAAGATCATGAATACCCATGAAACCTATAATAAAACCTGTTTTGTCTTTAATACATTTTAGGGTGACAGCGGGAAAAGCCTGCTCAATGATTATCGGTTTAAAAAACTCAATATCTTCTTCTGTTATGAAGTCATGAGTAGCTCGGACTGAATTTTCCCAAACATCTAACATTTCTGCATAATATTCAGGAAGCACATTTTCTACAATCATAATATTCTCTTTCAATAAATTAATTATGTTTCATTGCGCAGCCGCTTGTTATTATACTATTGAATAAAGTACTTTATGTAAATTTATTTTATGTGTGTATTTGTTACCATTGAGCAGCTTTCTTTAATATTTCTGTAATTGATTTAGCAATTTCCCATCGAGGTGTGTTACTTGAGTTGGTTAGTAAAATGATTGCATCTTCACTTTCAGGATAAGTTATAATTAATGATTTATAACCTCTAATACTACCAGGATGTCTAGCAATATTAACACCGTCCTTTTTATATACTTGCCAACCTAACCCCATATATATTTCCCCCCATACCGTTTTAATTTGAGGTTTTAACATATCCTTGTATGTTTGCTTTTTTAGAAGAGAATGGTCATTCGCAAGCGTTAATTTTAGCCAGAGACTTAAATCATATACATTTGCAACTAATCCTTCACTTGGGTTAAAAGACAAATCATAAGGACGCTGCTTTTTTTCCTTTATTAATTTGCCATTCTTCGTTGGCGGTGCTTCTGCAAAATGTCCATTAAACCCATTAAAGTAATTACTTTTTATCATGCCTGCTGGCATCAAAATATTTTCAACTACATACTTTTCATATTTAATGCCAGAAACAGCACTAATCACTTCTCCCAGAATATTAAACCCTGTATCACTATACTCAAATGTCTTATTTCCCAAATTATTGACCGCTGTTTGTTGCACGGATCTCAGGTATGCCGGTTGAGATCTTTTTGCATCTAGTTTGACTGGTTTAATAGCATCACTTAATCCTGATGAATGAGTCAACAGCTGCTTAATCGTAATATCAGTATTTTCAAATGTTGATATATATTGACTAACATTATCATTGAGTTCTAATTTCTTACCTTCAATCAATTGCATAATTGCTTGGGCAGTAAAAAGTTTAGAGATAGAAGCTACTCGAAATAACGATGTTTTAGTTGCTGACTTCATTTTGTCATCATCAATAAACCCAAAACCCTTAATATATGTTACTTCACCTGAACTGATGATTGCCACAGCCATTGCCGGAATATCGTTTTGCATGCGTATTTTTTCTAAGATAACAGTTAACTCATCATGAGTATTTTCGTTATTAGCGACTACATTAGAGGAAAGCATTAAAAGCATTATTGTTATTAATTTGTTCATATACTACCTTGAAAAATAAATGCCTCATGTAGAGACAATAAAATTATCTGCTAACAATACAGAGTTGAAAACACGTTAATTATTAAATACTTAAACTTTATTGCTGATTATAAAAAGATCCGCAGCAGTCTTGTTCAAATTATTGCCGAAACTTAATAGTTAATGTCTTTCATTTTTGATGATAATTACCAATAGATGATTACAAACTCATATTCCTCTATTTAAAAGACTTATATAATCATTCGCAACTATAACAGTAGTTATAAAGTTATCTACTTACTATTATTGTATTTTTAGTTGTTGATAATGGGCTGGAGTTTTAATGATGAGATTTGAATACTGTATTGAATAAAGTCAGCTGATGCTGACTCTATCAAAACTAATGAAACTCTAACTACGAGCTCCATTAGTGATTAAAAACGATCGAATTTCTGATGTTTTGGCACCATTTAGCGGACTCCTTAATTCTGTTCCTTTAAGAGTCTTTGCTTCAACGGCTAAATTTACATCCGCCCCCTGCTCCACAAGAAATTTTACCACTTGAAAATGGCCTGCACGAGAAGCACTAATAAGAGCGGTTTCATCAAATTCTACAATTGCATCTATTTCTGCGCCATGGCGATACAAATACTTAACCATATCAACATCATTGCTTAATGCCGCCGCTATGATTGGGTTACCATCTTTAATACTCTCTCTATTCACGTCAGCTCCACGAGCTAATAAATATTTAACCAAAGCTTTATTTCTATTTTTTACAGCAATGATAAGCGGAGTGCCGTCTCCATCAATATGATGGTTAATATCAATATTGCTATCAAAAACTTGTTCAATTTTCTTCAAGTTACCTTCAGTTAAAATACGCACTATTTTATCGTTTGATTCATAGTCTGATGTTTTGGCGAAAACAATTGAAGTTGTAAACATGAAAAGGCAAATAATCGACATTAATTTTAAATTTCTAGATAATTTTGTTCTTTTTTTAGCTGTATTATTAACAATGTTAACGTTGGAATTATTTTTCATATTGATACCCTTCTTATGTGTTATGTAATTAACTTCATACATAGATAGAGACGAGGACCAAAGTAAAATAGTTTGATTTTATAATAAAAACATATAATTAATTTCTAAAAGTGTTCACTATAAATTAATAACAAATAATTCATAAACAAATTGAACTTAAACAATAATAAGTACTCTTACTATGTGAGAGTACTTATTTCCCTTAGTGTTTCATGTTTTTATAATACGTTTACTTGATTTCAGGTAAACGTTTTTTTTTGATCTTTTTTTAACAATCCTTCACCATAATAACTAAAATGTCGTTATTTATTAATGAGTCATTTAACTGTAAATTGATTATTCATATCTCAAGCTAGATGAAGGTTTAGCGCTCGCTATTTTTAACGCTATTGATGCAACCGTTAGCCAAGTAACGAAGGCAACTAACAACGCGGCGGTGGCGTAAATAACAATGGTCTGAGAAATTCTGTCATTGAAGCTATTTAACCATTGCTCAATAAAATAATATGAAGCAGGAAAAGCAATTAACAAACTGAAACCAATCAAGACGATTGATTCACTGGTGAGTAACGTCATTAAGCTGAACCGAGTCGCACCTATAACTTTACGAATCGCCACTTCTCGGCTACGCTGTTGGGCACTGAATGCCGCAAGACCAAACATGCCAACACAGGTGAGAAATATAGCTAAACCAGAAAATATTGCCACCATCTTCACCAATTGATTTTCAGCTTGATAAAGAGAGAGATAGTTATTCTTAACGAGTTCTATTTCAACGGCATTAACACTTAAACGCTGTTCAATAAATTTTATCACCGCCTGCTTAATTTCAGTGGAGTATTGATCTTCTACCTCTAAAACTAATGAATAATTGCCGCCGACAGGTAAACCACAAACAAACAATACCGGACCAGAACTATTGCGTGATGAACCTATTTTGATATCTTTTATAACACCAACAATTTTACCTTTTACGTTTTGTTGACCACCGGCACCAAATCGCCAAACTTGCCCAATCGCTTGTTCGGCGTTTTGATAACCTGCAATATGTAATACAGATTCGGGAATAATAATAGCCACTGTAGCTTGCGCTTCGTTAAACCAGTCTGATTGATATTGTGTTGAAAAATCACGTCCAGCGACCAGTTGTAAACCCAATGTCTTTACCGCATTAAAACCAACTCCCGCGAAGCCCATGGGTTGTTCAAACTCAGCAACGCCTGGTACAGAAGTCACAAAAGCACCTGCATTAGTTGACTTCGTCAAGTCAAAGTCAGTAACGGTTGCAGATATTACACCTTCGATGTTAACTAAGTCCTGATAAAGTGATTGGCTATCGTCTGAGTAAACACTATGCCCGGGCATGCCTAAAACCCGAATGCGCTGTTCTTTCTCATAGTTGACCGTCAAGTTTTGTAAATAATTCAACTGTAGATAAAGGCTAATCGCGGCAATAATCAAGCTTACTGATAATGCCGACTGCGCTACCATCAAAGACTTTCTTACTAATGTAGCTGTTTTGCCACGACCAAAGTCGCCACTTAATACCCGTTGAACACTGAAAGATGAAATAAATACCGCCGGATATAAACCCGATGCAATACCAATAAATGCAGTAACTCCGGCAATGCCACTAATATATTGTGCCCAACTCCCTATGACTAGCTCTCGTCCCACCAGTTGGTTAAACAAAGGTAATAACAGCTCAACAATGCCACAGGCTAATAATGCTGAAATAAGGGCAATAACCACAGATTCAGTTAAAAATTGCAGTACTAGTTGCGACTTGGTTGCCCCTAACACCTTACGTACGCCAACTTCTTTAGCCCTTATGCCCGCTTGAGCAATACTCATGTTAATGTAGTTGAAACTTGAAATAAGCAATAACAATACACTCAAGGCTATACTAATAAACACAGTTTTAGCTGAGCCGCCAATTTTCATATCTGTATTGAAATTCGGCGCCAAATGAATATCCAACAAGGGTTGTAAGTAATAAGAAATCTCATTAGTTTCGTCCCGCCAAAATCTATTGAGTATCTCAGTTATTTCCATTTCGACTGCATTTATGTCGGCACCTTTATCTAACTTGATATAGGTATGTGCCACTTTACCAATCACCCCCATAAAGCGTTTAGCTGAAATTATCGATTTCATCGAGTAATGGCTATTAGCAGGAAAATCTGCAAATATTGCGCTAACCTCCATGGTTTGGTTGCCATCAACTAATAAAAATGTTTTACCTACAGCATTCTCACTGCCAAATAAACGCATCGCTTCAGCTGCAGACAACGCAATTTTATCGGGCTGAGTTAATGCCATCGTCAAGTCACCATGCAAGACATTAATTGAAATAAACTTAGTTAGCTGCTCTGGTGCCGCAATAAAGTTGTTAAGCTTTAAGTACTCTGAGCCAATTTGTACTTTTTCCCCCATCATCCAGTCCGCATTTATTAAAGTCATGACATCAAAAACACCAGCCACTTTTTTGAATTGCGGCCCTCCTCTAGGTGTGGTCAATGGGAACTGTCCTCCTGTCGGCAGATGTTGCATAACAACACGATACGTTTGTTTAGCGTCAGGTTGAAATTTGTCATAGGAGGTTTCATTAAGGGTAAATAAAGCCACCATTAACGTCGCAGCTAAGCCAATAGATAAACCGATAATGGTTAATACTAAGTTCATTTTATGCCGTGCTAATGAGCGAACAGCACTGACGATATAATTAGCGAATAAATATCTAAGCATAATGCACCTCACGTTCTGCTTCACTGGCTTTATCTAACATAATTTGACCATCAAAAAGACGAATGACTCGGCTGGCATATTTGGCATCGTGTTCAGAGTGAGTGACCATAATAACCGTGGTGCCCGCGTCATTTAATTCACGTAACATTGCCATCACTTCTTCACCATTTTTTGAATCCAAATTCCCTGTCGGTTCATCGGCAAGGATAAGTTTAGGATTGATCACCAGTGCCCGAGCGACCGCGACTCTTTGTTGCTGACCACCTGACAATTGCTGCGGCAAATGATCTGCGCGGTGATCAATGCCGACTTTGCTTAAAATAGCGGCTACTTTTTGTTTACGCTCTGCTCGGGAAATCTTTAAGTATTGCAGTGGTAATTCAACATTCTCAAAGACAGTTAAACTATCTATCAAATTAAAACTCTGAAATACAAAACCAATTGAACTACTTCTTAGTTTTGCCAATTTACGTTCACCGTAACTCGAAATATTCTGCTCTCCAAAAACATAATCACCACTGTCTGGCGTGTCCAACATGCCAAGCAAAGATAACAGTGTGGATTTACCACAACCAGACGGCCCCATAATAGCTAAAAAGTCCCCTTGTTCAACAATCAGATTTATTTTATTCAACGCGGTAGTTTCCACGTCATGAGTTCGAAATACACGTGATACGCTTGTTAATTTGATCATGACTTTTTTCCTGTAATTTGAATGTTATCTGCCTTATCAAAGGCACTATAATTTGAAGTGATTACGCTTTCCCCGACCTGAAGTCCGTCAAGTACTTGGTAATAGTTTTTATTTTTTTTACCTAATTTAATTAAACGACGTTCAGCACTCGTGTTGTCTTTATTTAAAACAAAAGCCCAATTACCGCCTGTACTATTAATAAAAGAACCTCGACTAAGTAATAAAGAATTATCCACACCTTGCGTTAACATAAGATCTAATTCCAAGCTTTGTCCCGGTTTGATATTTTTAAGTTCGTTGGGCAATCTTAATTCAATCCTGAATTGAGATTGCCTCACTCGACTATCAATTTTGGCAACAGTTAAGCTGACCTCTTCTCCATTAAATTTTATCTTGGCAGGCATACCAATTGTGATCTGGTTTAAATAATACTCATCTAAATTGGCAATCAACTTGAAGCGTTTAGGAATATCAACTTGCCCAAGTCGAGTCCCTCGACTTTTTGACTCGCCAAGTTCAACATTCAGTTCACTCAAATAACCCGATACCGGCGCTTTTACGAGTAAGTTATCTAGATTGTTACGAGCAAAAACTAAATTTTCACGTAACATCTTTGCACTTTCTTCTAACTGCATAACCTGTACTTGTCGAATTTTGTCTTCTTCTTGTTGGCGTTGTGTTGTCAGTGCTTTTCGTTGTGTAAAATATTGTAGGTCCAGCTCAAAACTTTGTAACTTGTCTTGAGCTAATACACCTTGTTTAACCAATGGCTTTGCTTGTTTAATTTTACGGTTTAGATGTCCTATTTTCAGGTCTATTTCTAAAAGGTCTCTTCGTAAGTTCAATCGATTAGTGGTCATCGTCATTTGAGTATTACGTAAGAAGTTTAGCTGTTCGGTTACTTGTGCTTCACGGCTCATTACATCTAGTTGCAGGGAGACATTAGATAAACGCAACAAAGGCTGACCTTTTTCAACATACTCTCCTTGTTCCACAAGCTTTTCTTCAACGCGACCGCCAGCTATGGCATCTAAATAAACAGTGGTTTGGGGAGTGATAATACCTCTTAAACTAAGCTTATCCTCGAAGTGCCCAGAGACTACTTTCGAAGAGGTAAGTGTACTAGCGGCTACATACTGACTTTTTCCATTACTCGTTGTAACAGCAAAAGATGTGGTTACGATAATGCCAGTTGTCAGCAAAACTAATAATACTTTAAAATATTTTTTGAACTTGGGCTGTTGTATTTTTTTGTCCATCTTAGCAACCTATCATTTTCATTAATTTAATCATTAATTGCATGACTTATAGGAAAAGTTATCGCAATAGTTACCAAGTCTATTACAAGTCTTGTGCCACAAATTACTTATTTAAATATCAACTAGTTACAACAACACATAAAAGTAGAACACTTGAAAGTGTCCACCAGTAGAACAGTACTATGTCCAATTATGGACACTTTATCTTTTAATTACCCTTAGACTCACGTAGTATTTAAATCAGCATAATTTTAGTAAATGGACAAAGAACGCAATGAAGCAATTTGGACGCATCTTAGTGGTTGATGACAATGTTGATATTTTAACCTCTGCTCGGCTGCTACTTAAGAAACACTACAGCCTGATAAAAACCACCGATGATCCCCACCAAATTGAAGAACTAATAGCCCAATTTGAATTCGATGTTATTTTGCTCGATATGAACTTTACGCAAGATGCTATTAGTGGTCAGGAAGGATTTAGTTGGTTGAAAACCATCTTAACAATTAACCCAAGCATTGTTGTGATCATGATGACCGCCTATGCCGATATAAAACTCGCCGTTGATGCAATTAAAGCCGGCGCGTCAGATTTTATAACGAAACCTTGGCAAAATGATGAAATTTTAGCTTCAATGGCAGCTGCGTTTCAGCATTCAAAATCTAAAAAGACGGTTGATGTACTTACGCGGAAAACTCAAGGGTTAAGCCAAGCTATGCTCGGTAACAATCAACCTTTTATTGGTCAAAGCGATGTGATGACTCAAGTTTTTAATACGATAGAAAAAGCGGCGAAAACAGATGCAAATATTCTGATCACAGGAGAAAGTGGTACAGGTAAAGAATTAGTAGCAAGAGCGATTCATCAAGCTAGCTTAAGAGCAGATAAAACATTAATTAATGTTGATATGGGCGCTATTTCTGAGTCACTTTTTGAAAGTGAATTATTTGGCCATAAAAAAGGTGCATTTACTGATGCTAAATCAGATCGTATTGGTCGATTTGAATTAGCCAAAGGCGGCAGTTTATTCCTTGATGAATTAGCCAACCTACCCATCAGCCAGCAAGCAAAATTATTAACGGCTTTGCAAAATAGAGAGATTACCCCCGTAGGTAGTATGAAGTCGATAACTATAGATATCAGACTGATCAGTGCAACCAATGATAATTTAAATGAAGCGGTTAATGACGGACGTTTCAGGCAAGATTTATTGTACCGAATTAATACCATTGAGATCAGGCTGCCACCTTTACGAGAACGAAAAGAAGATATACCTTTACTGATCAACCATTATCTAAAACACTTCTGTCAGAAGTACAATCGGAAATTGATTATTAATGCGTCTGATAGACAAAGATTAAGTCGTTATCAATGGCCTGGTAATGTCAGAGAATTGTGTCATACCATTGAACGAGCTGTCATTTTATCTGATGGTGATATCCTTGATATAAGTTCGATTATCACGCTACCTTTAAAACCTGATTCTACTCAGCAAGATTCTGCACAAACAACATTTAATTTAGACAAAGTAGAACAACTCACCATTGCCAATGCATTGGACCATTTTAAAGGTAATGTGAGTAAAGCCGCTAAGGCCCTAGGACTAACGCGTGGTGCACTATATAGAAGGTTGGAAAAATATGACCTTTAATATTGAAGTTTTGAAACAAACGGCATGGTTGGCCCTCTTTTCAATGGTGTTACTTATCAGTAGTTACCTTTATCAACAGCAAGGAAAATCAGCTGTAGTGCTTATTTTACTACTGTCGCTATTACTCATCACTGTAAAGTTGTTAAGTATTCATACGCGTAGTAAAAAACAAGTAGAACAGGTGATCAAAGCGCTGGCCAATAACGACCCTATGCTAGGGCTTCCTCACTCAGACCCGTTAGCGGATAAAATCACCCAAGTACGCGATAAAATATATAAAAATCGCTTAGAAGCAGAAGTTCAAGCTCAATATTTTCAAACCTTGTTGGTGCATATTGATATCGCTATTTTAGTCGTTAATACTGACAATATTATAGTCCACAAAAACCCTGCAAGTGAGAAGTTGTTAGGTACTCTTGGAGAAGATATAAATTCATTGGGTCAACTGAAGGACTTAATAACAAAAACGAGTAGCAGCATTCGTGCAACAATTACTTGGCAAAAAGGAGAGCAACTTGACACCCTTTCTGTTCACATCAGTAACTGTAAGATTCAAGGAAAATCATTAAAACTTGTCAGTATTCAATCTATCTATCAAGCTTTGTTAGCCAAAGAACAGCAAGCCTATAAAAGATTAACAAAAGTATTAACCCATGAAGTGGCTAATTCAATCACTCCCTTAGCCTCTTTAGCACATACTGCCATCGACCTTTTACCTGAACAGTTAACGTTTGATGATGCTGAAGACAAAGTAGACCTTAATGAAGCGTTAGTAACTTTAGCGAGTAGAACATCTCAGTTAAGTACTTTTATTAAGAGTTTCCATCAGATAACAGCCTTGCCGAAACCTAATTTACAGGCACTCGAGTTACCAGCGTTGATAGAAGGTATTTTAACCTTATTTAAAGAACAAACTAGAAAGGCAAACATAAAGCTGTCTTTTAATCATCAATCCAGTTGCTTAGTAGTCGCCGATGGTGCCCAACTAGAACAGGCACTGATTAATATTGTCAAAAATGCTTTGGAAGCCGTTAGTCAATCTGAATATAAAGAAATTACCCTAACCCTTTTTCAGCGATATAATAAAAATAGTGCACAACAATTGTTACTCGATATAGAAGACACAGGGTCGGGTATTGCTCCTCATGTTATCGAGCAAATATTCGTCCCTTTTTTTACCACTAAAAAACAAGGTTCTGGGATAGGCCTAAGTTTGTCTCGTCAAATTATGATACAACACGGTGGTGATTTGAAGTACGTCGACAAACCTGATTGCGGAGCTTGTTTTCGGCTGATATTTGGGTAGATAGAGAGATTAAAAATCATTAAGCGATAATTTATACATTAGTTTAGATGAAACTTAGCTATTACTTTTAAATGCTAAATAAGGTGTTAACGTACTTAAGACTTCAGCATGGTTATTACAAAAAACGATTTTATCTTTATGCTCTAGCGTAAAATCTAAAATTCGATACATATTATCGTTATCAAATGTCTGATTCCACCAAAACATCTCTAAGAAGGATGATAGGGTTTCTTTACGGAAATGACCCAGTATGAATTTTCGTATAAGAAAACGTTTGAATATGCGCCACTGCCTGATTAAAACAGATGGATTAAGAATAATGATAAGATCTGCATCTTGAAAAGCGTCTAATAACCATTTGTAATAAACACCTTCAACAATCCAATTTTCTTGGGATAATATTTGATTTAACTTTTCAGTTCGCGATTCTTCGTTAGAACGAACATAAGAGTTTTTATTTTGATCCCAAAATACTTTATCGAGATCGTAAGCCTTTAAATCCGTTATTTGCTGAAGCTTAGTGGTAATATAAGTTTTACCACTTCCTGGAGCTCCAATGATATGAATTTTTCTATACTGCAAAAGTCTACCCCGCTGCACACTAATTTATGGTTCTAGATGGAAGTTTCATTTATGATAACTTATACATAAATTAAAGAGGTTAGAATGACTTTTGCCAAAATAAAGCTTTGCCCATTTCAGGATCTAATTCATAACCGTCAAAGCCAAATTTGAGATAAGAATTACGTGCGATTTCATTTCCTTCTAGAACTTCTAAAGTGATCTTACAACAGCCTTTTTCTTTTGCTATTCCTTCAACTTTTGAAAGCATTAATTGACTGATCCCAAGTCCTCTAAATTCGTTTATCACAACGATATCGTGAATATTAATAAGTGGCTGACATTTAAACGTTGAAAAGGACTCAAAGCAATTAATGAGACCAGCAGGTTTATCATTTACATAAGAAATAACACTTAAAGCATGAGGTAATTTTGATAATTCCTTCGCAAGATTACTTTTAATATGACAGGATAAAGGAGCGCCTCCTCCCATGGGGTCTTCTGCATAATTATTTAATAAATAACCAATATCTTCTGCATGTTGAGCATTTAAATAGTCTGCTCTTAATACTTCAATTTTCATTGTTTCTCCAAGTGGGAATAACTTTATATCCCGAAGCTAATTGCCCAACTTTATTTTATAGATAACCAAATATTAGTGATGAAAGTTTAATTTTAATGATATGAGTAAAATGCTAGAGTTTCTCTGTTCTTTCATCTATACATTCGTATGAGCCCATTTCAAACTCTCGACAAACCCATGGTCTATTTTCATAGATGGAACAAAGTAAAGTATCGCGGTTCAAAGCAGAGCACAGTCCATCATCTAAACGTAACATTGATTCATGCCCAAGAGCATCAATATATATATGCTGATGGGGAACGCCCGTATCTGAAATAATTCTGACTTCTAAGCTGCAACAACAAGCCTGACAGTTAGAACAGAGAACTACGGAAACGGGGATATTTTTTACTTCAATATTCATAAACAGCAATAATAATAAACTCAATAACGAATAGGATACGCTAAAGTGATCGGCTTCACGAGAAAATAGCAAGGTAAAGCTAATTTAAGCGATTAATAATTGTTGGTTAAGAAGTGTAACAAAACTAAATATAGAGAAGGTTTAACACAATAATAATTGATATTAGCGTTATTTAACTGTGCAATGATGGTCCGAGTAGAACTAAGTGCTTTATTTTCTTGTACCTTAATGACATAGAAATACAATGAGACAGTTCGATTAACGGTAACTTTTGCCTTGTATTAAAGATAATCGCTCGACTTCCTTCATATGAAAAAGCATCGGCATATACTTCTTTGAAGGTCTCAATTAACGATGTTTTACAATTGAAATACATGCAGTATTGTTCGGGACATTTAGCTTTCCAATCAATTCTAATGGCACACCCTATTTTTGAAGTGTAGCTAGGCTCACCCCATTTTAAGGTTTCGGCTATATCAAAAATACCATCTTGCTCAGCGACACTAAAAATCAGGGCACGTAAATTAATGAGCAAAATAGAGATGTGCTCAGGATATGTTTCAAACTTTTCTTTTACCTTCAAGTCCATTTAATAACTCCACGTAGAAAAGATTTTAGGAATTTTTAAGGAGAACGAACAGTTGGCTACAAAAGATCAATGATTGCCAACTGCTATTATTTAATTGAATACTTTACTAGTTTTTATGCAAAAGCGTCTGATTTAGGATTAACACCATAATCATTTGCATCATGACTATCTTGAGCTAAGAAAACGATTAAAACAATGAAACCAATAAGAGGAATAAATAAAATTAACTGCCACCAACCACTGCGGCCAGTATCATGTAACCTTCTTGCCGCAATACTAATACTGGGTACAAACAGTGCAAGACCAAATATTATTGATATGATATCTAAACCAAGTAAAGCTAGAACAATATTGATAACGGTATAAATAAGCCAAAACATCCAATATTCTTTTCTTCGTGCTCTCCCCGTAAAATCAGCATACTTCTTTAACGCGCCTATAAAATATTCCATTTTGTATTTTCCTTGTTGTTATTGTTATTAAAAATTTTAAAACTAACCTACCATTAGGGAGGTTGTGGGGTGTTGGCTAAACTGTTGAACAAAGTAAAAACAGCCAGCGGTTAATTTTCACTCTTTATTTCCTTTAATAAGCTATAAGGAATTACTTCGCTATTATTCATTTCTCAGCCAGCCTTTCTGCACCGCAATGTCAATTTGCTCGCAAACATATAACCACAATTGTGGTGCTAAACCTTCGAGGTATTTGTTACGGCTAATAACCTGTGATTTTGAAACATCGTGTCTAGCCCAGCTACCACCTTCATTTCTTATGTTCTGTAATAAAGGTAAAATACGATCCATCGCTTTAGCAAATCTAGCATCATTGGTTTCTGCATTTTCAAACTCTAGCCATAATTGCTTATAATGCTGAAATTGTTTTTCAGGTAATAAGCCAAAGATACGCGTTGCTGCGGCTATTTCTTTTTCTTCTTGTTCGGCAAGGTCTTTCTGATCAGAAAAGGCGAACATATCACCAGCATCAATCTCAACAATATCATGAATGAGTAACATACTCATAACACGTGTAATATCAACTTTTTCTACCGCATACTGCTGAAATATCTGAGCAGTTAATGAAATATGCCAACTATGCTCTGCACTATTCTCAAATCTATTGTCATCTGATTTTACCAGTGCTTGTCTGTAGACACTTTTAAGCCTATCTAGCTCGATGATGAAATCTAATTGTTTATTTAACTCTTCCATAATTATCCAAAATAAGCATTAAACGAAAACATTAATTTAGCTATATAAACACACTTAAAGTGGTTTATTTCGTTTGCTAAATCGTGAAGTGAACCTGACTCGATAAAATACTACCGCTTATATTTATCGAGTTTTGATCATGATTCTTTGTTTAAAGTGCGTAACCTTTTACGCGTATTCGCATCCATTTTCTCGATTGCGTATCTAATTGTCGACTGGGGCATTTCCCCAAAATTGTTCTGAATATAGTCAATAACTCTGTGTTCATGCTCAACAGATGTTACTTTGAGCAACCAGCCAATACTTTTTTGAACGAATTCGTCTTCATCATTAATCAGTAAATCACAATTTTTAAAGACAAGATCTGTATCTAAATAGTATGTAGATTTACCTATTTTTCTTTTTATAAATTTCACCCATACAACATTACTCGCTCGCCGACACCATGACACTTTTGAATATGCCCAGTGCTGTGTTTTTGCAATTAAATGAGGCCGTGACATTAAGAATTGATAAATTGTTTTTATGCACAAATCGTCAACATGCGACCAATTTGTTGCATAGTTTTCAAGCCAGAATTCAAAACGCAAAAGAAGAACATCTTCGTAATTATTTTTTACAAACTTATTTATTAACCCGAACGCTAACAATATTTCTTCACTAAATTCAGCTTCTTGTAGAAGATACTCCGTTATGGAAAGGATTTCAACTGCTGTTAGTTCAGCGTGGTCTGATTGAAAATCATCAATGATTAACTTTATATCTGAGGCTGTTGCACCAAGACAGTTAATCCCTTGTGGAAAGTAACGACGACTCGATTCAGCTTTATCCGTTGTACTTACATTTTTGAGATCTTTTTTTAATCGTTTTACATAAATTTCGAGATTTTTCATAAATTGAAGCTGCTAATTCAAAAAAGTTTGGATAAATTGCAATCCTAGCCCAATGCTCGACACGTACAATGTTAAAGTAAAAATATAGACGAAAATGGTAAATAACCAAGATTTACCGTACATAGTTTTTAGTGCAAATAGGAGATAATAAGCGAGATATCCGATCAAAATATATTGCAGCCAAAAAAGTGCTACGTGCATGTCTACGTAATGATTTATAGGTAAAATAATCATTAAGACCAAGTAGATTAACGCATGTATGTGCAATGCAAATATTAAATTAAAAACGTAAAAGCTCTTTCGGTTAAATAGTTGAATTAATAGCGCATAAATTGGCAACATCACAATCATCAATTTGGGCACTTGCTCAAGCATTCCAACAGGAAATAACATAAACGCAATTCTAAGATTATTCTCATTTGTCATAGTTTGAGTCATAGGCGCAATGACAAAAAAGAGTAAACTGATCACCAAATACATACGTAAAGGAGGCGTATAACGTGCTCGTCGTCCCGCGGTATACTCTTTGGATAAACGCCCGGGTGAAAATAAAAGTATTTTCAATGTATTGAATAATCTACCATCAATATCTAGTAGCTCATGTAATGCCTGAAAAGCAATGGTCATAAACGATTGATGTAAGTTTAGAGTCGGCTGGCCACATATAGAACAGTAGGTACTTTTCAGATTCAAAGATGTTTTACAATTAAGGCACTGGCTCATTATGCTTCTAAATCAAAGTGATTTTTTGCTACTTTATAGCGATTTTTACGCTTTAGCAAATGAATCGCTCAGGTTATTTACTCCGTAAAAATAATAGTATTGGCAGGTCAAATTTCACTATCCATTGATATCTAATCCTATGTTATAAATTACACGAATGAATATAAAAAAGAAATGAAGCGCTCGTCCACTTATTGATAATAAATGGACTAGATACTTCATTTAATCAAGAAATAAGAAAGATGAATGGTGGCTTAGTTTATAATTTGAAAGACTAAACCATCCTAAGTCCGAGACTCACAAAGACTCCGATTTAATATCGATTAAAAGCTGTCACTATCCGCAAGTAAAAATGTATTATCATCATCATTACGAGATCTCATGGTAGCAAGTCTAGCTCTTATGCCTCCGAGCATTTGACCAAACTGTTGTTCTTTATTCATTTCACCTAAAATAGGCTCAATATCAGCTTGCCATGCTTTTATCCAACCCGCATCTATAGCGGCCTGAAGATACTGGTATGCCTCACTACTATTGTCTTGAAGCACGTTAACTAAAGCCATATTATAATAGTAAGAAGGGTTGTTAGACTTTTTGGCTTTGCCTTTATCCAAAGATAGCGCAAAGCCGTCAATAATAATTGACGCCTGCGAGAAATTTTCAATTTGCAAATATGCATAAGCTAAATGAACTGCAGGTTGCCCATGATGCAAGTAATAAAAATAGTCATCATTTATTGAATCGTTGCTACGAAGTTTTTCAAACGCGCTGATTGCCTTTGAATACTCACCTTGGTAAAAAGCAATTTCACCTTCAATATAGTTTTTCATTCCCATTTTTTCATCGCTGAATTCAATACTTTTTAAGTGTACAAGTGATTCATTCATATTTCCTTGAGACATTAAAAAACGTGCTGTCATAAAACTCATATCTTGGGATGAAAAGTGAGATTCTTGTTTATTTGCATAATCAAACCATTGCTGCGTCTGCTCGACTGCCCCCATATCCATATTGGAAGTCAATAAACCTTTAATAGCGCTTTTATTTACAGAATCGACATCAAGCGCTCTTTTGTACATGTTAATAGATTCATCAAGTCTACCTCGTGTCGCTAAAATATCACCCACTAAATTATAAGCACCAGGGTAATAGGGATCATTACTAATAATTTTAGAAAATATATCCATCGCTTTAACTTCAGAGCCCGATTGGTAATAACTCCACGCTACATTATATGCTGCAACAGGAGATTTAGGATCTAAAACATATGCCTTCTCAAATAATGTATGTGCACCAATAAAGTCACCTCGACCTTGTAACAACGAGCCATACCACATATAAGTCATTGCATAATTTGGGTTGATATCTATCGCTTTTTTAAATGACGACTCAGCTTTATCAGTATCGCTTTGAGATAATAATAACCCTTGTGTTGCAAATGCTGCACCCAAATTAGGGCTCAATGAAAAAGCGGTTTCAAGGGCCTCTTTTGCCGATTTATTTGCTTCTTTTTTAGGTAAGTTACCGTAGAGAGCAAGCAGAATATTAGCATCTGCAATACCTACAAATGCTCGAGCGTATTTTTCATCAAACCTTACTGCATCATTATAATGTGCTAACGCACTATTAATTGTTGGTGCAGTTCTGTGAGCTAATTCTTTTTGCCCTTTACCATAAGCAACCATTGCATCAACATTATTGGTTTCGGCAACGAATTTGAAAGAAGCTGTTGTGCCAAGAAGCGTGACTTTCATTTTGTCTACTACCGCCCTAGCAATATCGTCTTGTATTTGAAATATGTCACGGTATTCTCGATCATACGTTTCTGACCAAAGATGCTCCCCCGTACTCACTTTTATTAACTGAGCTGTAACACGAATTTTATTCGTGGTGTCATTCTTTCTGATACTACCTTCAAGAATGGTATCAACCCCTAGCTCTTTGCCTATTTCTACAATAGTTTTGTGTGAAACCCCTTTGTAAGCAAAAGAAGATGTTCTAGCAGCAACTTGTAAGTCGGGAATTTTAGCTAATAGATTCAATAACTCTTCTACCATACCGTCGGCAAAAAACTCGTCTTCTTCATCATTACTAAAAGGAATAAAAGGTAAAATCGCGATAGATTCTTTTTTGCCCTTCGATAAAGGTTTTTCAGCAATAATTGGTTGTCTAACATCAAGCGCATTGGTCCTTTGTGGTGTCTGACCTTCTAACCAAAGTTGGCAAGCTAAAGTAACTACAACGACCAATGCGAGCGTGCCAGCAACAACCATTGTTGTTTTGATATTGACTTCTGGAGGAGTGTCTTTAGCCCCTTCACTGTTAACTCTTACAATACCTTTAGAGGTAAAATTATATAACCAAGCAAAAATCAAAGAAACAGGAAAGCCAACCAGAAAGACCTGCAATAATATCGTCATCACAGAATCTGGTAGCCCTAAAGCTGGTACAGCTAAATCAGCTATTTGAATTAATGGCCAAGCTGACACAGCATATATCGTGGCAACCTTAAAAACTTGTCGCTGCCTTAACTGAGCTAAGAAGCTATCCAAATGCACTCTCCAAGATCTCGTAAAATGCTAACTTATTCATCATCTTCACTATTATATATAGTTACTGAGCCCGTAACGGTATTCATACTTAACGTTCCTGAACCATCACCAGAAGTAAAGTTCAGTGTTTTTTTATGTAAATTGGCATCAACAGGTAAATCATCGGTAAGTAAATTAGTTATTTCTCCACCAAATTGACTAACCATCTCACACTCTGCATTTAACTTACTGGTTGCCATATACACAATTTCGCCACTAACACTGGTCAGTTTTAATTCCGCGTCTTTTTTAACTTCACCACTGATTATCGTATCACCGGATATATTTTTAACGGTTAATTTATCTAAACCACTAATGTCAGCTGTAATATCTCCGGCCATAGTTTTAAGGTATGCCTCATCGAATTCACCAGTAAAGTCAACATCACCACTAACTGACTCCATTTTTATTAAACCTGAAGAATCAACTACGTTGATATTACCACTGACAACAGAAAGTTTAATTTTTCCATGGGATTCGCTAACCTTTAGGTCTCCGTTAATGGATTTCCCTTCAATTTGTTTATTTAACTTGGTAATAACAAAAGAAGTATCAATACCCTTAAAGTATAATGAAGTTTGCTGTGGTATAAATATTTTGAGTACACTAGCATCCCCCCAACTTTGTTCTCTTTCTGTATGAATTTTGATTAAAGTTTTGTCTTTTTTCGTTTTGAACGTTAGGCTTCTAGCCGTATCTTCTAGTTCGCCTTGAACCATGATTTCTTGCTTGTCCCATCCTTGTATTTTGACAAGTCCGCGTGGTATTTCTACAAAGACCTTACCGTCAACATTAACAGATAATGACCGGCTAATTATTTCCCCAGCCAAGCAATTACTTGTATAAGTAACAATCAATATTAAGCTAAATTTACTAAAAATATTATTCAAAAAAATAGACCTCGTTTACACACAAAAATTTACTACTTTGATACTATAAAAGTAGTATACATAATTTTTAAAAAATGATTAATACTAAATCGTTAGACGATGTTACAAAGAAACTTTATCCGTAGGAAAAAGTCAGTAATGATCTTTTGATTTTTAACGACATAGCAGCATATTTTTGACTTTATTTCCTAATGTTAAATACCCTAGAAGCTCTATTTCGTCACTTTAACTTTATTCGCTTTAGTTAATGCGAAAACATCACTACGGTACATAGCTTCGATCTTTGCGGGAGCAATATTAAATGTTCCAACATGACGCACACGACTGTAATACGATATTTTACGTTCACCTTTCGTTAGGTGTCTTAAATACCAAAAGGCTTTACCCTCTCTAATTTCAATACGTGTATGCGAAGGCCAATCTCGTCCCAAATCGTCCATATAAAGCTGATTACCCAATGCAGGGTTAATAACTTCAAAGCCGCCAGGTATCGAATCTGTCATTGCGATATGCTCTCGGTCTAAAGCGCCATTTATGGCAAACGTTGTTTTTACAATATCACCTATATTGAGCATTGTATTTTTGTTGACTGGTTGCCATTTATTATTATTTTGCACATACAAGATTCTACTTATAGTAATTCCTGATGAAAGTGGTTCTACATCTTGCAGGTTTTGTTGGTAGTTCATTCTAAGCCAATGGTTTTTACTATTTTTGGCATCATAACTCAGTGTTGAGTCGTTTCTATTAAATTTTATCGGTGTGAAAGAAGCGTCACCGCTGTCGCTATTTTTTAGTGCATAACTACAAACGGCATTGGCAAACGTAGAGCCAAACCGTCCATTTTTCTGTTGTTGTAAAATGACTTCAGAGAGTAAACTTTCTCGCTCTATTGAATTTTCACTAAAAGCTAAAGCAGCTAAACATTTTTCACTGTTTTTGTTAAAAATGTTGTTATTATTGTCTACATACTGGTCGCTACTTAGGTTTAATAAATCGCTAAGGTATAAGCTTTTGTCTGCATTTAAGGCTTTAAGAGCGAGGGCTTGTAAGACAGTTGCTTGAGCATTACTTTTGCCAAGCTTTTGTCTGATCGTTAATGCTTGCTCTAAATTGATATCTTTATTTTGAGCTAAGGCAAATAATGCCATGCTTTTAGCTTGAGCATCTATTTGGAAATAATGAACGTATTCACCACCACCTATGATTTTTTCCATGACTTCTTTCATTATTTTTGTGTCTAACGTTATTGGCGTAGAGCTATTTTCTAACCAACTATGTGCTAAATAGGTATAGGCGGTAAGGAATGGATCTGCATTCATATCAGGGAAGTAAGAAAACATATCAAAATAACTTTGATGTTTATGCTTTTGCCCAATTAATTGCTTCAGCTTTGCCTCACCTTCAGTCCAAACTTTATTTGCAACAGGATTGAATTGATAACTTAACGCTCTTGAAACCGTTTGTTCCCAGCATTGATGTGGGTAGTTTCGGTCATAATTAGATAAGGCATGCCAGTCTGGAAATAGTTGGCCTGTTTGCAGTTTACTCAGCTTAACACTACCAGAAATAACATTATTTGGAGCGGTCACTTTACCGAGTTTATTTCCTTCAATTAACCAAGTCTGTTGTTGGTTGTTCACACCATCTAGCACATTAATTTCATGGTATGTAGCAAAGTCTGGCTGTGTTTCACTGGTTAGCATAAGAATATGCTTGCCTGTAGTTAACTCAGGTAATGTAAAGGTGGTTCTCTTGTATTCCCCACTCTTTAGCTGGATATCGATCGTGGTTATCTTTTTCCCATCTACCGAAAGGTTGAGCTGGTCAGAAACCTGAGTTTTGCCTTTATTTATTTGAGTAACAGCAAAACTGGCCTTATCGATGTTAAATAAAGATCTAGGGGCATCAAAAAAGTATTCAACATCTTGCACCGTTGTAATAGAGGTTGAGTCAATAGACATTGTTTGCGATGTAGCGGTTAAAGTAAAAATCTTCCAACGACCGATTAATTGAGGGAGTTTAATTGTTACGTTTTTTGTCGTATTCGCTTTTAACGTTATTGTGTCTAACCAAATCGATTGTGCAAAATCTACTTTACCTTTTTTATTTTCTCCTCCCCCTGCAGAGGGCATGTTAAAGGTCAAACCTGCGCCCGAATTTCTTCTCTGATTCATAGCTGTCGCAGCTTTAAATAAGCTAGAGTTTTTATCTCCGTCGAAAATTGAGTCTAGAATTAAGTGTTCAGTTAGTGAATCAAAATTCAATTCACTTTCGAATGATCTATCCGAGATGAGCTTGTCATGATAGTCGTAATCATTCTTTTTGATACTCATTAAGGATAACAGTGCATCGTTAACTAACCAAACTTGACTTTCGGCATCGACATTTGAGTTAACTGTTAATACAACGTCTGAGCCGGCTTTAACTTCTTCGCTGACAAATGAAAGCTTAACTTCAGGCCGAGTATTTTTAGATTTAACGATAATTAATTCACTAGTGGTGAGAAAACGTTGGGAACCTAAAAGTTCCTCTATCCAACCCTTTGGCATTGGCGGCCGTGAAAAATCAAACGGCTTATTTTGTTTTAGGAACTTATGCTTTGCCCGCTCATTAGCTACTTCTCTGCCTACAGATAAAGAGGCATAAACTCGAGCATAAGGCAACCAACTCGCATCAACGTTAAGTTTAATGGTATTTTTGCCCTTTTTAATATCTTGCTGCCATACCTTTTTAATATCCCCAGCTTGAAGTATAAAACTTGCCTTACCTGCTAGTGACGACGTTAGCTCAAACTCAACTTTTTCACCCACTATAACGGAGTTAAATTCAGACTTTAATTCGAACGTTTCTTTGAGTTCGACTGATTTATTAGAGTCTTTTCTTCCGCTGTAATAACTTCGATACCAATCATATTGTTGCTCTCCGCTCTTAATAATTAGACGAATAGTTTTATCTTCAACATCGAGCTTACAGGTGTTTGGTAAGGTGTTAAAGTTACATTGGGTAAATGATTTTTTAGGTTTCTGTCTATCGTTACTTTGAAAAAACGCTTCAATTTCTACAGCGACATTTGAAAGCGCTTGTCCTTTCTCATCAATGGCAACAACATGTATTTTTTTTGTTTTTTGATCAAACTTTGTGCCAATATAATGGTTACGAGAAAAATACGAAAGTTCATAATCTTCGTATTGTACTTCTCCATCATCAGATAAAATTTCACTAGAAAAGATCACAGTACCATACGGGACTGTTGACTCTAAAAGTTCACTAATAAAAGTATAGTTTCCTTGGTCATCTAACTGAGCATCAACAGACTCAAATGACTCTTTACCGTTTTTATTCTTATCAAAATCAGCCCATGTATTAAACTCGTAATCTTGAGGCCAGTTTTCAGGCGTCCAGTATTTTCTTTTTATATTTACTTGTAGTTTTACCTTGGCATCTTTAAGTACAACGCCATTCATTCTTCTTGCCGACACTTTAGCTTCAAAAGAGTTATGAATATTCACTTTAGTGGGCAACTGCACAAATTGTTCAAATTCTGGAGGTGTAAATTCTGCCACGGTAAAGCGACCAATAGTTTCTTTTGCCCCGGTATGTTTATTCGTTAAATGAATGCGGTAAGACCCCATTGCTGCATCGATGGCTAAGTAATGTGTCGCTTTAGCAAACCCTTGAGAAGTATTCTTAGCAATATTAAGCATACTTTTATTATTCTTATCTGGCGGTAACAATTCAATTTTATAGTCATCTAGATTAGTAACCGGGAGTAGACCATTTTCACTTCGTTTACGCGCGATCAGTCCTATATTTACACGATCACCGGGTTGGTAAATGGGCTGTGCAGACCAAGCAAAAATATTAAGAGAATCTCTTATTGAGTGTTGAACGAACGGTAACTTTATCGCTGCAACTTTATTGATGAGTTGTGTCCATATCCAACATTCTTTCTCACGGTGTTCTTGGTAAATTCCTTGCCATTGTTTTGATTTAAGCCACAAGGTTCCATCTGCTTTGGTATTTCCTATAACAATAGGTTTTAATTGACCTTCACACACGAGTAGCGCTTGGGCGTTATTAATAGGCTTTGCTTGCCAGTCAATAGTTTGTAATAACAAGTCTTGTTGGTGCCAAATTGCAACATTGTAATCAGCAGATTGAGCCATAAAGCTTTTTGTTTTCTGTGATGCTTTTTGCTGACTATAATCACTTGCACTAATACCACTTAATTTCACATGCAC
>Ga0209396_1000507_pt1 | contig 45810 bp, 39 predicted proteins | sample GOMGulsemesocosm_6_FD_184638 | JGI IMG/M metagenome (GOLD analysis project Ga0209396, IMG submission 184638) | Methane-oxidizing microbial communities from mesocosms in the Gulf of Mexico - GOM8C Gulf of Mexico (SPAdes) (version 2) | ecosystem: Environmental > Aquatic > Marine > Cold seeps...
TCGCTAAAGGCTTGGCTGATAGTGGTTTCTTTCATTACTATTACTCACAAAAGTAACTATAAACCATGATCATTATGATCGGTCAAATGATCATAACTAGATGCTCACTTTTAACCCGTTTGCCCTGACGCAAGACGCGGTTAATCTCGACTTAGTTTCTGGACGTTTAGATGCGCAAGTTGGCGATGTGATCCCAATGTTAGATTGGACCACTAAAACTGACGATGGCAGCTGTTGCAGCATGGTCGGACAGCTTATCTCTGATCCAAAGTTTGTTGGCGAAGGTGTTGGCATGGCATTGCGTCAGGACGATGACAAGCTGCGTAAGCAATTTAATGACGCGCTGGCCGAAGTCATTGCCGATGGCACCTACAAAAAGATTAATGATCAATTCTTCTCGGTTAATATGTTAACCCTAAAATAAAGGCGCGCAAACCAACCAATTGCAATCGAATATCGGGTTGCCGTTGGTTTGGGAGTTGCTTGATAATACTCAATTGAAAGGGAGGCCCTATGGAGTGGTTTCAATACCTGAGTTTCGGCGATAGTGGCTGGGGCGATGAATTGCTAGCGGGTCTTGGCGTTACCCTATCTTTGGCGGTGGTTACTTTGCCGCTCGGTTTATTCTTGGGTTTTGTGGTTGCCGCAGCTTCAGTCTCTGGACGAGCTGTATTACGCACTAGCGCCTTGATTTTTACTACGGTCATTCGTGGCCTGCCTGAGTTACTGACTTTATTTATTATTTATCATGGCGCTGGCCTGTTGATTAATTCGACGGTTAAATGGCTTAACCCTGATGCTGGTTTTGTTGAGTTAAGCCCCTTTGTTGCTGGTGTAATCGCCTTGGGCTTAGTTTTTGCTGGTTACGCCGCTGAAGTATTGCGCGGTGCATGGCAGTCGCTTGACAAGGGCCAATGTGAAGCGGCTCAAGCCGTTGGCATGACCCGTTTTGATACCTTTAGGTTAATCGAGTTGCCGCAAATGTTGCGCTTGGCATTACCAGGATTGGGCAATTTGTGGATTAATTTGCTCAAAGACACGGCGTTAGTGTCGGTGATTGCGTTAAACGACTTAATGAGAATGACCAACATTGCGGTCGGTGCGACTAAAAAACCTTTCGTATTCTTTGTAACCGTATGTTTGGTGTATTGGTTTATCTGCATTGTGTGTGAGTGGTGCATTGCCAAAATGGAACGCAGAGCGAACCGTGGTGTACGTATTTCCTCATCTTGACTGATGTGACTTCCGATTATGCAAATGCTAGAGGATTAACCCTATGTTTGAACTGCTGATTAACTATTGGCCCAAGCTGCTTAATGGCGCCGCAATGACCTTGCAATTGACCTTTTTCTCGGTGGCGATTGCCTGCTTGCTGTCGTTGCCGTTGGCTATTTTACGGCGCAGCGGTCATGTTTTATGGCAATGGCCGATTCGGCTTTATGTTTCTTTTTTCCGTGGTACGCCATTGTTAGCGCAATTATTTTTGGTGTATTACGGCCTAGGTCAATTTAGACCTGAATTGTCAGAGTTGGGTTTGTGGTGGTTCTTTCGTGATCCTTATTATTGTGCCTTGCTTACATTCTCATTAAATTCAACTGCTTATCAATTAGAGATTTTGCGTGGTGGTTTGCAGGCTGTGCCTCTTGGCGAGATTGAAGCGGGGTTGTCGCTTGGCATGTCATCGCGCTTATTGTATCAGCGCATTATTTTGCCTCATACCTATCGCATTGCTTTTCCGGCGTTAGGCAATGAAATTATTTTAATGCTTAAGGGCGGGGCGATTGCGAGTGTTATCACCTTGATGGATGTGATGGGCCAAACTCGTCGGGCATTTTCACAAACCTTTGATATAACAATTTACTTTTGGGCCGCGTTAATTTATTTGGCCATCACCAGTATTTTTGTATTGATTTGGCGAATGGTAGAGCGTCGGTTAACTCGCCATATCAATGGCCCAGTTCCAAAAATCGCGCCAAATCCTATGTCTACTAATACGACTGCCAAAAATATTGAGGTATCAAATGCTAACTAACAAAAACCATGACTCTGCCTTAGTTGTTGAGGATTTACATAAATCTTTTGGCGGGGTCAAAGTCCTAAAAGGTATTTCATTAACTGCTAAAAAACATGATGTTATAAGTGTTATTGGTTCCAGTGGTTCAGGTAAAAGCACCTTGTTACGTTGCATGAATTTGTTAGAGATGCCTGAGGCTGGTACCCTAACTGTGCATGGTGAAGCGCTTGATTTGACGAAGAACCACAAGAGTAAAACCTCTAAAGCTAACCAGCAAAAAATTGAACGAGTTCGCTCTCGGCTAGGCATGGTTTTTCAGTCATTTAACCTGTGGTCACACTTAACCGTACTTGAGAACGTGATGTTAGGCCCTTGCACCGTGCTAAAACGCAATCGTGACGAAGTTGAGGCTCAGGCTAAGGCATTGCTTGACCGAGTTGGTATGTCAGCCAAGTGCAATATGTATCCCGATCATCTTTCTGGTGGTCAAAAACAGCGGGTTGCGATTGCTAGAGCTTTGGCGATGGATCCTGAAGTGATGTTATTCGACGAACCAACTTCCGCGCTAGATCCTGAACTCGTTAATGAGGTGTTGATGGTGATCCGCGAACTAGCACAAGAAGGGCGCACCATGATTATGGTGACCCACGAAATGCGCTTTGCCCGTGATGTTTCTTCGCATGTTGTTTATCTTCATCAGGGTCAAATTGCCGAGCAGGGAGCACCAGAACAGCTCTTTAACAATCCGCAATCAGAGCATTTACAACGGTTTATTTCTTCGCAATATTAGTATTATCGATATTTGATTTGTGCTGGCATCTGCTTATACTTATTTTACTTTGCAATGCGTTAAGCTTACTGACTTAATAGTGGCTGATGTAAGCACTTGAAAATAAGGAACCAATCGATGTCACAACAACCGCCTGAGCCGTACCAATCTATGAGCTCTTATGATGAATCAGCCAAAACTCATGCATTAATTGCCTATGGATTGATGGTTGCTGGCCTATTCACCGGTATATGTTTTGTTATCGGCTTAGTATGGGCAATGCTCAAAAAAGACGATGCCCGTGATAGCGTCTTTTTTGATCACTACCAAAATATTATTTCGACCTTTTTATGGGCGTTAGGATTGTGGATTATCGGTTCTATTTTGGCTTGGGTATTTTTTGGTTGGTTTATTTTACTCGGCGTCTGGTTATGGGCAATTTACCGTCTATTGAAGGGGCTAGCCAGAATTACGGCTAATCAAAGTTACCGTTAGTTCAGGTTTAGGGATCCTTGCAGGTTAGCCTCTTGACCAAGTTTAATCTGATACTTGGTCAAGGCGCTAAAAATTATCAACCGCAACATCTTAAGAGCATTGCTCTGCTAAACCGTTAACCTTTGCCCAAGGGGCATTATGGCGGCGGCAGTAAAACAGACTATTACCTTTAATCTTTTTTGCTTGTTTCTTGGCTTCGCTAGCCTGTTGAGATATTTCGACATGAGATTTGAAGCAACAAACATCGGGAGATACCACCCCTATTGATAAACTGACCAATTCGAAAAACAGCTTTTCACCATTGCGACTAGTCGCAAAATATCCCTGATCCTCGATCGCCTTTTGATCAAAAAACTGTAAAGTTTGTTGTTTAAAATCGGCCAGAATATTGTTACATACCGCTTGTGAATCACAACATTTAAACAAGATGATAAAATCATCACCACCGATATGGCCGATAAAAATATCGTCGCGACGACAATTAGAGCTGATAATCTGCGCCAACAACTTCAGTAATAGATCGCCTACTGCGTAACCATAAACATCATTAAAGGGCTTAAAGTGGTCGACATCAACATAGGCTAGCTGAAAAGATTCTTGCTGAGCGAGCAGGTAATCGATTTCTTTTTCAATGGGTACGTTGCCGGGCAACATCGTTAATGGATTGGCGTAACGAGCATTTTCGATTTTAACTTCGGTGATCCGGCGCAGCAGTTCACGGCTCGAAGCTATGCCGAGATACTTTTCATCAGCGGTAATAATAAAATATTGGCTAAACTCTTCATCGTTACGCTGAGTAATAAAAAGACTGGCTTGGTCTAGCGATTGTTGTTGGTCAAACACCACGGGGCTTGGATCCATAAATTCACCAATATTTTTACCAGCCAAAAGCGCGTGGCCATAAACGTCTGAAAAGCGTTCCATCAGTTGATGACGGGCGACCAAGCCAACGGGCACCCGATCTTTAAGGACTGGAATGCATTGAATTTTTGGATTAGCGACTAAAATTTTATAGAGATCACCCGCTTTTTCAGAAACATCGCATGTGATTGACAATGAGACTAACTGTTTAACCGTGCCAGCACTGTTACTTTGTTGATAAGAAATTGGTCGCTCAACATCAATATCGGGAAATATTCTGGTTGGAGTGGCAGCGGGCTTGGCCAGAAAAAAACCTTGTGCGTAAACCATGCCCAACTCACACAATAATTCAAACTCTTCTTTGCACTCAATGCCCTCAGCAATAACTTTGGTGCTAGTGGCTTTGCCTAATTCAAAAATAGTACGTAAAAACTCGCGTTTTACGATATCTAGATGGCAACCATCGATAAAATATCGGTCAATTTTGACAATGTCAGGGCGTAAATATGACCATTCTTTTAAGCCAGCATAACCTGCGCCTAAATCATCAATCGCTACCGTAAAGCCGTAATTGCGATAGCGTTCTAATGCCTGATGCAATAATTCGGAAGAAAATATAGGGTACTGTTCACTTATTTCGATAATAATCTGTTCGCAGGACAGCCCGACCCGGTTAACAATTTTTAACAATTCACCATGGGGATGTTTGGGATTGGTTAATAACATCGGGCTAACATTGAGGAATAATTTACCAGACAATTTTTGAGCCGCAAAACGTTCAATCGCCAGATTGCGAGTCAATAGCTCAAGTTGATATAAACATCCGCACTGGGTTGCGACTTCAAATAACAAGCTTGGCGCGTGCAGTGCTGACCCTTGCGGCCCGCGTGAAAGCGCTTCGTAACCAACAATCTTTTGCAATTCGACGTCAAATATTGGTTGGAATACCGTAGTAATTTGTTTATCAGCTAAGATCTGTTGTAAAAGGTTATGCACTATAATTCCTCTTTATTACGAGCTATTAATCAATATATGTAGAATTTAGTGGTTGATTATGACGGTGGTGTGACAGTGAAATATTATTGTGTAATAACACATATGAGCCCTAACCCTGTCAATGGGCATTAGGGTTTTCTTTGGCCGCGTCAGCGGTCAAATTGTTTTGGTAATGACTTAATCTGTTTACTTCGTCTGTCATGGCGGCCGTTAAAGTTACTTACAGCAAACACATATAGAGGCTCTCTTATTGTGATCTCATCACTGCCTGCCGTTGATTCATTCCGTTGATAATGACAGGGGCACTAGACATTCATCGGTTAACCTTAGACTAGCGCTATTCAAGTCGGCGGGCTTATGTTTAATACAAAACATATCCAGTTAGTGCCAGGCTTAGCTAAGGTGTAAGCATCTTAAATTATCACATTAATGCACGACAATGAGGCGTCTAATCAAGCCGTATGGCTCAGGCTATTGGTGTACAAACAGAACATAAAAACTTGATGGTTTAAGTGGTTTTGTCATGTTTTCTAACACTCAGCACGAAAGTCCAGTTAGGTTTCCAGCTCACCTCATTGCGTGACTAACTCTTTAAAAACTTGTTTTCATCAAAGACCTTTTCATGCTTTAACATGTAGAAAATACAGCGCCCAAGTTTGTGAGCGAACGCTGATAGTGCTTTGGCTTTACTCATTCGGCGTTGGAGTTTTAAAAGGTAGTTTTGTGCTTTTTTATTACCGCGAAGATGCAGTACGATGGCTTCTGAGAATGCCCATTTAAGGTGCGCATTACCGATTTTGTTACCTGATGTGCCATAGGTTTTACCTGCTGATTCCGCTTTGCATTTGACTAGTCGAGCATAAGAAGCGAATTTTTGAACGGATGAAAATCGATTAATATCACCTATTTCATAAATGATGGTAAGTGCTAATATTCGACCGATACCGTTAATGCCTTTGAGTAGCTGAAGATGAATGGGGTTGTGTTTTTTGGCTTGTTGTTCGATAAACCATTCCACTTTACTTAATTCGGCCTGATAGCATTTAATCAGCGTCATATCTAAGTCGACCGTTCGTTTAACGACAGGATCACTAAAGTGTTGGTTGATCAAGTGCTGCGCATCTTTGTTCTTTAGAATGACTTTTGGTGGCGGCAGATTATATTGGCTAGCTGTATTGGTGATATGCGCTTTTAAATCAGCGCCATGCCTGACTATTTTCATGCGTCTTCGCAATAAGTCACGTGTCGCTCGCATCGACTTGGGATATACGTAAGCTAACGGGAAGTTACCGCCGCGCATGAGTTTAGCAATTTTATAAGAGTCAATTTTGTCGTTTTTAGCTTTACCACCGTGAATCGCTTTCATATACAGCGCGTGGCCGAGTATAAAGTCGACACCAATGTCATCACAGAAATCTGAAACCCAGTACCAACAGTGCATACACTCAACTCCAACGATGATATTACCGATGTAAGGTTCGAGTATGGCGAATAGTTTGTGAGGGTCGTCTGATATTTCCTTATGGACGATCGTTTTACCCTCTTGGTCTATAATACAAACGTACAGGATTCTGGCGTGTAAATCGATGCCGCAATAATAGGGATGCGTGTTATTGTAGAAGTTCATTGAGCGTTCTCCTAATTGAGTTTTGTCGCCCATTCAGCTTACCGCGAACTCGGCAGGTTGAGGAGAGGGCTCAATGAGTATCAAGGTAGTTTTTGTGACTCAAAGTAGCTTGGATAAAAATAACCGCAGTGGGCTTTATTATCGGTATGACAAACATTGGGTGAAATTATTTAATGGGTTATTGTGTGCTAACCAGCAAAAAGTTTAATTGATCTTATAAGCAGGGCAAATGCAGATTTTTATAAATACATTATTGATATTGTTCTGCTTGGCGGTTCTTTATGTATTAAGTTCACTCTTCGTATATCGATTGCCGAGTCGTAAAAAGGTTGAAGTGTTTGAAAGTGAGGTTGTTTTTAACTACGTTGACATTAGGTTTACGGCGCGTGAACTCTTTGAAACGACAGTGCTCAGCAATGGTGTCGTCTCGTTAGCGGTTGGCGCTCAGCGCTTTTATCTCACCAGAGAAGACAAAGCCAAGTTGTGGCAAGTGTCTCCCCGTGAGCTGTCAAAAAATGGCTGTAGCCTCAAAATAAAACTTAAAGCACAGCCGCTATTATTTGGCGGTTATGGCCTTGGCGTTATTGAAGAAATTATCACGATCAATAAAACGCCAATTATTACCAAGTAAGCCTAATTAAGAGGTTTGTGCTTCAACGGTAAAAATTCGCTGACCGTCATATTCGGCAACCAGTTTTTCTAACTCCTTAAAACAGTACTTGTAGGTATTAAGAGGATCGGTTGAGCCATCAGGTTGCACAATTAAAATTTGAGCTATCCGCTCATCTTGCCCTAAAAAAGAACAAATTGTGCTGGCCGTTAAATGGATATTTGTAGCCGAACAAGAGATTTGAGCAAAGAGTAAGTCTGCCGCGACTTCAAAACTCGCCCACTGTGTTTGATGTCCTTCAATGGACTGCTTAACAATCTGTAGCATTGACTCTTTGTCGCCATCGAACCGGATCAACATGAAAAACGGTAATTCATGCTGACTGAGGTTGCTAAAAGAGGCCTGTATTTCATCGCTTAGATATGCAGTGTTAAACATTAATTTTCCCTTTAATAGTTACAAATATAGAGTCTTTCTAGTGGTGTTTGTCAAACGAGTGTCCACGCCAACTTCCGATAGCTGGGGCGGATTGTCAACTGATTATAGACCCAAGTAGTGGTTTCTATTTTTAATGTTGTGCAATAGATGCCTTTGAATGAATCAGGTCCGGCTAATATCCCTAAAATATTATGACGAGTTTGATTTGGTTTAGGCCAAGCGAATGTAAGCCAAGTGGCTTACATTGCCTTACAAACTTCGGTCTTAATTTTAGGTACATTGGTACTCCTGAAGCGCTAAAAAAGGAATAAACAATGGAAATCGGCAAAGCTATAGGTGCGCAAAATCTAACGGTCATCGAGTCAAAGAATAGTATTTCAGCCATCAATTCGTTATCGCAGGAAGGTGATGGCAAGGTACTGTCGGGCGGTGGCAACACATCTAACCAAATCAGCTTATCGTCATCAGGGAAGTTAGCTCAACAAATCGATCAGTCATCAGAGCAGCTTGATGACATTTTGTTGCGTCATGTAACTGCTGAGCAAAAAGACACGCTTAATGGTATTTATCAAAAGTTAGACAATCTTTTTGATAAGGGAGAGCTCACCGAGAAAGATGAAAAATCTGCCGATGAATTATTTGAACAGGTTCATAATATTCTAGAAACTAGCATCAACAAATTATCAGAGTCTGAGCACCAGCAGGTTGATAAATTAGTAACTAAAATGGACGGGTTGATGATGCAATTAGATCAAAGTGATGCTAACCGTTCACCAAGCGACAGCACCATCAACGGGGCTATGTTAGCGAATAATACTAGCGTCGATAGCTTGCTAAGTTCATCAGGTAGAACTGAGCCAGAGAATAAAAAGTCAAAAAGCGTCGCTGAGCTCAATGCATTATCAGCGCTTGAGCTAAATAAATTATCAGCACAGCAATTAAAAAAGTTAAATTCGAAGCAGCTTAACAAACTAAACTCTTCACAATTGAACAGTTTAGGCGTGGCCCAGCTAAGACAGTTGTCGCCAAGCAATGTTGAAAAACTAAATGCGTCACAAACCCATAAACTTAGCTAAATATAAAATAATCGCGCTAAACTGTGAGTGTTCACTAACGCTAATTCCGAACCTACTACGTCATAGCTCAGGTTTTATAGGAAAATAATTGAATAATTTTGAAATATTACTGATTGAAGATGACGCTGAAATATCGCGCCTAACGACAATGTATTTGGAGGTTGAAGGTTTTCAGGTCACCACCGTTGATGACGGTGCCTTGGCATTAGCAGCGATAAAAGATCACCAGCCTGATTTGGTGATCCTTGATTTGATGCTGCCTAACATGAGTGGCATTGAAATTTGCAAGCAGGCGCGAGCATTCTATCACCAGCCTATTTTAATTCTAACGGCCTGTGACGATGATGTCAGTGAAGTGAGTTTGCTAAAAATGGGCGCTGATGATTATTTGGTTAAGCCATTACGTCCGCATGTGCTTGTTGCACGAATGGAAGCACTGTTAAGGCGTCAACAGCATAACAGAGCCTTATCGGCAGCAGCTTTAATCATTAGCGAACAAAGCAACCAAGTCTCATTTAAAGGCAAGTTATTAGAACTGACTGATGCTGAGTATCAAATGCTAAAATTATTACACCAAAACGCAGGTCAGGTTATTTCACGAGAGCAATGCTGTCAGGCATTACGAGGGATCGATTATGATTTTAGTAATCGCTCGATCGATATGCGAATTTCCGGATTAAGGAAAAAACTAGGGGATGATCAATCACCATATCAAGTCATCGTGACAGTCAGAAATCAAGGATATAAGTTAATTAATGAATAACTTATCGTTATCACTCTTTGCCAGACTTTATCTCAGTATTGTATTGACGGTCATTTTCAGTGTGGTTTTGACATGGGCAGTATTAGATCGCTACGAACAACAGGATGAGTTTAATTCTTTTGCTATGGAGTCTCATTTGTTTTTTGAGCGATTCGCTCTAGAGGCGGCCAATGAACCGGTCAAAGTTGAGCAAGAAATCATCCTACCTTTTCCTTTTAATCTCGACCTTTCAGCCAAATTGATTGCCGTGCAGTCGTTTAACAATATTTGTAATTCATGTCGTTTGATCAAAACGGTTAATCAACATGGTTATTATGAGCGAGATGACGGCCGGTGGTTGGCCAAATTTATACTGACAGATCCAAAGTATCTTGTTGTTATTTATGAGAAGCTTGAAAGTGATTACAGTGACGATTTATGGTCACAAGATTTGTATATCGAGAGTGAACCTGAACTGATATTTTTGTTGCTACTGCTTATCACCTTTGTATTTTTAGCTATTACTATTTATTGGCCAATCAAAAGCTTACAGGGTCAGGTTAAATCGCTTATTCGCTCGCATCAATTATTCGGCGACGGTAAAATGAGCGAGAAAGCCGATGAAAAGATTCAAAAACCATTAGATGAATTAGCATTCAGTTTTAATGAAATGGCCCAAGCTATTGTTGATAACGTAAAAGAACGGGACATTTTTTCACAGGCGATCCCACATGAAGTCAGAACGCCCTTAAGCCGCATTCAATTAGCGTCTGGGCTTATCCGTAAAAAAAGCACCGATTTAGATGTGCTGGCATTAGTTGATGATTTGGATAATTACGTGGTGGATATCAATGAGCTCATTAGCCAAATAGTTGAGTTTTCACGGATTAATGATCACAAAGAAACAACACTAGCAACTGAACAATATCAATCCATCGTTGTAATGGATTTTGTGCGGTCTCGGCTTAAGCTATTAGCAGATCCGTCGGACATCAAAATTACTCTCGCAGGCAATGAAGCAGCAGAGTTAACCACCAACCCGATTTATTTAAGACTACTGGTTGATAACTTTATCAAAAATGCGCTTAATCATCGGGATGACAAAGTTGAATTGTCAGTGCTTATTACTCGCAATCAATTGTCGATTACCGTTGAAGATGATGGTGTTGGCATACCGATAGATGATCGCGCGACCATTTTTATTCCTTTTGCTCGACTTGATAAAAGCCGTAATCGTAAAACCGGCGGCTTAGGCCTAGGTTTACCCATTGCAAAAGCAGCAGCGACAAAAATGGGCGGGCGTATTGTCGTTTCACAGTCGTCGTTAGGCGGTGCGATGTTTTCATTTACGACCGATATATCAGGCTAAGTGTCTATCGACAATATCATCGAATCTTATACCTATTTGTGACACTCATCGTCATCATTACATGGATTAAAGCGTCGTTCGGCGCAGGTATAGGGTTCGATGTGAATGATGACATCAACCACTTCATCTTTTTGTTTTAAGATGTCACTTTTAAAATTTTCTGCGATGGCGTGGGCTTTATCGATGCTCATTTGTGGATCGACCAGCAGGTGAAGATCTAACAAAATTGTGCTGCCAATGCGACGGCTGCGAATGGCGTGAACCTCTCGAATTTCACTATTTTGCTGAGCATAACTTTGAATTTCAGCTTCAATCTCGCTATCCGCTTGCGCCTCTGTGATTTCTACTATTGCTGGCCACAGTATCTCGAAACCGGCTTTGAGGATCATCGCGGTAACGATAAGCGCGGCAATTTGGTCAAGGTAATACAACTCTGGCAGTAAGTAGTTACCAACAACTGCGATAGCGACAGGTACAGAGCTCAGTGCGTCAGACCGGTGGTGCCATGCATTCGCGTACAATGCACGACTCTTGATCTTTCTCGATTGAATAACGGTCCAACGATACAGGGCTTCTTTAACGAGTATCGATACAATGGCAGCACCAAATGCTAGCATGCCGGGAGTGCTTGTTGGTTTGTCACCGATAGAAACAATCGAACTCCAGCCAATGCCCAGCCCAACAATCGTTAGTGTTACTCCAATAAAAATATTAGTTAAGGTTTCAAAACGGCCATGGCCGTAGGGGTGTTCTTTGTCGGCTGGCGCTGTCCAGTATTTTGCACCAATTAAGATGACAGTATCGGTTATTAAGTCTGAGAAACTATGAATACCATCGGCAATTAGTGCCTGACTACCGGTCAGTTTACCGACTGTGACCTTTAAAACAGCTAAACAGACATTGGCAATAGCGCCAACCCAAGTAACCTTGTGGATTAACTTAACCGATGAGTCAGACATGATATCTCCATACACTGGTGTGCAAGTAACTAAATAATAGTGTTATTACTATAATAATTTACATCGCTGTAGCTTAAAGTACAGCATCAATTGATCCCAAAAATAATTATTACTCAATTGTGTCGTTAACCCTAATGTAAATTTTACCATGGTTGCTGCTCACTAAATATGTGGCCTATATCGGTATATTTTCATCCGCTTACATCCGCTTACATTTGTTACACACTGACCGTGACATAATCGCGAGATTACTTATGTCAACGAAGGTAAAAATAATGAATATTAATAATATCTCACTAACCAGTGGCGTATTGGCTGTGCTGGTTAGTTCAGCCTTAGTCGGCTGTGGTAGCAGCAAAACTACCACGCCTACAACAACGCCAGAGCTAACCCCATTACAACAGCAGATTGTTGCTGCATTGCCTCAATCAACAGAGGTCTTTGGTATTGGCATTCGTGCTACAAGCGCAACCCCAGCCGATAAGATTTTGCACGCTGCCAATGTTATGGCGAAATACCTCGATAATAATGAAGATGGCGTCGCAGACAACAAAGACGTTGTTGCCAAAATGGTCGAGAAAAATGCGACGTTAGTTATCGCTCAAACAGAGGACGAGCTATCGGCTGCGCTAGCGGGAGTTTCGATGACCGAAGAGTCGGCAATACAAGATTTGTATGGTAGTGAAATTCATCTTCCTGATAGTACTAGTGGTCAATTTGACGCGACTTTTGAAGAGGTGCTACACCTTATAACCCATGAGGGTTATGCCGCCGTCTACCCTGAGGTGTTTGGGGAGAAAATAGATAGCGAAATTGCGGATGCGATGGATATTGCACGTGGGGACCGGTTCACCAGCATTCCAGCAAGTTATCCGAGCGGTGCTTGGTATACTTATGACGATGAGAGCTGCGAATATGATTGCATGGTGACCGAATATACTTATTGGGCCTTGACCTCAATTCTTGGTGCGCAGCAAGGGGCTGGACGTTTGGCACAAATTAGCCATGAGTGGCAGCTTAACACCAAAGTAAAAGTCGAGCTGCAAGACCCCGTAATATATAACATTTTAACCGACCCATCTTACGCCTTAGCCACGCAATTACCCGATGGCAAATACCAACCGAAGAAATTTATCATTAGTGTCGATGCCAAAAATCCATCAGGAAATGTTGCCGATGCCAACAAAGCACAAGCCTTTGACTATATTACCGAGCAAAGCGAACAAAGCATTGCGGTATATGGCAGTAAAAGCATTGAGCAAGCCGCTTATGATCGTGCGCTCGCTGATATCAGGCAAATAGTCAGTACGTTAGATACCGATGTCAGGCAAGGTTTATTTAATGCTGGGGTCAAAATGTTAATCGTCAGCGATGAGGCAGAGCTCGAGGATAATATTGATTACTTTCAGTCATTACTGCCGGTCGAGGCAATCTATACCAATATTGAAGGTGTCGACGAAACATTAACTTCTGCTGAAAACGGCGGTTTATCAACCACTAAGTTAGAGTTAATGTATCTAGTGGTCTACTACTCGCTGCTGACAGAAGATAAACTCGCCCCTGTTTATACGGCATTAAAAGCCGCCTATGAACAAGCCACTAGCGCAAATATATTTAGTCCCAGCGAAGCTTATCGTGATGGTTATGTCGATGAAATACATCAAAATGCTTCAGATCAAAATGCGCTAAAATACGGTAGTTATTTATTTAATCTGACCAAACTTTACTTCGGAGACGATACCGCTCCTGCCGGTGAATTTACGATCACCACCCGTGCACAACTGCAAAGCGAAAACCTATTAGGGTTTCAGATGATGCAACAGCTGTTTCCTGCTGGCTAAGATAATAACCACATTTGGTTTTTATAAAGACCCCGCGCAGGCTGATTTCTGTGCGGGACTAGGTTAATACTGCGCAGCTCCCAGTTGCCACACCTTGGTAGATGTAATCTTTTCGTGATTAGATAAAAATGCTGACAATATCACATTCATATTGGCTGATAACTCGATACTCCTCCTCTTTTCATCATGAGAATCTAGCTTTAAATAGCGTTTTTCACACTAAAAGTGACGATAATACAACCTGAAAGTGACGGTAATACAGCCAAAGGTGTCGCTAATGGTGTCTGTGTTTGGGTTCATTGAAGGCATAATCGTAAGCAGGAGGCCTTTATAACTGCCCTAAATACTGGTTGATTAGGCAAGTTTTAACCCAACCCGTGGCGTATTGGCATCTCCATTATTTTGTTTTGGCATAGTGAATTGTTAATTGACGTGATAAATAAATAAGGGTAAATATACGGTATGAATTTTAATCCCCTGTATGTTAAACGTCACGATTGGTGGCCACCCCCTCATTTTTGTACTGAATAATCTCTCAGTCAATTATATGAACTGTTGTCCTTATTTTTGTTATATCTTGAAGATATAACATCTAATTGAGGCGGTTTATATTTTTAATATTAGCAATAAAAATTCTTATTTAGGATACTTATTCCTGTGATTAAACATGTGCAAAGCGTAGCCAGTGCTCTACAAGTAACGTGGCTTGATAATACCCATTCCTTTTACCCTTATATCTGGTTAAGAGATGTTGACCCAATAGGCTTTCATCCACAAACCGCCGAACGATTATTTGATCTCACGCAAGTGTCGATAGAAATAGAACCATCGAATGTTAGCTTTGACCAGCAAGGCATCAGTTTGCAGTGGCCCAATGAAGCAGGAATATCTTTTTTCCCCAACCAATTACTAAGTGATTACGCCCAATTATGTCAGTTAACTGATCCGGCCGAGGTTATTTCGAACTGCTGGCTTAACGATGCGGTGCCTGCAAAATTTAGTGCCGCAGATTGCAATCAGTCCAACGCATTGAAAGAAATGTTATTAACGCTAAAGAAGAATGGGCTAGTTGTTATTACCGATTTGGTCGGCACGCCGGGGGGCGAACAATTTGGCGATTTAATTGGTTTTAAGCGTGAAACAAACTTTGGCGTTATGTTTGAGGTACTTAACAAGGCAGAGCCCAATAATTTGGCTTATACCGCCGTTGAATTGCCATTACATACTGATTTATCAAATCAGGAAATGCCACCGGGTTATCAATTTTTGCATTGTGTCATTAATAACGCCCAAGGTGGTGAATCACTATTGGCCGATGGCTTTGCTATTGCAGAAGATCTACGTCGCGAAGAACCTGCCTTGTATCAAATGTTGTGTCGCCGAAAAATGCCGTTTCGTTTCCATGATAAACACAGCGACATTCGTTTTTCTCACCCGCTGATTAGTGAAGAAAACGGTCAGATTAGTCACTTTATTTTTAATGCCCATTTAGCCGATTGTGTCGATACCAAAGATGAGCAATGTATTGATTATTATCGTGCTTACCAAAACTTAATGCAGCGGATCCGTCAACCAAAATATGCACTTAAGTTAAAGTTACAGGCAGGAGAAATGATGATTTTTGATAATAAACGAGTGTTACATGGCCGAACCGCGTTTGATCCAACTACGGGCGATCGACACCTTAGGGGTTATTATATTGATCATGGCGAGGTGGACAGTAAGATACGGATGTTATCTAACCTGAGTTCAGGTTATCTGGGTAATTTAGCAAGATAACTTAGATAAGTGGTGCATATAGGGTATGGTACCCCGCATGTGCCCTTCATGCTGCGTAGGAGATAGAGAAAAAAGAACAAGAGAGCGAAAACAATAATTAATTAAAATGCTTAAGGAAACTTTATGTATAGCGAAAAAGAGCTAAATCAGCTCATTGAAAAAAGAGGTATTCTCAAGGGTTTAAACGCTACCCTTGGTATTACAGCGATCGTCATGGTGGCAGTGTTTATTCTCTACACCATTTTATTAGGTAAAACAGCCAGCAGCCAATTCTTAGGCATTAAAAGCTGGATAGAACAAACGTTAGGCTGGTATTACATTCTAGTGATGATGGCCGCCTTTGTTGTCTGTGTTTATGTCGCAACCTCTAAAAGCGGCAAGATCCGCCTAGGTCAAGACAGCGATAGACCCGAGTTCAGTAATTTTGCTTGGTTCTCGATGTTATTTGGCTGTGGTACTGGCGCTGGTATGCTGTTCTTTTCGATGTCCGAACCAATGATTCACTTCGCCAGTGGCTGGAGTGGTGGTAATCCTTTCCTAAGCGGTGAAGTTAAAGCCGCCGTCGCGAGCTTTTTTGAAGCAAAGCAAGCAGCGCTTAGTGCAGGGTTGTTGCCAGGAGATGAAGGTTTCCCAATTCCAAACGATTTAGTGGCTGAAGCAGCATCTGGTGGTTTGCGTTTAACGATATTCCACTGGGGCACCGTAGCTTGGGGGATGTATGCAATTGTTGGTCTGTCATTGGCTTACTTTTCGTTTCGTAAAGGTTTGCCTTTGTCGATGCGATCTTCATTGTACCCACTGATTGGTAATCGTATCTATGGGCCAATCGGTCATACTGTCGATATTCTTGCGGTTTTCGGTACCATTTTCGGTATTGCAACTACCTTAGGCTTAGGTGTTGAGCAAATAGGCTCAGGACTTATCTCGCTAGGCTTACTTGCTGAGAAGTCACAAACAGTGACCGTAGTATCAATTGTTGCAATCACGGCGATGGCTACTTTCTCTGCTACGACTGGGGTCGCAAAAGGTATTAAAATATTATCTGAGCTTAACACTTGGATTTGTATCATTATTATCTTCTACTTTCTTGTTGCCAGTGATGCTAATTACTTAATTGCCAGTACATTAACTGGGTTAGGTGAATATGTATCTAGCGCGATCGAAATGTCGCTATGGACCGCACGTAGCCCTGATGAACGTACTTGGCAAGGTGGTTGGACTATTTTCTACTGGGGCTGGTGGATGGCTTGGGCTGCATTCGTTGGTATGTTTATCGCGCGTATTTCACGCGGTAGAACGATTCGGGAGTTCGTAGTTGGTGTAATGTTGGTGCCATCTCTCGTCGCTGTTATCTGGTTTGGTGTTATTGGCTCTGCGGGGATCCATGCCTCGATATATGGCGCTGATATGTCCATTTATAATACCGCGGTCAATAACTGGGATTATGCCGGTACTATCTACACCGCGTTTGATGTTTTAACCCCTGGTATTGCGGCAACCGTTGCTAAAGTCATGGCATTGTTTGTGGTGGTTGTGTTTTTTGTAACCTCTGCCGATTCAGGCACTCTAGTACTTGGTCGCTTATTGTCATTTGGTCGTCGTCCGCCGATTCAGCAACGAATTATTTGGGGCATGTTATTAGGTTTCGTTACCTTAGTAATCTTGCTACTTGGCGGCAAAGAGGCGCTTAAAGCATTGCAAGCAGCCAGTATTGCTGGTGCACTGCCATTTACTTTCGTCATTCTAGTGATGATGGTAGGTCTGTTGAAATCGCTACGCCAAGAAAATGTAGAAGAAGAGCAAGATGACTCTGCAATACATAACGTCAGCGATAAAGAAGTAAACGAATTGTCTTAATGAGTACAGCTGGCTGTTAAAGCCAGATTACCTTTAAGCAAGATGTGTAAAAGCCGGTAATTATTATTATCGGCTTTTTTACGACTAAATGGACTTAGGAGGTAGAGCGAAGCATGGATGCCCGAGCCGAGGATAAACAGTTATGCTTATTGTTATAGATGACAGCGAGACAGTCGCATTAACATTAAATCTCTGCGGAGCCTTAAAGTAAAATATGTTAGGATTTAGCCTTTAGGCTGTTAATTTCGTAATAAATAAGAGAGCATCATGGGTATATTATCGGGTATTAAAAACCTATTTAAGACCTCAGGCGAGGAACAAATCGATGTTGAAGCCGAAGAGACTATAGAATATAAAGGATTCAATATTGTCCCGACACCAATGCCCGAAGGCAGCCAATTTCGTGTCGCTGCAACCATAAGCAAAGACCAAGGTGAAACCGAGGCAGAGTTAAAGACGCATCAGCTGATCCGCTCAGATATTATTCCAAGTCGTGATGAATGCATTAACATTACTGTACGTAAAGCTAAAATGATGATTGACCAACAGGGCGATGGCATTTTTGGTGAATAAAATAGGCACTACGAAGAGGCCGTAGTTAACCTGAGTTCCGGATAACCGAATTTGCCCAATAACGCTCTTTTAGCGCCTATCAGCGTTGTTTTCACTCTAAATAGCCAGCTATTTAGTCGTGAAAACGCCTTGATATCCACTAAAATTGCGTCACTGGAATTTATAGTTCATGTAATACCTTTATTTCAATGGTTTACAAAACTCTTATCCAGAACTCAGGTTAGTTAAACTATTATTAGCTCAAAGAGAACCAGCCACAGGGTTCTCTTTGAGCTAGTGCCTAAACTGCTTGCCCAGCTGCCCAGCCGCTTGCCCAGGCCCACTGGAAGTTATACCCGCCAAGCCAGCCGCTAACATCAACGACTTCACCGATGAAGTACAGCCCTTCAACATTTTTAGCCATCATGGTTTTTGATGAAATTTCGTCGGTGTCGACGCCACCTAGAGTGACTTCGGCGGTGCGGTAACCTTCGGTGCCATTTGGCTTTAGCTGCCATTGGTGGAAGTAACTAGCAATGGTGGCAAATTCTTTGTCATTAAACTGATTTAACGGTTTGTCGGGTAACTTGTTTAGCTCGACTAGGCGCTCGATTAACCGCTTAGGAAAGTGCTGTGCTAAACAGGTTTTTAGTGCTTGTTTCGGATTACTTTCTCGCGCCATCGTTAGCAGTTCATTAAGATCGCCATGGGGCAATAAATCGATGGTCACAGCTTGTCCTGGCAGCCAGTATGACGATATTTGTAAAATGGCAGGTCCTGATAAGCCACGATGGGTAAACAACATGTCTTCGCTAAAGTTAACGCCGCTTTCGCTGGTCACGCTCACTGGCAGACTAATACCCGACAGGCATTCGTAGTCGTCTTTGTCGGTGTTTTGCCAAGTAAAAGGCACTAAGCCCGCGGTGGTGTCTTTTAATTTAAGATTAAACTGCTGTGCGACTTTGTAGCCAAATGGCGTGGCGCCAAGCTTTGGCATTGATAAGCCGCCGGTAGCGATAACTAGTGACTGACTTTGGAATTGGCCCTCTCTGGTACTTACAGAAAATCCTTGCTCTAGTTGCTCGATAGCCTCAATTTCGGTCCGTAATTGCGTGGTGACATTGGCTTGTTTGCATTCAGTTTCAAGCATGCTAACAATGTCTTTGGCACTATCATCACAAAACAACTGACCTAAGGTTTTCTCGTGATAGGCGATCTGATACTTGTCGACCATCGCAATAAAATCCCACTGGGTATAGCGACTTAGAGCTGATTTAACAAAGTGTTTATTGCTACACAAAAAGGCGCTGGGTTCAATATTGTAGTTGGTGAAATTACAACGGCCGCCACCACTGATTAAAATCTTTCGTCCGACTTTTTTGGCGTTGTCGAGCAGTAATACTTTGCGGCCTCGATAACCGGCAGTTGCAGCACAGTGAAGACCAGCAGCACCAGCGCCAATGATTATTACGTCGAACTCTGTCATGTTATTTCTCTAGTGGTATAAAAAAAGAAAGGATGCCGAAGCATCCTTTTTGAGCGAGTGATTGTACAGTAAATTACTCGACGGTTGAACCTGGTGCCATGATGCTGCTGCCACCGCTAACGGCTAGTGCGGCAAAATCTTTGTCAATCAAGAACATTGCTGGACCATCTAGGCCAATTAATTCTAATTTGTCTAAAATACCTTTAAATAACTTCTCTTCTTCGTGCTGCTCAGCGACGTACCACTGTAAGAAGTTAAAGGTTGAGTAGTCTTGTGAGCTAAATGCGACATGGGCCAAATCGTTAATTTGTTTGGTGATTAGTTGCTCGTGCTCAAAAATTTGAATAAAGACATCTTGCAACGATTCAAAGTTATGCGGTGGCGCATCAATAGCACCTAGAATAGGTAGGCCGCCAGTTTCTGAAACATAAGTAAACAGACGCTTCATATGCTCCATTTCTTCGTTGGCGTGTTTACGTAGAAATAGCGCGGCACCATCAAAGCTTTTGTCTTCACACCAAGCACTCATCTGCAGATAAAGGTTTGATGAGTAAAACTCAAGGTTAATCTGTTCGTTTAGTTTTTCGATCATTGGTTGTGCCAGCATAACATCTCTTTATTGTTCTGAATAAATTTGGCGCAATGATGGCGTAAATTTAACCGTGGGTCAATTAAAGTCGGACTGTTTTAAATAAAAGAAGGCCGCAATGTGAGCGGCCTTCTTATTGTTTTTCAGTTAGTTGTAATGTTAATGACTCTTGTTTAGGTAATGATTAGCCTTTGTAGATCTTTGGATTAAAGGCATCACGCAACCAGTCGCCAAGTAAGTTAATTACCAAGACTAGCGTCACTAGTACAAAACCAGGGAAGGCGGTAATCCACCAAGCGCCCGAAAATATGTAGTTAAATCCGGTGCTGATGAGTGCGCCAAGCGATGGCTGGTCAACTGGCAAACCTAAACCAAGGAACGACAAGGCTGCTTCCGACATCACTGCATTGGCTATTTGTACCGTTGAGATAACTAAGATCGGCGACAGACAATTTGGCAAGATATGGCGGAACATGATTTTAGGTGCTTTAAAACCCATTACTCGAGCCGCTTCAACATATTCTTTTTTCTTTTCAGCCAATACCGAAGCACGAATAGTTCGGGCGTATTGCGGCCATTCGGCAACCCCGATAATTACGACCAACATTAATACCGCATACTGGTTATAAAAATCTGAGCCAAAACTGGCTTTAAATATCGCCGAGACAATAATGGCAACCATCATGGTGGAAAACGATAGCTGAACATCGGCAAAGCGCATCAAGAATGAGTCGATACGACCACCAAAGTAACCGGCTGACAACCCGATAATAATGCCTAAAAATAGCTGCAATGCCACGGCAAAGAAGCCAATCGTTAGCGACAAACGAGTACCATACAAAATGGTGGATAAAATATCACGCCCTTGCTCATCTGTTCCTAGCAGGAAGCGCTCATCGCCATCTTCGAGCCATACCGGCGGTAATTCCGAGTCCATGATATCGATAGCCGATAAGTCATACGGGTTGGTTGGTGCAATAAGTGGTGAGGCTAGTGAGGCAATGAGCAGGGTCATGAAGACCGCAAAGCTAAACATCGCCACTTTGTCTCTTAAAAAGTAGTACATAATATCGGAACGCTTAAAGCGTTCAAAACGAGTTGGAGCAGCGCTGATAGTTGTCATGATTATGCTCCTTTGCCTGTGAGATCGATGGTTGGGTTGATCCAGCCGTATAGTAAGTCAACTATGGTGTTGGTAACCACAAAAATTAAACCAACGAAAATAACGTAGGTAGTGATAAGCGGTGTATCAACACGGTTGATCGCTTCTAAAAATAAGAAGCCAGTACCAGGCCATTGAAATACAGTTTCGGTTAAAATGGTGTACGCGACCATAGTGCCAATTTGCACCCCGCCAACGGTTAATACTGGCAGCATGGTGTTTTTTAATGCGTGTTGATAGTAAACCTTGTTTAGCGCCAAGCCTTTCGCTTTGGCGAATTTGATGTATTCAGAGCTCAGCACTTCTAGCATTTCAGATCGTACTAGTCGGATAAATAGCGGTAACATGATCGACGCTAATGACACACAAGGTAATACTAGGTGCGCTAAACCATCAAGGGTGAAGTACCCTGAATTCCAGCCCAGTAAATTGGCGGTTTCGCCTCGGCCGTATGAAGGCAGCCATTGCAGTTCAATGGAAAAAACGTACATTAACATAATGGCGGTTAGGAATACCGGTACCGAAATACCGATACTACTAAATGCCATCACGGCCTTACTAAAGAAACTGCGTGGATGAATAGCGGAATAAACGCCCATCGGAATCGATAAAAAGATAATAATTATGGTCGCCCCGACAACTAATTCGAGGGTGGCGATTAACTTATCTAAAATGACATCAACAGCTGGGCGTTTATAAAAATATGAGGTACCAAGATCGCCTTGTACGGCGTTGGTAATAAAACGTGTATATTTTGTGACAAATGGGTCGTTAAGCCCAAGGTCGTCACGTAACGCCTGACGTTCCGCTTCAGAAACGGATTGGCCGACGAGTTCTCGCAATGGGTCACCGAGGTTATCCTGGATGGAAAACGCTACTAAACTGATCACAAACATCACTACCAGTGCCTGATACAGGCGCTTGACCAGAAACGTAAACATCTCTTGCCCCTTTTATTATTCTAAATTTAACCTTAGTCTATTGTCGTTAATTACATGACAATTACGTGACTAAGTACTGCAATGAAGTACTACAAAATTAGTACTGCAACTAAATGACCTTCATCGATTATCAGCGAGCCAGTTACCTGACCCTGATAATCGATGAATGATCTATTCTTACTTATTTAACGACTAGGTCGCCAAAATAAGGGAAGTTCATCGCGTTTACGATTGGCTTGATCTGGACATTAGACTTTGCGCCCCATGCCAAGTTTTGCCAATGTAGCGGTACAAATGCAGCATCGTTATAAAGCGTAGCTTCAACATTTTTAAGCATTTGTGAGCGCTTAGCGCTGTCGGTTTCAACGTTAGCAGCTTCTACCATTTTATCCATTGCTGGATTTGAGTAGTGACCACAGTTGTATTGACCGCGGCCGGTCTTTTCGTCTCGGCTCATGGTTAAAAATTCAGAGAAGTTAGCTGAATCTTCAGTGTCAGAGTGCCAACCAATCATCAGCATGTCAGCTGAACAAAGGTCGAACTCAGGCCAGTACTGTGCTTTTGGCATAGTCTTTAGATCAACCTTGATGCCAATTTTAGTTAGCATTGATGCTGTTGCTTGGGCAATTTTCGCATCATTTACGTAACGATTGTTTGGCGCGATCATTGATAATGTGAAACCATTCTCATAACCGGCTTCTTTCATCAACGCTTTAGCTTTCTTTAGGTCGTAACGTGGTGAAAGTTCAGGGTTGTGTCCAGCATAACCGGCTGGGCTTTGTTGGCCAGCAGTAGTCGCGAAACCTTTCATGATCTTTTTCACGATGCCTTCGTTATTGATTGCATGCACAATCGCTTGACGAACACGAACATCTTTTAATGCTTCGTTGCTGTTCTGATTCAGTTGCATCGTGATGATACGTGTACCTGGCAAGGTAACTAGATCGATGTTTTTAGCTTTTTGTAAGCGCTTGTGATCATTCGGTGCAACAGGTGCAATCATGTCAACATCACCAGACAGTAACGCTGCAACACGGGTTGCATCTTCTTTAATTGGCACAAGCGTTAGCTTGTCAACGTTGCCTTTAGAAGCGGTGTCCCAGTAATCATTAAAACGTTCAAATTCAACTTTAACGCCTTGCTCACGTGAGGTAATAACGAATGGGCCAGTGCCTGATACGTTAGTAGATGCAAAGAGTCACCGTGCTTAACGAGTGCTGGCTTTGTCGCTGCCGTCAGCGTTTTTACCTGAGTAAAATTTGCTGTCCATTGGGAATATGTAAGTGGCGGTCTGTAGTACTAATGGGAATGACCCCGTTGATACTAGGTCAAACGTGTAATCGTTAACTTTTACGATTTTTGCGAATGGGGCAAAAATAGCTTTAAAATCAGGTGAGTTTTGTAAACGCTTAAAAGTCCATACTACGTCATCAGCGGTAAGAGGATTTCCTGAATGGAACTTAACACCTTTACGTAAATTAAAACGTACAGTGGTGTCATTTACACGTTCCCAGCTTTGTGCCAAACGGGCTTCAAAGTTTAAAGATTGGTCGTAACGTACTAGTGGATCAAAAATCATGTGAGACAGTTGCAATGTGCCGCCAGATAGCTGCTCATGCGGATCCAGAGATACTGGATCAGCGTCATATGCAACAGTAATATCGGCTGCTGTTGCGCCTAAGCTCAAGGTTGCGGCCATTAGTGCAACGGCAAGTTTAGTCTTGATGGTTTTCATGCATAACTCCTTACGCGGGAATCAATCCCTAGTTGTGGTAGTAGTTGTAATTATTGTTATTTTATCCGTATATACCCTGCATCATTAAAGTCGTAACTCCGATGGTGCGGGATATATAACGGCATGCTTTGTTCACCAGCTTATTTAAAAGCGCTGATATCTTCTCTTAAGCCTTTAAATTCAGGCATTAAAGAAACGAGTTTTTGGCTGTATGGGTGTTGCGGTGCCGTAAATAATTGTTCGGTCGGTGCCACTTCCAATAAAGTGCCCATCTGCATTACGCCAACCCGATCGCACATTTGGCGAATAACCGGTAAGTCATGGCTAATAAATAGCATGGTCAGGTTTAGTTCTTGTTGCAGATCTTTTAACAGATTAAGTATTTGTGCCTGCACCGAAACATCGAGTGCTGATGTCGGCTCGTCACAAATAAGCAGTCGTGGTCGGGTCGCGAGCGCTCGGGCTATTGAGATGCGCTGACGCTGACCACCAGAAAATTCGTGTGGGTATTTCAAGCCAGCCATGGTGCCTAAACCAACATGCTCGAGCAAGTCGGTAACGATTTGGCGGGTTTCATTTTCATTAGCGGTTAACTTATGAAAACGGATTGGCTCGGCAATGATGTCAAAAATCTTCATCCGAGGATTCATTGAGGTATATGGGTTTTGAAACACCATTTGCATTTGACGACGTAATGGTCGGCGTTCTTTTTCAGATTTTATCGCCGTAAGATCGATGTTTTCAAAGGTCACTATACCTGAGTCTGGCGGATATAAACCCGCAATAATTCGTGCGATGGTCGACTTGCCAGAGCCTGACTCACCCACTAAACCAAAAGTCTCGCCTTCGTTAATGTCAAAACTTACCTTGTTTGACGCCTGAACATATTCACGTTTACGCTCAAAGAATGAATCCTTGGTCACAAAACGTAAGCTAACATCTTCTACGGTTAACAATGAACCTGTGTATTGGCGGTGATCCTGACTTTGACCCAGCCAGTGGTTTTTAATGTCTAGCTGCTCCATCTCTTGCGCTTCTTCGATATAACTTACCAGCGGGAAACGATCTAGTTTGATATCTGAACGTGGTACCGCTGAAATTAAGCTGCGGGTATACGAATGATCAGGATCGCCCAAAACTTTAGCCGTTGGTCCAAACTCAACTAAGTCGCCACGATACATTACTGCTACTCGGTCGGTAACATTGGAAACCACACCCATGTCATGGGTAACCAACATGCAGCCGACGTTTTTTTCGATACATAAATTGCGGATCAGGGTTAAGATTTGATCTTGAATCGACACGTCTAATGCTGTGGTTGGTTCATCAGCAATGATTAGATCGGGTTCGCCGGCCAGCGCTATGGCAATAACGACACGTTGACGCATGCCACCAGAAAATTGATGTGGAAATTGCTTAAGGCGATTTTCTGGCTGTGGGATCCCGACTTGGTTCATCAGGGTCAATGCGCGTTGGTAGGCTTCTTCGCTAGATACCTTCATATTGGCATGAATGGTTTCAGTTAACTGGCGCTCAACGGTAAATAACGGATTAAGTGAGGTCATAGGATCCTGAAAGATAAACCCTATTTTAGAACCTCGTACGCTACGCATTTCTTCGGGAGTTAACCCTGAAATTTTTTCACCATCGAGAAATACTTCACCATTAGCGACGACACCAGGTGGGCTTAACAGGTCAATAACAGCATTGCCGACCGTGGATTTACCCGCACCAGATTCGCCAACAACGCCAACAATTTCGCCGCGTTCTATGGTTAATGATAAGGATTTTACTGCAACCTCAACACCATGGCGAGAAGGGTATTCAATACGAAGATCTTTTATTTCTAATAGAGACATTATCAGGCCTTTGCTGCTTTTAGCAGTCTTGTGCCCTGGTCGCAAAGCGATCAGTTTTCACTGGCACGATACGAGAGCGAAATGTAATTTGCCATTAATTTGGCAAATATTGTACTTAAAAGCAATGAAAAACGTTAATTAACTGGTTTTTTGATGTAACAGAATGTTGACTACTTGTTTTTTATGCGTTGGTTTTACAGGTTGGTTCGTAGAAATAATGCTCATCATTATTCGCAATAATGAGCATGTTTCTAGTTAAATTTTGGCCTTGAGTTGGCTAAAATCTTGGCCAGTTGGATTTTGAAATGGTCGCAGTTGAAACTCTGGTAATACAGCATAAATATGGTCAAATAAATCGGCCTGAATTGACTCGTAAACAGCCCAGCGCTGGTCGGTACAAAAGAGGTAAAGCTCTATTGGTAGGCCGTGCTCAGTGGCCGGTAATTGACGAACAATTAAGGTCATTTCTTGGTTAACTAATGGGTGGTGACGTAAATAAAATTCGATGTAAGCGCGAAAGGTTCCGATGTTAGTTAACTTACGACCATTAGCTGTAATATTAAGATCGGCGTCAATCAGTCGGTTATTGGCATCCATTTCTTGTTGCTTTTGGGCCAGATACTCTTTAATAAACTCAATTTTAAGTAAATGATCAATCATTGGCTGGTCTAAAAAGCCGATACTGTTAATATCGATATTAATCGAACGTTTTATACGCCGCCCCCCCGATTGCTCCATACCACGCCAGTTTTTAAATGAATCACTGATCAGCGCATAGGTTGGGATCATGGTAATGGTCTTATCCCAATTTTGAACCTGAACCGTGGTTAGTGCTACTTCGAGCACTTCACCATCGGCGCCATACTTTGGCATTTCGATCCAATCGCCGCGGCCAACCATTTGATTCGCTGCTAACTGCACCCCAGCAACAAAGCCTAAGATAGTGTCTTTAAAGACCAATAGCAGCACCGCAGTCATCGCACCTAAGCCACTGAGGAAGTAGAACGGCGATTTTCCTAGCAACATTGAGATAACTAATACAATTAGGATCAGTACCAACACCACTTTGATGAGCTGAATAATACTTTTAACTGGCAGTTTTTTGTTGAGACCACGTCGACGTGTAAAATCAAGCAGCACATCAAGCATCGCCATTGTAAATAGCGCTACCTTGATCACAATCGCAATGTTGCAGATCATCAAACCGACATCTCGCAGCCACGGGTAGCTATTTAGGGCAATGGGCAGCAACAAGGAAATAATGACCAGCGGCACTACGGCGGCAATTTTGGCCAAGGCTTGATATTTTTCTAAGGTACGAAACAAAAACGGGGATGTTTTATCTAACAGTTTGTGCAATAGGCCAAGCAGAATGCGACGGTCTATTTTGTCGACCACAAAACTAATGGTTAACATCACGGCAACTAAGATGGCGCTATCGAGCCATTGGTATTGGGTAAGTGGCTGATATTGAGCTAGGAGTGTATTGAGGTAATCGGTCAAGAGATCGCTTCCAAGCGGAGATAGATAACTCTAAGAATAGATTATTTATCATGACTTTGCTAGGAGGCTAAGTCAGTGGTTACTTGCGGTAAAGTATTTACTGATTTTTGGGTTGCAGGGCTTGCTCAATCGTTTTAGTTAATATCTCTAGGCGTTGGCTAAGCTCACTGCTGTTGGCCTGCTGATCTTGCTTGGCAGTTAGCAATTCAGCACTGAGATTAAGCGCTGACATCAAGGCGATGTTAAGTAAGCTAGTGGTAGGAGACTTGCTTTGAATCTCGCTCATCTTTTGATTGAGAATATCAGCCGATTCCAACAATGCCGACGCCTGGCCCTTAGGGCAGGCGACAGTCATTGTTTTCTCAAGCAAGGTAATTTCTAGCTTTTGACTCATGCTTCCTGCTCAAGTCGGTTTAACAAGGTATTAATTTTGTTAAGCGTAGAGTTGTGTTTCTCTTCTTGCTCAAGCGCTTCTAATTGTAATGTTTCACTTTCATCAGATAGATCGCTCAGCTGAGATTTAAGCTGTTCATTTTGTTGATTTAGGTTTGCAACGTCTTGTTGCAGAGATTGGTTTTTTACAAGCAGTTGCTCAATAAGCTGCTCTAATTTTGGCAGTGCTGTCTCTAGCATGGGGTAGTCCATTAATTTTTGAGTAGATGATAGTGTTAATTTAATCAAAATGCATGAATAAAGCTAGTTAGCAAGCCATTTAAAGCCATTTATTTATCAATATCGGTGCTGTTTGATTATCGGTTGTGCTATTGCAACAAACTCAAGCTGAATTTAAGCTTACTCAACGGTTAAAATCGGGTTTAACTTATAGTTTCCTTGACCGGATGTTGCACTGGTCGTATGTGAAGTTGGCCATGACTGATTAATGTGGTCAAAGTTTGCGGTTTACCAAAATAAAAGCCTTGATAATATTGGCACGCATTGTCCTTTAATAAATAATATTGCTGCTCTTGTTCAACGCCTTCAGCGGTGACGTCTATATTCAACGCGTTGGTCATGGTTAATATCGCCGAAATAATTGACGCATCGTTGGCATTGTTATTAACATCGCTGACAAACGAACGATCAATTTTTACAGTGTCGACCGGCAATTGCTTTAGATAGGTAAGAGAGCAATACCCAGTGCCAAAATCATCAAGTGAGAATTGCACACCGTGCTGTCGTAGTTTTACCATTTTGTCGGCAATATCATCAATGTCACCGATGGTTTCTTCTTCGGTGATCTCAAGTACCAATTGAATTTGGTCGAGGTTATGCCGTGCTAAAATCGTTTCAATTTGGCTGACAAAATCTTCTTGCAAGAAATGACTGGGGCTAATGTTAACAGCAATCTTGAGTCGTTGTTCTGGGTAGTCGCTACTGGCTAAGCTTGCACATTCTTGGCACGCGAGCTCTAAAACGTAGCGGCCGATCTTATCAATAATGCCAATTTCTTCAGCTAATGGAATAAAATCGGTTGGGCCGATAATGCCTTTGCTTGGATGATGCCAGCGCAGTAATGCCTCAACCCCGATTAATTTTCGATCGTTATCGACCTGCGGTTGATAATCGAGCATCAGTTCTTTGTTTTTTAACGCCTGATGTAATTCGTTGGCTTGCTGTAACCGTTGCTGGGCCTTTTGCTGCATTTGTGGCTGGAAAAATGAAAAATATCCGCGGCCTTTATCTTTTGCGTCATACAGCGCAATGTCTGCTTGACGCAGAATGTCTTCTGCAGAGTCAGTGTTATGGTCGTTAAACACCGAGATGCCAACACAAGCACCTAAATTAAGTTGTTGGCCGTCAAAATCTAAAGGTCTGCTTAATATGTCGAGGATCTCAATCGCATGGTTATAAGTTGCCAGTGCAACTCGTTGAATATCTCCGTCCAGATCGGGGATCACCAACATGAATTCATCGCCACCAAGGCGGGCTAAGTAATCCTGTGAGCGGTGGTTAAAAGATAAACGCTTGGCAATGGCAGCCAATACTTTGTCGCCATTGGCATGACCTAAGGAGTCATTAATAGCCTTAAAATTATCAATATCAATCAAAAAAACCGCATGGTGATGGTGGTGATGAGTCTGGTGATTTTTTTCGTAAGAAAGATACTCAAGCAGTGCGTAACGGTTGGGTAGCTGGGTCAGTAAGTCTTGATATTTTTGGGTTTTCAGTTTTAATTGGGTTTGCTCTCGTTCGTCAATTTCAACCTGTAACTGGGTATTCACTGTGCTTAACTCGACAGTGCGCTCAGCCACTTGTTGCTCTAATGAAAGGTTAAGCTGCTGCAGATCTTTTCGCACGACAGCAAGTTCTAAAACTGAAGGCAGCCAACGACTGAACCCTAAGGCGAGCAAGAGTAGTCCGGCGAGTGAGCCGACAATTTTTTCAATAAAGGCTTGGGCGTCGGTATCGCCAATTAAAATGTATTGATTGAGTTGCGGGAAGTTGTCGGTGATATCAATAATAAAACTTAAACACAGTAAGCTAAAACCAATAAGGATTAGCCGTGATCCTGGTTGTGAGCCAACTTGATATTTCGCGACAGCTCGAAAGAGGGTCCAGCATACCAGCAAAGATGAGATAGCTATGAGGCTCTCGATAATAATATCTTGCATTGATCGCGCCTTATTGTCTGTGACATTCCAAATGTTAAGCCATCGTAATGAACAAGACATTGGCCTTATCGACAGTTATTATTCATATTCTAAGCAACAATCAGATTTTTTCAAGCGTTAGGTTATAAACTGAGGGTATAAAAAAGCCAGTGAGAGTCACTGGCTTTTAGTAGTTACAACTTCCGATTTAATCGGAATAGTTGTTTTTACTAGACAATTTTCTTCATTGCAGACATGTGGCCGCGTAAAGTATTACCAATTTTTTCAACGCTGTGAGTGCGTAGCGCTTCGTTAATTGCGATTAACTGGCCGTTATCAACGCCGTTACTTGTTTCGCTTAAGCCTTTACCAATCACATCGGTATCGATGCGCGTCATAAAGTCTCTTAGTAGTGGCAAACAAGCGTGGTTATATAAGTAACAACCGTATTCTGCGGTATCAGAAATTGTCGCGTTCATTTCGTAAAGCTTCTTACGTGCAATAGTGTTAGCAATTAACGGCGTTTCATGAAGAGACTCGTAGTAAGCAGACTCTTCTTTTATACCGGCAGCTACCATTGTTTCATAAGCTAGTTCAACACCAGCGCGAACCATTGCAACCATTAAAATACCGTTATCAAAGTATTCTTGCTCGCTGATTTCATAATCGCCAGCTGCTTGTTTTTCAAAGGCAGTTTCGCCAGTTTCTTTACGCCAGTTTAATAACTTAACATCGTCCTCAGCCCAGTCAGCCATCATGCCCGATGAGAATGCGCCGCCCATGATGTCATCCATGTGCTTGTTGTATAATGGACGCATAATTTGCTTTAGTTCTTCACTTAATTCAAAGGCTTTAACTTTAGCTGGATTAGATAAACGATCCATCATGTTGGTTACGCCGCCGTACTTAAGCGCTTCAGTTACTGTTTCCCAGCCGTATTGAATTAGTTTTGAGGCATAACCAGCATCAATACCTTGTTCAACCATTTTTTCAAAACATAAAATTGAACCAGTCTGTAACATGCCACATAAAATGGTTTGCTCACCCATAAGATCTGATTTTACTTCAGCAATGAATGATGACATTAATACGCCAGCTTTATGACCGCCAGTACCAGCTGCATAAGCTTTAGCTAGTGCCAAGCCTTGACCTTGTGGGTCATTGTCTTCGTGAACAGCGATAAGTGTTGGTACACCAAAACCACGCTTGTATTCTTCACGAACTTCAGTACCCGGACATTTTGGAGCAACCATGATAACGGTCAAATCTTCACGAATCTTCATGCCTTCTTCAACAATGTTGAAGCCGTGAGAATAAGTTAAGCAAGCGCCTTGCTTCATTAGTGGCATAACAGCTTCAACCACAGAGCTGTGCTGCTTGTCAGGTGTTAAGTTTAATACAACATCAGCGTCAGGAATTAGTTGGTCGTAAGTACCTACAGTAAACCCATTTTCAGTAGCATTTTTCCATGATTGACGTTGCTGAGCGATTGCTTCTGCACGTAAAGTGTAAGATACGTCTAAGCCGCTATCACGTAAGTTTAAACCTTGGTTCAGGCCTTGAGCACCACAACCAACAATAACTAATTTTTTGCCAACTAGCGCTTGTACACCGTCGCTAAACTCAGAAATGTCCATAAACTCACACTTGCCTAATTGAGCCAATTGCTCGCGAAGAGGTAAGGTATTGAAGTAATTGTTAGCCATGCTTAAATTCCTACTGAAATTATTATAAGGGATCACCTGTTTGGTGATGATGAAACTACCTTAATTGATATTTAGTCTTGCGTAAAATGATATATGTGGGCTACTGTATTGCATAATTTGCATCAATCATAACCTTAACGCTATGGATAACCGCCAACTTAAAATGTTTCTTGCGCTCGCTGACACGCTGCACTTCGCTCAAGCGAGTGAGCGGTGTCATGTCAGTCCGTCAACTCTGAGTCGAAATATTAAACAATTAGAGCAACAACTTGGAGTTATGCTTTTTGAGCGAGATAACAGAACGGTCACCTTAAGCCATCATGGTCAGTTGTTTATTCAATATGCTACTACTACTTTGGCGCAGTGGGATGTCTTTAAGAGTTCGCTTGATGATGACAGTAATGATTTGCGTGGTGAGCTCAGTATTTACTGTTCGGTGACGGCCAGTCATAGTTTTTTGCATCAAATGCTGGCGCATTATCGTCAGCGCTATCCTAAGGTCGAAATAAAATTACGTACCGGTGACGTCGCCTTGTCCGTCGCTAGAGTGCTTAATGAACAAGAAGACATGGCGATTGCAGCCAAACCTGATTTAATGCCGGTTAATTTAGCTTTTCAAACCATTGGTTGGTCACCGCTGGTATTCATTACCCCAACCATTCGATGTGAAGTGCAGGCGTTAGTTGATAGTCACCAAAGCCATGTTTTACCTTGGGCCGAGTTACCTATGATAGTGCCAGAGCAAGGTTTTGCCCGTAAGCGACTCGATCATTGGTTTAAACGTAAAGGTATTCGACCGGTTATTTATTCTGAGGTCGCTGGCAATGAAGCCATTGTCAGTATGGTGAGCTTGGGATTTGGCATCGGGGTAGTGCCTAAGATTGTATTGGATAATAGCCCACTAAAAGAATTAATTAGAGAGGTCGAGGTAACGCCAGAGCTAGCACCCTTTGAAGTGGGTATTTGTACGCTTAAAAAGCGCTTAAAAACACCATTAATTCATTCACTATGGCAGGTAGCCAAGGAAGGTATTGCTAATTAGTCCTAATTTAAATTGTATTAAAAAGAGAGATAATCGATGAAGAAGCATAAAAACGAAGATAAGTTATTCAAGTTGGCGATGGTCATTGGCGGTGGTTATGCAAAAAAGCGTGGTTACGCTGATTTTGATAAAGGAATTTCAAATAAGGACAAGGTTGAATGTATTTATCGATTGTTAGTCGCAGATGGTTTAATTAAACCACTTCCCGAAGATAAGGAAGATGGCCCAAATATAAAACACCGCTTGGTCTTATGGATTATTTCGCAATTACCTGAGACACACGCACTACTTAAAGATTAACATTAGTTATATGGTCTAATGCTTACCTTGGGGGCCACTGAGTTAAATGTTAGACCTATGGCGGCGGTTTGAACTATTACGAATCTACGACTAAACTCATCACTGTGCTATGTTGCAGATGGGATTGCTTGGCAATTTAATTTGTTATCACTAGCAAATTATTGCAACTATGGATGCCCTTATGACTACTAATTCCCCCCCAAATACCGAGCCTCAAGCTGCACCTCTGTCAGTCGCTGAAAATTTTGAAAAGTATTTTCGCGTTATTGTCGCCAATACCAAAGAGCTGCGCCATGAAGTATTTAAGATACGCCACGACGTTTACTGTCGAGAATTGGAGTGGGAGGGAGAGCAGTCGTCTAAAATGGAAACTGACGAATACGACGATTACGCTTATTATTTCTTGTTGCAACATCGTATTAGTTATAAATATGCTGGCTGTATCCGTATCATCATTCCACCTGCAGATAAACCACATTTAAAAACCCCATTTGAAGATAATTGTTTATCAAGTATTAACCCTGAAGTGCTCGATTTTAGTCAGCTTAGTCGTGGTAGTTTTGGTGAAATATCTCGTTTAGCGGTACCTGACACTTTTCGGCGACGACGTAATGAAGCCAACAAGCCTTTTGCAATGAATGATACTTCTGGTGGCGATGAGTTTACCGAAGAGGAACGCCGTAGCTTTCCCAGTATAGCGATTGGTTTGTATCTAGCGGCCTTAAAAATGGTTAGTATTTGTCATCATGATGCTGGGCTTATGATGATGGAGCCAAAACTAAGGCGCCAGCTCAATCGTTTTGGTTTTGCTTTTGTTCAAGCTGGCGAGGTTATTGAGTATCATGGTGCAAGAGCGTTGTTTTATTTACCTGCCTCAGAATTTTTCACTGGGCTAAACCCTGAGCTGTTGAGTCTATTTAATGTGATATCAAAAGATATAGACCAGCAAATGAAGCTCATCCCTTACGCTAATCCACTTGATCATTAACTAGCCGCACTTTTATCTGGCTACTGCGCGTAATATCGCGATGCCTTGACGATAACCAATACCACCATTGCCGTGAACTAAACCGACGTCTTTGGTGGTATTAAGCAGTTGCTGATACATCGTGATTAAACCGTTTAGTGCCGGGTTATTCCACGGCCCCCGGGCTAAGTTCATGCCACCAGTAACCGTGACCAGATGTTTTTCAAGAAAAGCAGGCACTTGGCCTATTGATGTCACCAGTCCACTGCTTAATAGTAATGCCAGTGGTACTACGGGATAACAAGTATAGGCTTCTATTAGCGCCGAACCATTGTTGACCGCTTGAACAAAGTCTATCTGTGCTTGACGACAAGCTTGCTGATAGGCACTGGTTAAATGTTGATACTGTGCAATCAATGCCAATTCTTTTGGTTCATCAATCGTCAATAAGCCCAAGCCAATACCGCTAACATCAACAGTGCTGCTTGGCGCTAAGGCCAGCTGCTGTGCTAACTCACTACTGCATAGTAATAACCGTCCTGAGAAATCTACTAAGGGGTTAGCGCAATCTACGCCGCGAAATAACGGTGTGACTGGGTTGTACCATTTAGACTCAGGTGCAGAAAAGTGAGCACGTTGTTGCTCCTGGGCTAGTTGATGACTTTGCATATGGTTTTTAAATAAGCAGTCAGCAAGTCCTTTAAAGGTTTGCTCATTTATTTGATGTAACTTCATAAACTCACGTGCTAAATCATCATAAATCTGAGCAATCGATTTTTGTTCACCATATACGGCCATCAATTGATGACGCTCTTGACGCTGATAACCCGTTTTTAATGGCTCATCGCCACTGATGATAATTGCATGATGACCTTGTTCTATTAGTTGCTGTGCACGCGCTAAGGCCATAATGGGGGCGCAGCCGCTTCTAAAGTGGTTAGCAGGTAGTTCGTTGTGCCAATTGCTTGATAAGGGCTCAATGGTCAGTTTAATTGGTTTAATTCCTGCCTGCTCAATAGCTGCTAACCGAGTTTGATAATGCGCGGTTTGTTGGCTGATTTGAACACTATCATCTTGGTCAATTTGAGCGTAACCGGCGATAATTTTAAGTGATTTGGCGGTCATAAGTCTGCTTTCCCTGTTATTTTTGCGTGTTAGATTAACGTTTAAATGGCGGTACAATCCACAGACGCAGCAAAAGATTACTTTATTTACATTATGCTAATGGCAAGGTTTTGATACAAGTTAACCAATGGTATTAAGCAAAGACGGCTGATTTTAGCTTGATAGTTTTTATTTTTATAGAAACAATCGGCCTTGGAAGTTTGCAAATATAGCATTAGGTGGTAACTTCATTATTAAGCAGATCTTAATTCAATAGTTCGAGTTAGGAGGGTTTAGGCCAAAGTTGCACAGCGGCTTAGCTGCCAGTAAATTATAATAGATTAGTGTTAATTAAGCATTTAATGCAAATGGTACCGGATGTACCGTTTATTGATTGGCATGTAGCAGTTATCGTATTGGATGAAGTAAATGCCACAGCAAGACAATAATATATTGCCCAATTGTGAACTTACAATCACCAGTGATTGTATTTCGTTTTATCAAAGCGCCATTGAGCAGTTGATATCGATGCCTGTTGATGGCTTTTTTAATCAATTAGTTGAGCAACTCGCTCGGTTATTTGGCTGCGATCACGTGATGGTAGTTCAGCGTTGTAATTTGACCGTTGGCACGGCTAGGCCGCTGGCTTTTTGGTCAAAGGGCCAACTGACTACTTTAACCGAGTTCAAGATCAAAGATACCCCATGTCACGACCTCAGTATTGATACCTATTGTTGGCATAATGAAGATGTGCAGCAGTTGTTCCCCAATGATCCCTTTATTCAATCTCACAAAATCACAGCTTATATGGCGGTACCTCTGATTAATGTGTGTAATGAAGAGATTGGTTTTTTAGTGGTAATGAACACCGGGACTCAGTGTAGTAAACCACCATTGCCAGTTCTTAGAGCTTATGCTGGGCGAGCAAGTATTGAGCTAGAGCGGTATTTGCATAGCCAAGAGATTAATGCGCTAATTGAAGGTTATTGCCTACCTGTTGATCAACATTTTTTCTCACAACTGGCGAAAATTATTGGCGATGCGCTTGATGTTGATTTTGCGATTATCAGCCAAATATCGAATAACAACAGCGATGTGATTGAATCGGTGGCCGCTTACAATCGCGGGAAATTATTAGATCCATTTCAGTGTTTTATAACAGGATCGCCCTGTGAGAAGGTGCTTGGGCAGCAGTTGCGGTCATACCCTGAGAATGTTCAGCAGTTGTTTCCTAACTTTAACCTGTTAAAGGATCTTAATGCTCAGGGATATGTCGGCACGCCTTTGTTTGATTCTAATGGCGATGCGCTAGGGGTGCTTGGCGTGATTAGTCAACAGCCCCTGAAAAATATTGCACAAATCGAGCCGTTGTTACTGGCCTTTTCTAATCGTGTTTCTTATGAAGTAGAACGCCAGCGTAGCGAAGATTTTATCAGGCATTATCATGCTATTTTATCGGCGACTAATGATTTAATGTCTTTTGTCGATACCAATTATACCTATCGCGCTGTTAATAATGCTTATTGTTTAAAGTTTGGTAAGTCGATGAGCGAGATTATCAATCACTCGGTGGTTGAGTTGCATGGCGAAAAGGTTTTTTATGGTGGCTTAAAAGCTGGCTTAGATATTTCATTGCTTGAAGGTAAAGCAACGACCACAGAGTTCGAAAGAACGGGACCTGATGGTAAAGTACGTTGGATTCAAGGGCAGCATAACCCGTCATTTGACCGCAACAATAATATTATTGGGGTAGTGGTTTCGGCCAGAGATATTACCGAACTTAAGAATATTCAACAGGCATTAGCGCAAAGTGAGCAGCGCTTACAGTCATTGTATGATGACGCCCCTTCGATGTTTTTCACCGTCGACCGCGCTGGAATTATCACCTCGGTAAATGCTTATGGCGCTAAGGACTTGGGTTACAGTGTTGATGAGTTAATGAATACCAATATGAGCAGATTATTCCAACATGATGATCGTGCTGAATTTATTAGTAACCTAGAATTATGTTTTTCAGAGTTCGACAAGATACACAGCTGGGAGCTGAGAAAAGTAGACCGCACAGGTAAGGTGATTTGGGTAAAAGAAACCGCGAGGGCGGTCGAAGATCAAGATCACTTACGTAAGTTGTTTATTGTCTCAGAAGACATCTCTGAAAAGCATAAACTATCGCAAAAGCTCTCCTATCAAGCCTCTCATGATCCATTAACTGATTTAATTAACCGCCATGAATTTGAGCGCTTGCTGCAGCAGTTATTAGACAATGATAATGACAATGCCGAGCATGTGTTGTGTTATCTCGACCTTGACCAGTTTAAATTGGTCAACGATTCTTGTGGTCACCTTGCCGGAGATATTTTACTTAAAAATATCTCCGAAATTTTGAAGTTAAAAGTACGTAAAAGTGATGTGTTGGCGCGATTAGGCGGAGATGAGTTTGCAATTCTCATGGAGTTTTGCTCGTTAGAGCAGGCTAAAACAGTGGCTGATACTATTAGGCAACTGATCCAAGACTATAAATTCATTTGGAAAAATCAGGCATTTTCAATTGGCGTTAGCATTGGCGTGGTCGTAATTGAGCCTGCAACAGACTCCTTAATTAAGGTGCTTGGTTCCGCAGATGAAGCCTGTTATGCCGCTAAAGATGCGGGGCGTAATCGAGTACATATTTATCGTGAATCAGATAATGAAATTAGCCGCCGCCGTGGCGAAATGGAATGGGTTAGACGGATTAAGCAAGCGGTAGGCGATCATCAGTTTTGCTTGTACGCGCAACAGATATCGCCTGTTGATCCGCTTAGTGATATCAAGCCCAGTTATGAGTTGCTGTTGCGGCTACGTGATAGCGACTCTGTGATTTTGCCAGACTCGTTCTTTCCGGCCGCCGAGCGTTATCACTTGGCGACTAAAATAGATGAATGGGTGATTGCTACAGCCTTTCGTTGGTTGGCTAGCCCGAGCAGTAATGTTGATCAAATGAGTCATTGTGCCATTAACCTGTCTGGTCATTCTCTTAGTGATGAAGACTTTTTAGAGTATGTGGTTTTTCAGATTGAACGACTTAATGTCGCACCGCATAAAATCTGTTTCGAAATCACTGAAACAGCTGCTATTTCTAATTTAGCGGGGGCGATTCGTTTTATTGACGAGTTTAAAAAACGAGGCTGTTTGTTTGCGCTCGATGATTTTGGTAGCGGGGTTTCTTCATTTGGTTATTTAAAAAATCTACCGGTCGACTTTGTCAAAATCGATGGTTGTTTTGTTACTGATATGGTTACCGACCCAATCGATTATGCAATGGTACGTTCGATTAATGAAATTGCCCATGTCATGAAAAAACAGACAATTGCTGAATATGTTGAAAGCGCAGAAATTTTAGAATGTTTGCAAGAGATCGGTGTCGATTTTGCCCAAGGGCATTATATTGGTAGGCCGCAGTATATTGGTTAAGTATATTGGCTATGTAGCCCTTAACTGAAGCTGGCTTTATCTTTTATTTAAATATAACAAGTTAACTAGAAGTGTGTGGCGATTGGTTGTAATCCCCCGTTTTAGTTGCATTCAATAGGATAATCGTTAGGAAAAAAAATCAGGGACGATTTTTTAGCTTTTCGCGCAGGACGCGCATTAAAAGCGGCTGCGTTAAGACGGTTATTCTATTGAATATCAGCAACTAAGTCGCGGGTCGTTTTCTTTGGTTACTTTCTTTGCCGACGCAAAGAAAGTAACTGGTGTGCCTGCGGCCAAGTTTAAGAGTGTGGAAAGACATAAAGCACATCATAAAGTTCACCGAACCTAATTCATAGCCGCACTTAACAACAACATAGCCAAGTATATTGGCTAATTAACTAGAGGTTTGGATAATAGGTTTATAACTGAAAAGCGCCGTTAATACGGCGCTTTTTATTGAGAGATTATCAACACAACTTAAAAACTTGCTAACATACCCGCTGGAATGAAGTCATTTAATATCGCTTGCTCTAATAAGCTGCTAGCCCGTTCAATATCAGGGGCGAAGTAGCGATCTTTGTCATAAAAATCAACTTCCTCACGTAGAATCAATTTGGCTTTTTCAATTTTGTCTGACGACAGTAATGGCGCTCTGAAATCCATGCCTTGGGCTGCAGCAAGGTATTCAACGGCCAATACGCCACGGGTATTTTCGCTCATGTAACGTAAACGACGGGCCGCATAAGTGGCCATTGATACGTGATCTTCTTGATTCGCGCTGGTGGGCAAGCTATCAACAGATGCTGGGTGAGCCAGTGACTTATTTTCGCTGGCTAGCGCCGCACTGGTAACCTGAGCAATCATAAAGCCCGAGTTAATGCCGCCATTGTCGACTAAAAATGACGGCAATTTACTGATGCTTTTGTCGATTAGTAATGCCATGCGGCGCTCTGATAGTGAACCGATTTCGGCGATGACCAAAGCCAGGTTATCAGCGGCAAAGGCGACAGGCTCAGCGTGGAAGTTACCGCCAGAGATAATGTCACCTTCATCAGCGAAGACTAATGGATTATCGGTTACGCCGTTAGCTTCAACGTGCAATACCGATGCGGCAAAGCGAATTTGTGCTAAACAAGCTCCCATTACCTGTGGTTGACAGCGCAGGCTGTACGGATCTTGAACTTTTTCACAATTGGCATGTGAAGCACTAATTTGTGTGTCGTCGGTTAATAACGAACGGTAAATGCTAGCGGCATCTATCTGGCCTTGTTGACCACGAACCTGATGGACACGTGCATCAAACGGGCTGCGCGAGCCTAAGGCCGCCTCAACACTCATCGCGCCAATAACACTAGCACTGGCGTATAAGTCTTCAGCGTTAAATAAGCCTTCAAGCGCTAACGCGGTCGACGCTTGAGTACCATTGAGCAGTGCTAAGCCTTCTTTGGCGATTAAGGTCATTGGCTCTAGTCCTGCGATGGCAAGCGCTTGAGTCGCTGGCATGATTTCGCCATTGTGACGGGCTTCGCCTTCACCCAGTAAAATTGCACTCATATGGGCAAGTGGCGCTAGATCGCCCGATGCGCCCACTGAGCCTTTTTCTGGCACACAAGGATAGACTTGTGCACTGACTAAGCGCATTAAAGCGTCGATAACCACCAAGCGAATGCCCGAAAAACCACGAGACAATGAGTTGATTTTTAAAGTCATCATCAGGCGAACTGTTTGGTCGCTCATGTACTTACCGATGCCAGCTGAATGTGATAATACAATCGAACGTTGCAACTCTTCTAGCTTGTCTTTTGGAATACGCGTATTGGCTAGTAAACCAAAACCGGTGTTGATGCCATACACGACACGGTCTTGTGCAATAATATGCTGAACAACAGCCGCACTTTTTTCAATCGCGGTAACTGCATCTTGATCTAAGCTTAGGATTGTTGCTTTGCGGCTAATTTGGCGTAACTGACTTAGGGTCAACTGCCCCGGAGTAATTATTAATTTATTCATTATAATCTTCTATATTTTTTTAGTTTGGCTTAGGCTATTCATTAATCATCGGCAGATCTAAACGCTGCTCATGGGCACATTTACGCGCAATCTCGTAACCGGCATCAGCGTGACGCATTACACCCGTCGCAGGATCGTTCCACAATACGCGACTGATGCGAGCCTCGGCAGCATCAGTACCATCGGCGACAATTACCACGCCTGAGTGCTGGCTAAAGCCCATGCCTACGCCTCCACCGTGGTGGAGTGAAACCCAGGTGGCACCACTGGCAGTATTAAGTAACGCGTTAAGTAACGGCCAATCAGATACGGCGTCAGAGCCATCCATCATCGATTCTGTTTCACGGTTTGGTGAAGCAACTGACCCTGAGTCAAGGTGATCTCGACCGATAACAACCGGGGCTGATAGTTCGCCATTTTTTACCATTTCGTTAAATGCTAATGCTAAGCGAGCACGGTCTTTAAGGCCAACCCAACAAATTCGAGCTGGCAGTCCTTGGAACTGAATACGCTCACGTGCCATATCAAGCCAGTTATGCAAATGAGGGTTATCTGGAATGAGTTCTTTAACTTTTTGGTCTGTTTTGTAAATATCTTCCGGATCGCCAGACAAGGCTACCCAGCGGAATGGACCAATGCCTTCGCAAAATAGTGGTCGAACATAAGCGGGTACAAAACCTGGGAAATCAAACGCATTTTGCTCGCCAGCTTCATAAGCCATCTGGCGAATGTTATTGCCATAATCAACGGTTGGCGCGCCGCGTTTTTGCATTTCAAGCATCGCTTTAACCTGAACAGCCATCGATTCTTTTGCAGCCTTAACAACGCCTGCTTCATCAAGTTTGCGCTGCTGCGCGGCATATTCCATGGTCCACCCCTGAGGTAAATAACCATTAAGCGGATCGTGAGCACTGGTTTGATCCGTTACTGCATCAGGGGTGATGTTTTGTGCTACCAGTTCGGTAAAGACATCGGCAGCATTACCAAGCAGGCCGACTGAAATCGCTTCACCTTGTTCGATGGCTTGGTTTATAAAGGCTAAGGCTTGCTTTAGCGTGGTCGCTTTTTTGTCGACATAACCCGTTTCAATGCGGTAATCGATGCGTGTTTCATCAACATCGACCGCTAACATGCAGTAGCCAGCCATTGTTGCGGCTAATGGTTGTGCACCGCCCATACCACCTAAACCACCGGTTAAAATCCACTTGCCTTTGGCTTGACCATCAAAGTGTTGACGGGCCATTTCGACAAATGTTTCGTAAGTGCCCTGAACGATGCCTTGTGAACCAATATAAATCCATGAGCCAGCGGTCATTTGACCGTACATCATCAGGCCTTTACGATCTAATTCATTAAAGTGTTCCCAATTCGCCCAGTTAGGTACTAAGTTTGAATTGGCAATAAGTACGCGTGGCGCATCGCTGTGGGTCTTAAACACGCCAACCGGCTTGCCAGATTGGACTAGCAGGGTCTCATCTTCTTCGAGGCGTTGCAAAGTCTCAATAATTTTGTCATAACTGGCCCAGTCACGAGCCGCGCGACCAATGCCACCATAAACGACGAGAGATTGCGGATGCTCAGCGACCATTGGGTCAAGGTTATTCATTAGCATGCGCAATGGCGCTTCGGTTAACCAGCTTTTACAGCTGAGAGTGGTACCGGTTGGCGCGTGGATTACACGGCTATTATCAATTCGATTATCAGTAGTCATTACAGTCGATCCTCGGGTTATTTTTGGTGGTTCGAAACATTAAAGCGGCCGCCTAATCTAAAGCGACTGCTTGGATGGATTAATCGGGCAAAGCTAACAATGCCCTTTGAGCTAAAGGTACGACGCTTGATTTCTAAACAAGGTTCATTATTAGCTAATTGTAAATGTGCAACGACCGTAGCATCAGGCATTGTAGCTTCTATAATGTGCTCGGCTTCGGTCAATGGCGCTGCTATGCTAAGTAACTCATGGGGGGTAAAGGTCGTAAAATCACTGGTTAGGTAATTTGGCACTAATTCAGGATTAACGTAGCGATGCTCTAACTGCACCGGACTATCATTTTCAAGGTGGATTAACGAAGAGAAAAATACCGGACTTTGTGGTGCCAGTCCTAACGTAATCGCGAGCTCGTCATCAGCAATTCGCTGCTCGACTAGCAATATCTTAACGGAGTAATGATGGCCACGTTGACGCACTTCATCGCTAATGTTTTTTATTTCAAGTGCCGATGATTGTGATTTTAGCGTTGCAACAAAGGTGCCTCGACCTTGACTGCGCACTAATACTCCGGCTTCACATAGCTCAGTTAGAGCACGTCGAGCTGTCATGCGGCTGCAATCAAATTGCTGCGCTAAGGCATTTTCTGACGGCACTTTACTGTTTTCAGGCCAGACTGAGGTCTCAACCTGGCGACAGATAAATTGTTTTATTTGCTCAAACTTTGCAATGGTCATAATCGCTAAAATATTCGGTTATACTTGATGCTATATAAAATGTCATATTCAACTTGTATATACAAGTGTGGCAGGGTACTATTTTCATAAAATTACCCATCCATTTAACGAGATTTGATTTATGTCTTTGATAACTAACGATGAATACGATAGCGTCTGGCTTGATGTTAATTTGGCAACAATTAACGAAAACGATTATGGAATAATCGAAAATGGCGCATTGATGATCACCGATGGTAAAATTGCTTGGCTTGGTCCCCGCAGTGAATTGCCGGAATTTGATGTTTTAGCGACTCCGCTTTATCAAGGTAAGGGCGGTTGGATAACCCCAGGGTTGATTGATTGCCACACTCATATTGTCTACGGTGGTAACCGCGCTAAAGAGTTCGAAATGCGTCTCGAAGGCGCGAGTTATCAAGCTATTGCTGAGTCAGGCGGCGGTATTGTCTCGACGGTTAAAGCTACCCGCAATGCTGATCGTGAAACCTTATATGTTAGTGCAAAAAATCGCTTAAATGCCCTAATGGCAGAGGGTGTTACTACGGTCGAAATCAAGTCGGGTTACGGCCTTGATACCGAGACTGAAGTAAAAATGCTTGAAATTGCTAGGATGTTGGACGAGCATCATCCGATTGAAATAAAAACCACTTTTTTAGGCGCGCATGCGCTGCCTCCGGAATATAAAGATAATAGCGACGGTTATATCGACTTAGTTTGTGGTGAGATGATTGAGCGGGTGGTTAGCGAGAATTTGGCCGATGCGGTGGATGTGTTTTGCGAATCTGTCGGCTTTAGTTTGGCGCAAACCCAGCGGGTATTTGAGGCGGCGGTAAAGCACCAACTACCAGTAAAACTGCACGCTGAGCAAATGTCTAACTTGGGTGGCTCAGCCTTGGCTGCGAGATTTAAAGCACTATCGGTCGATCATATTGAATATCTTGACGAGCAGGGGGTGCAAGCGATTGCTGCCGCTGGTACCGTCGCTGTTGTGCTACCCGGCGCCTATTATTTTCTGCGTGAAACCCAACAGCCGCCGTTTGACTTGCTGCGTAAGTATAAGGTACCGATGGCGATAGCCACTGATGCTAATCCGGGCTCTTCCCCGATTTGTTCGTTGCAGTTGATGTTAAATATGGCTTGTACGCTATTTAGGATGACACCTTACGAAGCGCTTGCCGGGGTGACGCTTAATGCAGCCAAAGCACTGGGGGTTGACCACAAGGTCGGGCAGCTAGCGGTTGGCATGCAAGCCGATTTCGTACTGTGGGACATTAGCCATCCAGCGGAATTAGCCTATCAGTATGGTGTTAACCCTTGTCAGCAAGTGATTAAAAAAGGCGTGATCATCAGCTAGCTCCTCTAAATGAAAAAAGTAGATTATCGTTAGGTGATAGTTGGTTAGCATTAGAAATAAAAGCCATTTTCGGCTAAAATAGTCGAAAATAGCTTGTTAACTTTAAGGTAGACCTATGCTGCATTCATTTAAAGGTGCTCGAAATTTGCTTAGTTTGTTCGATGAGCAGCAGCAACAGCAATTGCTCGAGGGGGCCAAAACAATTCAGCTGGTTGCTAATCAAACCCTGTTTAACAAGGATGCCCCTGCTGACTATTTTTACTTAGTCAAAAAGGGTCAAATTAAGTTATTTCGAATTACCCCCGCAGGTGATGAAAAGGTCTTTCATTTGTTTACTACAGGTGGTTGGATTGCCGAAATGGCGATGTTTTTACCCTTGCCACGTTATCCGATGAACGCGCAGGCTGAGATGGCCAGTGAACTGGTGATGGTTAAGCGTGAAACCTTAATGGCGATAGTCGAAAACTCGCCGAAACTTGCCTGTTCGTTATTAGGCTTTATGAGCACCAAGATTTTTGCATTAGTGAATAATGTCGATAAACTGACCTTTATTAATGCCAGTCAGCGGCTGGTGCTGCATTTGGCGCATTTGTACCAGATGCAAGAGATTGGGGACGATCGGGTGCAACTTCAGGGGCCTAAACGAGTGGTCGCTAGCCAACTTAATATTACGCCCGAAACATTCTCTCGTATTTTACGAAAGTTTAAGACGCAGGGATTAATCGAGGAACAAGGTGATTCGATTAAGTTGCTTGATAAGGCCGCGTTATGTGCCGAAGTGGAATTAACTTTAGATATCTTTGTACAGTAAGACCTAATACCAGCCAATAAAAAAGCCAGCGAATTAGCTGGCTTTATACGCACTAAAATCAGATGAAATTATTTAGCTTTAGGGCTTTTCATCGATTTGAAGAACTCATCGTTAGTTTTGGTCATTGCTAAACGGTCGATTAAGAATTCAGCCGCTTCGATTTCACCCATTGGGTGAACGATCTTACGGATAATCCAGTTCTTTTGTAGTTCATCAGCCTTGGTCAATAACTCTTCACGACGAGTACCTGAACGGGTAATGTCGATGGCTGGGTAAACGCGGCGCTCTGCAATCTTACGGCTTAAATGCAGTTCCATGTTACCGGTGCCTTTAAATTCTTCATAGATAACTTCATCCATTTTAGAACCGGTATCAACTAGAGCAGTAGCGATGATCGTTAAGCTGCCGCCTTCTTCAATGTTACGAGCTGCGCCAAAGAAACGCTTTGGACGATGCAGTGCGTTAGCATCAACACCACCGGTAAGTACTTTACCTGATGATGGAATAACCGTGTTATAAGCACGTGCTAGACGCGTGATCGAATCAAGTAAAATCACCACATCTTTCTTGTGTTCAACGATGCTTTTAGCTTTTTCGATAACCATTTCAGCCACCTGAACGTGGCGACTTGCTGGCTCATCGAACGTTGAAGCAATAACTTCGCCGTTAACCAGGCGGCGCATTTCAGTTACTTCTTCCGGACGCTCATCAATAAGCAAAACCATCAGGTGTGCTTCTGGGTTGTTGGTCGCAATTGATTGTGCGATGCT